>JAABUQ010002724.1_pt1 | contig 34215 bp, 29 predicted proteins | sample 5560001 | NCBI WGS metagenome assembly JAABUQ01 (sample SAMN10711888, study PRJNA513371) | rock metagenome | isolation source: Antarctica rocks | place: Antarctica: Victoria Land, Finger Mt nord | collected 2015-12-18
ACGGACATCGCCAAAATCACCCAGCGCGCCTTCTCGAATGACCAACACATTCCCCCAAATCCACATAGGCCAGAGGGAATCAAAGCGTCTTCACCGCCGCAAGTAGATTGTGTGAATGCCGTAGCTCCGTAGGCACGGTCATGCTCAAGATGAAATCTTTCTTGCTGTACCAATATCGGAAGTATTTCAGTAATTTCCGGCGTAGGATCGCCAAACGTCTGTGTAACTTCTATTGTTGCGCAACAACGTTTATATTTCTTGCCGCTTTCACATGGACAAGGTGCGTTGCGTCTAATATTGGCCAATTTGGTTAATCTCCGAATAGGCGTTCGCCCAATCTCACCCCGCCTCCAGCGTCCGCATCCCCACCCCCCGATCAAACATCCGCATCACCTCAACAACCGCCCGCCCCCTCACACCCCCCAACCCCGGGTCCCGATCCAGCAGCACCGCCGCATCCCGGTTCGCCATCTGCAGCAGCCCTTCATGCTGCGCCGGGTCCGCCAGCCGGAAACCCGGCAGCCCGGACTGCCGCTTCCCCAGCAAGTCCCCCCCGCCGCGAATCCGGAAATCCTCGTCGGCGATCAGGAATCCGTCCTCCGTGTCCTTCAACAGCCCCAACCGCCGCCGCATGGTGTCCGTCAGCCCGTCCTCGTGCAGCAGCAGGCAGAAACTCTGCTCCGCCCCCCGCCCGACCCGGCCGCGCAACTGGTGAAGCTGCGCCAGGCCGAACCGTTCGGCGTGCTCGATCACCATGATGCTGGCTTCCGGCACATCGACGCCCACCTCGACCACCGTGGTCGCCACCAGAAGCTGGATGCGCCCGGCGGCGAAATCCGCCAATGCGCCGTCGCGCAGCGCCGCGTCCATCTGCCCATGCGCCAGCCCGACCCGGACGCCGAACCGCGCCCTAAGCACCTCGAATCGCGCTTCCGCCGCCGCCAGGTCGATCAGCTCGCTTTCCGACACCATCGGGCACACCCAATACACCCGCTCCCCCCGGTCGAGCGCGCGGCCGATGCCCTCCACCACGTCCCCGAGCGTCGCCAGCGAGTGCACCGTCGTGCGGATCGGCTTGCGCCCGGCGGGCTTCTCCAGCAACCGGCTCACCTCCATCTCGCCCCATTGCGTCAACAGGAGCGTGCGCGGGATCGGCGTCGCGGTCATCACCAGCACGTCGGTCGTCTCCCCCTTGGCCCCCAGCAGCAGGCGCTGGTCCACGCCGAACCGGTGCTGCTCGTCGATCACCGCGAGCGCCAGGTCGTGGTACGCCACCGCCTCCTGGAACAACGCGTGGGTGCCGACGATCAGCTTGGTCCGGCCGTTGGCGATGCCGATCAGCGCGTTGCGACGCGCGACGCCCTTGACCGAGCCGGTCAGCAGCTCGACCGGGACCGGCGACAGGCGGGACAGGGTGCGGTGGTGCTGCTTCGCCAGCACCTCGGTCGGCGCCATCAGCGCGGCCTGCGCGCCCCCCTCCGCCGCGCGCAGCATGGCCAGCAGCGCCACCAGCGTCTTGCCGGACCCCACGTCGCCTTGCAGCAGGCGCAGCATGCGGTGCGGCGCCGCGAGGTCCGCGTCGATCTCCGCCAGCGCCTGATATTGCGAGGCCGTGGGCGTGAAGCCGAAGCGTTCGAGGGTCTGCGCCCGCAGGCGTCCATCCCCCGGCAGCGCCCGGCCGGGCCGCCGCCGCTCCCGCTGGCGCACGGAGGCCATCGCGACCTGGTGCGCCAGCAACTCGTCATAGGCGAGCCGCCGCCGCGCCCGGTCCACCGGCGGCAGCGCCTCCGGCTGCTGCACCGCCCGCAGCGCGTCGCGGAAACCCGGCCAGCCTTCGCGGCGCATCAGCGCCGGGTCGTGCCACTCGTCCAGCTCCGGCACCCGGTCCAACGCGTGCCGCATCGCGCTGCGGAGCTGGCCCGGGAACAGCCCGGCGGTCAGCGGCCAGACCGGCTCGATGCCGGGCAGCAGGCTGGCGTGCGCGGCGGGGACGACATGGTCGGGCTTCGGCATGGTCAGGCGGTCGCCGAAGCCATCGAGCTTGCCGGACACGATGAGCTTCGCGCCGGGCACCAGCGGACGGGGCGGCGGGCGGCCGAAATACACCAGCTCCATGAAGCCGGTGCCGTCGGTACAGAGGACCCGCCATGGCTGCCGAGTCGTTTCCGGCGCGTCCTGCCGCACGACCTCCACGGCGAGCGTCGCGACCTGGCCCGGCTGCGCCGTCCGGATCGTCGGGCGGGCGCGGCGGTCCATGTAGGATTCCGGCATGTGGAACAGCAGGTCCAGCACCCGGGAGCCGCCTGCCACGCGCTCGATCAGCTTGGCCAAGGCCGGGCCGACGCCGCGCAACCCAGTCAAGGGCGCGAGCAGCGGGAGGAGCGGATCATCCGCGATTTGACCGGCGGGGTGGGTTGGCGACACGGGCGGGCTGACTTTATGGGAAGTGCCCGCTATATGACAGCCCACCGCCAGGGACCCAAGAGTGCAGCAGACCGACACCGACCCGTCCCCCAGCCATGCCCTCGACCATCGGCGCCGCCGGATCCTGTTCCGCGCCACGCACCGCGGCACGTATGAGAACGACATCCTGATCGGCGGCTACGTCCGCGCCCGGATCGCTGTGTTCACCGATGCCGACCTCGATGCGCTGGAGGAAGTGATGGAGCTGCCCGACGCGATGCTGGCGGACTGGCTGACCGGGCGGCAGCCGATCCTGGCCGACTGCGACACCCCCATGCTGCGCGCGATCCGCCGGGCGGCTGAGGACGGCGAGGGCCAGCCCCGATGACCGCCACCATCCACGGCGCACCCGAAGGCTTCGACGCCCTGCTGCTCGCCCGGCGCCGGGCCGAGCACAAGGGATCGGTCCTGCACGTCGCCCGGGACGACAGCCGCATGGCCCGCCTGACCGAGGCGCTCGCGTTCTTCGCGCCAGGGATCGAGGTGCTGCGCTTTCCCGCCTGGGACTGCCTGCCCTACGACCGCGTGTCGCCCAACCCCGAACTCGTGTCGGAGCGCATCGCCACCCTGGCTCGCCTGCTGGAGCCGGCGGCCAAGCCGCGCCTCGTGCTCACCACCGTCAACGCCCTGGTGCAGCGCGTGCCGCCCCGCCCAGCGTTCGAAGGCGTCAGCCTGTCGCTGCGCGCCGGCGGCACCGTGGACCCCGACGCGGTGATCCGGTTCCTGGAGGCCAACGGCTACGGCCGCACCGGCACGGTGATGGAACCGGGCGAGTACGCCACCCGCGGCGGCATCATCGACATCTACCCGGCCGGCGAGCCGGACCCGGTGCGGATCGACCTGTTCGGCGACACGGTTGAAAGCCTGCGCCGCTTCGACCCCTCGACCCAGCGCAGCACGACGAAGATGCAGGCCCTGGTGCTGCGGCCCGTGTCCGAGGTGCCGCTCGATCCCGTGAGCGTGAGCCGCTTCCGCGAGGGCTGGCGCGAGCTGTTCGGCCCGAAAGCGGCGGAGGACCCGCTGTACCAGGCGATCTCCGACGGACGGCGCTACCCCGGCATCGAGCACTGGGTGCCGCTGTTCCATGACGGCATGGACACGCTGCTGGACTATCTGCCCGACGCCTCCGTCAGCCTCGACAATCAATCGGAGGAGGTGCTGGAAGGGCGGCTGGAGATGATCGCCGACCATGCCCAGGCGCGGCAGGCGATGCCGCGGGACGGCGAGGTGCCGTACCGCCCGCTGCCGCCGGGCCGGCTTTACCTGGATCGCGCCGAGTGGGACGCCATGCTGGCCAAAGGGCCGGCCATGCTTTTCAGCCCGTATGGCCGGGCGGACGGCGCGGAAGGTGTCGATGCCGGCGGCCGCCCGGGCTACGTGTTCACCAAGGCGGGCGCGGCGACCGGGGAGAACGTCTTTCACCAACTGCGCGAGCAGGCCAAGGCCTGGGCCGGGCAGAAGCGGCGCACGGCCGTTGCCGCCTGGACCCGCGGCTCCCGCGAGCGCCTGGCGCACCTGCTGCGCGAGAACGGCTTCAAGGCGGAGCAGGCGGACACCTGGAAGGCCGCGCAGGCCCTGCCCATCGACACCACCGCCGTCATCACCCTGGGACTGGAGCGCGGCTTCGTGGCCGGGCCGGTCAGCGTGGTCAGCGAACAGGACCTGTTGGGCGAGCGCATCAGCCGCCCGCCGCGCCGCCGCAAGCGCGCCGACCAGTTCATCGCCGAGGCGACCGAGATCGCCGAGGGCGACCTGGTCGTGCACCAGGAGTACGGCATCGGCCGCTACGACGGCCTCGAAACCCTGCGCGTCGGCCCGGCGCCGCACGACTGCCTCCGCCTGATCTACGACGGCAGCGAGAAGCTGTATCTGCCGGTCGAGAACATCGAGCTGCTGAGCCGCTTCGGCAGCGAGGGCGGCGGGGTGGCGCTCGACAAGCTCGGCGGCGCCGGCTGGCAGACCCGCAAGGCGCGCATGAAGCAGCGCATCCGCGACATGGCCGGCGAGCTGATCCGCACCGCCGCCGCCCGGCGCGTGCGGGAAGCCGCGACCCTCGCCCCGGCCGAGGGAAGCTGGGACGAGTTCTGCGCCCGCTTCCCGTTTGCCGAGACCGACGACCAGGCGCGCGCGATCAGCGACGTGCTGGAGGACATGGCCGCCGGACGCCCGATGGACCGGCTGATCTGCGGCGACGTGGGCTTCGGCAAGACGGAGGTGGCGCTGCGTGCCGCCTTCGTCGCCGCGATGTCCGGCGCGCAGGTCGCCGTCGTCGTGCCGACCACGCTGCTGGCCCGGCAGCACCACCGGACGTTCAACGCGCGCTTCGCCGGGCTGCCGGTGAAGATCGGCCAGTTGTCCCGCATGGTGACGGCCAAGGATGCGGCGGAGACCAAGCGCGGCCTCAAGGACGGCAGCGTCAACATCGTCGTCGGCACCCACGCCCTGCTCGCCAAGGGCATCGAGTTCGCCGACCTCGAACTGCTGATCGTCGACGAGGAGCAGCACTTCGGCGTGTCCCACAAGGAGAAGCTGAAGCAGCTCAAGGCCGACGTGCATGTGCTGACCCTGACCGCGACGCCGATCCCGCGCACCCTGCAACTGGCGCTGACCGGCGTGCGGGAGATGAGCCTGATCGCGACGCCCCCGGTGGATCGGCTGGCGGTCCGCACCTTCATCTCGCCATTCGACAGCGTGGTGGTGCGGGAGGCGGTGCAGCGCGAACGCTTCCGCGGCGGCCAGATCTTCTGCGTCGTGCCGCGGATCGAGGACATGGCGCGCATGGCCGACCGCCTGCGCGAGATCGTGCCGGAGGCCCGCACCATCGAAGCGCATGGCCGCCTGGCGCCGACCGAGCTGGAACGGGTGATGACCGAGTTCGGCGACGGCAAGTACGACATCCTGCTGTCCACCAACATCGTCGAGAGCGGCCTCGACATGCCGGCGGTCAACACGCTCATTATCCACCGGGCCGACATGTTCGGGCTGGGCCAGCTCTACCAGCTTCGCGGCCGGGTCGGGCGCGGCAAGCAGCGTGGCTACGCTTACCTCACCTGGCCGCAGAACCACCGGCTGTCGGCGGCGGCGGAGAAACGGCTTGACGTGATGCAGACGCTGGACAATCTGGGCGCCGGCTTCACCCTCGCGTCGCACGACCTGGACATCCGCGGCGCCGGCAACCTGCTGGGGGACGAGCAGTCGGGCCACATCCGCGAGGTCGGCATCGAGCTGTATCAGCAGATGCTGGAAGACGCGGTGGCCGAGATGCGGGCTGAGCGGGGGCGCAAGCGGACCGAGGACCGCGATTGGACGCCGAACATCCAGCTCGGCTTGCCGGTGCTGATTCCGGAGGGTTACGTGCGCGACCTGCCGGTGCGCCTCGGCTTGTACCGGCGCATCGGCGCGCTGCCGTCGGACGCGGAAACGCAGGCGATGGCGGCCGAGCTGGTGGACCGCTTCGGCCCGCTTCCCGCCGAGGTCGATAATCTGCTGCAGGTGGTGACGTTGAAACGGCTGTGCCGGGAGGCGGGGGTGGAGAAGGTGGAGGCCGGGCCGAAGGGCATGGTCATCGGCTTCCGCGGCAACGCGTTCCGCAACCCGGCCGGGCTGATCGCCTGGCTGAACACCCGCAAGGGTGCCATCCGGCTGCGCCCGGACCACAAGCTCTCGGTGGTGAAGGAGATGGGCGTCGCCGAGCGCATGAGCCTGGGGCGTGACGTGCTGGCGAACCTCAACCGGATCGCAGCCCAGGCCGCCCAAGCGGCGTAGCCTCAGCGGCTAGGCATGCCGCCGGCCGAGGGCTGCCCCGTCATCGCCGACAGGTCGGTCCCGTTCACCAGCAGCTTGTTGTCGCGATAAGTCAGGTTCCAAACCAGGCGGCCCCCGACCGTTTGGCTGACCCCCTTGGCGAAGATGAACGCCGGCAGCACGCCGGCCAACTCCGGGACGGCGTTCACGCGGGCGATCAGGTCGTCAAAGTTGCTCGCGGTGATCTGCGCCTGGCCGGCCAGTTCGCCGCCTGAGACGGTGGTCAGCTTGCCGGTTCCGGCGAAGTTCGCGCCGCCGACAGCGATGGCGAAGCTTTCCAACCCGGCGCTTACGCCGGCATGCCGGAACAGCGTCGCGAAGCCGGGTGGGCGGGCACCCTTCTTCGCATCGCCCATCGCATCGAGCCATCGCAGGGCCTCCTCGGTGGAAATCCCCGTCAGCACGGGGCGGAGCGCGACCTTCGTTGGCAGCAGGTCCGCCATCGCGCCAAGCGCCGGGTCGGACAGGACGAGGCCGTCAAGGCCCAGATCCATGGAAGCTTGCAGCAGGCCGCCGTCCGACTTGGCTTTCATGCCGATCCGGAACTGGCTCGCCGCGCCGCCATGGGTTCCGGAACGCATGGCAACGCCGTCGAACGTCTGGTCCATGGCGAACCCGGACGCCAATCCGTGCAGCGATTGCAGGATGGTATGCAGCGTTTGCGGATCAACCATCGCGCTCGGTACCGGAGCGGCGCCACGACTTGGCGCCGCTACCAAGAAGCTGCTGGCGATGCGGATGACTGCGGGAAGCATTGTCGCCGCTTGGTCCCGGGACAGGGCGCTGATCTGAACGGTGCCCTGCGCGTGCTGTGCCGAGATCTCAGTCGGCTGGCCATCTTGAGGCCGGGACACGGAGGCGTAACCCTCTGTTGTATTCTCTCCCATGAGGTCCGCCCGGTCGGTGCCGGATGGGCGAAGCGTGCTGGTGCTGGAGGACTGTCCGATCTTGGTAAGCTGATCGACTGACGCGCTCTGCGCCCGGACCTGGATGTCCCGGCCGGTGCTCGTGATCGTGGACGGCGTGGCGAAGCTGGGATCATACGTGCCCCGGCTGTCCTGGCTGCCCGCAGTGATCGTGTACTCGACAGGAGTGGGAACGCCCGGCGCCGTCCCGTTTCCCGGCGCGGCCGGCAAGTTCATCGTGAAATGGGCAGGCGAGGGGAGTTCGGGACCCTCAAACGTCCAGCGGCCGTCGTCTGCGGGCCGGGCAGAGGCGGAGAGCGTCACCGGGCCGGGCTGGCCGGCGCGAGGCGATCCAAATGGACTCTCGATGCGGTAATGGTCGCCCTCCGCCCTGACCTGCAACGTGGGGCCGAGGTCGGGTCCCAGCACACCCCGCAGCCAGCTTTGCATCCGCCCCTGCAACGCATCGGCCTGAGACGGGGTGATATCGGCCGCCCCGGCAGGCATCACGGCGGCCGTGGACAGAAACGCGGCCAGAAGCGCGGCGGGAACCGTGGAGTGCATGGCAAACCTCCGAGGGGCGGGCAGCCGCCGCGCTGCGCGTATCCTACCTGAATATTGTTGCAAAATCATGCATGTTAGGGCGAACGGCGCGTTGGCGCTCAGGACTCGGCAGCGTCGATGGCGGCGATGTCCAGCAGGCGCTCGATCACCTCCGGCTCCTGCGCGCCGGCAATCGCGTGGCGCCCGGCGACGACGAAGCATGGCACGCCGTTGATCCCCAGGCGGTGCGCCCGCAGGTTGTCGGCGTGGACGGCATCCACCTCATGATCGCCGTGCAGGAACGCCAGCACCTCCGCCGGGTCAAGGCCGCAGGACAGGCCCACGGCGCGCAGCACGCCGAGGTCGCCGATGTCGTGGCCGTCCGAGAAATGCGCGGCGAACAGTGCTTCCACCACCTCCCGGCCTCGGTTATAGCGGGACGCGAGCCGCACCAGGCGATGGGCATCGACGCTGCTCGGGGTGCGGCGGATGCGGTCGAAGCGGAACGCGACGCCCTCCGTGCTGCCGATCTCGGTGATCGTGCCGTATAGGCGCCGGGCACGGTCCTCGCCGCCGAACTTGCGAATCACGTAGTCGGTCCTCGACATCCCGGACCGCGGCATGTCGGGGTTGAGCAGGAACGGCCGCCACGCCAGGTCGAAAATCAGGTCAGGCCGCCGCCGCATCGTCCGGAACAGCCGGCGGACGCCGAGGTAGCACCAGGGGCACACGAGGTCATGCACGACCTCGATCTGCAAACGTGCCTTGGCGGGGGCGAGGATGTTCACTGCTCCAACCTAAAGCCGCAGACGCCGGGCGTCATCCTCTTTCCGATGCGGATGATCCGGGCGGGACGACGCCCGGACGGCGATGCGTTCAGATCGCTCGCACAATCCAGTCAACCCGCTCAACATTCTGTTGTCGATTCAGATTTGAAAACGCAATAGAATGCTGGCTGGCACAAGCTCAGGGTGGAACTTGGACAGATCGCGACTGCCTCGGGAACGATGGGGCCGCCATGCCGGGCGTTGACCGCCCGCCAGCGCTTCGCGTGGTGATGGAGGCTGCGCGGATCGCCGCGCTGCACTCCTACTCGCTCGCCGGGTCGCCAGTCGGGGAGCCATTCAGTACCCTGGTCCGCATGGCGGCCCACCTGGCGCGGACGCCGATTGCGATGATCTCGCTGATCGGCCGGGACCACCAGTCGGTCAAGGCCGCGTTCGGCACCGACATCCAGCAGATGCCGCGCTCGCTGGCGTTCTGCAACCACACCATCGCCGACCCGTCGCATGCCATGGTGGTTCCGGACACGTTGGCGGATTCGCGGTTCCAAAGCCATCCGCATGTCGTAGAGGACCCGCATCTCCGGTTCTATGCCGGGGTCTGCCTGGTCGACGACGACGGCTATGCCCTCGGCACGCTGTGCGTCATGGATCACAAGCCGTCCCGCATCGAGGACGCGACGCTTGCCGTCCTGCATGCCATGGCCAAGGAGGCGATGAACGCCCTGGCGCTGCAGCGGGCCGAGCAGACGGCCGGGTGGGGCCAGCCCGGCCCTGCGCCCCATCGGCCTTTGGCGGACAGCATCACGCCGCCTCCGTCTTCCTCGCCGGCGTCCCAGGTCTGGCTCGGCGTGCGGACCGAGCACAGGACCGTGCCCGGCACCGTCCAGGAGGGCCGCGTGCTCAAGAGCGTCGCCGCCCACAGCCCGGCCGAACGCGCCAAGCTCCTGGTCGGCGACATCATCCTGTCCATCGACGGGCGCCTCACCAAGCGCCGGCACGACATCACCGCGGCGGTGTCCGCCCGCGCGCTTGGCGAGGTCATGCGCCTGCAAGTCTGGCGCGACGGCAGCCTGTTCGAGTGCGGCCTGCGGCTGGAGGCGATCCCCGAGGCCCGGGTCCTGCAGCGCCAACTCTGGTGAGGCCCGCCGGCCGCAGGTCCGATGCCACGGGACCAGCGGGGGTTGACCGGATAGGCCGCATCTGGTTCTGCCATGGGTCGGCGCGACCTATGGAATGACATGCAGCGATTCCCGCGACAACGCAGGTGTTCCCTGGTCCTGGCGGCAAGCCTGCTGACCTTGTCGGGATGCGGCTCGCTGCTGACCGAAGGCACCGCGGACGTGGCCGGCATCGCGGGCGCCGGGGCCGCGTCGGCCGTCACCCGATCCGCCGCCGGGGCGACGGCGATCGGCCTCGGCGTGCGTTCGATTGCCAGCGAGGGCCTGAAATTCGCGACCCGCCGCGTCCACGGCAACGAGCAGGACGCCATCGCCCAAGCCGCCGGGCCGCTCGAACCCGGCGCCCTGCAAACATGGTCCATCCGCCACACGCTGCCCATCGAGAACGACGAGGCCGGCCAAGTGGTCGTCAGCCGCGCCTTTGGCGCCGGGGCGTTCCAGTGCAAGGAGATCGTCTTCAGCGTGGACGCCGCCACGCGCCAGGGACCGCGGCGCGCGTTCTACACCGCGACCATCTGCCAGGACGGCACGACCTGGCGCTGGGCCTCGGCCGAGCCGGCGACGGGGCGCTGGGGTCCGCTGCAATGATCCGCCTGCTCCCGGCGGCGCTGGGCGCGGCGCTGCTGGGCGGCTGCGCGGCGGTGTCGGACGTGTCCGGACTGGCAGCGGGCGGCGGGGCCGGCATCGTCACGGCCAACCCGGCGGTCGGCTTCATCATCGGCCTCGGCGTCCGCGCCGGGGTGGAGGAAGTGCGCCGGTATGTCGTCCTCAGCCGGCAGGAGGGCGAGCAGGACGCCATCGCCGACGCCGCGGGCAGCGCCCCGGTCGGCGAGACGCGGCCTTGGCAAATCCGGCACAGCATCCCAATCGGCAACGAGAACGGCGACCTCGCCGTCGTGCGGGAGTTCACGACGCCGCTCGCCACCTGCCGGGAAGTCGTGTTCTCGGTCGCGGACGGCGACCGGCCCAGCCTGTTCACCACCTCCTTGTGCCGGCAGGCCGCGCGCTGGAAATGGGCGGCGGCGGAGCCGGCGGTCGCTCGGTGGGGCTTCCTGCAGTAGGTTCACACGGCGGCCTCGAACCCCAGGGACTGCCGGGTCCAGGCCCGGGCATAGGCGCCGCCGCGGGCCAGAAGGTCGGCATGGGTGCCCTGCTCCACAATGCGGCCCTGGTCCAGCAGCAGCAGCCGGTCCATGCGGGCGATGGTCGAGAGCCGGTGGGCGATGGCGATCACCGTGCGCCCCTGCATCAAGGCGTCGAGCTGCTCCTGGATCGCCGCCTCCACCTCGCTGTCGAGCGCCGAGGTCGCCTCGTCCAGCACCAGGATCGGCGCGTCCTTCAGGATGACGCGGGCGATGGCGACGCGCTGCCGTTGGCCGCCGGACAGCTTCACCCCGCGCTCCCCCACATGCGCGTCGTAGCCGTGGCGGCCCTGCCAGTCCTCCAGTTGCAGGATGAAGTCGTGCGCCTGCGCCCGCCGGGCTGCCGCCTCCACCTCGGCCTGCGTCGCGGTGGGGCGGCCGTAGCGGATGTTGTCGCGGATGGAGCGGTGCAGCAGCGAGGTGTCCTGCGTCACCATGGCGATCTCCGCCCGCAGCGTCTCCTGGGTCACGCCGGCGATGTCCTGCCCGTCGATCAGGATGCGCCCGGCCTCCGGCGTGTAGAAGCCGAGCAGCAGGTTCACCAAGGTGGACTTGCCCGCGCCGGACGCGCCGACCAAGCCGATCCGCTCGCCCGGCGCCACGAGGAGGTCGATCCCGTGCAGCACGCCGCGGGCCGCGCCGTAGCCGAACTGAACGTGGTCGAAGCGGATCGCGCCGGCCATGAGCTGCAGCGCGGCGGCGCCGGGCCGGTCCGGCATCTGCCGCGGCACGGCGATGGAGCGCATGCCGTCCTGCACGATGCCGACGTTCTCGAAGATCGCGGTGACGCTGCGGGCGACCCAGCCGGCGGTGTTGGTGATCTGCCACGCCAGCGCCAGCGCCGTCGCCACCAGCCCGACCGCGATGCGCCCCTGCGACCACAAGGTGATCGCGAGCGCCGCCATGCCGACCAGCAGGAATGCGTTCATCACAGTCAGCGAGAGGATCAGCGTCGAGATCATCCGGGTCTGCGCGCGGAACGCCGCCGTGTGGTCATCGACCGACTCCCGCACGAAGGCGTCCTCGTCCCGCGGCTTGGCGAACAGCTTGACGGTCAGGATGTTGGTGTAGGCATCGACGATCCGCCCGGTGAGGCCCGACCGCACCTCCGCCACGTGGCGCGACCGGTCGCGCAGCCGGGGCACGAAGGCTCGCAGCAGCACCGCATAGGTCGCGAACCAGGCGAGGATCGGCAGCGCCAGCCGGTAGTCGGTCGAGGCCAGCACCGTCACGGCGCTGCCGCCCACCACGACGATGTACCAGACGGAATCGACCGCGCTGACGATCACTTCGCGCAGCGCCGGGCCGGTTTGCAGCACGCGGTTGGCGATGCGCCCGGCGAAGTCGTTCTGGAAGTACGTCCAGGATTGCCGCACGACATTCCAATGGCTTTGCCAGCGGATCAGGTTGCTGAAGCCGGGGTTGATCGCCTGGTTGACCAGCATGGCCTGCGTGGCGACCATGCAAGGGCGCAGCACCAGCACGATCAGGCCCATGACCGCCAGTTGCGGCCAGGCGTCCCGCAGCAGGCCGCCCGGCGGCGGCGTCGCGACCAGCCCGGCGACCCGGCCGATGCAGATCGGGATCGAGGCGTCCAGCAGCGCCACGAACAGCCCGCCCACGAACAGCCCGGCGATGGGGCCGCGCACCTGCTGGGCGTAGTGCCAGAAGAACGCCAGCAGCCCTTGCGGCGGCGGCCTCTCGACGGGCGTGCGGGTGGGGTCGATCAGGTTTTCGAAGCGTTGGAACATGCGGGACATATCGTGGCGATGGCCTGCTGGTGAACGCGGGTCAACCGTGCTTTGGTCACAAATAACGGGAACGTCACCGGGCGTCGCCCGCGGCGACCATTGCACAAGCGAAGGCAGGAACATGACCCCAGACGACCTCCGCGCCGCGCCCAAACCGCCCGACGCGGGAGCCGCCATCGAGGCGCTTTGGTGGGCGGCGCGCGACGACTGGAACAAGGCCCATGAGGCCGCCCAGGCCGATGAGGGCGCACCCGCCGCCTGGGTGCACGCCTATCTGCATCGCGTGGAGGGCGATGGGGAGAACGCCGGCTACTGGTATCGCCGTGCGGGCAAGCCGGTTGCCGCCGGGCCGCTCGATGAAGAATGGCGGGCTATCGCCGCGGCGCTGCTCCCGTAGCCCGGCAGTCAGCCGGCCAGCTTGCCCAGCAGGCGGGCGTGGGAGCGCAAGCCCTTGTGGAAGCAGCGCCATTCGAACTTCTCGTTCGGGCTGTGCACCTGGTCGTCATCCAGCCCGAAGCCCATCAGCACGCTGTCCATGCCGAGCAGGCGGTGTAGGCTTTCCACCACGGGGATGCTGCCGCCGCTGCCGATCAGCGCGGCAGGGCGGCCGTACTCCTCCGCCAACGCCTCCCGCGCCGCCCGCACGAAGCGGCTGTCGGCCGGGATCTCCACCCCTGGCGCCGCGCCGCCGGTGATCGCCGCGCGGGCGTCGGCTGGCAGCCTGGCCTGCACGAACTCATGGAACGACTGCACCACCGCCGCCGGGTCCTGGCCGGGCACCAGGCGGAAGGACACCTTGGCTCCGGCTTCCGCCGCGATCACGGTCTTGCTGCCCGGCCCTTGGTAGCCGCCCCAGATGCCGTTCACGTCCGCGGTCGGGCGCGCCCACATCCGCTCCAGCCCGGTGCGCCCGCGCTCCCCGCTCGGCACGCTCAGCCCGATGCTGCCGAGGAACTTGGCCTCGTCGAAGCCCAGCGCCGCCCAATCGCCTTGCAGGGATTGCGGCACCTCCCGCACGCCGTCGTAGAAGCCCGGCAACTGCACGCGGCCGTCCGCGTCGTGCAGCTCGCCCAGGATGCGGGCCAGCAGGTTGATCGGGTTCAGCGCCGAGCCGCCGAAGATGCCGGAATGCAGGTCCCGGTTTGCCGCGCGGATGACCACCTGCATGTAGGCCATCCCGCGCAGCCGCGTGGTCAGCGCCGGGGTGTCGATGTCCCACATGCCGGTGTCGCTGATGATCGTCACGTCGCCGCGCAGCGCGTCGGCGTGCTCGGCCAGGAAACGGTCCAGGTTCGGGCTGCCGACCTCCTCCTCGCCCTCGACCAGCGCGGTGACGCGGACGGGCAGGGTGCCATGCACCGCGTGCCAGGCGCGCAGGGCCTCCAGCCACATCATGACCTGGCCCTTGTCGTCCACGGCGCCGCGGGCGACGACGCGGGGACCGTGCGGCCCCTCGGACAGGGCCGGGTCGAACGGGGGGTGGGTCCAGAGGTCCAGCGGCTCCGCCGGCTGCACGTCGTAGTGGCCGTAGAACAGCAGATGCGGCGCGTCCCCGCCCGGGCCGGGGTGGCGGCCCAGCACGACCGGGTGACCCGGCGTTTCGTGCAGCGCCGCGTCGAACCCCATCGCGGCAAGCTGGTCCCGCACCCACGCCGCCGCGGCGCCGCAATCGGCGGCGTGCGCCGGCTGCGCGCTGACGCTGGGGATGCGGAGGAAGTCAAACCACCGCTCCCGCGCGGCGTCCAGGGTGGCTTCGATGTGGTCGAGCACGGCTTTGGTTTGCATGGGCGCCAGTCTGGCCAATGGCGAGGCGCAAATCTAGGGGCGGGCGCCGGTTCGATCACCTACGCAGGTTGCGGACCGGAACGTCCTCAAGCCGGAGTTGCGCGACCGTGCCGCCTGTCCAGGAATTGGCGCCAGGATCGACGCCGGGCATCGGGATGTCGTTGCGGTTCTTTCTCCGCTCCGTGAACGAGACGCCGAACCTCTTGTCCCGGTCGTCGAGCATGGATTGCTCGATTTGCCCATCCTGCGTGAACCCCATCATGAGCTGCGGAATGCCCATCGGGAAGTTGGGGTCGCGGTCGATCTGCCAGGTGTGCCAGGTTTTCCCGTACGTCGCGGCGAGGTCGTTCATGAAGGCGTGCTCGGCCAGTTCCGGGACGCCCGGGGCGATCAGCTCGCCCGACTTCACCTCGTAATGGTGGCTGTGCCATAGCTTCTTCTCGTCAGCCGGCAGGGTTTTGAACAGCTTTTCGCTGACGATGTACTCGATGCCGATCAGCTTCGCGTTGGCCAGGTTCGAGTCGTAGATCAAGCATTGATGAAAGTCCTCGGTCAGGTGCGTGCAGAAATGGTTGGCTTCGACCTGACGCCCCATGTCGTCGGCATAGAAGTGGAAGCCGTTGAGGTACTCGCTCATCGCGTCAATCGGCCGCTTGGACTGCACGGCGTCCGCGGCTGTGTCGAGCATGTGGCTCCGCGCCGACAGCGGGCTGCCCGGCACGGCGGTGTCGGCCCGGTCCTGGGCTGAGGCTTTCCGGCCGAGCATCGCCGCGAAGGGGGCGGCGACGGCGCTCGCCGCAAGGGACCGGCTGAAGCAGCGCCGGCACGTCATGTTGTGGAGCAAACCCATTTGGAGCCTCTCATAAAGCGGCGGCGGAAGGCGCATGGGCGGGCCAGGCGGCCTGCGTCACCAGCGTGGCCGCGACTTGCACCGCCAACACGAGCGCCACGCAGCCGGGCCAGCCCAGGTGGTGCCAGATGCTGGCGGGCAGCACCCCGCCCAGGCTGCCGCCCACGTAGTAGCAGGTGACATACAGCCCGACCGCCGTGGAGCGCGAGCGCCGGGCCGCCGCGGCCACGTAGCCGAGGGACAGCACCTGCTCGGTGAAGATGCCCGCCGCCGCGAAGGCCAGGCCGAGCACGATGCCCGGCAACCATGGCGCCAAGGTCAGCAGCAGCCCGCCCGACCCGGCCGCCGCAGCCAGCAGCACCGTGCGCCGCCGTCCGAAGCGCAGCGCCAGCCGCGTCGCGACCGGGGCCGCCACGACGCCCAGCAGGTACACGACGAACGCCGAGCCGAGCTGCGCCGGACCCAGGCTGAACGGCGGCGCCCCCAGGTAGAAGTTGGCGTAGGTGAAGGTTGCGACCATCGAGAACAGCACCGCGAAGCCCACGGCGCAGGTCGCCATCACCTGCGGGTTGCCGAACTGGTCCGCGAACCCGTCCCACTGGCCGCGCCAGCCGCGCACCGGGCGGAACCGCTGCTCCGCCGGCAGCGCCCCGGCGATCACCCCGGCGCAGGCCAGCGTCAGCGCGGCCAGGATCAGGAACGCGGACCGCCATCCCGCAAGCTCCGTCGCCCACCCCACGATGAAGCGCCCGGCGAAGCCGCCCACGATGGTGCCGATGGCATACACGCCGGTGACGCGCACCGCCTCCGCGCCTGGGCACTCCTCGGCGATGTAGGCGACGGTCACGGCGAAGATGAACGGCAGCAGCAGTCCCTGGACGAACCGGCACAGGATCAGCCAATCCAGCCCCGGCGCCCACGCCGCGAGCAGCGTCGGCGCCGCCAGGGCGAGGCTGGCACCCAGGATCAGCCGCCGCCGGCCCAGCGCGTCCGAGATGCCGCCGACGAAAGGCGCCACCAGCGCGACCGCGATCAACGTCGCGGTGACGGTCAGCCCGGTGCGCGGCAGGCTGGCGCCGAACTGCTGCGCCAGCGTCGGCAGCAGCGCCTGGGTCGAATACAGGTTGATGAACGTGCATAGCCCGGCGGCGAAGACACCGACGCGCACCCGCCTCAAGGCTGGCCGGCCAGGATCGCGGCGCAGGCCGCCGGCAACGGCAATGCCGGACGGGGTAGGGCAGGGGACGGGGGCGGCGCGTCGAGCTGCTCGAACCACCAGGCGAGGGTCGCGTCGCACCCGTCGCCCGGGGGCACCGGCGCCTGGTCGCGGCATTCGGGCTGGCCGGCCGGGCAGCGGAAATGCAGGTGCATGTGGGCGGCGTGGCCGTACCACGGGCGGATCAGCCGGAGCCAGGCGCGGTCGGCCATGGGGGTGCGGCAAAGCTGCTGCTTGATCGCCGGGTTCACCAGGATGCGGTCGATGCCGGGCAGCCCGGACGCCAGGCGCAGCAGGGTGACGTGGCCGGCATTCCAACGCGCCGGGTCCACGCCGCGGTCGTCGGGCGTGACCAGGCTGGGAACCTCCACGGCGTCCCGGGCGGCCGGGGTCAGCTCCGGCTTCGGCGACACGTCCAGCCAGACATCCGCGTCAAGCCCGACCTGATGGCTCGCGTGCAGTCCGGCCATCGGGCCGCCATGCGGGCGGGAGATGTCGTTCATGTACAGCGTGGGCAGGCCCGCTGCTTCCGCGCGCCGGCCCAGCGTTTCCAGCGCCGCGACCGTGCCCGGGTGTCCCCAGAACCAGCTCCGGCTGGCGCGCACCGTCTGGTAGCCGGGGCCGTCCGCCGGGAGTTCCACGGCGCCCGCGATGCAGCCGCCGCCGGGTCCGCTGACGATGCGCGGCGCGGGGGCGTCCGGCGCGCGCTGGGCGAGGCAGGCCGCAAGGGGCAGGAACAGCAGGGTGCAGGCGATGACCAGGGTGCGCAACGGCAACGTCCTCTTGCGTTCGCAGCATGGCACGGCATGGCCGCCTTGCGTCAACCGGCCCGTTGTAACCGATCCGCCATTGAAACTTGTCACCGCATGGTGCGATAGGCTTTTCCCGGGGCTTGCGAATGGATCGAGGCCTGTTCCCGTCAAGGATTGAACGATGCAAGACCGCTTTCTCGTGACCGGCGGCGCCGGCTATGTCGGCAGCCACCTGGTGGCCCTGCTGGTCGAGCGGGGCGCCGAGGTCGTGGTGCTCGACAACCTGCGGCAGGGCCACCGCGCCGCCGTGCCGCAGGCCGCCCGGCTGATCGAGGGCGACCTGTCCGACCCCCAGACGCTCGACGGCGTGCTGGCCGAAGGGCCTTGGAGCGCCGTGTTCCACTTCGCGGCGCTGTCCCTGGTGGGGGAAAGCATGCGTGAGCCGATGCGCTACCTATTGGAGAACGGTGCGGGCGGAATGCGCCTGATCGACGCCTGCGTCCGGCATGGCGTGACGAAGTTCATCCTGTCCTCCACCGCCAACCTGTTCGGCGAACCGGACCGCATGCCGATTGACGAATCCGCCCGCATCGACCCGTCCTCCCCCTACGGCGAAAGCAAGCTGGTGATCGAGCGCGCCCTGCGCTGGGCCGACCAGGTGCACGGCCTACGCAGCGCCTGCCTGCGCTATTTCAACGCGGCCGGTGCGGACCCGAGCGGCGTCTTGGGCGAGGACCATGACCCGGAGACCCATCTCATTCCTCTGGTGATCGACGCGGCGCTGGGCCGGCGCGGCGCGCTCACGGTGTTCGGCACGGACTACCCGACCCCGGACGGCACCTGCGTCCGGGACTACGTGCATGTGACCGACCTGGGCGAGGCGCACCTTTGCGCGCTCGGGCAGCTCGACCGCCGCAGCGTCACCTACAACCTGGGCAACGGCAACGGCCACTCCGTCCGGGACGTGATCGCCTCGGTGGAGCGTGTGCTGGGCCGCCCGGTCCCGGTGCAGTTCGGCGACCGCCGGCCCGGCGACCCGGCGGCGCTTGTCGCGTCCTCCGCGCTGATCCAGGCGGAAACCGGCTGGACCCCGCGCTTCGCCGAACTCGATACGATTGTTGCCAGCGCCGCCGCGTGGCGCAAGGCGCATCCCGGCGGCTACGGCGAGAACACGCCAAGGGGGCAGGCGCTTACGGAGCCGGGCGGTAGGCCGGCACAGCCAGGTAGGACAGCCGCTTGAACTCCTTGCGGCCCCGCGCCACCGAATCGAGGATCATGCCGCAGGTCAGCGACAAGCAGGCCAGCAGCGCGATCCCGGTGGACAGCACCGCCGTCGGCAGGCGCGGGACCAGGCCGGTGTGGACGAAATCGATGAAGACCGGCACGGCGAGGACGATGGCGATAAGCATCTGCAGCGCCGCGGCGGCAGCGAAGAACGGCAGCGGGCGCTCCTCCTTCACCAGGACGACGATGGTCCGCAGGATGCGCAGCCCGTCGGCGATGGTGTTCAGCTTCGACGCGGAGCCGGCCGGGCGTTCCTTGTAAGGCGTCGGCACCTCGCCGATCGGCATGCAGAGTTCGAGCGAGTGGACGGTGAACTCCGTTTCCGTCTCGAACCCGCCGGACAAGGCGGGGAAGGATTTGACGAAGCGGCGGGAGAACACGCGGTAGCCCGACAGCATGTCCGTGATCCGGTTGCCGAACACCCGCGACACGAGGCCGGTCAGCACCGCGTTGCCGAAGCGGTGCCCGGGCCGGTAGGCGGCCGTCGCCTCGGACACCCGGACGCCGTTCACCATGTCCAGCCCGTTCTCCAGCAGCAGGCGCACCATGGCCGGGCTGGACGCGGCGCAGTAGGTGTCGTCGCCGTCCACCAGCACGTAGGCGTCGGCCTCGATGTCGGCGAACATGCGGCGGATGACGTGGCCCTTGCCTTGCAGGCGCTCGGTCCGGACGACGGCGCCGGCGGCGCGGGCGGCGTCGAGCGTGCCGTCGCTGGAGTTGTTGTCATAGACGTAGACGACCGCGTCCGGCAACGCCGCCCGGAAGTCCCGCACCACCGCGGGAATCGCGACCGCCTCGTTGTAGCAGGGGATCAGCACGGCGATGTCCGGCGAACCCAGCGAAACGGCTTCGCCGTTTGCGCGGCTTGGTTTGACGCGCGGCGGCGTCACGCCTGTTCCGACGCCCCGGCGGCCACCCTCGTGGTCGCCTCGGCAGCGAGCGGCTGACGGAAAACAACCGAGCGCGACAGGTTGAAGTTGGCGAACATCCCGGCGCCCACCCCGGCCAGGATGGGAAGCACCGGGTATTGCGCGCAAACCGGCAGCAGCGTGACCAGCACGAAGAACGTCCCGCGGTTCAGCACGAAACCCACCCCGTTGGCCGCGACGAACAGCAGCCACTGCCGCAGCAAGCCACCGCTGCCGCGTCCGGCGAAGGTCCAGGCCCGGTTCAGCGCCCATGTCGTGGTGACGGCCGCGAAGTAGGCCAGCAGCCCCGAAAGGTACAGGCCAAACGTCGCCATCGCGGCGTAGACCGTCGCGATATCGACGACGGCGCCGGCAATCCCCACGGTCCCGAACCGTGCGAACTGCTGCACCAGCAGCCGCCGTTCGGGCGTCATGATGGCGCGTAGGCTGCGGGCGGAGGCTGCGGGCTGCATGGCGCCGCCACTTAGCCGATCTTCGTTTCGAATGCCACCCTGCAATCCGGCGGCGCTGGCGCATCGCTTGGCCGCATGGTTTGCTGGGACTGGGGCAGCGGATGCGCCCAGGGCAGCGGAGGCACGAGGATGAGACGTCGCACGTTCCTGGGCACATCCCTGGCCGCATCGGCCGCGGGCTTGGCGGCGCCGGCGGTCGGGCGGGCGCAGGACGGGCGCGTGCAGGACGGGCGCGTCCTCCGCTTCATCCCGCAGGCCGACCTCACGGTGCTGGACCCGATGTGGACCACGGCCTACGTCACGCGCAACCACGCCTTCATGGTGTACGACACGCTGTTCGGGCAGGACAGCCAGTACCGGCCGTCGCCGCAGATGCTGGAGGGCTTCACCACCGAAGACGACGGCAAGACCTGGACCCTCACCCTGCGGCCCGGCCTGCTGTTCCACGACAGCGAGCCGGTCCGGGCGCGCGACTGCGTGGCGAGCCTGGAGCGCTGGGGCAAGCGGGATGCGTTCGGCGGCGCGCTGATGGCGGCGACGGACGAGCTGGTTGCCAAGGATGACCGCACGCTGGTGTTCCGCCTCAAGAAGCCGTTCCCGCTGTTGCCCGCGGCGCTGGCCAAGACCCCGCTGTTCATGCCGGCGATCATGCCCGAGCGCATCGCCCGGACCGACCCGTTCACCCAAGTGACGGAGATGGTCGGCAGCGGCCCGTTCCGCTTCAAGGCGGACGAGCGGGTGCCCGGCGCCCGCGTCGTCTACGAGAAGTTCGCTGGCTACAAGCCGCGCGAGAGCGGCCCCGTCGACTGGACCTCCGGCCCCAAGGTCGTGCATTTCGACCGGGTGGAGTGGACCACGATCCCGGACCCTACCACCGCCGCGCAGGCGCTGATCAACAACGAGCAGGATTGGTGGGACTACGCGACCGCCGACCTGATGGGCCTCCTGGCCCGCAGCCGCGGCGTGAAGGTCGTGGTGCAGGAGCCTTCGGGCCAGATCGCCACCTTCCGGATGAACCAGTTGCAGCCGCCGTTCGACAACCCGGCCATCCGCCGGGCGCTGCTGGGCGCGGTGAGCCAGGAGGACGTCGTGACCGCGGTGGCCGGCACCGATCCCAAGATGTCGCGTACCGGCGTCGGCTTCTTCTGCCCGGACACGCCGATGGCGAGCGGCGTGGGCCTGGACGTGCTGGCCGGGCCGCGCGACATGGGCCGGGTCAAGCGCGACCTCCAGGCGGCGGGCTACAACAACGAGCGCGTGGTGCTGCTGGCGGCGACCGACTTCCCGGTGCTGAAGGCGATGGCGGACGTGACCGCCGACATGCTGGGGCGGGCCGGGATGAACGTGGACTACCAGGCGACGGACTGGGGCAGCGTCGTGACCCGGCGCGCGAAAAAGGAGCCGGTGGAGGCCGGCGGCTGGAGCGCGTTCTGCACCGCCTGGGCCGGCACCGACCACCTGAACCCGGCCGCCCATATCCCGCTCCGCTCCAACGGGGAGCAGGCGTGGTTCGGTTGGCCTAACGACCCGAAGATCGAGCAGCTCCGCCGCGACTGGTTCGACGCGCCGGACGTGCCGGCGCAGGCCGCGCTCTGCGCCGAGATCCAGCGCGAGGCGTTCCAAAGCCTGCCCTACATCCCGTTGGGCCAGTACTTGCAGCCGACGGCGTATCGCAGCAGCCTTGAGGGCGTGCTCAACGGGTTCGCGCTGTTCTGGAACGTGCGGCGTGCCTGAATCCGTATTGGGTGGGACGATTGGCCCGTGCTTTGCTAAGTGTTGCTGGAATGGTCAGACAGAAAGGTTCGTATGAAGCGCCGTGAGCTGCTCGCCGCCGGGACTGCCGCTGCCGTAGGCAGCCTGGCCATGCCCCGCCTGTCCCGCGCGCAGGGCGCCCGCGTGCTGCGTTTCGTGCCGCAGGCCAACCTGTCCAGCCTCGACTCCATCGCCGGCACCCAGTACGTCGTGCGCAACGCCAGCCTGCTGATCTGGGACACGCTGTTCGGCGTGGACAGCAACCTGGTGCCCAAGCCGCAGATGGCCGAAGGCCATGAGGCGAGCGAGGACAACAAGACCTGGACCATCCGCCTGCGCCCCGGCCTCAAGTTCCACGACAACGAGCCTGTGCGGTCCCGGGACGTGATCGCGAGCCTCGACCGCTGGATGGTGCGGGACACCATGGGGCAGCGGATCAAGGCGTCGCTCGACGCCATGGAGGCATTGGACGACCGCACGGTCCGCATCCGCCTCAACAAGCCGTTCCCGAAGATGCTGTTCGCGCTGGGCAAGAGCAACGCGCCGGTCGCCGAGATCATGCCGGAGCGCATCGCCAAGACCGACCCGTTCCAGCTCATCAAGGAGTTCGTCGGCTCCGGCCCGATGGTCTTCAAGAAGGACGAGTGGGTGCCCGGCTCCTCGGCGGTGTTCGAGAAGTTCGCGGGCTACGATCCCCGGCCGGAGGTGGCGGACTGGCTGTCCGGCGGCAAGCGCATGATGTTCGACCGCATCGAGTGGCTGATCCTGCCTGACGACGCGACCAAGGCGGCGGCGCTGCAGAACGGCGAGATCGACTGGTGGGAGAACCCGGTGCCCGACCTGGTGCCGCTCCTGAAGCGCAACCGCAACGTCAACGTCGACATCGCCGACCCCTTGGGCAACATCGGCTCCTTCCGCATCAACCACCTGCACCCGCCGTTCAACGACCCGCGGGTGCGCCGGGCGGTGATGATGGCGTTGAGCCAGGAAGACTACATGCGCGCCGTGGTCGGCAACGACGACGCGCTGTGGAAGCCGCTGCCGAGCTTCTTCACGCCGGGCACGCCTTCCTACACCGAGGCGGGCGGAGAGATCCTGACCGGCCCGCGCCGCTTCGACGAGGCGAAGAAGCTGCTGGCGGAGGCGGGCTACAAGGGGGAGACCATCGTGCTGTGCGTCGCGACCGACGTGCAGATCACCAAGGCGCAGGGCGACGTGACCGCGGACCTGCTGCAGAAGATCGGCATGACCGTGGACTACCAGGCGCTCGACTGGGGCACGGTGGGCGCGCGCCGGGCGAAGAAGGACCCGCCGTCGCAGGGCGGCTGGCACATCTTCCACACCTGGCACGCCGGCGCCGACTGCATCAACCCGGCGCCCTACACGGCGTTCGATGCGGGCGGCGACAAGGCGTGGTTCGGCTGGCCGAAGTCGGACGCCATCGAGGCCGGCATCGGCACCTGGTACGACGCCCCGGACGCCGCCGCGGAGAAGGCGGCGATGGCCGACCTCAACAAAAAGGCGATGGAGTTCGTGACCTACATCCCGACCGGCTTCTTCCTGGGCTACCAAGCCTGGCGCAAGAATGTCAGCGGCGTGGTCAAGGCGCCGTTCCCGGTGTTCTGGGGCGTGCAGAAGACATGATGGCCTCAACCTGATGCTCGGCTACCTCGCCCGGCGGGTGCTCTCGACCATCCCGGTGATGGCCATCGTCGCGCTGTTCGTGTTCAGCCTGCTCTACATCGCGCCGGGCGACCCGGCGGCGATCATCGCCGGGGACCAGGCGACGCCGGCCGACGTGGAGCGCATCCGCGCCGGACTGGGCCTCGACCGCCCGTTCCTGATCCGCTTCGGCGAATGGGTGTGGCACGTGCTGAACGGCGACCTCGGCGTGTCGATCTTCACCAACCTGCCGGTCACGCGGATGATCCAGCAGCGGCTGGAGCCGACGATGTCGCTGATGGTGCTGACGCTGATCCTGTCCATCGTGGTCGCGGTGCCGATGGGCGTGGTGGCGGCGTGGAACCAGGGCACCTGGATCGACCGGCTGATCATGGTGCTCGCGGTGTTCGGCTTCTCCGTGCCGGTGTTCGTGGTGGGCTACATCCTCGCCTACGTGTTCGCGCTGCAGCTCGACTGGTTCCCGGTGCAGGGCTACACGCCGCTGGCCCGCGGCTTCGGCCCGTGGCTCAGCAACCTTGTGCTGCCCTCGGTGGCGCTGGGCGGCGTGTACATCGCGCTGATCGCCCGCATCACCCGGGCCACGATGCTGGAGGTGCTGAGCCAGGACTACATCCGCACCGCCAAAGCCAAAGGCGTCGGCAGCCGCACGGTGCTGTTCCTCCATGCGCTGAAGAACGCCGCCGTGCCCATCGTCACCGTGATCGGCATCGGCGTGGCGCTGCTGATCGGCGGCGCCGTCGTGACGGAGAGCGTGTTCGCGATCCCCGGCCTCGGCCGCCTGGTGGTCGATGCGATCCTGCGGCGCGACTACCCGGTGATCCAGGGCGTCGTGCTGCTGTTCAGCTTCGTTTACGTGCTGGTCAACCTTGGGGTGGACCTGCTGTACACCGTCTTCGACCCGAGGATACGCTATTGAGCGCCACCGCCCTTCCCGACGCGCCGGTCGCCACAGCATCGGCGGCGCATGTCACCCCGGCGTCGGCGATGCCGGACGTGCTGCCGGCGTCGCGGCCACGGGGCCGGGTCCTCACCTTCATCCGGCGCTACCCCACCATCTTCGCCGGCGGGCTGCTGCTGGCGGTGATCCTGTTCGTCGCCGTGGCCGCGCCGTTGCTCGGCACCACGGACCCGACCGCGCTGGCGCCGGCGAAGCGCACGCGGGAGCCGTCGATGCTGTACTGGTTCGGCACGGACATGCTGGGCCGCGACATCTATTCGCGCGTGCTGTACGGGGCGCGGGTGTCGCTGATCGTCGGCTTCTCGGTCGCGCTGCTGGCGTCGGTGGTCGGCATGGTAATCGGCCTCGTGTCCGGCTTCGTGCGCTGGGCGGATAGCGTCATCATGCGGGTGATGGACGGGCTGATGTCCATCCCGCCGATCCTGCTGGCCATCGCGCTCATGGCGCTGACCCGCGGAAGCGTCGGCAACGTCGTGACCGCCATCACCATCGCCGAGATCCCCCGGGTGTCCCGCCTGGTGCGCGGCGTCGTGCTGTCGCTCCGCGAGCAGCCGTATGTCGAGGCGGCGGTCGCCTGCGGCACGCGGGTGCCGATGATCATCTGGCGCCACATCGTGCCGAACACCCTGGCGCCGATCACGGTGCAGGCGACCTACATCTGCGCGTCGGCGATGATCACGGAGGCGATCCTGTCCTTCATCGGCGCCGGTACGCCGCCGATCATCCCGAGCTGGGGCAACATCATGGCCGAGGGCCGGGCGCTGTGGCAGGTGAAGCCCTACATCGTGTTCTTCCCGGCGGTGTTCCTGTCGCTGACGGTGCTGGCGGTGAACCTGCTGGGCGACGGGCTGCGCGACGCGCTCGATCCCCGCATGGCGAAGCGCGTCTGATGGCGGCACTCCTGCCGCCGCGGAGCGGCGAAGCGCACACCCAGCCGCGGAGCGGCGATCCGCTCCTCCAGGTCGAGAGCCTGCAAACCCATTTCGGCACGCTCGACGGCGTGGTGCGCGCGGTGGAGGGCTTGTCGTTCCACATCGACGCCGGGGAAACGCTCGCCATCGTGGGGGAGAGCGGCTGCGGCAAGTCCGTCACCAGCATGAGCATCCTGCGGCTGATCCAGGAGCCGCCGGGCCGCATCGCCGGGCGCATCCGGTTCGGGGGCCGCGACCTGCTGAAGCTGCCGGAGGCCGAGATGCGCAAGCTGCGCGGCAACGACATCAGCATGATCTTCCAGGAGCCGATGACCAGCCTGAACCCGGTGCTGACCATCGGGCGGCAGATCGGCGAGACGCTGCGGCTGCACCAGGGCCTGTCGGCGCGGCAGGCGGAGGCGCGGGCGGTGGAGATGCTGACGCTCGTGGGCATCCCGGCGCCGGGCCGCCGGGTGCGGGAGTACCCGCACCAGCTTTCGGGCGGCATGCGGCAGCGCGTGATGATCGCCATGGCCCTGGCCTGCAACCCCAAGCTGCTGATCGCGGACGAGCCGACGACGGCGCTGGACGTGACCATCCAGGCGCAGATCCTGGACCTCATGCGGGACCTCAAGACCCGCATCGGCTCGGCCATCCTGCTGATCACCCACGATCTCGGCGTGGTGGCGGAGATGGCGCAGCGCGTCGTCGTGATGTACGCCGGGCGCAAGGTGGAGGAGGCCACGGCGGGCGAGATCTTCGCCAACCCGCAGCATCCCTACACGCGGGGCCTGCTGGGCGCGGTGCCGCGGCTCGGCTCCTCGCTGTCCACGGGCGGGCGCTCCAAGCTCGCGGAGATCCCCGGCCTGGTCCCGTCCTTGCGCAAACCCATCGTCGGCTGCGCCTTCGCCGGGCGTTGCCTGAGCGCCACCGACCTGTGCCGCACGGTCGCGCCCGCAGTCGAAGAGAAGCGGCCCGGCCATTCCGTCGCCTGCCACTATGCCGAATATGCCATGCCCGCCAATGTCGCGGGGGAGCAAGCGGCATGAGCCGGACGCCGCCGCTGCTTGAGGTCAATGCGCTGAAAAAGCATTTCCCGCTGCGCGGCGGGCTGCTCGGCGGCGTCACCGGGCAGGTTTATGCGGTGGACGGCGTGACCTTCTCCATCGAGAAGGGCGAGACGCTGTCGCTGGTGGGGGAAAGCGGCTGCGGCAAGAGCACGGTGGGCAAGACCATCCTGCGCCTGATCGACCCGACCGACGGCGAGGTCTGGCTGGACGGCGCGCGCATCGACAACCTGCCCGCCAGCCGGTTGCGCCCGCTGCGCCAGCGCGTGCAGGTGGTGTTCCAGGACCCGTTCAGCAGCCTCAACCCCCGCATGCGGGTGCGGGACATCATCGCGGAGCCGCTGCGCAACTTCGGCTTGGCGAGCGGCGGCGAGGTCGATGACCGCGTGGCGAAGCTCATGGACACCGTGCGCCTGCCGCGCGACGCCATGCGCCGCTTCCCGCACGAGTTCAGCGGCGGGCAGCGCCAGCGCATCGGCATCGCCAGGGCACTTGCCCCCGGCGCCGACCTGATCATCTGCGACGAGGCCGTTTCCGCGCTCGACGTGTCGGTGAAGGCGCAGATCGTCAACCTGCTGTCCGACCTGCAGGACGAGCTTGGGCTGGCGCTGCTGTTCATCAGCCACGACCTGGCCATCGTCGAGCACCTGACCCATCGGGTCGCCGTCATGTACCTCGGCAAGATCGTCGAGATCGCCGAGCGCCGCAGCTTGTTCGCCAACCCCCGTCATCCGTACACCCGGGCGCTGCTGTCCGCGGTGCCGGTGCCGGACCCCACCGCCCGGCGCGACCGCATCATCCTGACCGGCGACGTGCCCAGCCCGATCAGCCCGCCCTCCGGCTGCCGCTTCCACACCCGCTGCCCCTACGTGTTCGACCGCTGCCGGACGGAGGAGCCGCTGCTGCGGGACGTGGGCGAAGGACAGAAAGCGGCGTGTCACCTCGACGAGCTTCCGGCGCTGCGAATGCTGCCCCAAGCGGCGTAAGCATCATTCTGCGAAGTGTGCTCACACGCAGCAGGCAAAATGATGCGTCTCCAACGACTCCTACCCAGGCATTCGTGGCGTAAGCTACGAATGCCTGGGTAGGGAAAGTTCATTCGGCGCACCCGCTTGACCCTAGCCGGTCGGGGCGGTCACACTACGTCAGGTGCTCAGGCCGCCGGCCGGGCGCGCGATTTGCATTTTGGGAGAAAAACGATGCCGCAGGTATCGCTGACGGTGAACGGACGCAGCCACAGTGCCGAGGTCGAGGGCAGGACCTTGCTGGTCGAGATGCTGCGGGAGGGCATGGGGCTTACGGGCACGCATGTCGGCTGCGACACCAGCCAGTGCGGCGCCTGCGTGGTGCACGTGAACGGCGAATCGGTCAAAAGCTGCACCATGCTGGCGATCCAGGCGAACGGCGCCGACGTCACCACGATCGAGGGCATCGCCGCGAACGACGGCACGCTGCATCCGATGCAGGCGATGTTCCGCGAGCATCACGCCCTGCAATGCGGCTTCTGCACGCCCGGCATGGTGATGAGCGCCATCGACTTGGTGCAGATGCACCCGGAAGGCCTGACCGAGGACCAGATCCGCCACGGGCTTGAGGGCAACCTGTGCCGCTGCACCGGCTACCACAACATCGTCAAGGCGATTGCCGCCGCATGGCCGATCATGCACGGCAAGGAACTGCCGGTCGCCGCCGAATAAACGCGCCACCGGCGGCAAGCCGGGGTCGCAAAAGGGAAGAAGCATCATGGGTTTCGAGGGCATCGGCGCCTCTGTGCGCCGCAAGGAAGACCACCGGTTTCTCAGCGGCCGCGGCAACTACACCGACGACATCAACCGTCCGGGCCAGCTTTACGCGGTCATCCACCGGGCCGACCGGCCGCATGCACGGATTTTGAGCCTCGACACCGCCGCTGCTGCTGCGGCGCCCGGCGTGGTTGCGGTGTATGTCGGCGCCGACATGCAGGCGGACGGCGTGGGCGGCGTGCCCTGCGGCTGGCAGATCCACAACAAGGACGGCTCGCCGATGGCGGAGCCGCCGCACCCCGTGCTCGCCGCCGGCAAGGTGCGCCACGTCGGCGACCCCGTTGCCGTCGTGATCGCCGAGACCCGGCAGCAGGCCAAGAACGCGGCCGAGCTGCTGGCCATCGACTACGAGGACCTGCCGGCGGTCGCCGCGGTGCGGGGCGCGGTGGCGCCGGGCGCGCCGCTGGTGCATGACGACGCGCCGGGCAACGTCTGCTTCGATTGGCACATCGGCGACAAGGCCATCGTCGATGCGGCCTTCGCCCAGGCGGCGCACATCGTCGAGCTGGACCTGACCAACAACCGGCTGGTGCCGAATGCCATGGAGCCGCGGGCAGCCATCGGCGACTTCGACCGGTCCTCGGACGAGTTCACGCTGTACACGACCAGCCAGAACCCGCACGTGATCCGTCTGCTGATGGGCGCCTTCGTGCTGCACATCCCGGAGCACAAGCTGCGCGTGGTGGCGCCCGACGTGGGCGGCGGCTTCGGTTCGAAAATCTATCACTATGCCGAGGAGGCCATCGTCACCTGGGCCGCCGGCAAGCTGCACCGCCCGGTGAAGTGGACCTGCGACCGCAGCGAGGCCTTCATGTCGGACGCGCACGGGCGCGACCATTTCAGCCACGCGGCGATGGCGGTGGATGCTCAAGGAAAGTTCCTGGCCCTGCGGGTGAATACCCTGTGCAACATGGGTGCCTACCTGTCCACCTTCGCCCCGGCTGTGCCGACCTATCTCAGCGCGACGCTGCTGGCCGGGGTTTACACGACGCCGGCGATCTACGCCGAGGTCAAGGCGGTGTTCACCCACACTGTGCCGGTCGACGCCTACCGCGGCGCCGGGCGGCCGGAGGCGGCGTATCTGCTGGAACGGCTGGTGGACGTGATCGCGCACGACACCGGGCTGGACCGGGTGGCCATCCGCCGCCTCAACTTCATCCCGCGCGACGCCTTCCCGTATCAGACGCCGGTGGCGCTGAACTACGACAGCGGCGACTACGAGGCGACGTTGAAGGCCGCGTTGGCCGCCGCGGATTGGAACGGCTTCCCGGCCCGGCGCCGGGCAGCCGCGGCGCGCGGCAAGCTGCGCGGCATCGGCATGTCGACCTACGTGGAGGCCTGCGGCATCGCGCCGAGCAAGCTGGTGGGGCAGTTGGGCGCGCGCGCCGGGCTGTATGAGGTGGCCAACATCCGGGTGCATCCGACTGGCAGCGTCACCGTGCTGACCGGCACGCACAGCCACGGGCAAGGGCACGAGACGACGTTCGCGCAGCTCGTCTCCGATCAGCTCGGCATCCCCATCGACCAGGTGGACGTCGTGCACGGCGACACCGCCAAGATCCCGTTCGGCATGGGCACCTATGGCAGCCGCAGCCTGGCGGTGGGCGGGTCCGCGATGGTCAAGGCCATGGACAAGGTGATCGCCAAGGGCAAGAAGATCGCCGCTCACCTGATGGAAGCCTCCGTCGAGGACATCGAGTTCAAGGACGGCCGCTTCTCCGTCGCCGGCACCGACAAAAGCAAGGCGCTGGCCGAAATTTCGCTGGCCGCCTACGTGCCGCACAACTATCCCATCGAGGAATTGGAACCGGGCCTCGACGAGACCGCGTTCTACGATCCCAAGAACTTCACCTTCCCCGGCGGCTGCCACGTCTGCGAGGTGGAGATCGACGCCGACACCGGGACCGTCACGGTTGCGAACATGGTGGCGGTGGACGACGTGGGCCGGGTCATCAACCCGATGATCGTCGAAGGGCAGGTGCAGGGCGGACTGGCCCAAGGCATCGGCCAGGCGCTGATGGAGAACGCGGTCTATGACAGCGAGGCGCAACTGGTGACCGGCTCCTTCATGGATTACCAGATGCCCCGGGCGCACGACTTCCCGCCGATGGTCACGTCAACCCAGAACACGCTGTGCACGCACAACCCGCTGGGGTCGAAGGGCGTGGGCGAGACCGGGGCCATCGGCTGCCCGCCCTCCGTCATCAACGCCGTGGTGGACGCGCTGCGCGATTACGGCGTGCGGCATCTGGACATGCCGGCGACGCCGCAGAAAATCTGGTCCATCATCCAAGCCAACCAGCCGCGCATGGCGGCCGAGTAGGAACTTCGAGCATGTATGATTTCAACTACACCAAGCCGTCCTCGATCCCCGACGCCGTTAAGGCGCTGGGCGCGGACTTGGACGCCAAGGCGCTCGCCGGCGGCCAGACCTTCATCCCGGTGCTGAAGCAGCGGCTCAACAAGCCGAGCGTGATCGTCGATCTCTCGGAGCTTGGCCTTACGGGCATCAAGGCGGACGACAAGACGGTGACGATCGGGGCGATGGCCACGCATCACCAGATCGAGTCCTCGCCCGACGTGCAGCGGCTGGTCCCGGGGCTGGCCAAGATGGCGTCCCTGATCGGCGACACCCAGGTGCGGCACCGCGGCACGATGGGCGGGTCGCTCGCCAACAACGACCCGTCCGCCTGCTACCCGGCGGCGGTGCTGGCCCTGGGCGCCACGATCCACACCGACCATCGCAGCATCGCGGCGGACGACTTCTTCCAGGGCATGTTCACCACGGCGCTGGAACCGGGCGAGTTGATCACCGCCATCGAGTTCCCCCGCGCGGAGAAGTCGAACTACGAGAAGTTCCGTAACCCGGCGTCGCGCTACGCCATGGTCGGCGTGTTCGTCGCCAAGACCGCGGCGGGCGTGCGGGTGGCGATCACCGGGGCCGGGCAAGGCGGGGTGTTCCGCCACGCCGCCATGGAGGAGGCGCTGTCCAAGGACTTTTCCCCCGAGGCGATCACGGGAATTACAACGCCGGCCGACGGGTTGAACGGCGACATCCACGCCAGTCCGGAGTATCGTGCACACTTGATCGGCGTAATGGCGCGCCGGGCCGTCGCGGCGGCCTGACCATCGGCAAGTTTGGGGCATGGGTTCCAGGGTGCGCCGGTGGCTGCATTCTGTTGGGAGGTTCGGCAGTTGGTCGTTGACCTGCATCTGCTGTGTAAACAAGGACAGCGCAACAAGCGGGTCGGCCCGGAGCCGACCCGTTATGAGACCGGCACTTGGCCGGTGACGGACGAAGTGGCCGAAGAGGCTATCGGCGGTCGCGTGTACCTGCACGCGGCGCGTGCCGAGGAGGCATATTACGGCGGGACGATCCAGGCTTGGCGTGCCGCCGCCGACGATCCCAAGCGAAAATCCTTTGAGTACGTCGTGGACGGGCCGTTCCGCATCCGCTGTCCTGAGAAGTGGGGGCAGGAAAAGGCTATCGTCCGGCGCTGATCCGGCAGCCCGGCAAACACGCGGAAGGGACACATGACAGCCGAACCGCTTTACTCGCTCGATGATCTCAAGGCGTTGCAGCAGTGGGACACGCCCACGATCTGCAACGGTCTCGAAATCGTGGCGCCAGAGCGTCGGACGTTCGGCTTCACCCTGGAGCCGATGGTCGCCGTGGATCGCAAGTTACCGCCTATGGTCGGCGTCGCCCGCGTCGGCATGATCCGCGCGAAGGAAGCGCCCCGCGGTCCCGTCGCCAGCCGGCTGGATTGGTACGACTATGTCGCCGATGCGCAGTTCCCGACCGTGGTGGTGCTGCAGGACTTGGATGACCGGCCGGGCTACGGCGCGTGGTGGGGCGAGGTGCATTCCACGGTGCACAAGGCGCTCGGCGCCGCGGGCTGCGTGACCAACGGCTCATTCCGCGACTGCGACATGTTCGCGCCGGGGTTCCAGATCATCGGCGGGCGGATCGGCCCCAGCCATTCCCATGTCCACATGGTCGATTTTGGCAGGCCGGTGAACGTGTTCGGCATGAACGTCGTGCACGACGACGTTGTCCATGCGGACTTCCACGGCGCGGTCGTCATCCCAGCCGAGGCCGTGCGCAAGCTGCCGGACGCCATCGCGCTTTCCGCCCGGCGCGAGAAGGTCATCCTCGATGTCTGCGCCGACCCCGATTTCAGTCCGGCGAAGCTGCGGGCGGCGGTGCAGCGGGCCGGGGACATTCACTGACCCGGCAGCCGACTTTCCCCTGTGCCGACGGCATCATATGCCGGGATTGTAGATGTGGAGGTAGGAGTTGCCGGCTTGCGTCCCGGTGGCGATCTGGAAGCTGCGGGCTTGCTGCACGGACAGGCCGGTGAACGTGATGCTCGCATCGATGCCGCTCCCGGTTCGGCCGGCGCCTCCTACGATGTTGGCCCGCAGCGTCGCGCCCTGCGACCCGGCGGCGCCGGCCAGCGTGGCATCCCAACGGTAGGCGCTCACCCCGCCGGTAAAGCCCCACAAGGTCGCGGCGTCGCCAGCGTGGAAATTGCGGATGGTGTTCCAAACCGCGCCGGGCATGCGCGCATCTGTGAAGAAGGTATCGTGGCCGGTCCCGCCGGTCAGGAAGTTCGAACCCAAGCCGCCATCCAGCACGTTTTGCCCGTCGGCGACCTGGATGGCGTCGTTGCCGCTCCCGGCATGGATGAACACGTTGGGCGACTGCGTCGATAGGGCCATGCTGTCGGAGCCGGCATAGATGTATTGGTTCTTGAGGTAGCTCGGTCCGGAGGCCGGGGCCGGGTCCATGGCAAGGCTGCCGCGCTGGTTCGTCGTCGTGTCCACATAGGACAGGACCGCGGCGGCGGACGGCGTGGCTGTCGCCGGCGGGATGCCGGACGCTGAAGGAGTCCAGCCCAGGACATCCAGGACGCGCAGGTCAGTGGCCGTCAGTTGCCCGGGCGACCCAGGCCCTCCGGGACCGAAGGCGTCGCCCCTGGTGCCGTTCCAGTCGCCAAAGTCCTGGCCATCGAATCTTCCCAGGCTGATGGCGTTACGGAACTGCGTGAGCAGGGTCGTACCGTCCACGGAGAAGTAGGCGGGCCGCCCGTCCGCGCCCCCCGAATAGTCGCGCACACCCGGCGACGAGTAGCGGAACAGGTCGAGCGGCCCCCAATTCCCCCCGCTTGTCAGGCCCAGCCCGCCGATGCGTCCCATAAGCCCTTCGGTCATCTCGTGCTCGATCACGCCGACGGCGTCCGCACCGTAGGTCCAGGGCAGCTTGCTGTTCAGGATGACCGTGTCGTCGATCCCGCCTTCTGCGAGGCCGAGGCCGAGGATCTGCGCCAGGCCGTCGGACACGGCAAAGCCTGCTCCGTTGCTTGGGTCGGCGGACGGGAGGGAGGCCACGGCGGCGAAATCATCGGCGGTTGTCGCGTGGCTGGCGAGCGCCGCCTTGAGGTCAGCATAGCTGACCTCGGCCGCCGAAAATGTGTTGATGCCAGAGAAGCCGTTCAATGGCTGGAGGTCGAACGCGACGTGGAAGGTCGCCGTGGTGGTGATCTTGCTCTGCAAGTCGGCTTCGGCGGCCAGGACTGCGCTGCGGTATTGCTGAGACACAGCAGAGGTAAAGCTGTTGATGAAGGTGAGCCCGGACGGTGCTCCGCTCGTTATCGCAAGAGGTGCTGTCTCCTGAGCGGAACTTGGATTCAAGTTTAAACTCAGGATGTCGCTGTCCAATGGTGGCACGCTATCTTGGCCGATGACACGACGCGACATGCACCTTTTCTCCGGTGAGTTCTGGGATCGTTAATTTTTGATTGAAGGTAGTCGACAAGCCGAAATACAACTCATGCTTATGGCTAAGCATTCTAATTTTATTGTCTGTATGCAGTCGATTGACACGAATTACTGTAGTTTGCTCAGCCGATCCCAGGCTTAGTCGCGCCTATTCCGAAAATGAGCCCGACAGGGGTGTTCATAAGCGTGCAAACGTTCTGCGTGCCACGCTCAACACCTCCGTATGATCCACCTGGTGTTTCATCTCTCTTCAACTAACTATCCCAAAAGTTGAGAGAGGCGAAGCCGATTTCTAAGCTCGGCTTTGGCCATTAGGCGGCATTGCAGAGCGCGTATGTGATGCCTTCGCGGAGTGCCGGTCGGAGTTTCTGCATGTTCGATGCTGGGTGGGACATGGCGAAACCCTGTTCCCGCCAGAA
>JAABUQ010002725.1_pt1 | contig 34200 bp, 33 predicted proteins | sample 5560001 | NCBI WGS metagenome assembly JAABUQ01 (sample SAMN10711888, study PRJNA513371) | rock metagenome | isolation source: Antarctica rocks | place: Antarctica: Victoria Land, Finger Mt nord | collected 2015-12-18
CGCCGGCGAGCAGGCCGGCCGGGGTCGCGCCCCGGTCCGGCCGAATTTCACAGCGAGAAGGACCCTGAGGCAGTCGCCTCAAGGCGAACCAGATCAGGGGCCGAGGCCGCCGTGGGTCCGGAAGGGGGTCATGTGCGAGGGCTGGTCGAGGAACCAGAAGCGGTCCCACTCGTCGCCGGCCTGCCGGAGGTTTTCCGAGTCGTTGAGGAGTTGCGATACCCGCTTGGTCGGGTTGGCCGCGTAGTGCGGCAGGGGGACCGGGGCACAGCCCTGGCCGATGGCCAGGAGGGTCCCCACCAAGAAGAAAGCCGCCGCGTATTTCCGCATCTCGGGCTCCTCCCGCACCGTTCCGTCCTGGTCCGCCTGGGACGATCCGCCCGCCCTGGGCCAGAATCGCGCCCCGCGGCCGTCCCGGAATCCTTCCGGGGGGCGGCGGGGTCAATCGGCCGAGTCGGCACCGGCGGGCGAGTGGGCCCGCGGCGGTTCCGTTTTTGCCGATTCCGCGGGTCCGTTGCTTTCTTGATCGGCATCCGCGTCTTCGTCCATCAGCGGAAGATCCTCGGGATTCATCTGGCGGACGAGTTCTTCCATTTCCTTGCCCGGTTTGAAGGTGACCACGTTCTTGGCGGGCACATACACCTTATCCCCGGTGCGAGGATTGCGCGCCTTGCGCGGGGCACGCCGCTTCACCTCGAAGACGCCGAAGTTCCGGAGCTCGATCCGCCCTTCGGAGACCAAGGTTTGGATGATCGCGTCCAGCGTCCTTTGAACGATTTCCTTGGTCTTGAGCTGCGTCAGCCCGATCTCCTCGGAAATCTTCTTGACGATTTCTTTCTTGGTCACGACGACGGACTCCTGGAGGCGGGGCCGGATCGGGCCAGGGACGGATCGGCTCAACTGTATTTCTGGCATGGAGTAATGTCAAGACAGCGGCGTCGGCTCGCCGGGGCGTCGCGCCCCGTCCGCCCCGACCTCCGGGAATCGACCTTCGGCCCTCGCCGTTTCCAGGTGCCGATGCAGCGGGGCATACGACCAGGGCAGTCCCAACGCCTCCGCCAAGCGCTTGAGGCGGCCGATGTACGCCTCGCTCAGGACCGGGGCGTGATCCTGATAGGCCGGATCGCAGAAGTAGACCCGGCAGCCCAGGGGGCGTGCCTCCCTCGCGGTGCAGCGGCCTCCGTGATCTTGCCAGGGGCAGGTTTCGCCGCGGTCCAGCGGGCGCGAGGGCGGAGGCGCGTCCGCCAGCAGAAGGGCCATCTCCGGCGCTGAGGCAAACAGGGTGTGGCCATACTCCGCGAACCGGCAGCAGCGCCCGCTCAGAGCACACGACGGCCCCAGCCGCGCCACCTCGGCCTCCAGCTCAACGTACAGCAGTTGCAACGCCCCCCGGAATCGAGCAGGGTCGAGGGGCTCGGGCTCGATGGGGCTCATGCTCATGACGGGGTCCGCGCCACGGACGAGAGGATCTCCTCGACGCCGTAAACCCGGCCGCGGCCCGCGCCGGGGCACCGGCCCTGGACCTCCCGCCAGTCCTCGGGAGTTTCGACGTTTTCCTCCCAGAACGGCCAGGTCCGGCACTGGACCGGCCGCGCGGGGTAGACGGTGCAGCCGGCCTGCTTGTCCCAGAAGATGCAGTCGCCGCCGGGCTTCTCGATCAGGCTGTACCGCGGCCCGACCTGCCTGAGGAACGCCCTGGAGAACGCCTCGATCGGCTCGCCTCGGAATTCCGCCAGGCGGGCGATCTCCTCCGGCGTGACCCAGACATAGCCGGGTGCCCCGGTGCAGCAATCACCGCAGCGCGTGCAATCGAACGCCAGCCCATCACCGTACCAGGGGAGTTCCGCCCGGATCATCAGGAGGTCCGCTAAGAAGTTCGGGAGCGGGGATCGGGGGGGGACGATCGCCCAGGAGTGATGGTTCAGTCTACATTCCCGTCGGCCGAACCGACAACCCTCGCGACTCTAACTTTCTTTCAACGGCCCATTTGCGGCGTGCCCGTCCGGCAGGCCCCGCGTGCCGGTGGGCCGACGGTCAGCCGCCGATGGAATGCATCAACCGCTCCGGCTTGATAAACCGTGAGGTGTTGATCTCATGCCCTTCCCACTTCCCCGCGACGCTTTCAACCAGGGCGCGCGCGATCTGGGAGTCGTCCGATCCGCCCCGGATCAGGGCGCGGATGTCGGTCTCGTCGAGGGCGAACAGGCAGTTCCGCAGCTTGCCGTCAGCCGTCAGGCGCACGCGGTTGCAGCTCGTGCAGAAGGGCCTGCTGATCGAAGCAATCAGCCCGACGCGCCCGCGCCCGTCCTGGAAATCGTAGTCGACCGCCGGCGCCCTGGGGTCCTGATCGGGCGCGGGCGTCAGCGGGCCGATGCCCTCGGCCAGAAGTCGGAGGATCTCGTCCGCGAAGAGGACTTTCTCGCGCTCCCAGCGGTTGCCCGCGTCCAGCGGCATGTACTCGATGAACCGGAGCCCCAGGCCGTGCTCCCGGGCGAACCGCGCCAGGGGAACCACGTCCGCCTCGGTCACGCCCTTGATCGCGACGGCGTTGATCTTGACCGGGTCGAGCCCGGCGGCCTTCGCCGCGAGGATGCCGGCGAGGACGTCCTCGAATCCGCCGCGACGCGTCAGCTCCACGAACCGCGCGGGGTCCATCGTGTCGAGGCTGACGTTGATCCGTCGCAACCCCGCCGCGCGCAAGGCCGCGGCCAACGGCGCCAGCAGCAAACCGTTGGTGGTGAGGCCCACGTCCACGATCCCCTGGATCGCCACGAGCTTCGAGACGAGCGCCGGCAACCCGCGGCGGACCAGGGGCTCGCCGCCCGTGAGCCGGACCTTGTCGATCCCCAGCGTGGCGGCGACTCGCACGGTCCGCTCGATCTCCTCGAACGTCAGCAGCTCCTGCTTCGGCAGGAACTCGACAGCCTCCGGCATGCAATAGACGCAACGGAGGTTGCAGCGATCGGTGACGCTGACGCGCAGGTTGTTATGCACCCTCCCGAAGGAGTCGACGAGCCGAGGAGGGTTGGGGAGCATGGCGGCCGATCGCGTGCGAAGCCAGTGCGTTGAGGAGAGATCAACGACCATCGAACTCATCAACGCCCGCCCCATCGTACCAATCCCGGACCCGGCCGTCGACGGGCCAACCCGGCCGGTCCGTTCTCAAGGGTGTCGTGTCGCTCTGGATTCGGGAGATTCGCCGACCCCAGCCACCCAGCAAAGAGCAGCGAGACTCCAGAATCCAGAGCGATGCCCAGTTCTCAGCCCCCCGGAACCTCCGCGCGCATCGGGACGTGCGGGGCGGGGGGGATGCGCCTGGCCCGCGACTCGGCGACGACTTCGGCAAGGTGAGCGAGCAGGCGGGCGCGGAACAGGGGGAGGGCCAGCGCCTCGGCGCGGCGACGAGCCAGCAGCGGGTCGTGGGGGCGGCCGTCCGCCTCCCAGGCGTCCAGCGCGGCGCGCAACGACTCGGCGGTCGGGCTCGGGTAGGTCCGGCCGACGCGACTGTCGACGGTCTCCGCGGCTCCGCCCACTCCCAGGGCGATCACCGGGGCCGCGCAGGCCAGGGCCTCGGCCGGGACGATGCCGAAATCCTCCTCGCCGGGGAAGAGCAGGGCACGACAGCGCCGCAGGTGGTCGCGGATGACCTCGTTGGGTTGCCAGCCGAGGAAGCGGACGCCCGCCCCGGCCAGGGACTCCAGGCGGGCGCGCTCGGGCCCTTCGCCGATGATGACCAGCGGGCGGCCCGAGGCCGCGCAGGCGGCGATCGCCTGGTCGATCCGCTTGTAGGGGACCAGGGCCGAGACGCAGAGGTAGGGACCGTCCCTGGCGACGGCCGCGGGCGTGAAGAAGTCCGTATCGACCGGCGGACAGATCACGCGGCTGTCGCGGCCATAACAGGCGGCGATCCGGCCGCGGACGGTTTCGGAGATGGCGACGAAATGGGACACGCGGCCCGAGGTGGCGCGGTCCCAGGTACGCAGGCGATCCAGCAACGAACCGGCCAGGGCGCGCCGCAAGGGCCGTCGCGACCAGGTGTCGAGGTAGGCGTCGCGCCCCTGCCAGGCGTAGCGCATCGGCGTGAAGCAATAGCAGACGTGGGGCACCCCGGCGGGGGGGCGGACCGCCTTGGCGACGCAGTGGCTGAGGCTGACGACGAGGTCGACCCCTTGCGGCCTCCAGGCCCGCGTGGCCAGCGGCATCAGGGGTAAAAGGTGGCGATAGTGGCGGAAGATGCCCGGGAGGCGCTGCAAGGGGGAGGAGCGGATGTCCATCGCCTCGATCGCGGGGCTGAGGGCTCCCTGGCGATAAATCAGGGTGTGCAGGGTCGCGCGCGGGAAGGCTCGGCATAGGACTTCCAGGCACTTCTCACCGCCCCGCATCCCGGTCAGCCAGTCGTGGACCAGCGCCACCCGCAGGCCGGCGAGAGTCGGGGGGAGGGCCTGGCGGGAACCTTGGGAAGGCGCGACACGGACGCTGGCTTCCATGCCGGCCTCCTCGCTCGGTTGGCGGAAATTCGCGGTGATCGGGCCCGAAGCTGGTCGGAACTGCCCCGGCGAACCCTATCCGAGTTCGCCGGAGTGGGCAAGGCGGATCGGGTGTGACCGGCCGGGCAGGGTTCTTTCGGGTCGTCGGTCCGGCGAGATCGCCACGTCCTTACGTTTCGCCGGCCGGGGGCGAGAAGGGATCGGGCATCTCGGCGGCGGGCGACGGCTTGGCCTCGGCCGCGGGCGCGGGCGCTGTGGCCCCCGTCGGCAGGTCGACGCCGAGGAACTCGATGTCGAAGATGAGGGTCGAGTTCGCGGGGATCTTCCGCTGCGCCTTTGGGCCGTAGCCCAGCTCCGGCGGGATAATCAACCGACGTTTCTCGTGGAGCGTCATGCCGGCGACCCCCTCGTCCCAGCCCTTGATGACGTCGCCCTGGCCGAGCGTGAACTGCCAGGGCGTGCTGCGCTCGCGGGAGCTGTCGAACTTCCTGCCGCCTTCGACCCAGCCGGTGTAATGCACCGTGACCTTCTGCCCGGGGGCGGCGACGAGGTCGCCCTTCCCGGAGGCGAGGATCTGAACCTTCAGCCCGGAGGGGGTGGTTCTGGCGGCCACATCTCCGATGGTCGGCGGCTCGTCGGGCTCCTTGACGACGGGCTTGGCGGCATTCTGGCCGGCCGTGCCGTAGTCTTCCCCCTGGGCCTGGGCCTCGTCGCCCTCGGTCGGTTGATAAAGCGAGGACGCGTCGATGCCGGGCGGCAGCACCGGCACACTCCTTGGCGGCGGGCCGCAAGCGACGGCGATGAGTCCGAGGGAACTCAAGAACCAGGTCCGGTGCCTCATGATTGGCCAAGCCCCCGGACGCGCCTCGGTCAGCGCGTCGCGCCCTTCGGAAACGCAAGAATGACGGTGATCGTTCCATTATGACGCGGACTCGCCCCCGATGGCCAGTTCCCCCCCCGGATTCCCGATCGAGAACAGGTTCAAGGTGGCCCGGGGTCCGCCAGTTCCAGAGCGACGCGCGTCACGGCGATCGCGCCGCCAAAGCAGGTGGCGATGTCGGCCCCCGCGACGCGGACGCGGCCTTGGTAGTCGCCATTGTAGTGGGCGAGGTTCCCTTCGATGCGAAAGCTCAGGGGAAGCGGGCTGGGGTCGAGTCGGCAGAAGACGACGCGGGGCTCGGGATCTCCCGGCGCGGGGTGGGGCAGGTTGACGTTCCAGAAGGTGCCGGGGACCCAGGGAAGGCCCAGGAGTTCCCGCAGGACGACCGCCGCCCGTCGCGCCGCCAGGGACCAGTCGAGGACGCGGCCCCTGGCATTGTAGTGCGAGATCGCCACGGCCGGGCAGCCGTGCAGGACCGCCTCGCGCGCCGCGGCGACCGTCCCGGAGTGGTGGACGTCGGCCCCCAGGTTCCCGCCCGCGTTGATCCCCGCCAACACCCACGCCACGCCCGGGGCAAGGTGGTGCAGGGCCAGCCGGACGCAGTCGGCCGGCGTGCCGTCGACGGCGGTCCTCCCGGGGCTTCGCTCCTCGCAACGGATCGGGCCGCCCGTCGTCACCGCATGCCCACGGCCCGACCAGGGCCCCATCGGCGCGACGACGCGACGCCGCCCCAATCCCTCGGTCGCGGCCAGGAGCGCGGCCAGGCCGGGGGCGTCGATCCCGTCGTCGTTGGTCAGGACCAGCACAGCTTCGGCAGGGTCCACGGTGGCCTTCCCCCGATCCGGGGAGTGGAAAAACGGCTCAGGCGGGGGCGGGCACAATCAGGCTTCGGGTAGTTGACAACCCCCGCGTTCGCTGTTAAATTTTCTTACGTTGATTCGACCGCGGGGGATTAGCTCAGCTGGGAGAGCGCTTGCATGGCATGCAAGAGGTCAGGGGTTCAAATCCCCTATCCTCCACTCGCGTCCTAAGGCATAGGCACTGGCTTTCGAAGTCCATTCCGCCCCTCTTTTCTTCGCTGTCCTGTCTCGTCCCGTCAATCGCCGACACTTCTTTCCGGCACCCCAGGCGACCGCCCTGCTAGGGGGATTGACTTACGATTCCCTCAAACTCGGTGGAGGCCGGTCGTCATGGCGGAGAAATCGGCCGATTCCCCGGTCCGCATCATCGGCAGTCGGGAACTCCATCAGAACCTGCCCGGCATCCTCAACGAACTCCAGCGCGACGAGGTCCGTTACGTCCTGACCGTCCACGGCAAGCCGCGTGCCGTGCTGGTCGGGGCCAAGCCCTATTTAAGCCTACTCCATCGTTACAAGAGCCCAAGCGAGGCCCTCGTCGGCCTCCAGCTCAGCGCCCTGCTGGGCGGCGACCTCCACTCCGTCCCCCTGGACGACCTGGAACGGGCGCTCGAACCGGACGCGGAGTGAGGCGAGTCGACCGCCGTCGTCCATTGAGATGCGACGGTCGGCGAAACCGCAAGAGGTCCGAGCGAGGATCGCTCTCCGCCTCCGGATCGAGGAACAGCTAATGTGATTGGGCTTCCTGCGAGACGTGACGTTACCTGGGCCTCCCCCCGTAGGGCGCAGGCAAACCGCCATTCCCTCGCGACCAGGAAAAGCTGGCGTATTGCCTGCGCCCTACGAATTCAAACGGCCGGGGACCGCTTCACGCGCTTCCACAGGTAGTGGAGCACCATCGGGGCGATCGACACCAGCACGACGATGATGATGATGACCTCAAGGTGTTTCATCGCGTCGGGGAACCGGCGCCCCAGGGCGTAGCCGGCCATCGAGATGCCGAAGACCCAACCGACGCCGCCGAAGACGTTGTAGAACAGGAATTTGCGGTAGTCCATCCGCCCCATCCCGGCGACCACCGGGGCGAACGTCCGCACGATCGGCATGAACCGGGCGAGGATGATCGTCTTGCCGCCGTGGCGGTCGTAGAACCCTTGCGCGGAGCGGAGGTGCTCGGGGTTAAACAGCCACGACTTCTCGCGCTTGAACAGGCGGGGACCGGAGTGATAGCCGATCCAGTAGCCCAGGGTGTCGCCCAGGATCGCGGCGGGGATCAAAAAGGCGTTGATCTTGACGATGTCCAGCTCACCACGCGCCGCGAAGAGGCCCGCGGTCACGAGCAGGGAGTCGCCCGGCAGGCAGAAGCCGATCAGCAGCCCCGTCTCGACGAAAACGATGACGGTCATCAGCAGGTAGCCGCCAGCGACCACGTATTCGGGCTTCAACAGCTTCAGGATCGGTTCGAGCCACTCCAGCACGGCGTTCCCTTCCGGCCTCGCGCTGGGGCCTGATCGATCGGAGTGCGGTCGTCGACTTCGGCTCGTTCGTTCAACGCGGAGCGGGAGCCGACGCCGCCGCGTCGTCGCGGGGTCGGACGGGGAGGCGGACGCTCTTGATGCCCGCGGCCTCGCACGTGGCCAGGACGTCGGCCACGTCCTGATAGCTCAGGCTCGCTTCGCCGCGGATCAAGACGCCCTGGTCGGCGTAGTGGTCGCGGGCCGCGCGCAAGGCGGTCGTCAGGGCGGGCAAGTCCAGCGTCTTGTCGCCGAGCGCGACCTTGCCAGGCGCGACGATCGCGAGGCTGAGGTCCGTGGGCGTGGCGGTCAGTGGCGCGGCGTCGGAGACCTCGGGCACCTTCACGACGAACTGGCTCTCGTCCCAGTCGTAGAGGCGGGTCGCGGCCATGAAGAAGACCAGAAGGCACAGCACGACATCCACCATCGGCGTCATGTTGATGTGCGGCAACTCGTCGGCCTGGTGGCGCTCGATCAGCATCGCTCGGGCCTCGTGGGATGCCGTGGTTCGTGGGGATCAGATTGGGTCAGCGCGCCCGAGGGTGGCGGCGCGGGGTTCGTGGCGGCCATAGTCGTTGGCACCCCGGCGCGCCTCGATGGTGGCGGGCCGGGGGCCGTCGGCGGCGACCAGGTCGATGACGCGGCGAACCTCGGCGTCGAGGTCGCGGACCAGAACGTCGACGCGGTTCAGCAGGACGTAATAGGCGACGACCGAGATCACGGCCACGAGCAGGCCCGCGGCGGTCGTCCCCAGGGCCAGGCTGATGCCGTGCGCCAGCGCCTCGCCCTTGGCGGTCCCGGCCGAGGGGGGGCCCATCGCGTCGAACGACTCGATCATGCCGATGACCGTGCCGAGCAGGCCGAGCAGCGGGGCAAGCGTCGCGGTGCCGTTGAGCACGCGGACGTTCCGCTTGAGGTCGGCGATCTCGCCGGCCGCGTCGTGGCCGATCGCCTGGCGGATCTCCCCGGCGGGCAGGCCCCAGTAGCCCACGACCTGCGCGAAGATCCGCGCCGCCGGGCTTTCATTGGCCCGGCAAAGCTCCGCCGCGCGGTCGCGGTCGAGCTTGCCGTTGGTCAGGCGGTCGACGAACCGATTGACGAAGTCCGGTGGGATCACGCGGTTCCGTCGCAGGGCAATCAACCGCTCCAGGGCGAACCCCACGGCGACCGCCGAGCACGCCGCCAGCGGCAGCAGCATCGGGTTTCTGGCGAGCTGCCAGATGCTCGCACGCCCGACCGCCCCTTTCGTCGGGGCTGGGGCGACGCCGACAGGCGATCCCTTCGCGGCGGGCCTGGGTTCGGGCGCGACCGGAGCCGGTGCCGAAGCCGGGGCCGTTTCCGCCTGCCCCCAGGCGAGCCCGCCGGATGCGGCCAGGATGAGAGCGGACAGAACGGACGCGGAGCGGCGGCGGGCGCGGGCCATCAGGGACGTCCTCCATGCGGGCGGCCGGGACGGCGGAACCACCCCCCGCCCGTTCCCGAAACGAAGCCCCCCGCCCGGGAGCGCGTGCGGGCACGAGTCGCCAGTGGACCCGATTCTAACGACCCGGCCCACCCTGTCAATCGGGCCGCGCGCGGAAGCGACCTCAACGCCCGCGATGCCGCGAGGCGGAAACCACGCCCTTCCCGCGAAGGCCGAAGGCGAAGGTGTGCGCCGGCGCCCCCGGGGCCAACGGATGCACCGCAGTCCGTTGCCGACCGAGGGACTGGCCCGGCACCGGCGCGGGCGACGACGCGGTCAGCGCGTGCCAGGTCGCCGCACTGAAGCCGCGGAACGGTGGCTTCGGCCCGGAGACGGTCGTTGCGGGCGCGGGCACCGTTTCGCCGCCAACCATCCCCGTCGCCGCCGGAACGCTCGGGCCGGAGCCCGTGGCCGGCGAGTTCGGCGCGACGGCGGGGCCATTCGCACCGTCGACCACGGGCGCGGGCGCGGGCAACGCCACCGGCCCGGTCGCGGAGCCTGCCACCGCCGAGAACGGCTTGTTTTCCCTTCCCCCCCCCCCCGGGAGCACCAGGACTGGCGAACTCGCGGTCGCCGAATGCCCGGCCCGGTCGGTGATCGTGACGGTCGCCTTGTCCGTCGGGAACGTGGTGTAGGTGTGCTCGCCGCCGACGCGGAAATAGCGCTGGGAGGGATCGATCGAGGGGGCGGTCAAGTCGATCGTCCCCGCGACGGGCGCCGAGCCGTCGCCCCAGTTGATCGTGGCGGCGAAGTCGCCCGGCTGGGCCAGCGGTTCGGACGCTCGGAAATCGGCGAGGATCGGGAAGGGGGTCGCAGCGCCGGTGCTGGCGTTCTGCGTGATGCCGTCAGCGAGCAGAAAGGCGACATGGGCCGCGGTCGTCGCCAGCGCGGTGCCCCCGCCGGGGGCCGTGAGGCGGACCTGGACCGGGAAGTCGCCAGCTTGCGCGTAGGTGTGATCGCCAAGGACGCTGACCACGCCCCGAGGCGCGGGGGGGGCGTCGCTGGGAATCCCTCGCCCTCGGAGGATCGGGGAGATCGGCGGAAGCGTCTTGACCAGCCCCGGCGTCGGGGTCGTCCCGTCGCCCCAGTCGATCGTCGCGGTGTAGGTGCCGGCCGGGAGCGCGGCGGGACTGCCGCTGAACGACGCCACTTCGAGGACGCCGGGATTGTTGCCCTTGAGGGCGGAGAACGCAATTCCCTGCCCCGAGATCCCGGCGTCGAGGACCCGGCGATCTTCGAGCGCCTCCAGGCCGGGCCGGCCCGATCGCGAGACCTTGGCCCACGCGGAGCGACGCGCCTGGCCGCCCGGTCGTGGGCGTGGGAGTCGGAGTCGTGGCAAGCTCATCGTAGTGATCCCGGTGCCGGAGGAGGGGCGTACGCGTCGAGGGGTCGAAACCACGACCCATCGACCCAGACTAACTTTCAGGGGAGGGAGTCACAAGATCATACGAAGACGCGACACCACCGTCAAGAAGTTCCCGACCGTGTCCGCGGACCGATCGGCGTTCTCGGCGTCGCTCTCGATTCTGGAGTGATACCCGATCCTCAAGGTCTTGCCTCCGGATTCTTCTCGTCCGAAGGGGGCAGCGGGACCTGCGCGGGGCTGGCCAGGTAGGTAACCAGCGAGCGGACCTCATGTTCGCTGAGCTTGCTCCAGAGGTCGTCGGGCATCATCGACTTGTCGCTGGCCTTGCGGTCCTCGATCTCCGAGCGGGGCAGGACCAGCGTCTCGTTGGCCGTGACCAGCGTCACGGAATCCTGGTCCTCGGCGCGGATGATCCCCGTCAGGACGCGGCCGTCGGTCGTGGCGACGACGTGCGCCAGGTAGTCCTTGCCGATCAGGGCATCGGGGTCGAGCACGTTGGAAAGGAGGTAGTCGAGATCAGCGCGGTTCGATCCGGTCAGCTCCGGCCCGACCTTGCCCCCCTCGTCGAAGAGGGTGTGGCACTGGGCGCACGTCCTGGCAAAGACGGCGCGGCCCAGCATCGGGTCGGGTTTGACCTGGGGTTTCGAGGTGAGCAACGCTTTGGATCGCGCGATCAGCTTCGCCCGATCCTGGCCCGTCTCGCGGACGGTCCCCCAGACCTCGGCGAGCCGGGAGTCGACGGCCGCGTCCTTGAGGTTGTGCAACTGCCGGACGAGGTCGGCCGACAGGTCGGCGGCCGGGAGCCGCTGGGCGCCGACGGCCGACAGCAGGGCGCGGGCCGATCCGACGCGGGCCGCAAGCGTGTTGAGCGCGTCGCGGCGTTCGGGAGCCGGGAGCGACTGGTACACGTTCAGGAGGATCTCGGGCGTCCTCGGGTCGTCCAAGGCCGCCAGGCCGCGGATCGCCGGCGCGCGTAGTTCGGGCTCGGAGAGCAGGCCGTGAAGCGTTCCGGACAGGTCCGGGGCGTGGGCTTTGAGCAGCGCCGCGAGGGCATCCCGGCGCGGCGCCGCGCCAGCCTTGGGATCGACGAGGCGGGCTCGCAACCGCGCCATCGCCGAGGGGTCGCCGAAGGTCAGGCCGAGGGCCGTCGCCAATTCTCGGGTCGGCTCGTCCGGGGAGTTCGACAGCTCCGCGTCCGCATCCGGCCACGACGGCGGCATCGGCACCTGCTTGCGGCCTTTCAGGGCCTCGACCGCCTCGCGAAGCATGTCGCGGCGCGCGGCCGGTCGGCGTTCGCGGCGGACCTGGCCGATCAGGGCCGTCAGCGCCTCGGGCGTGCCGAGCGAGGCGACGCGGCGGGCCAGGTACGCCCGGACCAGCGGGATCTCCGAACGCTCGGCCAGGCGCAGGGCCGCCCCGGTGTCGGCCTCGGCCAGCGGCTCCGAGGCGTACCAGATCATCAGCGGGAGGTTGTGATCGGCGGCGTCCTCACCGTGCTGGACCAGGGCCGAGAGCAGGTCGAAGCGACGATTCACCGCAATCCGCTGGGCGGCCGACGCGAGGTACAGCCGCACCACCACCGAGGGGTCGCTCGCGGCGAGTTCCGTCAGACGCCGGATCAGCGGCAGGTCGGGCGAGTCGGCGTCTTGCAGCGCGAGCTGGACGGTCCAGGCGCGGACATAAGGGCCGGAATCCCGCAGGAACCGGGAAATCCGCGACTCATCCAGACCGCCGACGGCGTGCAAGGCCCACAGGGCGCGCAGCCGCCTCGGCTCGTCGGGATGCGTGGATGCCAACTCGGCGAGCGCGGCCTGCACTTCCGGGTTCGGCCCGCGTTCCTGAAGCACGCGCCGGGAGTGGCGGACCTGCCACTCGTTGGGGTGTCGTTGCATGGCGACCAGTTCCGCGTCGCTGCACGCGCGGAGGTCGACGGGCGTGGGCCTGGCGTCCTCGTGGACGATCTTGAAGATGCGGCCGTTGGTGCGGTCGTGCCCTTTGACGTCGAAGTGGTGGCACTGGTTCTTGTCGTACCAGTCGATCAGGGTGACCTGGCCGTCGGGGCCGTACTTCAGGTTGATGATCTGCGACCAGCGGTCGTGGGTCAGGAGGAAGTCGGGGGCGTGGTGGCCGACGAAGCCGGAGCCCTCGGGCGCGAGGGTGTCGCGGTTGAGGCGGGCGCCGTGGATGTTGTTCATGAAGAGGGAGCCGCGGAACTCCTCGGGCCAGGCGCCGCCGAGATAGATCATCGCGCCGGCGTGGGCGTGACCGCCGCCGCTGCCGTCGGAGCGGCCGTTGGCGGCGTGGGGGTTGCCGCCGACGTAGTGCCGGTGGTCGGCGATCGTCTTGAGGTCGTCGTAGGTGGAGGGGTTGAAATGCGGCCCGGCCTGGCGCTCGAAGCGCCCTCCCTGGATCATGTGATACAGGTGCGGGATCACGCAGGCGGTCTCGAACGCCTGGCCGTGGTCGTCGAAGTCGACGCCCCAGGGGTTGCTCGTCCCGTGGGCGAAGACCTCGAAGGCGTGCTTCGTGGGGTGATACCGCCAGATGCCGGCGTTGATCGGCGTGCGGTCGGCGTCCGGGGTGCCGGGCTTGCCGACGCGCGAGTGAGTGAAGACGCCGTGACACCCATAGAGCCAGCCGTCGGGGCCCCAGGCGAAGGAGTTCAAGGTCTCGTGGGTGTCCTGGAAGGCCCAGCCGTCGAGCAGGACGACCGGCGGCCCGTCGGGGGTGTCGTCGTGGTCCTTGTCGGGAATGAAGAGGAGATTCGGGGCCGCGCCGACGTAGACCCCGCCGAAGCCGACCTCCAGGCCGCTGACGAGGTTCAGCTTGTCGGCGAAGACCTTGCGGGTGTCGAAATGGCCGTCGCCGTCGGCGTCCTCGAAGATCAGGATGCGGTCGCGCGCCTGGTCCTCGGGGACGTGGAGGGGGTAGGAATACGCCTCGGCGACCCAGAGCCGCCCCTGGTCGTCGAAGGCGAAGGCGATCGGCTGCATCACGTCGGGCTCGCCCGCGAACAGCCTGGCCGAGAACCCAGGAGGCAGGGTCATCGCCCTGGCGGCCTCCTCGGGCGCGAGCCCATCGTGCTCGACCAGGTCGGGGAGAGTCCTCGGGGCGACGGCCGGCGGCTCGTCGTGGAACCGGAAGTCGTCGAAGTTGACGTGCCCCCAGCCCTCCGAGTCGTCGTCCACCAGGCGGACGAAGATTCGCTCGCCCCGGTGCGCGCGCAGGTCGACCACCGCCGGGCGCATGTCCTCGGTGTCGTCGCCGGAAGCTTTGAAGAGGACCTTACCCGTGGCCTGGGCGACGACCTCGGCCCGCGTGGTGGGCCGCGAGCCCGCGCCGATCAGAAACGACGCATACGGGTGCGTGACCTGGAAGGGGGCCGAGGTCAGCGTGCCGCGAGCGGCGTCGCCGTGGGCCTCGAAGCCGCCGACCCAGAACGTGCCGGCGTGCCGGCTGGCCATGTCGCCCCGGCGGGCGGCGACCGTGTCGCCCTCGACCGGCGGTCCGGCGAAAGCTTCGCCCCGAGCCTTCCAGTCCTGGAGCGTCCCGGCCTCGAAGTCGAGGTTCAGGGGCTTGCCCGCCGCGTCCACCGGCAAGACCCCTCGCGAACGATCGGGAGGCGTGGGCCCGGCGCCGATGGCGAAGGCCAGGAACGACAGGAGGATGGTGGCCCGAATCATGGAGATCGCCCGCTCTGGAAGAGGTTCGCGGTGGGCTGTCGGCCGAGCGCACCCACCATAGCAGTGTCGGGCCCCCCCGTAAATTCGGCGCACGGAATTCCGGAATTCCGGGAGCCAACGGCCAGGGGCAGGGGTCGCGTGATTGACCCCTCGCTTATGCCGGGTCGGTGCTGGTCGCATCGGGGGCGGCTTGTGGAGCCGTGGCCGGGGCCGTCTCGGCCTCGAACGTCCTGGGCCGGCTGGCCGTCGCGGGCGACCACGCCTGATCGAGGAGCCCCTCCAGGTCCGCCGCGGTGCAGGGGCGCGGGTTCGTGCGGTGGGAGTGGTCGAGCATGGCCAGCCGGGCGTACTCGGAGAGCCGCCGCCGGTCGAGGCCGGGCACGGCGCCCAGGGTCCGGGGCAGGGGCAGGCGGGCGAGCACAAGTTCGGCCAGGATAATCAGGTGGCCGGCGGCGTCGCCCCCGCGCCCCATGCCCAGGAAGCCGGCGAGGTCCGCCATGCGCGGTTCGGCGGCCTCGCGGTTGAAGCGGAGGGCGTGGGGCAGGAGGATGGCGTTGAGCGTGCCGTGGTGCGCCCGGCCCTCGGCCCCCAGGGCGTGCGACAGCGCGTGGACGACGCCCAAGCCCTTGTGAAAGGCGATCCCGCAGAGCAAGGCCCCCATCATCAACGACCGCCGCGCCGGGCCGTCCTTGCCGTCGCGGACGGCGGCTTCCAGGCCCCGCGACACGTAGCGCAGGCCCTCCACGGCGAGGCCGTCGCAGATCGGGTGGAAGGTGGTCGAGAGGTAGCTCTCGATGCCGTGGGTGAAGGCGTCCATCCCGGTCCCGGCCGTCATGGCCGGCGGCATCGAGCGCGTCAGGTCCGGGTCGCAGACCGCGACGCTGGGCAGCAGGTGCGCGCTCAGCGCGATCGTCTTGCGACCGGTCGCCGGGAGCTGGATCAACGTCCCGCGTCCGGCCTCGCTGCCGGTGCCGGCGGTGGTCGGCACGGCCGCCATCGGCGGCAGGTTGGCGGTGATCTTGGCGGAGCCCCCGGTGGTCAGGTCGTAGTCGGCGAGCCGGCCGGGGTGGGTCGCCAGCAGGCGGATGGCCTTGGCCGCGTCGATCGCGCTGCCCCCACCGAGGCCGACCACCCCGTCGCAACCGCGAGCGCGGTACACCTCCAGGCCGGCCAGGACGTCGGCCTCGGCCGGGTTGGCCTGGACCTCGTCGAAGACCGACGCGCCCGGCGTCCCCGCGGCGATGCCCGCGACCAGGCCCGTGGCGACCAGGCCGCGGTCGGTCACAAGGAGGGGGCGCGCGACGCCCAGACGCTCCAGCTCGGCGGCCAAGGTGCGGACCGATCCCTCGCCGAAGACGATCCGGTTGGGAAAGGTGAAGATCGCCGGCATCGCCGCTCCGTCAGGTCAGCCGATTTGGCCGAGCAGTCCGTCCATTTCGGCCGCCGCGTGCCAGTCGCCCTTCGCCTTGGCCTTCGCCACCCCGAGTTCCAGCACGGTCTTCGCCCGCGCCGGCTCGTCCCCCTCCAGATACGACTGGCCCAACTGCTGGTAGGCGGCGACCTGATCTTCCGGGTGGTCGGCGATCAGCGCCAGCAGGCGTTCGCGTCCCTCGGGGACATCGCCATCGCGGAGGCACTGGAGCGCCAGTCCGTACCGCAGGAAGGGGTCGGCCGGATCGGCGGCCAGGCTTTGCTCCAGCATCCGCCGCCTCGACGATTTCTCGGCCATGTCCGCCCTCGCATCGCCGCCGCGTGACCACAGGTGTGCAGCGACCCAAGGCTAATGGCCCGAGGCGACCTTTGTCAACGTCGCCCCCATTCGCGACCCAGGCCGCAAGCTCCCTCGGCGTGCCAGGTCGACGCTGGCAAGACTCTGCGGGTTGTAGGAAAGGGCGGGTAGGCTGGGTCAGTTCCGGTGTCTGGCGGTCAAGGGGCCACGCGGGGGAACCCGATTCCTGAACAGGCCCGAGGACGACGGCAGGGAGGCGGTCGCGGGGCAATTGTAAGGATGACCGGAAGGCGATCGCGGTCCGCCGGGGCGATTGGCGCGGCATGCCCACGGGCGCGCCGGGCCGCTGGCCATCGCCGGGTCCGCGGGTCGGGAATTTCTCCGGAAGGGGACCCTCAACGTGCCCGAACCCTGGACGCGACGGATCGGAACCAGGATCGCGTTGCTGGCGGCGACGGCGGCAAGCCTCGCGGCTGTGCCCGCCGGGGTCGCCGGCGCGGGCTCCCGCAAGGGTCCCGTGGTGGAGGCCGTCCGGAAGTCGCAGCCCTGCGTCGTGAGTATCTCCAGCGAGAAGAAGGCCGCTTCCAACAGCCGTTGGCCGTTCTCCGTCGAGGAGAATCAACGCCCACGGGTCAGCGGCATGGGGACCGGCGTCATCATTGACGGCCGGGGCTACATCCTCACCAACCAGCACGTCGTGGAGAAGGTCCAGGGCATCGAGGTCCACCTCCTCGACGGAACGAGCTACCCCGCGCAGCTCCTCCAGCAGGACGTGGGGATGGACCTGGCGATCCTCAAGGTCGACGCCGACAAGCCCCTGCCGGCGATCGCCGTCGGCTCGTCGTCGGACTTGATGGTCGGCGAGGACGTCATCACCATCGGCAACGCCTTCGGTTACGAGAACACCGTGTCGGTGGGGATCGTCAGCGCCCTGAACCGCAACGTCACCCTGTCCGACGACCAGGTTTACCGCAACCTGATCCAGACCGACGCGTGCATCAACCCGGGCAACTCGGGTGGGCCGCTGATCAATCTCGAAGGAGAGCTGGTCGGCATCAACGTCGCCGTTCGCGCCGGGGCGCAGGGCATCGGGTTCGCGTTGCCGATCGACGAGGTCAAACGAGTCGCCGCCGAGATGATGAGCACCAGGCGGCTGGCGGGCACCTGGCATGGCCTGTCCACCGGGGAAATGAAGGGGGAGAACGGCCGTGTGGTCGTGGTCTCGGAGGTCGCGCCCGGCAGCCCGGCCGAGGCCGCCGGCCTCCGGATGGGCGACCAGGTGGTGAAGGTCGGCGACCTGGGCGTGACCAATCCCCTGGACATCGAACGCGGACTGCTCGATGCCCGGCCGGGCCGGAAGTCGACGATGCTCGTGCGCCGCGCCGGTCAGGAACAGGCGTTGGCCCTGGCTCTGGAGCTGCAACCCTTGCAGAGGGCCAACCCCGACGCCGCCTCGCAAATCTGGCGATCCCTGGGCCTCAGAACGCGCCCCGTGGCCACCAGATATGTGACGAGTGTTTCCCCCAAGCTCCGCGGCGGGTTGTACGTCGAGGCCGTCTCGCCCGGCAGTCCCGCCGACCGCGGCGATATCCAGCCGGGCGATATCCTGGTCGGGATGAACGTCGGCGCCCGCAACTGGGAAACGATCCGGCCGGACAACATCCTCTACATCCTGCGGCAGATCGAGGCGTCGCGATCGCCCGCCGTCCAGTATTATGTGGTCCGCCGCGAGGCCCTGCACCACGGGGCGATCACCCTCGCCGACGGCCAGGTCGCCGGCATGTTGGGCCGCTGAGCCCTGGGCGGAAGTTCCCCCGCTCGCGCAATTTTTTGCCTTACCCGGGGACCAGAGCGGCGGGGGTGCGGAAGCGTGCCCGCGGCCTTGGCCTGGGAGGGCGGCGACCAGCGCGCATGGCACTGGACTTGCATCCTCCCGCCCTGCGTAACCCGGCGGGTCGAACGGCCGGGGTCCTTCGTGCTTCCAGAACGCTCGCTCGCCCCTGGAGACCGCCCGATGCCGATCATGAGCAAGCCCTCTTCGGGCCCGCGCACCGCCCTGACGTTCATCACGATCGGCTCCCTGCTGACCATCTGGTCGGGCATCTGGTTTTCCCGGAGTCCCGAGGCCAGCGAGACCGGGAAGACCGTGATTCTGGGCCTCTTCCTGACGGGGATCGCCTTTCTCGTCATCGGCTTCTCGGTCGGCTACATCGGCCGCGCGGCGCGTCACGCGGAATTGCCCCCGTCCGAGGCGATCGACGCCGTGGCCAGGGCCGACCGCGCGAACGTGGCCCGCCCGCCAGCGCCCGCCCCGGGCCAGGTTCCGCCGCAGCCTCAGAACGTCCCCATCCCGCCGACCAATGTTTATCAGTCCGGACCGGGTACCAACCCCTGAGCCGATGTCGGGGTCCTGCTCCGCGTCCCAACCCGCCGGGGTCGACCCCGCATGAAGGTCGTCGTGGCGCCCGACAAGTTCAAGGGCAGCCTGACCGCCCCCGAGGCGGCGATGGCCATCGGCCGGGGGATCGCCCGCGCGGTCCCTGAAGCGTCCATCGACCGGATTCCCATGGCCGACGGCGGCGAAGGAACGGTCGAGGCGCTGGTCTCGGCTACCGGGGGCACTTTCCTCGAAGCCGTCGTCTCGGGTCCGCTGGCCGCGCCGGTGGCGGCTCGTTATGGCCGGCTGGGAGACGGTCGCACGGCCGTCCTGGAGATGGCCGCCGCTTCGGGGCTGGCCCTGGTGGCGGAAGGTTTCCGCGACCCGCGCCTGGCCTCGACGCGCGGGACGGGCGAATTGCTGCTCGCGGCCGTCGCCGCCGGGGCCAGGCGGATCATCCTGGGCATCGGCGGCAGCGCCACCAACGACGGCGGCGCCGGGCTGGCCCAGGCTCTCGGGTATCGTTTGCTCGACGCCAAGGGCGCGGAAATCGGCCCCGGCGGCGGGGCGCTGGGCCGCCTCGCGCGGATCGACACGACGGGCGTCGACCCTCGGCTCGCGGGCGTCGAACTCGCCGTGGCGTGCGACGTGTCCAACCCCCTTTGCGGGCCCCACGGGGCCTCGGCCGTCTACGGCCCGCAGAAGGGGGCCACGCCCGAGATGATCGCCGACCTCGACCGCAACCTCGACCACTTCGCGAGCCTGATCCAGCGCGACCTGGGCGTTGCGATCCGCGACCTCCCCGGCGCGGGTGCGGCCGGCGGTCTGGGCGGCGGGCTCGTCGCGTTCGGCGGCGGGACGCTCGAACCCGGGGTCGAGCTGGTGATCCGCGCCGTCGGCCTGGATGACCGCCTTCGCGGCGCCGACCTCTGCCTGACCGGCGAGGGAATGCTGGACGGCTCCAGCGCCTCGGGCAAGACCGCCGTGGGCGTCGCCCGCCTGGCCGCGCGGCTCGGCTGCCCGACGATCGCCCTGGCAGGGGCCATCGGCCCCGGCGCCGAGGCGACCCTCGCGCAGGGGATTTCCGCCTACTTCAGCATCTGTCAAGGCCCGACCCCCCTGGCCGACGCCCTCCGCGACGCGGCCGTCTTGCTGGAAGGCGTTGCCGAGCAGGCCGTCCGGGCGACCCTCGCCGGGGTCGAAAAAGGGGCGCGGCAATGACCGAATTCGACCTGATTGGGCGGATCAAGGCCCTTGCCACGAGTCATCCGGCCGTCCGCATCGGGATCGGCGACGACTGCGCGGCCTTGCGAGTCTCGGCGGGTGCGGAACTGCTCGTCACGACCGACATGCTCATGGACGGCCGGCACTTCCGGCTCGACGAGGCCGGGTCCGAACGGGTCGGATACAAGGCCCTGGCGGTGAACCTGTCGGACGTCGCCGCGATGGCGGGGACGCCGGTGGCCGCGTTCGTCGCGGTGGCCTTGCCGTGGAGGAACCCCGCGGACCTCGCCGAAGGGCTGTTGCGCGGGATGGCCCCGCTCGCCGAGCGGTTCGGGGTGGCCCTGGCCGGCGGCGACACCAACGCCTGGGATGGCCCGCTGGTCGTGTGCATCACCCTGCTGGGCGAGTCGAACCCGCCCGGCCCGGTGACTCGCGGTGGCGCGGAGGTCGGAGATGTCATCCTCGTGACCGGCCCACTCGGCGGCAGCCTGCTGGGGAGGCATCTGGAGCCCTTGCCGAGGATTGCCGAGGCGATCGCCCTTCAACGCGCCGCGACCCTGCACGCGATGATCGACCTCTCCGACGGCCTGGCCTCGGACCTCGGCCACATCCTGGAAGCGAGTGGCGGCCTGGGCGCGATCCTTGACGCCGACGCCATCCCGATCCACCCCGACGCCCGGACGTTGGCCGCGCGTGATGGCCGCGGGCCCCTCGACCATGCGTTGAATGACGGCGAGGACTTCGAGCTCTGCCTGACGTTGGGCGCGGCCCAGGCCCAGGCGCTGGTCGCCTGTCCGCCCTCGGGCGTGTGGCTGCAACGCGTGGGCGTCGTCACCGACGAGCCGGGGCAGTGGTTGGTCCACGGGGACGGTTCCCGGTCACGGCTGATCGCGAAGGGATTCGACCACCTCCGACCCTCGTCCGGCGTGGCTGGCACGTCATGGATAGTGTCGTGAGTAAGGAGGCGATTCGCGCGGCCTTCTGGAGATTCACGTCCCCCAGTCGCGGGCGTAGCGGAAGTCGACGTCGATGGTGCGGTGCGAGAGCTTGGCGATGATCGGCAGCTTGCGCTTGTAGTGGCTCGTCTGGATCATGCGGGTGATCCTGGCGACGAAGTCGGGGGCGAAGCCGTCGGCGACGAGGTCGGCGGTGCGGGCGCGCTGGTCGATCAGGCGGATGAGGAGGCGGTCGACCTCGGCGTAGGTGAAGCCAAGTTCGGCCTCGTCGGTCTGCCCGGCCCAGAGGTCGGCGGTCGGGTTCTTGTCGATGATCGCGCGGGGCACACCCAGGTGCGTGGCCAGGGCGCGGACCTGGGTCTTGAAGAGGTCGCCGATGGGGTTCACGGCCGAGGCCATGTCGCCGAAGATGGTGCCGTAGCCCAGCAGCAGCTCGGTCTTGTTGCTGGTGCCGATGACCAAGGCCCCTTGCGCGGCGGACTGGTCGTAGAGGATGGTCATCCGCTCGCGGGCCATCTTGTTGGCGCGGCGGAGGCGGGAGGCGTCGGGGAACTGCCGGAAGTAGGGGTCGACCTGGTCGGTGATCGCCAGGGTCATCACGCCGATGCCCGTCTCCTGGGCGACCAGGGTGCCGTGGTCCATCGTCTCCGAAGAGGAAGAGGAGTAGGGCATCCGGATACCGCAGACGTTCTGGGGCCCGAGCGCCCTGGCGGCGAGGTAGGCCGACACGGTGGAGTCGATGCCGCCGGAAAGGCCCAGCACGCAGCGGCCGAAGCCGACGCGGCGGACCTCGTCGCGGAGGAAGCCCACCAGGATCTGCTCGACGAGCGGCCCGTTGAGGGACATCGGGTCGGAGCCCGCCGCCTCATGCGTCGCGTTCACGTCGGATGCGCTCCAGCTCGGCCAGGGTGAGGTCCAGGCGCTCGTCGCGGCCCAGGGGGGTCAGGATGCGCTGGAGGCGGGCGTCTCGGGGGTCAATCGTGGCGCCGATGAGGGCCGGCTCCAGCACCGGGGCCTGGGCCAGCGGCGTCCCCGTCGGGCTGACGATCTGGCTGCCTCCCCAGAAGCAGACGCCGTCCTCGAATCCGACCCGATTGGCGAAGACCACCGGGACGTTCAGGTACGAGGCGAACGTCCGCACCACGAAGTCCCAGGTCTGCTGGCTGCCCAGCACCGGCTCGCGCACGCCCCTGCCCGGCGAGTTGGCGATCACGATCAGCAGGTCGATGCCGTCGGCCTGCAGAATTACGCCTGCGGAGAGGTGCCAGGCGTCCTCGCAGATCAGCAGCCCGACGCGGCCGAACCGGGTGTTGAAGGCGCGGATGCGCGACCCGGCGGCGAAGTCGCGCCCTTCGTCGAACATACCGTAGGTCGGCAGGTACACCTTGCGGTGGACGTGCCGGAGCGCTCCCCCATCAAGGAACGCCGCGGCATTATGGAACCGCACCGAGTGCGTTTCCTCGACGAAGCCGAGGCAGACGGCCATGTCCCCCGCGGCCTCGCCCACGGCCCTGAGCGTCGGGCCGTCGGGCGGCTCGGCGACCTCGTGCACCTGGTCGCGCAGGTAGTAGCCCGTCAACGATAGCTCCGGGAAAACCAGGAGGTCCGCGCTCGCGGCTCGGGCCTCCTCGATCCGAGCCAGGTGCATCCGCAAGTTCGCCTGGACGTTCCCCAGGGTCGGGCTGATCTGGGCGACCGCCACGCGGAAGGGCTGACGATTCGCGTGGCGGGCGGCGTCGGACATGGGGTGCGAACTCTCCTGGCGCGGGGCGTTGGGACGATTATGGGACAGGCCCGCGCGTGGCTTCAAGACCAGCCGCGGCCGTTCACTCCGCGCGGACCGTGGTCGTAACTTCCAGGGGCGGCTCGCCGGGCAGGTCCGTCACCACGCGGAAGGTGCGGCGCAGCTCCCCTTTCGGCCCGCCGGGCGTCGGGCGGAAGCTGACGGCCAGGATGTGCGTCGCCGCGCGGGCGGTCCCGGTCCCGGCCGCGGTCGCCTGGAAGCCGTCGCCCGCGCCCTCGACGCCGAGGATCGCGAACGGCTGCGGGCCGCGGACCAGAATCCGCCCCTGAGCGCCGGCGGCCGGGGTCGGTCTACCGAGGGCCAGGAGCGGGGGCGTGGCGGTCAGGCCCCCGTCGCGGATCTGCGCCAGCACCAGCACCGGCACGTTCGGGCTCTCCGGGTCGTTGGTCAGGATGCGGATCTCGTCCCGCAAGGGCCCCGCCGGGGCGTCCGGCTTGATCGCGACGGTCAGGGCATACGCCACGGTCGTCGCGGTGCGCGCGGTCTCCACCAGCGAGGCCTCCACCGCGCGGCTGGCCGAGACCATCCGCGTCGCCTTCCATTGCGGCGCACCGACGCGGTCGATCGTCAGGACCAGCTTCGGGGAACTGCCCCGCGCCACGGCGCCGAAGTCGAGGGTGCCGGGATTCAGGACGATGTCACTGAGGATCGTGCAGGAGACCCCGAGCCGGGCCTCCGCCTCGCGCCCCTGGGCGGTCACGAGGGTCACGAACAGGCGGGTCGACTTCTTGCCGTTGAAGTTCCGCGTATCCAGCTCCGCCTCGACCACCCCGGACTGCCCCGGCGCGATCGGGTTGGTGCTGGCCTTGCCGGTGGTGCAGCCGCATGAGGCCCGCACGTTCAGCACCGTGACGGGATCGGCCGTCCGGTTGGTGAAGACGAATGGATGCCGGACGACCGCCCCCCTGGGCACCGGCCCGAAATCGTGCGCCGACTCCGCGAACATCGCCTCCGCCCAGTTCCCCGCGCGGGCCCGCGGGGCAAGCCCCGAGACCATCGCAAGGACCGCCCACGCCGCCAGAAGTTTGCGCCGGTCCATCGCGGCCTCCTGCCACACACACTCACTCACCCCGCTCGCGCTGCGATCCCGGCCCGATCCACGGCCGGCCGCCCTCCTCAGCTTCCTATCGACACGATCCCCCCGGCCGTTGAACTTTACGCCGACGGGACGGCCCAGCGTGGGGGGGAATTGGCTTCGTTTCGCACGACGGCCGGGCAGGTTCGGCGGCCGAGCGTTGCGGTCACACCCCGAGAGGGGCGGCGTTCCTCCGTGGCGAAAAGCGCGCTCGCGATCCCTTTTCCGGCACCGATTCGCCGTCGAGGCGCATGGAGTCCCATCCCCCTCCGGGTCGACCTGGAAGTTTGTCCTTGATTGTGGATTTCCCAACCTCTTGCCGGAAACTCAGGACTTGCGGGCGCGGGCCTCGCGGGCACGGCGGGCCCTGCGGTTCTCGTGGGTCGGGTTGCCGAGGGCCGGGATGGGCTGTGGTATTGGGGGCGGCAGGGGAGCCATCGGCGTGGGCGTCAGCGTCACGGCCGCGACGATCGCACCCGCCAGGCGGCCGGGCAGCGACCGCGAGTCGGGTCTCGCGACGGACGCGGCGACACCCTTGAGCGCGGGCGACCGCCCTTTCTTCAGCTCCGCCTGGGTCCATCTGAACCGTCGCAGGCTTGCCGCCTCGTAGCGCTGCACCAGCGCCAGCGCCTTGTCGAGGTCGTGGCCCAGACCCACCTCGGCGGCGGCTCGTTCCAGCTCGTCAAGGGCCTCCAGCGACTCGACTTGCAGGGCTTCGAGGCCCGCGACCTGCTCGCGAATCAGCGTGGGACGGTCGCCGTCGAGAGGCGTCGGCCCCTCGCGCAGCTCCGGCGGGATGCCCAGGAGGTCCAGCGCCAGCCGCCGCTGCGCCCGGTCCCAGTCGCCTCGGGCTTCCAGGATGCGCCCCAGCCCTTCCCAGCGGCCGATCAACCAGGCGCAGCCCTGCTTGGTGTCGCGCAGCTGGCTCGCGACGAGCTCCGGCGATTTCGCCAGGGTCGCGCCCAGTTCCACGGCCTCGCGCTCGCGGTCCCCTTCCCAGCAGAGCGTCGCGCGGGTCGCCTTGCGGGTGCGGAGCGCCGCCTCGTGCGCCTGGCAGCGCTCCATGCGCACGCTGCTGACGACCGCCTGCTCGACCAGCCAGTGCTCCTGCGCATCTCGGGGCGCCATGATGGGCGTCCACGCCTCGAGGCGCACGGCGATGGCCGCTTCCTCTTCCTCGGGCAGGACGAGATCACGCGCAGCCAGGCCGTGCTTCAGGGCGTTGCGGCGGGAAGTCTCCTTCCCCTCGGCCGTCCTCGGGCCGGTGGAGCGGACGGAATTGGCGCGGTTGGCGGCGATCTGGGCGGGGCTGGTCATCGGCGTCGGCTCCCTTGAGGCGGTTGTGGAGGATCGCGGTTCGCTTCCACTCCACGACAGCCATCGAGACCGGGGGCCGGGCCGGCGCGGATTTCTTCGCGACTCCGCGCGGATTTTTCCAGGTCGCCGTCCTTTGGCCGAGGCGGCAACGCCACGACCGACCGTTGGCAATCGCGGCGGGCCGGGGATATGCTCGGAATCGGGCGGTTGGGCGGAATCACCGGACAAGATGAGGACGCGGAGGGCGGCGACCGTTGGAATGGCACGCGACGACGATCCTCTCGGTGCGCCGGGGCGGGACGGTGGCGGTGGGCGGCGATGGCCAGGTGACGCTGGGCACCACGGTCATGAAGGCCGACGCGGTGAAAGTCCGCAAGCTGCTCGACGGCAAGGTGCTCGTCGGCTTCGCCGGCAGCGCGGCCGACGGTTTCGCGCTCCTGGAACGCTTCGAGGGCAAGTTGAAGGACTACCCCGGCAACGTCCCCCGCGCCGCCACCGAACTCGCCAAGCTCTGGCGGACCGACCGCATGCTCAGGCGGCTGGAAGCCCTACTCGTGGTCGCCGACTCGCGCCACAGTTTGTTGCTCAGCGGCTCCGGCGACGTGATCCAGCCGAGCGACGGCATCCTGTGCGCCGGCTCCGGCGGCGGCTACGCCCTGGCCGCCGCGCGGGCACTTATTGCCCACACCGAGTTGACCGCGGCGCAGGTCGTGCGCGAGGCCCTGGCGATCGCCGGGGGGATCGACATCTACACCAACGGGCATCTGACGGTCGAGGAACTTCAAAGTCTTGAGTGACCCCCTGGGCTGCCACCGATGTCGATGCGATGAAAGAAGGAACCATTCGGAGCGAAACATCATCCGGCGTTGTAGTTGTAGGGTGGGTCGAGTGCCACGAGGCCCACCGCCACAGAAGCGACGCAAGACGCGTTTCGTCCGTTGAGCCATTGAAGGATGCCGATGCACAGCAATCCGATTGGCCGCGCGAGCCTGGAATGGGGGAGGATTTCCCGTGCGTGACCTGACGCCCCGAGAGATCGTGGCCGAGCTGGACCGCGACATCGTCGGCCAGGACGACGCCAAGCGCGCCGTGGCGATCGCCCTGCGCAACCGCTGGCGGCGCAGGCAACTGCCGGACGACCTCCGCGCGCAGGTCACGCCCAAGAACATCATGCTGATCGGGCCGACGGGCGTCGGCAAGACGGAGATCGCCCGCCGGCTGGCGCTGCTGGTCGGGGCGCCGTTCGTGAAGGTGGAGGCGACGAAGTTTACCGAGGTCGGTTACTACGGGCGGGACGTGGAGAGCCTGGTGCGCGACCTCGTTGAGGCGGCGATCACGATCGTCAAGAACGCCGAGCGCGACCGCGTGGCCGGGCAGGCGAAGGGCCGCGCGGAGGATCGACTGCTCGACCTGCTGCTGCCGCCGGGGAATCTCCCCTCCCGCCACGACAGTGAGTCCGACGAGGCGACGGAGGCGGCCGAGCGGCGGCAGCGGTCGCGGGACAAGCTGAAGGCCCGGCTGGAGGCGGGGGAGCTGGAGGACCGCGAGGTCGAGGTCACCGTGCCGGGCCGGTCCGTCGCGCCGGTCTCGATCTTCGGCGCGGGGAACATGGAGCAGATGGAGATGGACCTGCAAGGGATGCTGGAGAAGTTCGCCCCCAAACCCTCGCGGACTTGCAAGCTCCCCGTGCGCGAGGCCCGCCCGCTGCTGGTCGCGCAGGAGGCCGAGGGACTCATCGACCCGGAGAAGATCCATCGCGAGGCCGTCACCCTCGCCGAGGAGTCCGGCATGGTCTTTCTCGACGAGATCGACAAGATCGCGGGCGACGAAGGCGGCGGAGGCAAGGGCCCCGACGTGTCCCGCCAGGGGGTTCAGCGCGACCTCCTGCCGATCGTCGAGGGGACCACCGTCACGACCAAATACGGCCCGGTGCGGACCGATCACGTCCTGTTTCTGGCCGCCGGCGCCTTCCACCGCGCCAAGCCTTCCGACCTGATGCCCGAACTCCAGGGCCGCTTCCCGATCCGCGTCGAGCTGCAAGACCTGACCCGCGACGACTTCGCCCGGATTCTCCGCGAGCCGCGCGCGTCGCTCCTCCGCCAGTACCAGGCCCTGCTCGCGACCGAGGGCCTTGCCGTCGAGTTCACCGATGATGCCGTCGACGCGATGGCCGACCTCGCCCATCAGGTCAACCAGTCGACCCAGAACATCGGCGCCCGCCGCCTGCACACGATCCTGGAACGCGTCGTCGAGGAGATCAGCTTCGACGCCCCCGACCGCGCCGATCGCAAAGTCGTCATCGACGCCGCCGAGGTCCGCAAGAAACTCGACGCGCTGGCGAACGACGAGGATTTAAGCCGTTATATCCTTTGACATCGAGGCGCGCATGACCCGCATCCTTGCCCCGCTGGCGATCCTTGCGGCGACGCTGTTCTTCGCAACGGCCTCGGCGCTCGCTGAAGAGTCCTCGCCGCCGATCCCGGCCCCCGCGGTCGGTGCCGCCCCGACGCCGCCGCCCGCGGAGGACTTTGACGGGGGCCTTGTCATCTTCCTCTTCGCCATGAGGATCGTGGCGGTGGGGATCGTCCCTGGCTTTCCTCCGGAGGTTCTGGTCTGCTACCAAAATCGCCACGCCGCCCGAGGGAACGAGGCCGCCCATGAGTGAAGGCCTGACGCTCCTGAATCTGTACGAGGTCGAGGAAGGCGGAGAGCGGAGGCATCTGATCTGCTTCCTGGAGCCGGTACGCGCCGGGGCCACGGGCATCAACGTGCGGACGATCCTGGGCGACTACTCGCCGGGGCCGACCGGGAGTTTCGACCCCGGTTCGTTCCGCCTGAACCCGGCTTTCGCCGCCGTCTTCACCGACTACATGAATCTTGAGGCGGTCCGCGCCCCCGAACTGATCGCCCAGGCCGCCCGGCAGCCCGGCCGCTGGCTTTACCTGATCGACCCCCGCGCGATCGACCCCGAAGGCGACGTGCCGCCCACCGACGTTGTTGGCTGCTTCGCCGTCGACGACGCCGGCCAGATCGCCCCCAACTCCTTTCAGTACAACCGCAACCACTCCTGGATCGACCCCACGCTCGGCCCGTCGGGCCTTCTGGCCGACCGGCGGTTCTACGACTGGCTGAACTCCTGAGAAAACGAACCACGAAGGGGCGGAGGACCTGGAGAAATCAATGCCTGAGAATTCTCTCCGTCTCCTCCGTGACTCTGTGGTGATAATTGCTTTCAGATCCGTTCCCCCGCCAGCCAGCCGGTACTCCAGGCGGCCTGGAAGTTGTAGCCGCCGATGAGGCCGTCGAGGTCAAGGACCTCGCCCGCGAAGTGCAGGCCGGGGCAGAGGCGGCTTTCAAGGGTCTCGGGCACGACTTCCGACAGGGCGACGCCGCCGCTGGTGACCTCGGCCTTGGCGAAGCCCAGCGTGCCGGCGACGGGCAGCCTCAGCCCCTTCAGCCCAGCGACGAGCCGCCGGCGCTCGTCGCGCGTCAGCTCCGGCCCCGAACGGTCGGGCGGGATTTCCAACGCCGCCAGCAAGGCGACGCCCAGGCGGCGAGGGACCTGGGAGGGCAGCAGGTTCAGCACCGACGGGCGGCCGATGCGGCCGGCCTTCTGGAAATGGCCGTCGAGGGCCTCGGGCCGGGCCTCGGGAGCGAGGTCCAGCGCCAGGTGGAGCGGCTCCGGCCCGTCGTGGCGGGCGACGGCGCGGCTGATGTCCAGGATCGCCGGGCCGGTCAGGCCGAAATGCGCGAACAGCACGGCTTCGCGACGTTCCAGCAGCGGCGTACTGCTGGAACCGACGATCGCCGCGCGGGCGTCGGGCAGGGTCAGGCCGCTCAGGTCCGACACCCAGGGAGCCGCCACCCGGATCGGCACCAACGCGGGGCGCGGCTCGATGATGGCATGGCTGAAGCTCCGCGCGATCGCGAAGCCGTCGCCGGTGGTGCCGCAGCCGGGGTACGACTGGCCGCCGACGGCCACGACCACCTTGCGGGCCGTCGCGGCGGACCCGCCAGCCATCCGGACCTCGAACCCTCCCGCGAATGGCTCGACCGCGGACGCGGCGCTCTCCGTGCGCAACGTCGCGTCGGTGCGTCCGAGCCGGCGCAGTAACGCTCCCAAAACGTCGGTGGCCTTGTTCGAAACGGGGAAGACCTTGCCGTTGCCCTCGACATAGGTGGCGACGCCCTCGGCCTCGAACAGTTCCACGGTCCGCTCAACGCTCAAGGCTTTCAGCGCGGGCCCGAGGAAGGGCCCGCCGGCGCCGAAGGCTCGCTGGATGCTCCGCGCGCCCAGGGCCTCGGCGGGATCATAAGCGGGGTCAACGGGGCCGGAGATCGGCGCGAGGGTGCGCAGGCCCCGCGCGTTGGTGAGGTTGCAGCGAGTGCCCCCGGACATCAAGATTTTGACGCCCGCGCGACGGTTCTTCTCGACAAGGAGCACTCGACGACCACGCTCGGCCCCCCGGATCGCCGCGCAGAGGCCCGCGGCCCCGGCGCCCAGGATGATGGCGTCGAAGTCGCAATCGGGCGCGCTCAAAATCCCGTCCCCGCGAATTCCCCGACCCGCACATTCAATCCAACCGCCACGATTGTCGAACTAAGATCAGGACGGGGGCGTATTTCCAACGGCGGTGGGCGACGTTTCGGCGCGGGGGCTTGTTTCATGGCGACGACGCAACGGATGCCCAAGACGGGGAATGGCCGCATGGCCGCGGTCGCCGTGCGGATCCCGCGGGTGGCCCGGCGTGACCTCTTCGGCCGGGTGGCCGCCTGGACAGTGCGCGCGACCGGCGGGCGCTGGGGGTTCCTGACGGCCTTGGCGGTCGTGATCCTCTGGGCTCTGTGCGGGCCGTATTTTCGGTTCTCGGACAACTGGCAGCTTTTTATCAACACCGGGACCACCATCGTCACCTTCCTGATGGTCTTCCTGATTCAGAACGCTCAGAACCGGGAGTCGAAGGCCGTCCACCTCAAGTTGGACGAATTGATCTTCGCCGTCAAGAACGCCCGCAACGAGATGATCGACATCGAGTGCCTGACCGAGCAGCAGCTCGACATCCTCGGCGAGCGATACCGCAACCTGGCCGAGCACCACCACCGCAACCTCAAGGGGAAGATGGCGCGGAAGGTCGACGAGGTCGGGGAGGAAGTCGACGAGGTCTCCCACCGCGTCAAGCGGATCGAGCAGACCGTCGAGAAGGTCAAGCACAATGTCGGGCTCTCGCAAACCCCCACAGGGCGGAGTTGACCGCGGAGCCCGGGGGCGCTCGGAAACGTCGAGGGACCGCCGTCAATTGTGCCCGATGCTGAACTCCGTCTCGACGTAGGTGAAGATCGCCGCCGCTTTCGGCTCCTTCACCAGCTTCAGGGGGTGCAGGGCATCCTCGTGGCCCACCCGATCGTCTTGCCCCTCGGGAAGGTCTCCGGCGGCCAGGTACCAGTCCTTGAAGGGGCCCGCCGCCATCTTCATCTTGAATTGGAAGCCCGAGGGTCCCACTTTCTTCATCTGATGCCCGCCAGCGTCCTCAAGGACCGGCTCGACGCGGGCGAGGATGTCGAACGACCAGATGGTGTTCATGCCCTTCTCGGCGACCAGCTCGACGGTCGGTTGCAGTCCCTTCGGGTCGCTGGCCAGGAATCGTCCCGCGGGGTCCTGCACCGTGGGCGCGCTCACGCTCCATTTGGGGGATTTGCCCGGTCGAGTGGCGACGAGCCCGACCCGCCCGTCCTTCTCCCGGAGTGTCCAGTGCTTCATCCTGATCTGGCACACGTCGGCCTTGAGCTGGACGGCGGCCCGGCTCAGTCCCGTCACGCCCAGGGATACCGCAACGAAGCCCGCCAGGGTCCACGCGAATTGTCGAGTCATGTCCGCCTCCGGTCCGTGCGCACACCCCCACCGGGACGCTGGGAGTCACGCCCTCCGTTGAGGCCGGGTGGTTTGCGGTGATTCTCTCAATACGAGGTGGCGGGGCGACGCAGCGGGCGCGATCTCGGGCGAATTTTCGCGGTCCGGTTCAATCAGAGCGTCGTGAAGTAGTTCGCTGCCGCGAAGTCGAATGACGCGGGCGTCAGGCGCAGGGGGATGTCGTTGTAGACGCAGAAATTCCGCACCTGGAGCAGCAGGTCGCGGGGCTGGCAGCAGCGGAAGGGGCGGCCGGTTTGCCGGTAGTGGCGCTCGATCAGGTGGTCGAGCGCGGCCTCCTCCACTTCGGGGAAGCCGAGCTTGGGGGCGAAGATCGCGAACATCTGGCGGAACATCGACTCGGAAGGGTCGGCGGCCTGGATCTTGTAGGGGATGCGTCGGAGAAACGCCTCGTCGACGAGATTCTTCGGCTCCAGGTTGGTCGAGAACAGGATGAGCTGGTCGAACGGGACGCGGATCGACTTGCCGTTGGCCAGGCGCAAGTAGTCGTAGCGCTTCTCCAGCGGGACGATCCAGCGGTTGAGCAGCTCGATGGGGGCCATCCGCTGGCGGCCAAAGTCGTCGATCAGGAGGGTGCCGTTGTTGCTCTTCATCTGGAGCGGTGCCTCGCTGATCTTGGTGACGTGGTCATGGTGGATCTCCAGGTTCTCCATCGTGAGCTCGCCGCCAGCGATCAGCGTCGGGCGCTTGATCTCGACCCAGCGGGCGTCGGCCTCGTCGTCGCGCAGGAGCGCCGACCGCGCCGTGCCGATCGGCTCGTGGACGGTGGGGTCGAAGAGCTTGAGAATCTGTCCCTCGGCGTTGATGACGCGAGGAATCCAGATGGTCGAGCCGAAACAGCGGGTGATCCGCTCGGCGATGCTCGTCTTGCCGTTGCCCGGGTAGCCGTACAGGAACATCCCGCGCCCGGAGTTGATCGCCGGGCCGAGAACCTGGAACATCTCCTCCGAGATCAAGAGGTCGGAGAACGCGCGGCGGAGGTCGGACACCTTGGGTCGCTCGGCCGCGATCGTCTGCGCGGCAACCGCCGCGACGTATTCCGCGAACGGCACCGGCGCCGTGCCGACGTAGGCACATTCCTCCATGTACCCCCGTGCCCGGGCGCGCCCGGAGTCGGTCAGGAGGTAGTCGAAGTCGTTGGCGGTCGCGGCGTTGGCATGGGAGACCAGCTGTTGATTCTTGAGCTGGCGAAGGAAGTCGGGGAAGGGGCCGTACGGCATCCCCAGCTCGTCGGCGATCCTGCGTCCGGAGGCGACCCCGATCCCCAGCAGGAATTTCAGGATCAGGGCCTCCGCCTGCGCCGGCGTGAGCCCCGCGGCGCGGAAGTCCGCGGGCGGCTTCGGGCGGAACGGGGCCTTGGGCGCGTCGTCGGGCGACGGTAATGGGCTGGTTGCGCTGGCACTCACGGTCGGCGATCCTCCGCTCCAGTCCGCCCGAGACGCCTCGGGCGAGGGAAGCTTAGGACACGCCCCGCGACAATCCGGCCAGGAGTTCCGTGAGCCTCCCGGCCACCGCATCTGGCACTTCCGTTTGGAACCGCCGGCATGTCGGCGAGGGCGCGTCGATCCGCGTCCACCACGCCGAAGCCGGCAGGCGGTCGGCCACCAGGTCGGCCCACTCGACCAGGCAGAGGCCGTCGCCCCCGAGATACTCGCCCGCGCCGAGGGCGTCGAAGTCCTCCGGGCCGTCGAGGCGGTAGGCGTCGAAGTGATAGATCGGCAGTCGCGCCTCGTATTCATGGATCAGGACAAAAGTCGGGCTGGCGATCGCCGCCGGGTCCGCCCCGAGGGCTTCGGCCAGAGCGCGGACCAACCGCGTCTTGCCCGCGCCGAGCGGGCCCACGAGGCCGATCACCGTACCGGGACGCACGACCTCCGCCAGGGCGCGGCCCAACGCCACGGTCTCGGCCTCGTCGTCGGCCTCGATCGTCAGCCCCTTGGCAGTTCGCTCGACACGCATCTCCGGGCCTCACCGAGGGGAGAAGGCCCCGACACCGGGCACGATTGCCGAGGGTGCATTGACAGTGGCCAGGAGCCGCGCGTGCGTCAATGTCATCCCCGTTCTCCGCACGATCAGGGCTGCCTTGGGTCGAGATACTTCGCCAGCCAGCCGTGCATCTCGCGCCACCAGACGACGCGGTTGGCGGGCTTGACGATCCAGTGGCCCTCGTCCGGGAAGAAGAGGTAGCGACTCGGGATTCCCCGGCGCTGCAAGGCGGTGAACATGCCGAGCCCCTGGGCGTCGGGCACGCGGAAGTCCAGGGCGCCGTGGATGACGAGGGTGGGGGTCTGGAACTCCTTGACGTAGCTGCTCGGCGACTGCTCGCGATAGCGCTCGGGGTGGTCCCAGGGGGGGCCGCCGAACTCCCAGTCGGGGAACCAGAGTTCCTCGGTCGTGCCGTACTTGCTCGTCAGGTCGAACACCCCCGCGTGGCTGATGAGCGCCTGGAAGCGGCCGGAGTGGCCGGCGATCCAGTTGACCATGAACCCGCCGTACGACCCGCCCGCCGCCGCCAATCGGCTCTTGTCCAGGAAGGGGTATTTTTCGAGTGCGAAGTCGAGCCCCTTCATGAGGTCCTCGTAGACCCGGCCCGTCCAGTCCTTGCTGATCTGGTCGGTGAATTTCTGCCCGAAGCCGGTCGATCCGCGCGGATTGACCGCGACGACGACGTATCCGGGCGATGCGAACATCTGGTAATTCCAGCGCGCGTGCCATTCGTCGTGCCACGCCCCCTGCGGCCCGCCGTGGATCAGGAACAGGACCGGATATTTCTTCGATGCGTCGAAGCCGGGCGGCTTGATGAGCCACCCGGAGACCTTGTCGCCGTCGGCCCCCTGGAAGGTGAACGGCTCGGCGGGCCTCACGTCGAGCGCCTTGACGAGCTCGTCATTGTGGTGCGTCAACGCGATCGTCCCGCGGTGACGATAAATGCGATCGCCGACGAATTCGATCTTTGAGAGTTCGCCCGGATGATTAGCGGTTCCGTGGACGAAGACCACCTCGCGGGGCCTCGCGACGGCCTCGTGCGGGACGGGCCTGACCGACGTGTTGACGCCCCCCTGGACGATGGCAATCTCCCCGATTTTCGGGGAGAAATGGGGCTCGGCCTCCCCGCCATCGACGCCGAAGTGGAAGCGGACGATCGGCTCCGTCCCCGCGTCGTCGAGCACCGCCACGAGATACCGCGAATCTCGGCCCTGAGTTACCTCCCAGGCGAACGAGAGGACGGGGCGATCGAGCGCCTTGGTCAGGTCGCTGATCGTCCTGGTCTTGCGATGGATCAGCCGCAAGACCCACTGGTCCGCCTCGAACCCGGCCCTGGCCTGGCTGAGATACGCGATCCACTTGCCGTCGGGCGAATAAGCCGGCTGGGCGTCGGCCCCCTCGTTGTTCTCGGTAAGGTTCGCGATCTCTCCCCCGCCGACGGGCACGGTCCAGACGTCGGTGTTGGTCGACCAGGCCGGGTCCTTCAGCGGCTCGGCGGTGAAGGCCAGCTCCTTGCCGTCGGGGGAGAAGGCGTAGTCTTCCGACCCGCCGAAGGGGCCC
>JAABUQ010002726.1_pt1 | contig 34188 bp, 34 predicted proteins | sample 5560001 | NCBI WGS metagenome assembly JAABUQ01 (sample SAMN10711888, study PRJNA513371) | rock metagenome | isolation source: Antarctica rocks | place: Antarctica: Victoria Land, Finger Mt nord | collected 2015-12-18
CCACGACACCTCAGCGTTCGCCGTCGCGACCTTGCGGACCTGGTGGGAGACCATCGGAAGCCACCGGTACCGCACCGCGGACCGGCTACTGATCTGCGCCGACGGCGGCGGCTCCAACGGCCACCGGGTACGAGCCTGGAAGATCGAGCTCGCCGCGTTCGCCGCCCACACCGGGCTATCGGTAACAGTCTGCCATCTCCCTCCCGGCACCTCGAAATGGAACAAGATCGAGCACCGGCTGTTCTCCCAGATCACCATGAACTGGCGCGGCCGTCCTTTGACCAACCACCAGGTCATCGTCGACCTGATCGCGAACACCAGCACCACCACCGGCCTGGTCGTGCAGTGCGTCCTGGACACCGGCCCCTACCCGACCGGCGTCAGGTACACCGACCAAGACGTCACGGCCCTCCCGCTGGTCCGCCACGACTTCCACGGCGAATGGAACTACACCCTCAACCCGACCTGACCGACACGCCCAACCCAACCCGCAGTTATTTCGTCGCGGGCCCTAACTGAGCGTTCGCCGCAGGCACTCGGCATTCGATATGTCATAACATACATTCTTGGCTCTTGCCCACCAGCTCGAGCGCCTCGGCAACCACCGACCCGTGCCACCCCGGATCCCCACACCACCTGGATCAACGAACCCAGCAAGGAGGCCCTCACACACCACAACCAAACGATCTTGTCGCAGCCGGCTTGCCACCTTCCGAGGACCTCGGTGCAGCCACCGGCGGGACAGTGATGATCGCCGGAGTCGCGTCGGGCGTGGGCGGCTGCACCGTTGGTCGGGACTTTGCCTAGGATTCACCGTGCAGAGGTTGACATCCAGCGTCTTGCTGTGTCGCGCACTGCAACGTTAGGTGAGGGAGCTACCAGTGGTCGAGTCGTCGCGGTCGTCGTCAGCCAAGAGCACCCCGAAGAAGGCCCAGGCAAGTGCCTCGGGCCATGGCGCCCCTGGTGTCGCGGCGTCGGCATCTGCTCGTCCCCGCGAGCATGTCGGCGGTCAGCACGCCCCGTCGGCCGCACCGGCGCGGGCTGTGACCGAGGCACGGTCCTTAGAGGAGGCCGTGCTGGACGAGGTGCTGGACGAGGTGCTGGACGAGGTGCTGGAAGAGGTCCTGGACGAGGCCGTCCTGGACGAGGTGCTGGAAGAGGTCCTCGAGGAGGCCGTCCTGGAAGAGGTGCTGGAAGAGGCCGTCCTGGGAGAGGTGCTGGAAGAGGCTGGGCGTGGGGCGCCGGGGCTGCCCGGTCAGTTGCTGGGGTTGTCTCGGGCGGTGGCTGGGTCCACGGTTAGCGCTGGGGTCGCGGCGGTCGAGGCGGGGGCGCACCTGACCAGCGGTGCGGCTCGGCGTGCCGCTGAAGTGGTGGAGGGCGCTCCGGCGCCGCGTGGGCCGCAGCGGGCGCCGGCGTCGGTGACGGTGCACCTTCCGTTCTTCAACGCTTCTGTTGGTCTGCCTGGTCCTGGGGCGGTGGCCAAGGTGGGGCCGGTGCAGGTCACGTTGCCGACGGGGTTTCTCTATTTCGGGGGGTTGGCCGTGCTTGCGGCTGCCGGCACGGTCGAGCTGCCTGTCGTGGTGGGTGTCGGTGTCGCCGGAGCGGTGCTGGGTCGTCGGTGGCTACGCCGGCCGGCCCCTCAGCTGAGTGCGTTCGACGCCCAGCCAGGCAGTAGCCCGGTGTGACGGACTGGCCGGCCTGGCCGCCGGCCGGCGGATCTGGGGCGGGCGCGTGCGTTCGCTGCTGAGCGGCGCGGTGCGGTTGGGTGTTCGCTCGGTCCGGCCGGCGGCGGAGTTGGGCCTGCAGCTGGCGGTGATTCCGCCGGTACTGGGCGTGGGTGTCGGCCTGGCGGGTCTGCGGCTCACCTCGTCGGTGGTGCGGAAAGCCGTGGGTGGGGCGGTTCCGCTGGTCGTGGTCGACGGCGAGCCGCGGATACCTGCCCGGCTGTCGCCTACGCGGCTTGCTCCCGCCGCGGGTCTGGTGCTCGCTCAGGCGGCCAGCGCCGTCGATCCCCGCGAAGGCCGTCGCCGGCGCAGGATCCGGGTAAGGGGCGCTAGCCAGGGCCAGACAGAGCTCGACCGCGTCACGGTTGAGGTACGGGGCTTGACGGGGCTTGACGGGGCCGGATGGGGCCGCGCTGTGCCGGCTGCTGGCCGAGTTGCTGGGCGGAACGGACGGTTTCGCCTGGTTCCGCGTGAACACGGTCACCGGGCGGCTGACCGTTGCGGTGGACCCGGCTCGCCGGTCAGTGAGCGATGTCTGCGCTGTTGTGCTCGAGGCCGAGCGTCTCGCCGGGACCACGGGTGCGGTGTGGAGCAGCCACGCGGACCTGCCGGGTGACCGGGAGCCGGTGCTGGCGGCGGCGTTAGGGCTGGCGGCGGATGCGATCGGGGCCGGGCTTGCCCTTGCGACGTGGGGGCTTCCGGTGCCGGCGGGGGTACGGGGCATGACGGCGGTGATGGCCCTGGTGGATAACCAGCCGCGGATCCGCCGGGTGGTCGAGTCGCGTCTGGGTCCTCCCCGGACCGATTTGGTGATCACGCTGGGCAACGCTGTCGCGCACGCTCTGGGGCATGGGGCTGCCGCCCTGGTGGTCGACGGCGGACAACGGCTGGTGACGTTGCTGGAGATGCGGGCGTCCCGCACGTCATGGGATGGGTGGGACGACGAGCTTGGGGGCGGGGCCGGGGTCTCGGTGACCGACCCGCTGCAGATGAGCAAGCGACCGGCACCGATGCCAGCCGGCATCCTGGAGGTGTTTGCCGACCGGGCGGCTGCGGGGTCCCTGCTGGCTGGGGGGTCTGCGCTGGTGGGCAGGCGCAGCGCTACCGACGCCGCCGATGCCCTCCTGATTGGCGTACCGAAGGCGTCGCGGACCTGCCGGGAGGCTTTCGCGGGCGTGCTGTCGGCGTCGCTGTCCCACCGTGGCGCGCTGAGCCTGGACTCCTCGGTCTGGAGACGGTTGGACCGTGTCGACGTGGTGGTCATCGACGTCTCGGTGCTGCACGGCGGACCGGCCCTGGTTCTGGACGCGGTCTCCACCCATCCGTCTTGGACCGTGGAGCACGTGTGGAGCGCGGGCCAGCGCCTGCTGCGCCGCACCGTCACGGACACGACAGGCGCGAAGAGGGCAGGCGCGGACACGGCAGGCGCGGACACCGGGCACCTGGCGCTGGCCGGCGGCCCGGACACCTCGGGTGTCCCGGGTTGGGTGGGGCTGCAGCAGGGGTCACGGCCGGTGGGCCGCGTGCTGGTCGGCAGTGAGCTGCATCCGGGGGCTGATGAGCTCATCGCTGCCGCGCGGCGCGCCGGGCTGCGGGTCGTGCTGGCCGGAAGCGGGCATGCGGGTGAACTGCGGGGACGGGCTGAGGAGAACGTGGCCGCATCGGTGTCGATCTTGGCTACGGTCCGCCGGCTGCAAACCGACGGCAGCGTCGTGGCCGTGGTCAGCGGGCACGCGCACCGGGCTCTGGCCGCGACAGACGTCGGTGTGGGTGTCGCCCGCCGCGGGCCTGCAGGAGCGGGGGTGACGGCAAGAACCTCGGACGAGCAGGTGGACGGCGCCGTGGCGCATGTGCCCTGGTCCGCGGATGTGGTGTGCCCTGACCTGGCTGTGGTGCAGCAGGTCCTGGCGGCGACGGCGCACGCACGCGCAGTCAGTCAGCGCGGCAGAACCCTGGCCATGTCGGCGAGTGCGCTGGGGGCGTTGCTGCTGGTCTCCGGGCCCCGTGCCGGCGTGTGGCGCCGGAGCGTGAGCCCGGTCACGGGGGCGGCTGCGGCGGGGCTGGTCAGCGGTGTGCTGGCCGGGCGCCGCGCCGGCCGCCCGGTGGTCACACCGACGGTGCCGCTGGTCCCGTGGCACAACCTGGAAGCCGACGAGGTGCTGCTGCGCTTGGATCCGCCCGTGCCCGCGGACGCGGTGGATCCGTCGCTGCCGCTGACCAGGTTCTTGCCGCTGATTTGCACTGGTGCGGCTGGCCGGACGGCAGCCCTGCTGCACCATGTGCGGGCCGAGCTGGCCGACCCGCTGACCCCTGTGCTGACTGTGGGTGCAGCGGCGTCCGCGATCCTGGGGGCGCCCACCGACGCGGCGCTGGTCGCGTCGGTGATGGGCGTCAATGCGCTGGTTTCGGCGCTGCAACGCGAACGCGCCGACCAGGCCATGCACAGCCTCAACCATGACGAACGGGTCCCGGCGACACGCCTGCAAGGGGCGGCGGCGCGCACAGTGGGCGCGCTGCAGCCCCTAGACCTCCCTGCCGTGGAACTGGTGCCCACCTCGGCCGACACCCTGCGCCCGGGGGATGTGATCGCGGTGGCTGCGGGTGATGTTGTCCCCGCCGATGGCCGGCTGTTGGAGGTCGATGACCTGGAGGTCGACGAGTCGGGTCTGACCGGGGAGTCGGTGACGGTGGACAAGCGGGGGGCGCCACTCCCGGTGCGGGTCTGAGCGAGCGGTCCTGCATGGTCTATCAGGGGTCTGTGGTGGTGGTCGGCCGGGGGCGGGCCGTGGTCGTCGCGGTCGGGGACGCCACCCAGGCCGGCCGGGCCGCCGCGGCCATCGGTCCCCCTTCGGGTGCCGGCGGGGTGCAGGCCCAGCTGAGATCGCTCACCGACAAGGCACTGCCCCTGACCCTGGGTGGCGGGGCGCTGGTCAGCCTGCTGGGCTGGGCCCGCGCGCAGCCGCTGCGCGCCGCGGTCTCCGACGGCGTCGCCGTGGCGGTCGCCGCGGTCCCCGAGGGTCTGCCGCTGGTGGCCACGGTCGCTCAGCTGGCTGCTGCCCGTCGGCTCTCGCGGCGGGGTGTGCTGGTGCGTTCCAGCCGCACGGTGGAGGCGCTGGGCCGAGTCGACACAATGTGCTTTGACAAGACCGGCACCCTCACCGAGGGCGTGCTGACCCTGGTAGAGCTCGCGGACCTCCCCCAGGTGTGGAGTGCCCGGCAAGCAGAGAACTCGGGGGACGCCCGCAGGCTCCTGCGTGCTGCGGCGCGGGCGTGCCCTGACCCCGAGGACGGGCCGGTCGTGCACGCGACGGACCGGGCGGTGCTCGCGGCGGCCGACCGGCACTTGAGTCTGCAGGCGGCGCACGTGTGGGCAGCAGTGGACGAGGTGCCGTTTGAGTCCAACCGCGGGTATGCCGCCACGCTGGGGCAAGGCCGCCACGTGCTGCGCCTGGTCGTGAAGGGAGCCCCTGAGGTCCTGCTCCCGCGTTGCACCCACGTCCTGCGGCCTTCCACATCCGCTGCCGGCGACCTCGAGCGGGGACGGACCCCCATGACCGAGCAGGACCGGGCGGCGGCACTGCAGGCCGTGCAGACGATGGCCGCCAAGGGGCTACGGGTGCTACTGGTCGCCCGCCGGCGACTCGATGCCGCGCCGGAGGATCTCGCGGCCGCCGTCGAGGAGCTGACGCTGCTGGGCTTCATCGGTCTGGCCGACACGCCCCGCCCGGCGACCCTGCCCGTGGTCACCCAGCTGCTCGCCAACGACATCAGCGTTCGGATGATCACCGGGGATCACCCTGTCACCGCTAGGGCGATCGCCCGCGAGCTGGGCATCGGCTGCCAGCACGTCGTGACCGGCGCCGATCTCGACGCTGTCGACGAGACCGCCCGCGCCACCATGATCGAGACCGGAACAGTCTTCGCGCGGGTCAGCCCCGAGCACAAGGTGCGTATCGTCGCCGCCTTGCAGAAGGCCGGCCGGGTCGTGGCGATGACCGGTGACGGCAGCAACGACGCGGCCGCCATCCGGCTCGCCGACGTCGGGGTGGGCCTGGCCACCCACGGCTCGGCCGCGGCGCGCAACTCCGCTGACCTGGTGCTCACCGAGCCTGACCTCACGCTGCTGCTGGACGCGCTGGTGGAAGGACGCATGATGTGGCAGCGCGTCCGTGACGCCGTCGCGATCCTGGTCGGCGGCAACGCCGGTGAGGTCGCCTTCACCGTCCTCGGAACCGCCCTGACCGGACGTGCCCCGGTCGGCAGCCGCCAGTTCCTGCTGGTCAACCTACTCACCGACATGTTCCCGGCCATGGCCGTGGCCTTAGCGCACCCCCGGCCCCCGCTGCCGGCACCGGACCCAGCCGACCTCAGGTCACCCGCGGAACGCGACGCCGAAACCGTGGGCGCCGAGCTGATGCAGATCCCCACCCCGGAGCTCGGGCGGGTGCTTTTGGAGTCCATCGCCGTGCGCGGGACGGCCACGGCCGCCGGGGCGACCGGCGCGTGGCTGCTGGGCCGTGGGACCGGCCTGCCGCGCCGGGCCAGCACCATGGGCCTCGTCGCCTTGGTCGGTACCCAGTTGGGGCAGACCCTCGTGCTGGCCGGCGGTAGCCCACTGGTCTGGGCGACCGCTGCGCTCAGCGGGGCCGCCCTCGTCGTGGTGGTACAAACACCCGGGCTCAGCCAGTTCTTCGGCTGCACCCCGCTGGACCCGGCCGCGTGGGCGTGCGTCGCGGCCAGCGCCGCCACAGCGACCTTCGCCTCGGTGATCGCACCCCTGGTGCTCCACCGGGTCACCCGCGGGCGGGCATCCGAGCACAACCCGGAGAGCCAGCACCCGGCCGAGCACAACCTGCTGAAACCCCGGGCCGCCGAGCAGGTCCGACAGGAGACCGCTCAGGCCGCGTCGTCGAAGGCGTCACCAGCCTCGCGCACGAACCGGTTGTGAGACATGCCCATCAGGTGCCCGACAGCCATCAGGACCGCGACCGGCGGCTCCAAGACCTCAGCCGCCACAATTACTCCCAAGATCATGAAGTACAGGGCCTGCGCCTCCACCGGAGTCGCATGCGACGGCAGGACCGCGCGGGCGGCTCGGCCAGCCACATCCAACGGATCCAGCACACGCAGCAGCCGCGGACGGCGACCCGGGGTCGCCACCACCTCCACGGAGTCGCTGAGGCGGCTCGACCCCACCCGCACGCTGTGCAGGACATCCATCACAATCCCCTTGGTCTCGACAGCCGGGCGCGTCCCATGGTGAGCGCCCATCGTGCACCCGACGCACCCGCCAGCCCAGTCGCGGACCGTCACGATGATGTGCTCGGTGAGACTCCCGAAGGGAGCAAGCACCGGCACACCGCCTTTGCCGATGACTCTCTGGAAGGGCGCCGTCTTTTCGCCGAGGTCCTCGGGACCTTCCTCCTTGTACTCGCCGCAGCCGGCGGCCCGGTTGTGGAAGCAACCCAGGGCGGAGTCGGACCGGTCGCATCCGTCACCGCACCGGGGCTGACCGTGCTCGCGGTCATCCTGTTCATGGGCAAGGTCTCCGGCGCCCACCTCAACCCCGCAGTCAGCATCGCGTTCGCCCTGCGGCGCGACTTCCCCTGGCGCCGGGTACCCGGCTACGCAGCCGCGCAGCTCACCGGAGCGTCACTCGCCTGCCTCACCCTGCAGCTGCTCCTTGGCGACGCCGCGCACCTGGGCGCCTCCCGTCCAGGTACCGGAATCACCGACGTACAGGCCTTTGTCCTGGAGACGATCCTCACTACGGGGCTGATCAGCACCATCCTGGGCACCGCCTCCAAAGCCCAGAACGTCGGACCCCTGTCCGCTCTAGGCGTCAGCGCATACATCGTGCTCGCCGGGCTGTGGGCGGGCCCCGTCAGCGGGGCCTCGATGAACCCCGCCCGCTCCTTTGGCCCCGACCTCGTCCACGGCACGTTCACCCACTTCTGGCCCTACACCGCAGGACCCCTCCTCGGTGCTATCGCAGCAATCGGCATCGCCAGCGTCCTGCGCGGGCCAGGCGGCGGCCACACCGCGAGCACCGCCGCCCAAGGAACCCCCCTGAACCACCGCCACGGGGTGTGAGAAGGATCGGCACTGACACTGTCGCGGGGACTGCCCGGGAAGGGTGCCTGCCAGTCTCAGGATCTGGCGCGAAAGCGGCCGAAGCCCCTGGGTGGGACAGTCGTCTCCGGCTATGCACGGGAATGGGCGGCCTGCAGGGGTGCCCTAATGGCCGATGGGGGCTCACCATGCAGTTGGTCGACTTGCTTGCGTGACGGTGTGGGGGGCGCGGGGGTGATTCGGTGTGCCAGTCATGATGGGCAGGTGCCGACGCGGGACGGTGGGACCGGGACCGGGACCGGGACCGGGACCGGGACCGGGACCGGTCGCGGGTGGCGTGGCCGTGCGGCTCATCGGGGTGGCTGGCTGTCGCCGGCGCTGGGGGCGGACCTGCATCGGATGGAGGACGAGTTCGTTCCTGCGTGGCTGCGGCCCACGGACGGGGAGAACCGGATCCCGGCCGCGTTGGCGATCGTTGCTGCGGTGGTGCTGCAGCTGACGTTGTCCAGTCGCTACACCTTGCACCCGAGGTGGGTCCTGCCCGCGCTGGAGGTCCTGCTGTTGGTGGTGCTCACCGTTCTGAACCCGGTCAGGTTGTCGCGGCGGACCGTCCTGGGCAAGTACGCCTCGCTGCTGGTGGTGGCCCTCATCAGTTTGGACAACGGCCTCAGCGCGGGCTTTCTGGACTACGACATCATTACCGGCAAGGCCAGCAACGACGCCGGCGGCCTGCTGGTCAGCGGGTCGGCGATCTACCTCACCAACATCATTGTCTTCGGCCTGTGGTACTGGGAAATCGACCGGGGAGGCCCGTTCGCGCGCGCCGCAGGCACGAGCCCGTATCCGGACTTCCTGTTCCCGCAGATGAGCGACCCGGGGATCGCGGACCCGGACTGGGAGCCCCGGTTCACCGACTACCTCTACGTGTCGTTCACCAATGCCGTCGCGTTCTCACCCACCGACACCATGCCCCTGACGCGTGGCACCAAGAGCCTCATGGCCGTGCAGAGCCTCGTCGCGCTGTCCACGATCGGCCTGGTCATCGCACGCGCCGTGAACGTCCTGCACTGAGCTGGGGCCCGGGATGCGCAGGGCGCATACCGAAGCAGCCGGCGGTGGCGTGGCGCCGAGACACCCTGCGCTAGCGGTACGAGGGGCATGTACGCAGACGGCGCTGTCAGCGGCCCGAGGTCGTGGGAACGAGCGGGCCAAGGAGATCAACCGTGACGCGCGCAGGAACCACCGCGCCGTGGATCGCCAGGGCCAGCTTGGGTTGACGTTCTCGGACGTGACCGGCTCCGACGGAGTGGACGAGGTGGTCACGACCCGACGGCTGCGGGCGCGGTTGCTGCGGGCTGGGTGGCTGGGGCACGCCAACAGGGTCAGCCCCGGCTGAGCAGGTGGCTCCACATCCTGAACAACGTGTCGGCCAGTGGCGCGGCCACGGCGGTGGCTGCCGCGGTCAGCGCCGGGTTCCTGCTGGTCGCGGTGCTGGCGCGTAGCGCGAGCCGGTGGCTGACCGCCTTCGAGGCGCTCGCCGCGGCGGTGACACTGGTGATGGTGTTCGCGCTGCAGCACACCCAGAGCCGTCAGTAGGCAGCGGTGCAACGCAAACTCGGGGAGATCCTGCGGGTGCTTCCCGGTGCCGACACCCGGCTCGTGCACGTCGAGGCCGCCGCTCAGGCCGAACCGGACGCGCTGGAGGAACGCCACCTAGCCGTCCGCGAGGACGCCCTGAACGTCCTACCCCCGGGTGACGCCGCACTCCCCCGTGACGTCGGGGCGGTCCCGTTTCTCAACAGCACCTCTGGGCCCGTCGTTGATCCGCGGGTGACGATGCCGATGGGGGCGGGTGGGCTGAAGGGATCAACCGCGCCGGAGAGTCAGCTCAGCCCGCCCGAGTCGACCCGATGACGGGGCTGGTCCGCTCGCGCCGCGGTGGCGGCCGCCTTCTCGGCGCGGCTTTCGTGGGTGCCGTGCTGACCGCCGCGGCCACGATCGTCGTTCCTTTCCTGCCGGCCCGGTCCCGTGCGGTGGCCGGCTTGGTGGTGTTGGCGATCGCGGTGTTGTGCCTGGGCGTGGTCAAGACCCGGCGGCTGCGTTGGTACCGGGCGGGGTGGGGCCTGGCGCTGCTGCCACATGCCCGGCGACCGGCCCGCGCCGTGGGAGGCCCTTGCGATGGGCAGCGGCTGGCACTTCCGATGCGGATCTCCGCTGCCGAGCTGTGGCTCACCGATAGCGCGGGTGAGCCGGTCTGCTATCGGCTGGACGCCGGCACGGCCCGCTCTGCCAGGGGACCTGTGCTCTACCGCCACGACCCGCTGGGGTGACCAGGACGCGGGTGCAGGTCCTGAGGTGAGACAGCGACGCTGACATCGTGGGCGGCCGGGGCATACACGGGGCCCCGGCGAGAGTCGCCGCTTATAGCGGGTGCGGGTGGCGTGGCGCACGCAGGGCCGACGGGTATGACAACCGGCGGGGCCGCTGCAGGCCGGCCCTGGGACGGGGCTGCCGAGGGGCCGTGGGCGCCGCGCGACCCGACAATGGTGAGACGGGGAGCTACCGGGCCGCAGTCGAGCCGGTGTCCCCGGCTGGGATCGACGCACGGGCAGTCCCCGGACCGCCGGGCGTGCCCGGGTAGGGCGGGGCGATGAGTGGTGAGAGGACGGTGGGGTGATGCCCGTGCAACGGCTGGCCCCGGTGGTGTCGGTGGCGCGCCGGTGAGGGGCAGCCGCGGGCCCGGTCGGCGGGTCTCCCGTCGACGGCCGGTGGCTCCTGGTGGGCGGGTCGGGCGGGGTACGGCGCGGGTGGCGACGATCGCGGCGTTGGGCGTGGTGTTCGGTGACATCGGCACGAGCCCGCTGTACGCGTTGCAGACGGTGTTCGCTCTGGACAGCGGGCGGATCGCCCCGGTGCGGGACAACGTGCTGGGTGTGCTGTCGATGACGGTCTGGTCGATCCTGTTGATCGTGACGTTCAAGTACGTCACGTTCGTGATGCGGGCCGGTAACGACGGTGAGGGCGGGGTCCTCGCGCTGGCCGCGTTGCTGCGCAGAACGGTGCCCTCGAGCGGTCGGGGGGTGCGGCTGCTGGTGCTGCTCGGGGTGCTGGGGGCGTGCCTGTTCTACGGCGACTCGCTGATCACTCCGGCGATCTCGGTGCTGAGCGCGTTGGAGGGCGTGGAGGTCCCGTTCCCGTCGGTGACCTCGTGGGTCGTGCCGGGGGCCGCGGTAGTCCTGCTCGCCCTGTTCCTGGCCCAGCGGCTGGGCACCGAACGGGTCGGGAAGGTCTTCGGGCCGGTGATGGTCTGCTGGTTCGCAGCGATCGGGGTGGCCGGGCTGCCTGAGATCGCCCGCAACCCCGCCGTGCTGCGTGCGCTGTCCCCCTCCTACGGGGTGGCGCTGGCGATCGCGCATCCCGGGCTGACGTTCCTCGCCCTCGGCGGGGTGGTGCTGGCGATCACCGGCTGTGAGGCCCTGTACGCCGACATGGGCACTTCGGGCCGGGACCGATCCGCCGGGGCTGGTTCGCCGTGGTGCTGCCCGCCCTGCTGTGCAACTACCTGGGGCAGGGGGCCCTGGTGTTGCGGACCCCGGCGGCGGTGCGCAACCCGTTCTTCCTGCTGCTCCCGGGCTGGGCGCAGATCCCGATGGTCGTGCTCGCCGCCCTGGCGACGGTGATCGCCTCCCAGGCCGTGATCAGCGGGGCGTTCTCCGTGAGCCACCAGGCTGTTCGCCTGGGATACCTCCCGCCGCTGCGGATCCGCCAGACCAGCGAGGACGAGGGCGGGCAAATCTACGTGCCCGCTGTTAACGCGATCCTGCTCGTGGGGGTGCTGGCCCTGCTGTTCACCTTCCAGCACTCCGCCCGGCTGGCGACCGCCTACGGCATCGCCGTCACCGGCACCCTGCTGATCACCACGGTGCTGTTCCTGGCCCAGGCGCGGGCCCGGTGGCAATGGTCACGGGCCGGCCTGGTCGTGTTCGCCGCGGTCATCGGCGGCTTGGAGACCCTCTTCCTGGCCGCGAACCTCACCAAGGTCACCAGCGGCGGGTGGCTGCCGCTGCTGGTGGCCGCGACGCTGCTCGTCGTCATGACCAGCTGGCAGCAAGGCCGGGCCGCTGTCACCCAGCGGCGCCAGCACCTGGAAGGCAGCCTCAGCGACTTCCTCGACGACATGGCCACCAAGGTCGCCGCCGCCGGTGTGCGGCGCATCCCGGGCACCGCGATCTTCCCGCACCCCGACAGCATCACTGTGCCGCTGGCGCTGCGCACCAACGTGGAGCGCAACCGGGTCCTGCACGAGCACCTCATCATTGTCACCGCGCACGCCGAGCAGTCGCCGCACGTGGCCGGCCCCGACCGGCTTACCGTCCACGACCTCGGTCACGGGCTTCCCGGCTGTCACTACGTGGTCGCCCGTTATGGCTTCTCCGACCACCTGGACCTGCCCGCGGTACTGACCGAGGCCCAGCATCAGGGGCTGTTCGAGGACGGCCTAGATCTGCCCGGCGCCGCGTATTTCGTCAGCAGGGCCACCCTGCGCACCGGGGACGGTCGGCTGCGGCCACGCTGGCGGGCACGGCTGTTCACCGGGCTCGCCCACAACGCCGCCGACCCCGCCGAGGTCCTGCACATCCCCATCGAGCAGACCGTCATCATGGGCGCGATCATCAGCGTCTGACAGACCAGCTCCGGGTCCAGGTTCAGCTCCGGGTCCAGGTTGAGCCCCGCAGCGCTGCGTGACATGGGGGTTGGCCGGCCTCCCCCAGCGCCGCCGCCCTGATGGCCTGCCCCAGCGTGTCAGGCGAGCCCGAGGTAGCCCAGGACAGTGGTCACCAACACCGTGGCGGAGAGCACGGCGACGCCGGCGACGCTGATGGTGGCCACGACCCGGAAGATGCGTCCGTTGGCGGCGTCGCCGAGCAGGCTGTGTCGGTTGGCCAGGACCAGGACGTAGGTGAGCAGCACGGGGGTGATCACACCGTTGAGGATCTGGGCCTGGACGAGGAGCTGGATCAGGTTGCCGGGGACGAGGGCGATCCCGGCGCCGATGAAGACCTGGCCGGTGAACAGGCCCAGGAACAGCGGTGCCTGGCGGAAGGACTTGCTGACGCTGCGTTCGGCACCGGTGGCCTCGCTGATCGCGTAGGCGGTGGATAGCGGGACGACCGCGGCGGCGAGCGCACTGGCACCCAGGAGCCCGACCGCGAACAGCTGGGTGGCGAACCGGCCCGCGACCGGGCCGAGCGCTTCCGCGGCCTGCTTGGCGGAGTCCAGCGGTGCCCGGACCTTGATCGCGGCCGCGGTCGCGATGATGATGAAGATGCTGATCAGGTTGCAGAAGATCGACCCGGCGACGGTGTCGATCCGCTCGGCCGGGTAGTCCGCCGGGCCGATGCCGCGGTCGGCGACGGCGGCCGCGACGTAGAACTGCATGTAGGGGGTGATGGTGGTCCCGATCAGCGCGACGACGAGCAGCAGGAAGTCGCGGGTGGCCAGGAAATGCGGGTAGGCGAGCTGGCTGCCCGCCTGGGCGTAGTCGGGGTGGGACAGGAAGGCGCTGACCGGGTAGGCGAAGAACACCAGGCTCAGGATCAGGAACAGCCGCTCGGCGTACTTGTAGGACCCGAACACCACCAGCGCCCAGACCGCGACCGCGGCCACCGGGATCGAGAGGTAGCGGCTGACGTGCAACAGCTCCATCGCCGCGGCGATCCCGGCGAACTCGCTCACGACCAGCCCGACATTGGCCACCACCAGGGCGAGCAGCGCGAACGCCGTCACGCGCAGGGAGAACTGCTCGCGGATCAGCGCCCCGAGGCCTTCGCCGGTGTAGGCGCCGAGGCGGGAGCACATCTCCTGCACCACCACCAGCGCGACGGTCACCAGGACCATGGCGAACAGGGTGCGGTAGCCGTACTGCGCGCCGGCACTGGCGTAGGTGGCGATCCCACCGGCGTCGTTGCCGGCGTTCGCCGCGATCACCCCGGGCCCGAGGAACGCCAGCGTCGTCAGGATCCGACGGCGCAGCGACCGCCGTCCCTGGGGCAGCGAGGGGGGCAGGACCGGGGCACCGCGCCCGGCGGCCACCGCGGCCGGGCCGGGGGGAACCGCGGTGCCGGCCCCACCAGCCCGGCCGGTGCCGCCGCCGAGGGGGCCGGTCATGCGAGCTTCCGGGGGAAGCGGTGGCGCCCACGCGCGGGCACCAGCACGTCGATGACGTCGTCGGCGAGGATCCGGCCGACCGCGCGCTGGTGACCGTCCTGGTCGGTGTCGACGACCAGCACGCTGGAGTGCCGGGACTCCACCAGCTGCCCGGCGATCTCCTCCGGCCCGGCGTCGGCGGTGACGGTGACCGGCCACGGCGGCCCGATCAGGGACTCCACCGTGGCGCTGCCCTCGGCCAGGAACAGCTCGGTCATGGTCAGGTCGTCCAGCAGCCGGCCGTGCCCGTCGACGACCACGACCCCGGCGAGGTCCTCGTCGTGTTCGCGCTGCCCCCGCAGCCGGGACCGGACCCCGTTCACGGTCTCGCCGGGGGTAGCGGTCATCAGCAGCGTGGTCATCACCCCGCCGGCGGTCCGCTGGCCGTAGCCGAGCAGCGGCGCAACCCTGGCGCCCGCCTCCGCCGGCATCCGGGCCAGCAGGTCCTGCTGCTCGTCGGTGCCCAGCCCGCGCAGGGCGTCCGCGGCCTCATCGGGTTCCATCCTCGCCAGCAGCTGCGCGGCGTCGGCGGGGTCGGACTCGCGCAGCAGCTGCTCCAGCTCCTCGGCCTGCATCTCCTCCAGGGCGTCCGCGGCCCGCTCCGGGCTCAGCTGGGAGAGCAGCTCCTGACGTTCGGTCCGCCCCAGGTCCTCCAGCAGGTCCGCCAGCTCCCCGGGGCGCAGCCGGGTCAACCCGCCGGCCGCGGCCTGCAGGTTCCCGCCCGGTCCACGCTGGCCGCCGAAGCTGGTGATGCCGGCCCAGTCGATGACCTTCTCCGGGGTCGGGCGGACCCGGAACCGGGCCGGCCCCAGGCGGCGCAGCAGACTCCCCAACCCGACGTCGACGCCGACCAGCTGCACGGTGCCCGCGACCCGGGCCAGGTAGAGGTCGGCGGCGCGCACCACCCGCGCCCCGTCGGTGTCCACCAGCTGGTGGTCCACCACGTCCCGGGACAGCTCCACCTCACCCTCGCGCCGGGTGTAGTCGCGCAGGTCCAGCCGCGCCGACCGCAGCTCCACCCGGTCGTGAGCGAACTCGGCGATGGACTCCGCTGGCACCCAGGCCCGGCGCCGGCCGACCCGCACCACCAGCCCGGTGACCGGCGGATACCGATGGTCACCGTCCCAGCGGGCCACCACATCGGCCACCGAGCCGACCACGCCACGGGACTGGTTGAGCACGGGACGCCCGATCAGCCCGGCCAGGCTCACCAGCGAGCCACGCACCTGCCGCAGCGTCGTCAGCCGCTCGGCGCGCTGCTCGTAGCGGGCCCGCAGCGCCGGCACCGGGGACACCGGGGGAAGACTGACCATGTGGCAGGACTCCTCAACCAGACCGGGCGCAGGCCAGTCAGCGCCCTCAACTTCACCGTCTCGGTGGAGTTGACCCAGTGTGCTGGTACTGCGCTGCGCGCACCATCACGGGTGGCGCAGCGCCCTTCGTCAGTTGCCGCACCCTCGGCGGGTCCTGGAAGCGGGAGCGCGGACCTGCGGACCTGCGCGGGTCGCGGCTGGACGGCTGGATTCTCACGCTCGTCGGCCAGGCGGTCCGTCGCGGCGGCGTCCCAGTGGGTTTCAGCTCGCGCCGTTGCCGCCGCTGGTGCAGGAGATGGTGCTGATCTGCTTGTTCGCGCAGTCGACTTGGCTAGTGTCCCCACCCTTGATCTTGGTCCCGATGGTATGTCGAAGCCTGTTGCCAGGGCTCGGCAGCGGCGCCGCCCGGGCGCCGCACAGGGTCGGGTTGGCCCTTGTCGTCCTCGCTGGCGAGGCGGATCTCGCGCTTGTTGAACACCGGTCACATCCCACCCCTTTGGAGCGCGGCCGACTGCCTTTGTGGCGCGACCATCACCCGCTCGGTCTCGACGTCTAGATCGTCCCCTGGCCCCAGGTGCCGATCTCGTGCCACGCTCACCCACAAAGGCGGGCGTGATGTCCGGGGCAGGTAGCCGAAGGGGGATTCCGTGAGGCGCAAACGCCGGCGGCAGTGGGCGTTGTCCACGAGTTCGCCGACCGCGCGGGTCCCAACCTGTGGCGGGTGCGGGGACGTCGCGCTGGCCTGGTGTGCGTCGCGGTGGCGGCGGTGATGACCGCGAGCCGGTCGACGGCGGCTGGGCCGGCCCGGCCGCCGGAAGCGGGCTGGAAGCGGACCGGTCACCTGTGGCTGTTGCCGACCGTGGGGGGCCGCGGTGCGGGTCCACTCCCGCGACAGCAACGATCCGAGTAGACCGGTGCGGGTGCTGAGTGAGCCGTCGGACCAGACCCGAGACTTGTGGGGCCTGGCATCGGACCGCTCAGGCCGGTTCTACGTGCAGAACTTTCCTGTCCGAGTCGACGACCGACGTCTACGCCCGTCCGCCTCGACCGGTGCCGCTCCCGAGCGCAGGTTCACCGGAGGTTCCAGGACAGTTCCTCGGTGGCGGTCGACGACGCGCGCACCGTCTACGGGCGACCCCGGAGGGTCCAGGCGCACAGCGCCTTCAGCCTGAACGCGCGACCGCCCGGTGGGTGCGACGGGCGACGTTTTGCAGCAGCCCGACGCCCACGGCGGTCGCGAACAGGGCGCTTCCCCCGTAGCTGAGGAACGGCAACGGCAGCCCCGTCACGGGGGCGAGACCGATCGTCATCGCGATGTTGATGAAGCACTGCACCGCGAACCACGTCGTGACGCCGGCGGCGACCAGCGCGTCGAAGCCGTCCGCGGCCCGGGCTGCCAACCGGAACCCGCGGTTGAGCAGCACGGCGTAGAGCACGAGCAGGACAGCGCCACCAGCCAGCCCGGACTCTTCGCCGACGACGGTGAAGATGAAGTCGGTCTGCTGCTCGGGGACGAACCCGGAGTTGGTCTGGTCGCCGTCCAGGTAGCCCCGGCCCAGCAAACCGCCGGACCCGATCGCCACCTGCGACTGCTCCAGGTGGTAACCCACGCCGGTGGTGTCTGATGTGGGTGCCAGGAACGCGGTGAACCGGGCCTGCTGGTAGGGCTTGAGCGCGTGCAGCTGCACGGCCAGCACCGCCGCGAGCAAACCGCCGCCGACCAGACCGACGATCCAGACCCGGGGTGCGCCGCTGATGGTCACCTGCAGCACCAGGACCACCACGAGCACGATCGCGACGCCGAGCGCGGGCTCGGCAAGGACGAGCAGCATCGGGGCCGCTACCAGCGCCAGGCACCGCAGCACCGACCCGGCCTGCGGGCGGGTCCGCGCAACCTCGGCCCGGCGCACGTCCCCGAGCAGCACCGCGGTGAGCAGGACCAGCAGCACCTTGAAGAACTCGCTGGGCTCCAGCTCGAGCGGCCCGAGCTTGAACCAGGCGTGCGCGCCGTTGATGGTCACCCCCAGCGGGGTCAGCACCGCGAGCAGCGCGAGGATCCCCCCGGTGTAGAGGACTGGCAGCAGCCCGGTCACCAGCCGCAGATCGCAGCGCGTCGCCAGGACCGCGAGCACCAGGCCGATGCCGCCGTTGACCAGGTCCCGCTTGATGTAGAAACGGGGGTCCCGGCCCTGCGCGAGCAGATGGTTGCGGGTCGCTGCGTAGACCGCCAGGCAACCCGCCACGAACAACAGCACCGACACCGCAGCCAGCACCGGGTCCGGCGGCGCCACACGCCGCACCCAACCCCGGCGCACCGAACCCCGACGGCGAGGGCCCGCATCCCCGATCGGGTGCGGACGCATCAGCCGCGCGGCGTAGGACGTCACTTCAGCACGTTTGACCGCGCGGGCGATGACCAGTCCACGATCGACAGCGCGACCAGGCTCTGTACCGCCATCAGCGACTTCGCCGAGCGCGTCAAGGGCACGTGTCGGTCGGGGAGAAGGCGGTGGCATTGGTCAGCGAGACGTACGGGTAGTCCAGGAAGCGTGGCTCCCAGTCGGGCCCGCCGATGCCCGGGCTGGTCATCTGCGGGAACAGGAAGTCCGGGTACGGGGGCTCCGCGGCCCAGCGCGCTCCGCCGGGACAAGCGCACCGGGTTCAGCACAGTCAGCACGACGAGCAACAGCAGCTCCAGCACGGGCAGCACCGCGCGGGGCCGTAGGCCGTAGCGATCGGGCAAGGTCAGCTGCAGTACCACCCCGGCGAGGATCGCCAGGGCCGCGGGGACCCGGTTCTCCCCGACCGCGGGGCGCAGCCACGCCGGCACCAGCGCCTCGGCCCGCTCCAGGTCGTGCGCGAGCGCGCTCTCCGGTTGGCCGACCCCGGAGCGCTCCGGCCCGTTGCTAGCCGGTCTGTCGGTCATGGTGCGCCGCGCCGGGTGCCGAACATCTCGTCCAGCGTGACAGGGCGCAGGTCGCGCTCCGGCAGCAGCTCCAGCACCGACCCGAACAGACCGGTGATGGTGGGGTGGTTGGCGTGGCCGAGCATCACGGTGCCGGCCGTGAGGTAGCGCCGCGCCTGGCTGAGCAGCACGTCGGGGCTGAGCAGCCGGGAGTCACCGAAGCTGCCGTTCCACAACAGGATCCGGGTGAAGCCCAGGCCCCCGGCGACCTCGTCGGTGCGGTGGTCGTGCGCGCCGTAGGGCGGACGGAACCACGGCAGCGTGGACGTGGCGACGTCTGGCGCACCCATTCCTCGTTCCGCTCGATCTCAGCGCGTATCTGGCCGTCGGACAGCCGCCGCAGATCCGGGTGGGAGAACGTGTGGTTGCCGATCTGCACCGCCCCGGCCTCGATCAGCGGTCGCAGCGCGGACGCGTGCGGCGCCCACTGCGCGGCGTAGGAACCGTTGGGGCTGAAAGTCAGGTGGGTGCCGGTAATACGCGCGAACTCCACGTACGCCGCGACCGTCGCCGCGTCGTAGCCGTCGTCGATCGTCAGCGCGATAGTCCGCGTACCCGGCGGCCCGGCGGTGACCACCACCGGCGGCCCGGGGTGCGCCACGGGCGCCGCGACCGCCGGCGAGGGCGAGACTCCGCGCGCCGGTGGTGCGAGTGGTGCCCCGGTCGGGCGCGGGGACAGCGCGTCGGAGCAGCCCGACACCACCGTCGCCAGCCCCAGGCCCCACAGACCCATCAGCTCGCGCCGCGACAGCCGCACTCCCACCTCCCTCTGCGGTCGGCTCTGACCGCAGAGCACACGACGTACCGGCGCGCCCTGTTGGTTCCCGCGCAGGCCTGCGCGGGTTCGGGTTCCGCGTTCTGCACAGCGGGGACGCAGCTCATGTGCGGATCGTGTGTGCGACAGGCGAGCAGCCCGGTCAGGTGCCTCGTCCGGGCAGCTGACGGAGCGCAACGCCCATAAGCCGGGTGACGCTGAGCTGGTGTTCGCGCACGGTGCTGCACGCGTGCCCGGCCAGTCGGAGGAAAGACGCGCCACCGGCGCCGGGCAGGTAGACACGGATGCCCAGGATCGGCTGGGGCCGGCAGCTTCGAACGGGGAGCTGACCGGAGAGAACGAACGCCATTCGGCTCGTCGCCCGCCCGGCCCGGGTCAGCAGCACCGGCGCACCGCCGCCGCCTGGCAGCCGGCGCGCGGGCAGCCCGACCGCACGACCGTTCGCGGCGACGAACTGCACGCCGGGGTACCCCGACAGCCGGCAAGCGCTCGCGCTCGTCGACGTGACGATCAGCGGCAAGTAGCCGTGACGTCCGTCGCTGCTGCCCGCACCCAGGGTCAGACGCAGCGACGCGGGGCTGCAGTCGGGCGGGACGGGAGACCCCGGCCCGGTCGCACCCAGCCCGGTCGCACCCAGCCCGGTCGCACCCGGCCCGGTCGCACCATGCGGGGGGACGGCGGGCGAGCCGATCAGCGCTGTCACGGCGACCGCACCAGCGACCTGGGTCACGGGCATAGGACAGCGCATGCCCGCACAGCCAAACCGTCCACCAGAGGTGCGCCGCCGCTGGCGACGATCGCGAGGCTCACCCGATCGCCGTACCGAGGGCACGTCCGATCAGGTAGGTGGTGGCCAGGCCGGCCGCGCCTCCGAGCACCACCCTGAGCACCGCGGGGCGAGCGGTACTGCCACCGATCCGGGCGCTGACCACGCCGGCCAGGGCCAGGGCGAGGAGGACCGCGACGACGGTGACCGGCACCCGCAGGCCGGCACCGGGGAGCAGGATCGCCACCAGCGGAAGCAGCCCGCCCACCGTGAACGCCAGCGCGGACGCGCCCGCTGCCTGGGCAGGGTTGGCCAGGTCCTCGGCGTCCATGCGCAGCTCCGCGTCCAGATGCGCGGCCAGCGGGTCGCGCGCGGACAGCTCCTCGGCCACCGTGCGCGCGGTGGCCGCTGACAGCCCCTTGGCCTGGTAGATCGCTGCCAGCTCGGCCAGCTCACGCTCCGGGTCCTCGGCCAGCTCACCCCGTTCCTGCTCCAATGTCGCGGTCTCGCTGTCCCGCTGGGTGCTCACCGACACGTACTCACCCAAGGCCATCGACACCGCCCCCGCGACCAGGCCGGCCAGGCCCGCGGTGAACACCGGCCCGGCCGGGGGTCGCCCCAGCGACGCCCACGACGATCCCGGCCACCGACACCACCCCGTCGTTGGCACCGAGCACGCCCGCCCGCAGCCAATTCAGCCTGCCCCGCGCGCCGCCCGCGTGCGGCTCGGGCCGTCCGGGGGCGTCGGTACGCGGCACGTCCGCGGGCAACGGTCCCCCCGGCGCTGTCTGCATGTCCACCACCAACGTCTGCGCCAGCAGGAACCCAGTAAAGCGGTAAGGCATCCTGCCCTGCGTGCGGAGGACACCGTGGCTTGTCTGCGGAGTTCCCGTCGTCGGCGTTGCCGCGGTCCACGCGCGGCACCCCGGGCGCTGCCCGGGCGTTGCCGCTGGTGTCGCGCACCCGACGGTCAGCGGCGCGCCCCGCCCTCTAAGACCTGGGACCTGCCGTGACCCTCCGCTGTGGCCTGCTTCCCCGCGGGCGCGTGCGGTCCCGGCGTCCCCAGGTGCCCCAGCTGTCGAGGCGCCGCATCACCGTCGTGGTGTTGCTCACCGGCCTGGTCGCCGTCGTCGCGGTGGCAGACCGCCTCGCGGCCGCGATGGCGGTGCTGGGGGTGGTCGCGCTGCGGTGGCTGCTGCGGCGACGCAGTCGCGGTCGGGCCCGCACCGCGCTGGCCGGCCTGGTACTCGGCGTCACCTTGCTGGGCGTGCTGGCGGCCGTGTCCGTCCCGGCCTACCGCGCCAGCAGCGTGCCCCTGCTGGTGCCGGTGTCCAGCCAGCAGGGCACCGTCCGGTTGCCGGCGGCCACGGTGAAGGCCAGCCGGTTCGAGCTGACCGGGTTCGTCGTCGCCGACGACGACGGTGCTGCCAGGGCGGTGGACAGCAACGTCGCGTCGATCTCCACGCTGGCCGCGACAGGGGTCTACCTGGCCCCTGACGCGCGCTCGCTCATGTCCTCCGACATCTCCGAGGCGCTCGCGCGGGCGCACCTGGGCGGGGCCCGGGGCGAGCTCACGGTGAGCAACTACGACGCCACGCGCAACGACTTCAACCCCGACACCGTCGACCGGATGCTCACCGACACCCAGGCGCGGACGGCGGTGGCCAGCCAGCTGACCGCCCAGGTGGTCGGGCAGGGGTGGGACGGGCTCGTCCTGGACTTCGAGCAGCTGCCGCCCCGCGACCGCTCCGGGTACGTCGCGCTGGCAGCCCTGCTGCGCCGCGACCTGCCGGACCGTCGACTGGTCGTCGCGGTGCCGGCCTACGACGACCCGGCCGACCCCGACCGGCGGGCCTACGACCTGCGAGCGCTCGCCTCGCTCACCGACACCGTGGTGCTGATGGCCTACGACCAGCACGACCCGACGTCAGCGCCCGGTCCGGTCGCCGGGCTGCCGTGGGTCCGCGCGGTCCTGCGCCTGGCCCTGCGCGAGGTGCCCCGCTCGCGGCTGGTGCTCGGCGTCCCCTCCTACGCCTACGCCTGGCGACCACACGGGCCAGGCGTCGACGACCTGTCGGTCGGTGACGCCCGGACCATGGTCCGGGGCCCCGGCTGGCACCAGGCCTTCGACCGGACCCAGGGCGAGCAGCACGCCTGGAGCGACCGCGGCGACCAGGTGTGGTGGGACGACGCGCGCAGCGTGTCCCAACGCATCGCGCTCGCCCGGGCAGCCGGGCTCCGCGGAGCCGCGGTGTGGCGGCTGGGCGGCGGCGACCGGCTCACCCCCGAGCAGACCGGGAACGTCGAACGGGCCAGTGTGCACATGGGAGGGACCCGGCCGGTCGTGCAGCAGAACGCCACAGGCTTCATCGCGTTGACCTTCGACGACGGTCCCGACCCGACCTGGACCCCACGTGTCCTCGACGTCCTGCGCCGCGAGGGCGTGCCCGCGACCTTCTTCGATGTCGGGGTGATGGCCCAGGCGCACCCGGAGCTGGTGCGCAGGGAGGTGGCCGAGGGCCACCTGGTGGGCAACCACACCTTCAGCCACCTGGATTCCGCCAAGCTGCCGGCGTGGCGGGCCCGCTGGGAGGTGATGGCCGACCAGTGGGCGCTGACCGGTATCACCGGGCGCACACCGATGCTGTTCCGGTCCCCCTACGGCGGGAACGACATCTCCCGCGACCCGCCGCTGCGCGGCGCGGTGGGCGGTCTCGCTGCGCAGCTGGGTCTGCGGGACGTCGACTGGACGGTGGACCCGGAGGACTGGTCCCGGCCGGGCGTCCGCCACATCGTCGACGTCGCGGTCGCGCAGCCCGCCGACCGCACGATCGTGCTGCTGCACGACGCCGGCGGCGACCGCTCACAGACCCTCGCAGCCCTCCCCGAGATCATCCACCGGCTCAAACGCCAGGGATACGCCTTCACCACCGTCGACGCCCTCGACCCCGGTGTCAGCACCGCCTACGCCATCCGCAGCAGCCCCGGTGCGATAGCCCGAGGCCTGCTCCTGATCGCCACCTACCGGCTCTGGCAGGCGGCCCGAACGGTGGCCCTGTGGCTGGTCGTCGGCCTGGGCGCCCTCGGCCTGTCACGCCTGCTGATCTGCCTCCCGCTGGCCCTGCACCACAGGCGGACCGCGAGGAGAGGGCGGCCGCTGATCCCGCCGGCCCGGCTACCCACCGTCACGGTGCTCATCCCCGCGCACAACGAGGAACGCGTGCTCGGGCTGGCGCTGCAGGCGCTGGCCCGGTCGTCCCTGCGGCCGCAGCAGGTCCTGGTGCTGGAGAACGGCTCCAGCGACGGCACCGCCGGTGTCGCCCGGCGGCACAGCGTCCAGGTGCGTCAGCTGGGCCCGGTCGGCAAGGCCGGCGCACTCGCGGTCGGGCTCGCCGAGGCCGAGGGCGAGGTCGTCGTGGTGCTGGACGCCGACACCGTGCTCGACCCCTACTTCCTCCAGCGGGTCCTCCCGCATTTCGTCGACCCGGCGGTCGGCGCGGTCGCCGCCAACATCAAGGTCGGCAACCACCGGGGGCTGCTGACCCGGCTGCAGGAACTGGAGTACGTCGTCGCGCTCAACCTTGACCGGCGCGCCCAGGCCGCCACCGGGACCATCACCGTGGTCCCCGGAGCAGCGGGTGCCTTCCGGCGCTCCGCCGTCGTCGCGGCCGGCGGCTGGCCCACCGACACGCTCGTGGAGGACGCCGACCTCACCATCGCCCTGCTACGAGCCAAGTGGCGCATCCCCTACGCCGACGATGCCATCGCCTACACCGAAGCCCCCCAGTCCGCGGCGGACGTGCTGCGCCAACGCCGGCGCTGGGCCTACGGCACCGTTCAGGTCGCGGCCAAGCACGCCGACGCCCTGTTTACCAAGAACACGGGCCGCGCCGGCTGGCTCGCCCTGCCCTGGCTGCTGCTCACCCAGGTCGTGCTCCCCGCAGCCGGGCCCGCCGTCGAGCTGTTCGCCGGCTACCTGTGCCTGGTCGGGGCCTGGCCCGTCGCAGCATCAATGCTCGGCATCGCGGTCACCGCCGACCTCATCGTTGCCCTGATCACCCTGCGCATGGACGGATCACCGCTACGCCTCGCCCTGCTGGTACCGCTGTCCAGAGTGCTCTGGCGTCCCCTGCTGCTGACCGCGGTCGTGCTCAGCACCCGCCGCTGGGCTCGCGGCGAGCACGTTGCCTGGCGACGGGTCGCCCGCCACGGCACCGTCGCCCTCACCGCGACCTGAGCATCAGGTGGCCGCGCAAGGATCCGCACACCAGGTCCGGCCCGAACCCCGTCTTGTCCCACCACGCCCAGGTGTCTTCGAGATCGTGGGCTGACGCCACGGTGAATCGCGCGAAGGGGGCGTTGGCGGAGCCGCCGCCCCGCGCATCATCTAAGGAACTTGAAGTCCTCCCGCTCGACCACCCGTCAAAGGGGCGGAGGTGGCCGACGTCGCCCAGCCCTGCGCGCCGGTCGTGCTGCACATGTCGGGCAACGTCCTGCGAGCGGGTCTCCTCCCCCATGGTGCGGCGGGACGACTGGCCCTGCCGGTCACCCGCTTAGGAGTCGGTCGTCTTCTGCACGCGGCGCTGCCAGCTCCAGTTCCACTGCCACGGCCATGACCGCGGAGCGTGAGTAGGCGCCCAGCTCGGCGCGGATCCCGTCCAGCCAGGCCACTTCCTCCACCGTCAACCGCAGCTGCACCTGCCGACCACCGGGACCGCGCAGCGACTGCTGACGCACCGGCGGAGGCACGAAGCGGCTCGAGCTGCTGCGCGCCCGCAGACCCGCTGCCTGCCGCCTCGCGTTCTTGCTGCAGCCGCAGGTCGATCTCGTCGACCCGGGCAGACAGCGCTTCCAGGGCAAGCTGGGCGTAGGTGACGTTCCTCCCCCGCCGTGACTGCTCTCTCTCCAGCAGTGCCTTGAGGTCGTCAGGTACGTACACGGCGACCGACACTCGTGTGGCTCTGTCAAGGGAAACCGGCCGCACCGTGTCAGGGTTAGTTGGCCCCACGTCAGTGGTCAGTGGTTGTCGGTGTAGATCGTGCGGGCTTCTCTGAGGCCGTAGTAGACGATCACGAGGCCAGCGAGGGGGTCGGCCCACCAGGCGCCGGTGGTGGCGTTGAGGATCAGTCCGAGCAGGACTGCTGTGGCTAGTAGGCCGTCGACGGTGGTGACTCTGCCTTCGGCGATGAGGACGGGGTTGTTCAAGGCTCGTCCGGTGCTGGTCTTGCCGGCGGCCAGGGAGAACATCACGATCGCGGTGGCGGCGTCCAGGCGATCCCGGTGGAGCTGTGCCGGGGGTGGTAGCCGGTTGCGAGCACGATCAGTGACTGGGCGGCGATGTAGCCGGCGAGGGCCAGGAACGCGCCGCCGATCAGTTGCAGCGCGGTGCGTTGGCGTCGCTGGTCGGTGTCGGCGAGTTCCCAGAGCACCACGGTGCTGGCGCCGATCTCGACCAGGCTGTCAGGCCGAAGCCGGCCAGGGCGACTGATCGTGCTGCGATTGCGGTGATCGCGAGCACCACGATCCCGATGACGTTCCAGGCCAGGGTACCCGCTCGAGGTTGACACCGCGGCGGAGCAGCGCTGCTGGCGTCGGGCCGGGTGCGGGGGTGGCCACGAGCCATTCTCGACTGTGGGCGCGCGGGACGGGCCGGCGCTGTAGAGGTGGGGGGGCGGCGTTCGTGCGGGTGACGGCGAGCCACTTGCCGTGCTGTTGGCTGATGCGTCCCGGGTGCGGTCGCTCAGCAGCAGGCGTCGCCGCGCCAGGCAGCACGTCCTTCGCTGACGGCGACGGCGGCCAGGCCGAGGCCGATGACCCCGTCGGGCCAGTAGGCACCGGTCCAGGCGTTCGCGGCGAGCCCGACGAGCACGGCGGCGGCCTGCGCGGCGCAGAGCAGGTTCTGGTTGCCTTCCCCGGCGGTGGCGGCGCTGTCGAGCGTGGTGCCCAAGCGGCGCTTAGCGCGGCCGAGCAGCGGCATGACCACGATGCTGGACACGGTGAGGGCGATCCCGAGCCTGCTGACGGTGGTGTGTTCGCGGGTCGCGAGGTCGTAGCAGCTCTGCACCGCGATGTAGGGGGCGAGCAGCCAGAACGACACCGCGACGCCCTGCTGGGCCCGGCGCTTGGAGGTGTGGGACAGGGTGCGGCTGCCGGAGAACCGCCAGATCACGATGACGCTGGCCAGGCCCTCCACGACCGAGCCCAGCGCCCACCCGGTCAGCGCGACGCTGCCCGCCCCGGTGCCGGCGACCAGACCGGCGGCTCCTTGCACCGTCATCGACGCCAGGCTCGCCCAGGCCAGCCCGATCGCCCACCGCCGGGCCCGCTGCCAGTCCCCCCCGCCCATGACCGACGTGGCATCGACGGCTGCAGCACCCGGGGTGTCAGCGGCGCAGCCGTCCGCGCAGCAGCCATCCGTGCTGCCGCGCGGGTCGGTCGTCGGGCTGGGAAGCAGCGTGGGGGACTGGGGTCGGCTGGTCATGCGTGGGCTCCGGTCTGGTGGCCTGTGTGCCCGGCGGGTTCGAGCTGGAAGGTGAAGTGCTCGACGTCGAAGTGCCCGGTCAGGCAGGCCTGGAGGGCGTCGAGGCGACAGCACCAGCGTCGCGGCGACGTTCACGCCCACGCCCAGCACCGCGACCAGCAGCACCGCCAGCCCGGGCCGCCGCGAGGGGTGGACCAGCCGCCGGACGGACTCGAAGGTGATCAGCGCGCTGACCACCAGCAGGGTGATGCCGTTGCCGGCCGCCGAGCGGATCTCCGCGCGTTTCCAGCCGAACGTGAACGCCCTGCGGGCCGGGCGCGCGGCCAGCCGGATCGCCCAGATCGACGCGGCCAGAGCGCCGGCGTCGCTGAGCATGTGCCCGGCGTCGGCCAGCAGCGCCACCGACCCCGACGCGGCGGCGACGACGACCTCCACGACCTCCACGACCTCCACGACCTCCACGACCTCCACGACCTCCACGACCTCCACGACCTCCACGACCTCCACGACCTCCACGACCTCCACGACCTCCACGACCATGAAGCCCACGATCAGGACCAGCGCGACCCGCAGGTAGCGGGCATCGGCGCCGGCCGACATCCCCGTGCTGGTGCCCGGTGTGCCCAGGGGACCCCTGCCCGGGCTGACCCTGGCCGGGGGCATCGTGGCTGTGGCCCTCGCGGCCAGGCGCGGGCTGGCGACGGCGTTCACGCTCATCGAAGCCGCCCAGGCAGGCTGGCGGGCGGTCAACGCACCGCACCTGGTCGCGCTCGTCCGCGCCGGCGCCACCTTCACCAACGGCATCCTCGTCGAACGACCCGAAGCCGATCAACCTTCAGATGCCGGCGCCGACCAGCCCGAGGAGGCCACCCAGGCAGCCGCCTAAACGATCATCATCCACAGGTCCTGACGATTGCTCCCGGCAACCACAGCGCCGAGCTGGCCGACACGCCCGGAAAGGAGACCCCCACACAGCAGCTCACTGCGTGCGGGATAATCGACAGCAGAAGCAGAGCCGAACGCGAGCCGTCCCTACACCACCCCCCGGGACTCGATCGGCAGAGGTGTCCACCGACCCGATGAGGGTTCACCGGACTGCGGGCGCGGACGCGTTCTGGCAGCCGTACTTGTTGACCAGGTCGCTCGGACCGGGCGCCTCGAGCCCGGTGAGGCGGGCCAGCTCGGAGCGGTCGATTGCGTCGTTGAAGGCGTCGGCGTAGGCGAGCTGTCCGCATCCGTTGGGATGCAGGACACCCATGACGTCGCTGAGGCCGATCTGTGTAGACGGGATGCCGTTGTTGATCCAAGGGTGTTGTGAGTAGCAGGCTTCGTGCCCGTTGCCCATGACCTGCGCGAGGACAATCTGGGCCCGCGGGTCGTGGCGGCTGCGCTTGAGGGTGTCCTCCGCAGTCTGCACGTCATGGGCGATCCCCCTGTTGAGCATCGCCTCAGCCCGCGCGAGGAGCAGCCCCTGGCCGTCGTCGACGACGCCGCAGCCGTCGGTGCCCTCGATCGGACTCAGCAGCCGCGGGTAGTCGCCGACCACGACGAGGGCGTGTGGGGCGCGCGCGTGGATACGCCTGATCGCATCGAGCACGTTGTGCACCGCGCGGTCGATGTAGCGGTTGACCTCATGCACGTAACGCTTGTGGTTGTCTGAGGAATCGGGGGCGTGACAAAGGTAGCGGAGCTTGATGATCGGCGTGGGGTGCACCGGGCCCTGACCGGACCTTCCGACCCGGCCGGGTGCGGCCGCGATGTCGGGGGTGTAGCTGCGCACGACGCAGGCCTGCACGACGTCGCCGAAGTCGGCGTCGTCACCGCCGACGGTCAGGGTGATCAGGTCGGCGTGCGGGTCTAGATAGGGTAGCTGATCATGGAGGACCTTCTGCGTCGCGTCCCCGGTGCAGGCCAGGCTCAGCCGGCGGGTGGCGGCCGGCAGGAGGAGGTGGTCGGGGTAGGCCGAGGCCGAACGGTGGCAGACGTCAGAGTTGCGGTCACCTGCCGGGTTGTCGCCGAGCTGGGTCCAGCCGTTGTTCGGGTTGCCCTCACCTGAGCTGTAGGAGTCGCCGAGGGCGACGTAGAGCAGGGGCTTGGAACGCGTGCAGCCGTGCGCTGGCGACTGCCTGCTGAGCCGTGACGTAGCGATGGGGCAGGACGCGGCGGGGCCGGCACCCACGGTGATTGGTGTGCTGGCGGTGATCTGGGTGCTGCCGTCGGCGGGTCGGGTGAGGTAGGCGCACAGCACGTACCTGCCGGCGGTGTCGACGGCCGGCACCGATGCCACGACGGTGAGCTGTCCCTCGACATCGGATGCGGTGAGGCCGACGAGCAGCGCGCCGGGGCCTCGGACGGGCAGTGGCTGGCATCGGGCTCCGGGCAGCAGCGCCGCGGACAGTCCGCGGTGGACCTGCGCTGTGACATCGAGGGCGGCGTAGAAGCCGGTGCCCACCGGTTGCGGTGGCACGCGACGCCAGTACAACGAGTCGGCCGCTGACGTGACGGTGAGGGCCGTCTGGGTGAGGTGGACCGCGTTGTACTCGTCGGTGAAGTACCCGCAGAACAGGTAGGTCCCGGCAGCCTCGCCGGGTTCGTCCCAGACGCCGGCCTTGTCGTCCGGGCGGTTATCCGATTCCAGGCTGTAGGAGTGGTATCCCGCCGTCGCGTCGGGGGCCGGCGGGCAGGCGGTGAACGAGGCGCTCGGCAGCACCGCCATTCTGATCCCGCCGCACAGGATGCAGCCGTTTCCCGGCCCGAGGTCCAGGTGGTAACTGAACCCGACGGGGAAATTGGTGTCCTCCAGCACGGTCGCAGGAGGTGAGAACGTTGCGCTGCCCGCCGCCCGGGCAGCCGCTGGGGTCATCACGCCGAGCGCGGCCAGCGCTGTCAGCAGGACCGCCAGCAGCCCGCCGAGGCGGCAGCGGTCAGCCACGGTGTGCCGCCGCGATCCGCACGGTCAGCGGCCGCGCGGTGGCCTCGACCAGGTCCTGGCGCAACAGCCAGCCGCAGGCGACATAGCGGCCTACGCGGTCCCCCTGGCCGTCCACGACGATGCCCTGTCGGCCCATGCCGGTCACCTCCCGGGCGACCGGGCCCTTCTCGCCGCGGACGACAGTGAGGTAGGGATTGGCCGGGCAACGTCGACCGGGGACGATGCGGACCTCCAGGGTGCGACCCGTCGCCGGGGTGACGTACGCGGCCGTCACCTCCAGCGGCTGGTCCACCGGTGCGGTCCGGCCCACGCCCAGGCGCAGCGACAGCGGCGGCCGCGCCACGGTGAGGGTCTGACTGGCCTGCTGCTGCACCCCGGTGGAGTCGTGGAAGTAGGAGCACAGCAGCCAGGCGCCGGCGGCGACCCCGTGCGCGATCGCGGTCCCGGCGAAGTTACCGGGGGTACCGGCTGCCTCGTTGGACAGCACCTTGTCGCCGCTGTCGTCCTGGCCGCCCGGGCAGGTCACCCCCGCGCTGTCGGGCTTCAGGCTTGCCTGCACGCCGCCGCACACAATGCAGCTGTTGTTGGTGGAGCTCAGGTGGTAGCGGAAGGTGAGCAGGATCGGCTGGTCCTCCACCCCGACGCTGTCCGCGGTGACCGCCCAGCCAGGTCCGGCCGAGGCCGACGGCGCCGTCAGACCCGTCGTCAGACCTGACAGGGCGACAGTCCCGACGGATGCGAGCAGGCCCGCCGCGGCCCGGCGCAGTCGCATGCCGCTTCAGCCCTGCACGCGTTGGCTGGCGGCCGTGCTGCGGACCAGACCGTCGGTCGCCGCGGGCAGGTGGCTGCCGTCGAGGGTGACCAGGTCGGGCAGGCGCTGGCCGAGGGTGCCGGACCAGGGGTCGGGCGGTATTGGCACCGGGGCGGGAGAAGGTGGGGTGGGCTGGGTGCTGGTGCTCCCGGGCGTGGGCGGGACCGGTCGCACCGGCAGGATGGGGTCGAGGCGCCCGGCCAGGGTGGGGGCGGTGTCGACCCGGGGGACGCCCATCGCGCGCGGGCCAAACAGGTCCAGGACGGTCTTGGTGTTGCTGGCGTGGGAGTGACACTGCGCCTCGGTGCCCCGCCGGACCTTCCCGCCGAACACAGTCAACGGGATGCGGGAGCGGCCGATGACCTGGAACCCGTCCGGGTGCAGGGCGTCCGGGACGGTCTCGATGCCGGGGGTGGGGACACTGTCGGCGTAACCGCCCCAGTCGTCCCAGGTCAGGATGAACGTGGGTCCTCCCAGGCTCAGTCGCATGCCCCGAACCGCGCGGACAGCCCCAGGCAGTCCCAACTTAACGGTCGATTCCGTCGCTGTCGCGCCGGTTCGCTGTCGCGGGCTCTGCATGCGGACATGGTGACGGACACGCGTGCGGTGACGGGTCGGCGGGCGCTGCTGAACAAGATGCCCGAAGTGACCGTGGTCTTCTGGATCATCAAGATCCTGGCCACGACGATCGGCGAGACCGCCGCGGACGACCTGAATACGCAGTACGACCTGGGGTTGACGAACCTGACCTATATCGTCACCGGGGTCTTCCTGGTCGCCCCGGCCTTCCAGTTCCGGGCGCGACGCTGTGTGTCCGCCCTGTACTGGCTGAACATCGTCTGATCAGCCTCGTCGGCACGCTGATCACCGACAACCTCACCGACAACGCCGGGATCCCGCTGCAGACCACGACGATCATCTTCGCCGTTGTCCTGGCCCTGGTCTTCGCCACCCGGTACGCCAGCGAACGGACCCTGTCAATCCACAGCATTGTGACGGTCCGTCGCGAGGTCTTCAACTGGGTGACCATCCTGTTCACGTTCGCCTTGGGCACGGCGGCCGGCGTTCTGGTGTCGGAGAAGGTGTTCCAGAGCGGGTCCGATGACAATCCCACCTTCAACTACTGGGGTGCGGCGCTGGTGTTCGTCGCCTGCATCGCCGCCAGCTACCTGGCCCACCGCTTCCGCGTGCTGGGTGCTGTTCTCGCGTTCTGGCTGGCCTACATCCTGACCCGGCCGCTGGGCGCCTCCCTCGGCGACTACCTGTCCCAGCCCACCGAGGTGGGCGGCGAATCTGGGCACAGGTACCACCAGCCTGCTCTTCCTGGCGGCGATCCTGGTGCTCGTGGCCTACCTGACAGCGACCAAGATCGACCGCACTCCGCAGGCCCTCATCAGCCAGGAGCAGGGCAGCGACGAGAAGGTCCTCTAACCGCACGACGCCCTGCCGCCTAGACGCAGGCGCCGCTCCACCCTGCCCACTGACTCCACTGCCCAGTGATGCCGGGTCACCTCGCAGTACCGTCGCCGTGGCGGCGCCCGAGCATGCGCTGCCACCGAGGAGCGGTTGTGACGGGCGTGGTCGTGGGCATGGCGCGACAAGACTCGATGCGCGCGACCATGCGCTGGGCGGCCGAGGAGGCGGCGTTGCACGGGTTGCCCCTGCGGCTGGTGCATGCCTGGCCAGCCCCGGTCGATGTCACCGTCGAACTGCCAGCCGGATGTGACCCTGACATTGCTGGCCCGGTCACGGTCTGCGCGACTCCGGGGCCGGTGGCCGCGGTGTTGACCGCCGCAGATCCAGCACTTCTGGTGCTACGACGTGGCCCCCAGGCTCAGCGCCTGTCTGCCGTTACCCGGTCCTGCCTGCGGGCCGCGTCCTGCCCCATCGCGGTCGTGCCCGCGGGCCCGGTCCCCGCCAGCAGCCGCATCGTGGTCGGCTTCTGCGGCACCGAGGCCTCCTGGAAAGCGCTGGCGTGGGCGGCCGAGGAAGCGCGGCGACGCCTCGTGCTGCTCATCGTGGTCGACGTCCAGCCGCCGAGTTTCGCCACCGCCCTGGGTCTGCGACGGGATCGACACCGCAGTGACCAAGGCCAGGAATCGGTGACCGCCGACCGGGTCTGTCAACGGTCCGGCCCGCTGCTGGCCAGCGTCAACGTCGAGCGGCACGCCCGCCGCGACGGGCCCCTGGACGGACTGCTCGCCGAAGGCGCCGAGGCCGACCTGATCGTCGTGGGCAGAAGCACCCACGCAGGGTCCCCCCCAGGGCTCCGTCACATCGGAGATAAGTCACTATTTGCACCTTCCGTCCTGCTTGCGTCGAATCGTCCACATCCGACCGGTGGACTTGGCAGTGGAGCAGGGGGCTGACTCAGGATTATGGGTTGGCGCCCGCGTCTAGGTACGCCTCCGCTTGAGTACCAAACCAGGACAAAGGTTCGCTATGACGGGACCCTGGGGTCCCCCCGGATGCTGCACACCACCGTCGGAGACGATTTGTGCGCACTCGCCCGGTGTCCCGTGATAGTCGTCGGCTGACTCCGGTTGGTGCTGCTCGCGGAGCCGCAATTGCAGCGCGACGCGCTGGCCCGCTTCAGCCTCGGGCCACCACGCTGGTCGGGCACCCGCCAGCCCCTCTCCCGCGACATGTTCGCCCCGTGCTGATGCACCCGGCTGATCGTTGAGTCCACACACACCTGCCAGTCCAGCTGCCCCTGGGCGTCAGCGTCGACCAGCAGCGCCTCCAGCACCCGGTCCCACGTGCCGTCCCGGCTGAACCGGGCATGGCGCTTCCGGCGCCGTCCCGGGTCACCCCGTCCACGCCACAGCACAGCCATGCCTGTCGCTCGCTCCCGTCCCAACAGCGCCAGCCTCTCCCCCACCGCGACCATTCTCTTGTGGCTGGCATCGGGGGGCCACGTCGAGGTACCGGCGGCATTGCGCGCACCGCCGCCGCACCAGCACGGCCGGGGGCCGTGTGTGCGGCCCCCCGCCATGCAAGCCTGACATCCTGGACGGTGCCGTCACACAGCTTCACCCCCCGCCACCGGGGTGGCCGCACCGCTGCGGCCACCCAGGTCATGGCTGCTCGGCCCAGCGCAGCCCTAAGTGGTCTGCGCCGAAAGTCCTTGGGGGTTAGAAGGTGGGTCCGGTGAGGTGGAGGCTGCAGGCGCAGTCGAGCGCCTCGGTGGCCGGTCCGGTGAAGCTGCCGGTCGGCAGGATCTGGTCTTCGTAGTTGTCGCTGCTGGCCAGGTAGAGCCCGAAGCCCCACACCTGGGTTGATCCGAGGTAGCGCAGCCGACATAGCGGCAGCACGCCGCCGACTGTCAGTTCGGCGTCGAGGTAGGCGAACTGGCCACGGAAGCGCACCTGCAGGTCCGCCAGCTGGGGCCAGTGCTGGTGGGCGTGGGCCTGCAGCGACTGGGTCAGTGTGGTCTTGGTGGGCTCCGGGACGCTGGCCATCGCTGCCATCGTGGCGCATCGGCGCGCCGTCACCGAGCTCGGCGGTGACGTCGCGATGCTCGGTCAGGTCCGCATTGTGATCTTCGGCCAGGAGCTTCCCCCATGCCCTCCGCCGCCATCATCGAGTTGACCGCTGCCCAACGTCACCGGATCACGAAGCTGGCAGGCAGCCAGCGGATGCCCCACCGAGTGGTCGTCCGAGCCCGCATCGTGCACCTGGCCGCCCGCGGCCTGCCCAACGCCACGATCGCGGGCCGGCTGAACGTCACTGACGACACCGTCCGCACCTGGCGCGGCCGCTTCGCCGCCGACGGGATGGCCGGGCTCACCGACCGGCCGCGCAGCGGCCGGCCGCCGAAGTTCACCCCGCTACAACGAGCCCAGGTCAAGGCGTTGGCCTGCTCACTGCCGGCCACCTCCGGCGTGCCACTGTCGACGTGGAGCTGCCCGGAGCTGGCCACTGAAGTGATCTCGGCCCGGATCGCCGAGGCGATGTCGGCCTCCACCGTCCGGAGGATCCTGGCCACAGACGCGATCAAGCCGTGGCAGCACCGGTCGTGGATCTCTGTGCGTGACCGAACTTCGCCACCACAGCGACCCGGGTGCTCGATCTGTACCAGCGCCACTGGAACGGCCAACCGCTCGGTGCCGACGAGTACGTGATTCCCAGTGACGAGTTGG
>JAABUQ010002727.1_pt1 | contig 34165 bp, 38 predicted proteins | sample 5560001 | NCBI WGS metagenome assembly JAABUQ01 (sample SAMN10711888, study PRJNA513371) | rock metagenome | isolation source: Antarctica rocks | place: Antarctica: Victoria Land, Finger Mt nord | collected 2015-12-18
TTGGTACGGTATGATGGTCTCACGGTTGGTGTACCTCCTAGATGTTTGCAATCCAAGAGTTACACCGCCGTCTTTTCATTTCCCGGAATGGCTATCCGAGAATTTCCCCGCAAATTGGAACGAGCTCCAGCGCCGACGTAAAAAATGTACTTTAGAAGAGCTTGGGGCGTTGTCGTAAGCGCATTCGGATCACCATACCCTACGTACAATTCGCTACGTTGACGTCTGAGGTGGTAGGAAACGGCAATGTTTGAACACGAGCCGACGCAGTTCCCACCGCCGTTTGGAATAGGGGGAGACCCTACAGCGCGGCGCACACCGAGCGCGAGCGAGGAGTCGCGCGTGATCTGATATGCGAAGCTAGCGCGTTCAAACCACTGGACGTTATCCGCACCATGCGAAAACCATTGTGCAGTATTGTCAAGTTCGAGTGTCAGAGTACCGCGCTCGCTCGCGCGCATGGTGGTGCTCCGTACCCATGTGTCCAACCGGCCGTTCCCATAGCGGCCCGTCGCGTACGAAATCGTCGTCGGCGTCGCAGACGGTCCGTGATTTCCAAAGTTCCCCGACTGTTGCGCGGAGCCGCTATGATACGTTAAAGCTGCGCCGTTCTGCGAGACCGGCACGAACGTTCTGTCGGATCCGCGTAGATAGCTCGAGCCGCTCGAAATATTGAAGTCGAACGCCCCTTTAGTTAGGGCGTCGAAGACGAGTTGATTGTCCGCCTGATCGAGGCCGTATAATCGCCCGTGATAGCGGTCGAAGTAGCCGCCGAGGCTCACGCTCTGCAGCCAGCTCGCTCCTGAAAAGAGCCAGATTTTGTTTGCGTACAGTCCATATCCGGCAATGTCAGGCTTTGCGACGTACGCATCAGCGGGTCCATAGCCGTCGGTAACTTTACGGAGGTTCCCATACACCGCAAACGTCTTGCTGTTCCACGTAGCGCCCGCATCATACCGCTGACCGCCGCCCTTGCCGAGGGCAAGGGCATTCGAGTCGTTGCCGTACTTGAGATAACCCTGGATATGCTTCAGATCTGAGAAAGAAAGCGCGGCAGTCGTTACATCATCGACCAGTGCGGGTGTCGTGACTGCAACCCGTTGGACCGTCGCAGTCCATTTTAGGTTCTCGCTCGTGTAGTCGAGCGCGCTCGCGAGATCGTTTCGACGATCGCCAACCGCATCCAACGAAGCGAATCCGATCCGTCCCTGCTGTCCCTCAATTGCGTACCCTCGGCGCGGCGTTGGGATCGCCGGTGTGTACAACTCAGTCACGCAAGGTCCGTTGTAGCAGTTTGACGCGTTGTAGAAACTTGCACCCTGCGTAAAGAACGGACGCACCTCGCTGTAGTAACGCTGAAGCGCCGTAGGTGATATTGATTGCTGATCAAGTTCAACATTTGAAAAATCGGGGTGGACGGTAGCGTAGACGGAGGCCGTAGGAGTGATAGGGACGGAAAGATCGCCGCCTGATCGGGACGTGGATCCGCCAGCGTCTTTCGATGCAAGTGCACCGAGCCCGTAGAGTGCGAGACGCGGGTGTGGACGGAGTGTGCTGCTCAGTTCGGGCATTTCGAGGAACCCAGCATACGCAAGGTCATTAGGTGAGATCTGTGCTGAGCCGAAGCGCCAGACTTGTTGTTCGCCTGTCGTATGCACGAGTCGAGCGAATTGAACGCGCCATGCCCGTGACGCGCTCCTCGAATCGCGGCGAGCGGAATTTTCATTGTGACTGTAAATTGACCGGAGCCGAGCGTACCGTGCGACTCCCAGGTCGGCTCGTAGTTCGTGTTCTCCGTCGATGACTGAAAGTGCGTCCCTGTCGGCGTGGCCAAAAATTGATAGGCGTAGCCGTTCGTACCGTTTGGCCAGAGGTAGACTCCGACCTGGTCGTCGAGACCGGCGCCGACGTTGTTTGTTTTCTGTGTAACGACGATCGGTTCGCGTTGCTTCGCAACGAAGCGAATCAGGACGTAGGTACCGTCAGTTGCGATCGTTACCGTCGTTGTCTCGGTCGCCGACCGGCCATGGGCCACATCCCAAGGAAGAATTGCATTCGCGCCAACAGCGGCTGCGGCCGGGGACGACGCAATCAATGGTACGACGAGCCGTGCGGAATCAGCAGCTTCGGCCGCCGCTGGCGGAAGCGGAACACCCGCGATTATACTGCCGACGAAAGCCGGAAGCCCGACCCATTGACCCGATAGGAGAGCACGTACCATGTCCTGCACAGTAGCAGCGCTTGTTCAGCGCGCAAATGCATGCGGGACGAACCGAGCGTTTCACGTGACGAAACGGTACGCACGGGAAGCGCGGCGTCTATATTAGACAACGCCCGTTGACGTATACTGGAACCATGGACTGTACCGCCTCTCGCCCAAGCACAGTCCACTGGCGTGACCTCGTGCTTTATGCTGGGGTCTGGACGCTCCTAGCTGTTTTCGCCACCACGCAATCGGTCGTCTCACAGGCTTATAACGGCGAGCACATCGACTGGATAAAGACGATTGGATCGGCGGGGCTGAACTGGTACACGTGCGGCATTGGAACGCCGCTTTATGTATGGCTCGTTCGACGGTACCCGCTACGTGGCGAGCGCGTTCGACTCCGTGTCGGTCTGTACATCGCGGTGATGGTCACTTGCGTAGTTGCCAAATACACCCTATGGGTCCCACTTCAAAATACGTTCTTCCACGCCGGATGGACACTGGCCAGGGAACTCATCCCTAATGTCTTCGGCGTCTTCGTCGATCAGGTGTACTTCGTCGTGCTGCTGTACGCGATCGAATATTATCGCACGACGAAAGCGACCGAGTTACAACAGCACGGCTTCAGGCGGAACTCACGCAATCCCAGATGCGCGCATTGCAATCGCAACTGCACCCACACTTTCTCTTCAACACGCTCCACAGCGTATCGACGTTGATGCACCGCGACGTCGCCGCAGCCGACACGATGCTGGCTCGGCTCAGCGACATGCTGCGTGCAACGCTGGACAACGACGGCGCCCAGGAAGTTTCGCTCGCGGCCGAATTGCAAATGCTGGCGCAGTATCTCGATATCATGCAAGTACGGTTCGCCGACCGGCTCACGACCGACATCGACGTGCCGGAGGCGTTGTTGACAGAGCGAGTACCACGGTTCATTCTGCAGCCGCTTGTCGAAAATGTCATCCGACACGGGATCGACGAGGCGTCATCGACGACGCGCGTGCACGTCGTCGCAAGTGCAACTGGCCACGCGCTAATTCTCCGGATTCTCGACGACGGACGCGGGTTGCCGCTGGACGAAGTCGTGCGAGAGGGAATCGGTTTGCACAACACGCGCCGGCGACTAGAGCGACTCTACAGTGACGGTGCAAGTCTCAGTGTTGCGAACCGAGCGCAGGGTGGCGTCGAGGTAACGATTACGTTGCCGCGACGTCTTGTCGGGCTTCCGTCGCATGCGAAAGTCTTCGCGTAACTATGCCGTCGGGCTTACACGTCGTCGTCGCCGACGATGAAGCGCTCGCTCGGGAGCGGGTTCGTAACCTTCTCAACAACTTTGCCGACGTAACCATCGTTGCTGAATGCGTTAACGGAGCGGAAACCATCGAAGCGGTTGAGGCTTACAGGCCCGCCCTTCTCATTCTCGACGTACAGATGCCAGAGATGGACGGCTTCGCCGTGCTGGATGCGCTGGGATCCGGACTCCGCCCAGCCGGCGTTGTGTTCGTGACGCCTATGATCATTACGCACTCTCCGCGTTTAACGTGAACGCGGTTGACTATCTTCTCAAACCATTTACCATCGAGCGCTTTAACGATGCTATCAGTCGCGCCCGCGAGCGGCTTCGCGTAAATGATCGAAGCGACGAGAAGCGGCTTGAGGCGATGCTGCAGTCTGTCGTTGCTCAGCGAGCAGCGGGACAACGACTAGCGGTTCGCTTAAAAGAAGGCGTTCAAGTCGTGAGAATCGCCGAGATCGATTGGCTGCAAGCGGATGGTAATTACACTCAGCTACATATCGGCCAAACCGTTTTACGCATGCGTGAAACGCTCTCGGAGTTGGAGGCATGGCTCGTGCCGAGTGGCTTCGCCCGCGTGCATCGCTCGATAATCGTCAACATTGATAGAGTCTTCCGCCTTGAGCCATGGACGAATGGCGAGTATCTTATTACGCTGAGAAACGGAAAGAAAATTAACTCTGGCCGCGGGTACGGCGAGCGTGTTCGATCGCTATTTAGCTGAAGTCTCGTGCGGTGTCTCGCGGGTACTAACGCACGGATGCAAGCAGCGCGGCGCACCAACTTCGCAGCATATGCACGGAGACGGCGCGTGACGCACGGCTCGCGCGACGCTATGTCGCTGCCGCAGATATATCGCCTGCGCGGCAACTCGTCTCGCTGCGCGACGCGTGGGTTGGCGCATTGGCTGCTCTGCCGCACGCGCTCGCGCACAACGATCTTTGGACGCGCAATGCCTTCGCGGGCTCGGATCGAGCGGCTATTCTGATCGATTGGTCGATGTGCGGCTACGCGCCGCTCGGTTCGGACGCCGTCAATCTCGTCTACGATAGTGCGTGGATGTTCGATCTGTCGGCCGAGCGGCTGAGGCAGCTCGTCCCCGTCGTGCGCGCAGCGTACGCCGACGGCGTTACCGAAACGGACCCGTCTCTTTCGCGTTCGCTGCTCGAGCGCGCGTTCGGGCGAATCGCCGCGCTGCGTTTCGGCTTGTTGCTTGGATCCTTGCTCGAAACATGTGCGAACCCGCACACACACGCGGCGTTGGAAGCGCGCTACGGACGTTCGATGGAGTCGATCGTTAGCGAACGCGTCGCCGTGGTACGTTCGGCTCTCACCTTGCTTACCGAAAGCTGATACCGATGAATGGCGCCGTGTCAAGTCTTGACCGTCGTGGGATACTAGGCGAGGACAATGACTGCGCTCGCGCGCGTACTTGCTTAGGTGTTGGACCAACGCGTCAACCTAGGGAGCATCAGCTCTGGATACGACAGCTGTGGGCCGGTTTTTACCGGATTCCCCTGGCGCCCAGGCCGCACCCACCTGCTAAAGCAGGTCGAACCCGGGCATGCAGACGGCAGGGTGGTCGTTGTCCTCCGAATTCACGTGGCGACCAGGGCGAGCGCGCGAACGTCGGCGAAGCGCCGGAGTGCGGCATGGAATGCGTCGCGCGGCCCGGACCACTCGGCCGTAGGTTCGAGCAGAACGCAGCCCCGAAAGCGGGCGAGCCCGCGCAGGAGGTCGCTTGCGCTACGGTCGCCCGGTAGCGCGAACGTCTCAAAATCCGCGATCTCCGCACGCACGATAACGCTCTTGCCGAGCAGCAACGCGGCGTCGTCGCTTGCGCTTGCGGCGAGCGGATCGAGGGCGTAGCGCAGCCACGCGCTATCGACGTCTTTCGCGATGCGCCCGAGATCGGCGGTCGAGGCGCATAGCGTCGACGGAGCGTTCGACAGCGCGAGCGTGACGTTACGCCGCTTCGCCTCGCTCGCGCGCGCTTTCAAAACTTTCGCGAAAGCACTCCAGGCGCTCGGATCGTCGGTCGTCCGCGGAGCGCGAACGATGGCGAGCGGCGCGCCGAGGCGTTCGGCGACTGCGAGCCAGCTTTCGCCGCCACTCTCGACGAGCGCGGCGGAGATGCCGGCGACGGCAAGCCCGAGATCGACGGCAAGCTTCTTGAGCTGCGCGAGATAGTCGTCGTCGGTCCGCGGAAAGTGGGTCGCTTCGAAGACGACCGCATCGCTTTCGAGTTCGTTTGCGCAGACATCGAGCCACTCGAGTTGCGTTAATTCACCGGCGGCGATTTCACGGGCGAAACTCGAACTCGACGTAGCGATCTTCACGAGCGTGGCAGTTCGGAGCGGGTTGGCGGTGCTCCGCTGCGCGGCGGCGAAATTCGGGCGGATGCAACTGCTCGAGTCCGCCCGTCTGGAAACCGAAGATCCGGAACTCTACGCGTCGATCGAACGCGAAGAGCACCGTCAGCGTGAGAACCTCGAACTGATCGCGTCGGAGAATTATGCGAGCCGCGCCGTGCGCGAAGCCTCGGGCTCGGTCCTGACCAATAAGTACGCCGAAGGCTACCCGGGCAAACGCTATTACGGCGGCTGCGCATACGTCGATGTTGCGGAGCAGCTTGCGATCGACCGCGCGAAAGCGATCTTTGGCGCGGAGCATGTCAATGTGCAACCGCACGCCGGGGCGCAAGCGAACATGGCGGTGTTCATGGCCGTGCTCGCGCCCGGCGATACGATTCTGGGTCTCAAGATCGATCACGGCGGTCATCTTACGCACGGTACGAAGGTGAGCTTCAGCGGCAAGCTCTACAATGCCGTCGGCTACGGCGTCCGTCGCGATACGGAATTGATCGATTACGACGAGGTGCGCGCGCTGGCTCGCCAACACAAGCCGAAGTTGATCATCGCGGGCGCGAGCGCGTATCCGCGGACCATGGACTACGCGCCGTTCGTGGAGATCGCGAAGGAAGTCGGCGCCTTCTTCATGGTCGATATGGCGCACATCGCGGGCTTGGTCGCGGTGGGCCTACATCCGTCGCCCGTCCCGCTCGCCGACTTCGTGACGACCACGACGCATAAGACGCTGCGCGGGCCACGTGGCGGACTGATTCTCACGACGAGCGAACACGCCGCCGCCGTCGATAAGAGCGTGTTTCCCGGCATTCAAGGTGGCCCGATGATGCAGACCATCGCCGCGAAAGCGGTCGCGTTCCGCGAGGCGCTGCAGCCGTCGTTCGTCGAGTATCAGCGACGGGTGCTCGAGAACGCGCGCGCGATGGGCGAGGAACTCGAACGCGCCGGCGCGCGGCTCGTCGCCGGCGGCACCGACACGCATCTGATCCTCGTCGACGTCAGTCCCAAAGAGGTCACGGGTCAGGCCGTCGAGCGTTATCTCGACGAAATACAGATCACAGTCAATAAGAACGGCATCCCCTTCGATCCGCAAAAACCCGCCGTGACCAGCGGTATCCGTATCGGCTCGCCCGCCATTACGACGCGCGGCATGGGCGTCGGCGAAGCGCGCGAGATCGGCAAGATCGTCGGTGAAGCCCTCGACGACGTTGCCGTGCGGGCGCATATCGACGCGCTGCGCGGTCGCGTTGCCGAACTGACTCGTCGTTACGACGTGCCGTAGCCGCCGGCGGACGCACGCCGCGTCACATGCAGTGCTGCTTGTCGAAGGCGAAGGCCGAGCCGAGCAACTGCAGGACGCAGCCCGCGAGGACGAAGGTCCGCTCCGCGAAGCGCGGTTTGTCGGTCGCGGCATTCGTACTCGCGCCGGTCGCCGTTTCGATGTGCAACACGACGCGGCCGTCGCGCAGGTGCCACGTGCCGGTCTCGACGACGGGCGCCGCATCGACGCCTTGGGGTCGCTGCGAGTAACGCGATGACCCCGTACGCAGGCGGGCGCTTCCATCGCGCTTGAGCGACAGCTCGAGACGGACCACCTGACTGCCACTGAGCTGCGTGGCGACGTACGAGCCGACCACGCGCGCGATTCCCGTTTGCGGCGTGGCGTTCGCCGACGCGAGCGTTAGGCAGAGCGCGCTTGCGAGCTGGTCGGTCATCCGCGGTCATCCTCTCGGGGGTGCGGCTCGGGCCGTTCGGCGGCCTTACCGTGAGCCCTCGTGTGTAGGTCGCCGGTACGGGCGGCGTGAACGCCGTCGCGCTATGGCGAACACGCTCGTCGTCGATCATCCGGCCGTGGCCGATCGGCTTGCGCGCTTGCGTGACGCCTCGACCGCGATGCCGGTGTTCCGACGGCTCGTCGAGGAACTCGGCGTGTTTCTCGCCTACGAGGCGACGCGCGAACTCGCGCTGCGCGCCGACGACGTGACGACCCCCGTCGGTCCGGCGGCCGTTCGGCGCATCGCCGCTCGACCCGTGGTCGCGCCGATCTTACGCGCGGGCCTGGGGCTCTTGCCGGGCTTCCTCAGTGTCGTCGACGATGCGATCGTCGCGCACCTCGGCTTCTTTCGGGACCCCCGGACGCTCGAGGCGATACCCTATTATGCGAATCTGCCGGAGCGTCTCGACGATGATGCGGTCTTCGCACTCGATCCGATGCTCGCGACGGGACATTCCGCCGCCGCCGCGCTCGACGTCCTGAGAGCGCGCGGCGCGCGGCAGCCGATGTTGCTCTGCCTCCTCGCTGCGCCCGCCGGGATCGCGCATCTGCACGACACGCATCCGCGGACACGGGTCGTCACATGCGCGATCGACGAGCGCTTGAACGAGCATGGCTATATCGTGCCTGGCCTTGGCGATGTCGGAGATCGCATGTTCGGCAGCGCTTCGTCGGTCCCGATGGGATATCGGATGGTCACGGACCGCTGAGGGCTGCCAGGATTCGGAACGGGCGGGAGCGGCGTGTTCGAGCACAAAGCATAGCGATGCATGCGACCGGGCTGGGACGAATATTTCATCGAGGTCGCGCGAACCGTCGCGACGCGCGCAACCTGCCCGCGGGCGCGCGTCGGCGCGGTGCTCGTGCGGGATCATCGCATTCTCACGACGGGCTATAACGGGGCACCACGCCATGTCGCGCATTGTGCGGAGATCGGGTGCGAGATGGTCGCCGGACATTGCGTGCGCTCGACCCACGCGGAGGCAAACGCGGTCGTCCAGGGTGCGCTGCACGGCGTCGGGCTCGACGGCGCGACGGCGTATTGCACGCATCAGCCGTGCGTCAATTGCGCGAAGCTCTTGATCAGCGCGGGCGTCGCGCGGATCGTGTACGACGCCGCGTACGTCGATGCGTTCGCGCAGGCGCTGCTCGCCGAAGCCGGCGTTGCGCTCGTACACTTCACCTCGCTCGAACGCGCGAGCGCGGACGTGACGGCATGAGCGTCAAGCTGCCGTTTCTCTACGCCCTGGCCGCGGTCACCTCGTTCGCGACGGCGTTGCTCGCGACGCCGCAGATCCGCAAGCTTGCGCTCAAGGTCGGCGTGCTCGATGCGATCGGCGAGCGGCGCATGCATAGCGAACCGAAACCGCGCATCGGCGGCATCGCGGTTTATCTCGGCCTTGCCTTCTCGCTCTTCGTGACGATCGGCTTCGCACTCAAGACGACGCTGTTCCACCGCGCGAACGATACGCAGGATTTCTTCGGGCTGCTGTTCGGCAGCACCCTCATCATGCTCGTCGGCGTTTGGGACGACATCATGGGCATGCGTCCGCGCAATAAATTCATCGCGCAGATCGTCGTCGCGATCGTTTCCATGATCTACGGCTTCCATATTCCGGGTTTCGAGATTCCCGGCACGGACACGTACGTCAATTTGCCGCCATGGCTCGACTATCCGATCACGCTCGTGTGGTACTTGGGCATGATGAACGCGATCAATTTTCTCGACGGTCTCGACGGACTGCTGGCGGGCGTGACCGCGATCTCGGGAATGTTCCTCTTCTTGATCGCGTCGGGTCATGGCCAGGTCGGCGCGGCGCTCGTGCTCTGCGGTCTCGTCGGCGGCGCCCTCGGCTTTCTCCGCTATAACTTCAATCCCGCGATCATTTTCTTGGGCGATACGGGGTCGCTCTTCATCGGCTACGTGTTCGCGACCGTATCGCTTTTGATCACCGCGAAGATCGCGGTGACCGTGAGCCTGCTCGTGCCCCTGGTCGCACTCGCGCTGCCCGTCGTCGATACGGCCGCCGCGATCTTCCGCCGCTTCCGCGCTGGGAAAGCGATCACCGAAGCCGACCGCGGCCATTTCCACCACATCTTGGTCTTTCGCTTCGGTTTGAATGTGAAGCAAGCGGTGCTCTTGATCTATGGCGTGTGCTTTTTGCTTGGGGCAGCGGCGTATTGGCTTTCGCGTAGCGACGTCTCGCACCAGCATCTGGCGAAGCTGCTGTAGGTGAGCCGCAGCGCCTCCGCAGCGCCGCTGCGCGTGATGACCGTGTTCGGTACGCGCCCCGATACGATCAAGATGGCGCCCGTCGTGCGGGCCCTCATGGCCGCGCGTCCCCACGTCGAGCCGATCGTCTGCGTGACGGCGCAGCACCGCCAAATGCTCGACGATCTGCTCGCGCTCTTTGCGATCGAACCCGATTACGATCTCGATATCATGCGGCACGATCAAACCATGACGCAGATCACGACGCGCGTGCTCGAAGGGATGGAACCCGTCCTGACTGCGGCAAAGCCGGATGTCGTACTCGTGCACGGCGATACCTCGACGAGCACCGCCGCGGCGCTCGCAGCCTTCTATGCGAAGCTTCGCGTCGGACACGTCGAAGCGGGGTTACGCACGACGACGCCATGGGAGCCGTTTCCCGAGGAGATGAATCGGCGGCTTACCGGTCGTTTAGCAGCGTACCATTTTGCGCCGACCTCGCGCGCCCGCGCGAACCTCGAATGCGAAAACGTCCCCCTGGACGACATCATCGTTACGGGGAACACGGTCATCGACGCATTTCTCGCCGTCGCCGAGCGCGACGTCGCTTGCGAAGAGCCGGTGTGGGCGGGGCTCGATCCCGCGCGGCCGTGGATCTTCGTCACCGCACACCGCCGCGAAAATCACGCGCTGATGCCCGAGATTTGCGACGCCCTCGCCGAGATCGCGGCCTTGCCGCAGCGTCCGCAGATTCTCTGGCCCGTGCATCCGTCGCCGCACGTCTTTCCCATCGCGCACGCAAGGCTCGACGGTATCGCGGGCATAAAGCTCGTGGAGCCTTTGGCGTACGACGTGACGGTGCAGAGCATCAAGCGCTCGACGCTGGTTCTCACCGATAGTGGCGGTTTACAAGAAGAAGCGCCATGTCTTGGCAAACCCGTTCTCGTGATGCGCGACGAGACGGAGCGCCCCGAGGGCATCGAGGCGGGCACGCTCGAGCTTGTCGGTCCGCATCGCACCGCGATCGTCGCGGCCACGAAGCGACTGCTCGAAGACGAACTCGCCTACGCCCGGATGGCGCGCGCGAGCAATCCATACGGCGACGGCCACGCCTCGGCGCGGATCGTCGCATGGTTACTCGCGCGACTTCGCGGCGGCGTGTTTCCAGAGCCGTTCGCCGCCGCGCATTCCTCGTAGCGTCGACTCGTTCTTTGGTTCCGAAATTCTCATGAAATTCCAATTCCGCGTGCGGTGCGACGTGACTCAATTCAACGGTATGCGCGGTATGTTTGTCCTGGCGGCCTTTACCGCGTTCGGCCTCATCGCGTGCAGCGGCGGCGGAGGGCAAGCGGGTCCGCCGCCGCGGACGTCGCCGGCACCGCAGCCGAGCGTGACGCCCGTGGGAGCGGCGACGATCAAACATATCGTCATCATCTTCCAAGAGAACCGAACGCCCGATAACATCTTTAACGGCTATCCCGGAATGGACACCGTTACGTCGGGCACGAACTCGCACGGCCAAACGATCCCGCTCGCACCGGTCGACCTTGCGAACCATTACGACATGGGCCACAGTCATACCGATTTCGTCAATCAGTACGACGGCGCAAAAATGGACGGCAACGATCTGGTCAAGGTGGGCTGCGCACAGCCGCTAATCTGCGCCGGGGCGAATCCCGGTTTCAAGTACGTGCCGCAGGCGCAGGTCCAACCCTATTGGACGATGGCCCAGCGCTTCGCGAGCTCCGATCGCATGTTCCAGACGAACGAGGGCCCGAGTTTCCCCGCTCATCAGTACATCATCTCTGGGACGGCGAGTATCGCGACCGGCAGTAACTTGTACGCGGCCGAGAACATCGACCGCTCGGGAATCGGGTTCACGGGTCAAGCCGGGTGCGCGGCTCCTTCGACGTCCGCGGTCTTGGAAATCAATGTTTTGACGGGCGTGGAAACGCAGAGTACGTATCCCTGCTTCGAACGTCAAACGCTGATGGATTTGCTCGATGCTAAAGGCGTCACGTGGAAGTACTATGCGCACGACCAATTTTCGATTTGGACTGCACCCAACGCCGTCGCGCACATTCGCAACGGGCCCGATTGGCAGAACGTCATCTTCCCCGAGACGACCGTGCTCAACGACATCGCAAGCGCCAAGCTGCCGCAGGTATCCTGGGTCATCCCCAGTGGCGCCAATTCCGACCACGCCAACTCGAATTCCGGTGCGGGACCATCCTGGGTTTCTTCGATCGTGAATGCGATCGGAACGAGCGCGTATTGGAAGGACACGGCGATCTTCATCACCTGGGACGATTGGGGCGGCTGGTACGATCACGTCGCACCGCCGAAACTCTACAATGCCTACGAACTCGGTTTTCGCGTCCCGCTCATCGTCGTCTCGCCGTATGCGAGACCCGGATATATCTCGCACCAATTGCACGAATTCGGCAGTATCTTGCACTTCACCGAATCGACGTTCGGTCTCGGCTCGCTCGGAACGACCGACGCTCGCGCCGACGATCTGATGGACTGCTTCGACCTCCATCAAGCCCCGACCACGTTTCTAACCGTTCCGGCATCGGTGAGCGCGAGCGCGCTCGGTCTTCGAAGCGCGAGAGACGTCGGCTCCGATAGCGACTAGGCATTCGGCGGCCACATAGGGGAGGTTTCACGGTTTTCCTTCGGCAAGAGGGAAGCCGCCGTGCCAGAGGACCCTTTGCGTGCATATTTCAATCGCAAGCGGCCAATGGCGGTATGGTCGATCGTCTTCGCCCTCCTCGCGGGCCTCGTCGTCGCGACGAAGTCCCCCATCGCGGGAATCGCTCTGGTGTTCGGCACCGGCTGCGGCATCGCGAACGCATTGCTTTCGATGCGTGGAAACGAGCGGCTTCTCGACCATCGAAGCGTCTCGTCGTTCGTCTTTAGCAGTATCTTACGGATAGGCGTTTTCGGTATAGTACCGGTGGAGTTTGCCCTTCACGGGCCCTGGTGGTCGATGGGCGCTTACTTTATCGGGTTTTTTACGCCACTGGCGCTCTACACCGGACTCGTAGCGCGCGCCGTTCGGACAGGATGACGTGAAAGAGGGAATCGGAACCCATAGTCTCTGGTCGCTGCCGTTGCTCGGCCAGGTCCATAGCGATACGATTCTTACGACGTGGCTCGCCATGATCGTGGCGCTCGCGTTGCTCGCGTTCGTGGGCCGCAGCTATCGCGCGCCGCGCGCCGGCAAGACGCAAACGGTCTTCGAAGGTGTGATCGACTACATCTCCGACATGGTCTACGGGTCGCTCGGAAAGCGCGGCGAACCGTTCGTCCCATTCTTCATCGCGCTCTTCATCTTCATCTTCCTGCTGAATCAGTTCGGGATCTTCCCGTTTCGCGCGCTGTATCTGCCCTTCGGCGGCTCGCCGACGGGCGATATCAATACGACGATTCCGCTGGCGCTGATCGTCTTCTTTCTCATCCAATACATGACCATCAAACTCAAGGGGATCGGTGGGTACGGCCATCTCTTCAAGCCGATCTTCCTCGCGCCGATCAACATCCTTGAAGAGCTCGTGCGACCGGTCACGCTCGCGGCGCGCTTGTTCTTCAATATCTTCGTCGGCGAGTTACTCTTCATCATCATCGCCTCTATCGTCAACGCGAAGGTGACGATCGGACCCGTAAATTTGTCGGTACTGGTCAGCGTGCTGCCGTTCTTCATTCAGTTCTTCAATTTCTTCGTCGGGACGGTCCAGGCGTTCGTCTTCACGCTGCTGGGCATCGTCTATCTCTCTCTTGCGATCGGGGAGGAGCACTAGCTCCTTGGGTTCGGCCCAAGGGCCGAACCCGCCGCCTGCCGGGGGCGATATTGCGAAATTTGTCTCTACGAATCAGTCCCGTTAAGAAGTGTCTCCACCCTCGCGTCATGCGCGCTGCCCGTCAACGACGTCTCACTCATCCACGAAAGGTTTCTACCGTGACTTCAGAGAGCTTAGTTGCCGCCGCGACGATCATTGCGTTCGGATTGATCGTCCTCGGCGTCGCATTCGGCTCGGCCGTCGGCGACGGCATCGTCGCTTCGAAAGCCGTCGAAGCGATCGCGCGTCAGCCGGAAGCGCGCCCCAACATCTTCACGTTCCTGTTTCTCGGCGTCGGCGTTCTGGAAGCGTTTCCGATTATCGCCCTCGGGCTTGCGTTCTACTTGCTGCTCGTTGTTGCGAACGTACCCGCGCTGCTGACGCACCTTTCGAAATAGTCGCCTGCGATGTTTCTTCTACCCGACGGAACGTTCTGGGTCCAACTCATCAACTTCGCGATTTTTTTCGCGATCTTGAATGTCGTGTTCTTACGTCCCGTCGGCGAAGCGATCAAAACGCGCCGCGCGCACATCGAGGGCGTGCAGAGCGATTACGATCGCTACGTGCATCAGGTCGCGGGTTTCCGCTCCGAGGCCGACGCGAAACGCGCTGCTGCGCGGCGTGAAGCCGAAGAGACCGTCAACCAGGCCAAAGCCGCCGCGGAATCTGACGCCGCGGCGGTTGTCGCTACGCAAAGTGCGAAGGCACAGCAGATCGTCGAGCAAGCACGCGCCACGGTCGCGGGCGAAGTCTCGACGGCACGGCTGCGCGAAGATGAACTTTCGCAGAATCTGGCGCGGACGCTCCTGGAACGGGCGATCGGGTCGGGCCGATGAACGACGCATTTTACGAACAACTGGCGACGTGGAGCCAAGTCGTTGCGTCGCTGCTCTTCATCGTTGTGATGGTCATCTTATGGCGGAAGTACGTTGCGCCCGCGGTTATCGCGTCGCAGGCGCGCAAGAATGCCGAGCTTGCCGATTCCGAGGCTCGGCGCGACGCGGCCCGCGCGCAAACCGAAGTGGGCCAACGCGAGATTGCGACGGCCGAGAACGACGCGCGCGCGATTCGTGCGCGGGCGGCGGCTGATGCGACCGCCACGCGTGAACGAATGTTGCGCGAAGCGCAGACGGAAGGCGAACGTCTCGTTCGCAACGCCGAGGGAGAACTCGAGCGCGGACGCGCGGCGGCGCGCGGGTATCTGCGCAGCGATCTGCTCGAGAAAGCGATGCAGATCGCGCGCGACGCATCGGCCCATCTCGATGACACGACCAATCGCCGGCTCGTCTTCGATGCCGTCGAGACCGCCGAACGCGGGAACGCGTAGTGCAGAACGAGACGCTTGCGCGACGCTATGCGACCGCAATCTTTGCCATCGCGCAGACCTCGGGCGCGGTCGAGGCGATCGGCCGCGATCTGGAGATCGCGGCGACCGCGATCTACAGCACGGACGACGTGCGCCGCTTCTACCTCTCGCCCGTCTTCGATCGTAAGAAGAAAGAAACTCTGCTCTTGGAGGCTTTCGGCGACAAGCTCGATGTCACGGCGCTCCACGCCGTCTTGCTTCTGGTTCGCAAGCGCCGCGAAGCGCTGCTGCCTCCGATCGTCGGTGAGTATAAGAAGCTGGCGCGCGCGGCGGCGGGGAAAGAACCGTTGGAGATCGTCAGCGCTCGGGCGCTGAGCCCGGCCGAACTCGGCGACATCGTGGCGCGCCTTTCGGCGACGTATGCGAGAACGTTCGATGTCACGCAACGTACCGACCCGGGCCTGCTCGGGGGAGTCCGCATCACGATGGGCGACCGTCGCATCGATGGTTCGCTCGCCGGCCGACTCGAAGAACTCTCGCGCGAACTCTTCGCGCCGAACTAAATCCATTCGACTAGAAACGGACGCATATGATCAACGCAGACGAAATCGCCGGAATTCTCCAGGGCCAGATCGCGAACTTCAAAAGCGACGTTCGCGAGGACCAGGTTGGGACCGTCATCGAGGTCGGTTCGAGCATCGCCCGCGTGTACGGGCTCGAAGCGGTCCAGCAATCCGAACTCGTCGAATTTCCGAACGGGTTGCAAGGCATCGCACTCAACCTCGAAGAGGACAACGTCGGCGTCATCATCCTCGGGCCCGATACCGATATCAAGGAGGGGATGCAGGTCCGCCGGACAGGCCGCATCGCCTCGGTTCCCGTCGGGGCCGCCCTGCTCGGGCGCGTCGTCGATCCCCTCGGCAACGCCGTCGATGGTAAGGGTACGGTCCCGACGAAGAAATATCGCACGATCGAAAACACCGCGCCGAGCGTCATCGAGCGCCAACCGGTGAAGCAGCCGTTGCAGACCGGCATCCGCGCGATCGATGCGCTGATCCCGATCGGTAAGGGGCAACGCGAACTGATCATCGGCGACCGTCAGGTCGGCAAGACGGCGATTGCGATCGACGCGATCATCAACCAAAAGGGCCGCAACGTCTTCTGCATCTACGTCGCGATCGGCCAAAAGAATTCGACGATCTCGGCGCTCGTCTCGCGGCTCGAAACCGAAGGCGCGATGGAGTACACGACGGTCGTGACCACATCGCCCTCTGACTCACCGGCACTGAAATATATCGCGCCCTACGCGGGCTGCGCGATGGGCGAAGAGTTGATGTACGAGGGCAAAGACGTCCTCATCATCTACGACGATCTCACCAAACACGCGATCGCGTATCGCGAAGTTTCGCTCTTGCTGCGCCGGCCGCCGGGACGCGAAGCATACCCCGGCGACATCTTTTTCTTGCACTCGCGCTTGCTCGAACGCGCGGCGAAGCTCTCCGATGAGAAGGGCGGCGGCTCGCTGACGGCGCTACCCGTCATCGAGACCCAGGCGGGCGACGTCTCGGCATATATTCCGACCAATCTCATCTCGATCACGGACGGTCAAATCTATCTGACGACGACGCTGTTCTTTCAGGGTGTCCGTCCCGCCGTCGACGTGGGCATCTCGGTCTCGCGCGTCGGTTCCTCGGCGCAGACCAAAGCGATGAAATCGGTCGCGGGTCAACTCAAACTCGACCTCGCGCAGTACCGCGAACTCGCGGCCTTCGCGAAGCTCTCGAGCGACCTCGATAAGAACACCCAAGCCACCTTGACGCGCGGTGAAAAGATCACCGAAGTGCTCAAGCAGCCGCAGTACCAGCCGCAGGACGTCTCCGAACAAGTCATCCTGATCTACGCCGCGACCAAGGGCTACCTGACGAACATCGAGACGGCGCGCCTGCAGGAGTGGTCGCATTCCTTCCTGAGCAATCTCGCTTCGACGAAGCCCGAGATCCTCAAGTCGATTCAAGATACGAACGCGCTGTCGGACGACAACGCCAAAGCGCTCGTGTCCGCAATCGAAGCGTACAACAAGACGTTCTGATGCTGCGACGTTACGCTAGGATGGTGAAGTAATGCCGAGCGTGCGCGATCTGCGCGACCGGATCAAGTCGCTGAAGAATACGCAGCAGATCACGAAAGCTATGAAGCAAGTCGCGGCGGCAAAGATCCGGCGTGCCGAGATGGTCCAGAAACAGGCGCGTCCGTACGCGGATGCGCTTGCAGCGATGCTCAAGGACTTGATGGCTGCGGTCGGCGCCGTCGATCATCCTTTTATGAAAGCGGGCAGTGAGGGGGCGCCGCGCGGCGTTATCTTGATGACGGCCGATAAAGGACTCGCGGGATCGTTCAACTCCAACGTCATTCGCTCGGCCGAGCACTACGCGCGTACGAACGGGAACGTCGTGTGGTACGCCGTCGGAAATAAGGCGCGCAATGCCACGAAGCGGATGTCGGCGGAGACGGCCTATACGGCGTCGCTCTCAACCGGCGAGAAGCTTGCGGTCGCGCGTGAAGTGGCGGCGAAAGTAACGGACGATTTTACGAACGGCAAGATTTCGGAGATCGTCCTCGTGTCGTCGAAGATGCTTTCGGTCATGGTGCAGCGGCCCGAGACGCGAACGCTGGTTCCGATCGTCGCCGAAGAGCGCGAGGCAGTGGCCGGGCCGCGAGCGCAAGTCGAATTCGCGCCCTCACCGGAAGCCGTGCTCACCCGTTTGTTGCCGAAGTATCTCGAGTTCACGATCTTTTCGGCGATGCTCGAAACGGACGCGGCATTCTACGCAGCCCAGTTGATCGCGATGTCGAATGCCACGGACAATGCAGGCAAGTTGCTCGACGATCTGACCCTCGCGATGAATAAAGCGCGGCAAACGGCCATTACCACAGAGATGCTCGAAATCGTCGGCGGCGCGGAAGCGCAAGCCGGTTAGTCGTCAAAGGAAATAGGTAGTATGTCAATCGCTTCTCCCAGCGCGACCGGAAAGATCGTTCAGGTGCTCGGCAACGTCGTCGACGTTGAATTCACGTCGGAGACGTTGCCGAACATCAATACCGCGCTGACCGTGCAAGTCGGCGGCGGAGCGAGCGGCGCCAGCAACGGGCACGCCGCGTTCGCGACGACCGACGATATCGAGCTCGGCGGTACGGCGATGATGGCCCGCGAGCTCGTGCTCGAAGTGCAGGACGAACTGGGCAACAATCAAGTGCGCTGCCTTGCGATGGGGTCGACCGACGGTCTCGTGCGCGGGCAAGCGGTCGCGAGCACCGGCGCGCCGATCACGATCCCGGTCGGCGAAGGCACGCTCGGGCGGATCTTCAACGTGCTCGGCAAAGCGATCGACTCGGACGAACCGGTCGTGGCGGCCGCGATGTGGCCGATCCATCGCGATGCGCCGAACTTCGCGGCGCAGGATCCGACGCCGAAAATCTTCGAAACCGGCATCAAAGTGATCGACCTCATGGCGCCGTATACGCGCGGCGGGAAGGTCGGACTGTTCGGTGGCGCGGGCGTCGGCAAAACGGTGTTGATTCAAGAGCTGATCCGCAATATCGCGCAGGTGCACAAAGGCTTCTCGGTTTTCACCGGCGTCGGCGAGCGCACACGCGAAGGGAACGACCTCTGGCTCGAGATGAAAGAATCGGGCGTACTCGCGCAAACGGCGCTGGTCTTCGGGCAGATGGATGAACCGCCGGGCGTGCGTTTCCGCATCGCGCAGACGGGTGTGACGATGGCGGAATATTTCCGCGACGAGAAGGGAGCGGACGTGCTGCTCTTCATCGATAACATCTTCCGCTACATGCAGGCCGGCTCCGAAGTGTCGGCACTGATGGGCCGCATGCCGTCGGCCGTCGGCTATCAGCCGACCCTCTTCACGGAGATGGGAGCGCTCGAAGAGCGCATCACCTCGACGCAGAAGGGCTCGATCACATCGGTGCAGGCTGTCTATGTGCCCGCCGACGACTATACGGACCCTGCCGTCGCGACGACGTTCGCGCATTTGGACGCGACGACCGCGTTATCGCGCTCGATCTCCGAACTGGGCATCTATCCCGCTGTCGATCCGCTGCAGTCGTCATCGCGCATCCTCGATCCGCAGATCATCGGCGAGGATCACTACCGCGTCGCGCGCGGCGTGCAAGAAACGCTGCAGCGGTATAAAGACCTTCAAGACATCATCGCGATTCTTGGCGTCGAGGAACTCTCTGAAGACGACAAAGTGATCGTCGGGCGCGCGCGGCGCATGCAGCGTTTGTTCTCGCAACCGTTCTTCGTCGCCGAGCAGTTCACGGGTCGCAGTGGCAAATACGTCAAACTCGAAGACACGATCGCATCGTTCAAGGAACTCCTCGACGGTAAACTCGACGAACTCCCGGAGCAGGCGTTCTACATGGCCGGCGGCATCGACGAAGTAAAGGCGAACGCCGAAAAGCTTGGCGCGACCGCATGATGCGTCCGCTTTTTATGCGCGGCGTCGTTGCTCGTCGCACATATGTTATCCGCACACGTCGCTTCTCGCGCGGAGCCCCGTGCGGACAGCGGATGCTTCGATAGTGGCCGGCAAGACGATTCCGTTCCGGTTGATCACCCCGATCGCCGTCGCGTATGAAGGCGAAGCGGAGCTCGTGATCGGCGTCGGAACTGAAGGCGAAGAGGGGATCTTGCCCTCGCATGCGCCGTTTCTCACGGCACTGCGGCCCGGCGTATTACGGGCCAATGTCGTCGAGAGCGGAGAGACGAAGCGGTTGGAGTTTGCCACGAGCGAGGGCTTCATGCAGGCGTTGCCCGACCGTCTCGTCGTGCTCGTCGATGCGGCGATGCCGCGCGATGCGATCGACTCAGCGGTAGCGCGGGCCGATCTCGACGCGGCGATGGAACGGCAGAAAGCGCTGACGCCGCAATCGGCCGACTACGCTCGCGAACAGTCGCTCATCGATTTCGCGAACGCTCGATTGACCCTCGCTTCATAGCAACGCGATGCCGATTGCCGCGCTCATCGTCCTCGCGCTGGCGCTTGGCCTTCTAGCGTCCGTTTCGCGTCGGGGATACGGCGTTGCTTCGCGTGTTTTCTTCGCGCTCGCTCTCGCCTTCGCCATTGTCGCAGCGACGACGGCGCATGCGGCGGCGGCGTTTGCGGCGGCACTCGCGCTTATCGTGCTCGGCGGTATCACGACGATGATCGATCGGAAGCGCCTTCGATACGACGCATGAGGCGAACGTCGCGTCCGCTTCGTTCGATCCTTAACGTGTATATAATCTCAACGGGGTATGCTACGCTTGCCGGTCGCCCGCCTTGCGCGGAATCGCGCAGTTCGCGGCGGCTGCGGTCTTTGTTACATTTTCTAATTAAGGGTTGTCGTATGTTGAACGCCCGGCGCCAGGCCGCGAAATTTTCCGCCGTCGCCGCGGCGGGGCTCGCATGTGCGCTCCTGGCCGACGGCGCCGTGGCCGCTCCGCTCGCGACGGACACCGCCGCGAAGCGTACGGTGACGCCAATCAAACACGTCATCGTTGTCGTGCTCGAGAATCGCTCGTTCGACAACGTGTTTCATGGTTTTCCCCGGGCCGACTCGGTGAATTTCGGCTACAATCATCTCGGCCAGCGCGTGCCGCTGCAAGTCGCGCCGTACGAAGGCAACTGCGATCCGGACCATTCGCACGAGGCGTGGGTAAAAGACTATAACGGCGGCCGCATGAACGGTTTCGATACCGCGCCGCCTTCGTGCGTCGGCCCCCTGCCGTCGAACGGCTCGTCGCTAGCGAATTATCCGTACGGATATCTCCCGTATGCGGAAGTGAAGCCGTACTTCGATCTAGCAACGCAATTTGGACTTGCGGATCGCATGTTCGCATCGCAGACCGGCCCGAGCTATCCCGGGCACATGTACATCGTCGCCGGGACGTCGGGTAATCAGACCGACGACCCGAGCGATCCGCTCGTCTGGGGCTGCGACGCGAAAGCCGGCACGACGGTTCCCTACCTCGGGCCCGACGGGAAAATCGCGGGCACGCAATTCCCCTGTCTGTACCAGCAGCTGACGATGGGCAACCTGCTCGACCAGTACCATATTCCTTGGGCGTACTATTCAAACAATCTCAGCTACACCGCGACGGGCCAAGAGTACGATATCTCGACGCAGCCCTACGACGCGTTCTATCACATCCGTTTCACGCCTGATTGGCAGAATGACGTCATCGCAAAGCAAGGCGTGCCGCGTGAGTTCGCCGATATTCAAAACGGTACGCTGCCGCCGATTTCGTGGTTCAATCCGCCCGTCATCGCCTCGGATCACCCGGAAGTTACGACCAATCTTGGCCCCGATTACGTTGCCGCGCTTGCCGACGCGTTGATGACGTCGCCCGCGGGCTACTGGAACGACACCGCCCTCTTCGTCACGTGGGACGATCCGGGCGGCTGGTACGATCACGTGGTCCCGCAGCGGCTCGATCGCAACGGCCTCGGGTTCCGCGTCCCGCTCCTGGTCATTTCGAAATATGCCAAGCGCGCCTACGTCTCGCACGTGCGCCATGAATATGCAAGTCTGCTCAAATTCATGGAGTATAACTGGCGGCTGCCGTCGCTGGAGACGACCGATGAACGCTCGGACAATCTGCTGGACTTCTTCGATTTCGCGCCGGCGAACGCGGCCAAACCCGTGCACCCGGTATTCGGTGTCCACGCGGGCATCAATGCGGCATACTTCCAAACGCAAGTAAAGCTCGACACGAAGCCGCTCGACTATACGCCGCAAGAGCACTAGCTTCCGGCTCTGGGAGGGGTTCGGCTGTGGCCGACTGCGAAGTCGCACGGACGCATGCCTTACCGCCTCCAAGGATACGGATGAACGTCCTCGATCGTCTCGAAACGACCCTCCGCGTGCGCGGCGGCCACCAGCTTTCGGGCTCGGTCGAGACGCACGGCGCTAAAAATGCCGCGCTGCCGATCATGGCGGCCGCGCTGCTCGCGACGACGCCCGTGACCTTGCATCGCATTCCGCGCATCACGGATGTTTCGGTCATGTGGCAACTGCTCGAAGCGCTCGGTGCGCGAATGCGCTCCGAAGGGAACGGCACGATCACGATCGATGCCTCGCACATTGCAAAGCAGCGCGCACCCTATACGCTCGTGCGCAAGCTCGCGGCTTCGTTCGATCTCGTCGGGCCGCTGCTCGGGCGATTCGGGCGCGCCGAAGTCCCCCTTCCCGGCGGCTGCGTGCTCGGCACGCGCGCAACGGATATGCACGAACAAGCCTTTCGCGCGCTCGGCGCCGAGGTGTCGAACGCGCACGGGTATCTCATCGCCGAAGTCAAAGGCAAGACGCTCGTCGGCGGCGACATGGAATTCCGTTTGCCGAGCGTCGGCGCGACGAAGAATGCGATGCTCGCGGCGGTGCTCGCGACGGGCACGACGACCTTGCGTAATGTCGCGATGGAGCCCGAGGTCGTCGACCTCGCCCATTTCTTACTTGCCATGGGCGCGAAGATAAAAGGTCACGGCGGCGATACGATGGTCATTGACGGCGTGCGGGAGCTCCATGGTGTCGAATACGAGATCATCCCCGACCGCATCGTCACGGGCACCCTCCTGCTCTCGGGCTGCGCAACACGCGGCGACGTGACCGTGCTGCGCTGCGCGCCCGCGCACCTCGAAGCGGTCATGATGAAAATTTCCGAGTGCGGAATTAAAGTCACCTCCGGTGACGATTGGATCCGCGTTCAAGCGGATCGCGTCGCCGGCGGCACCGATATTCTCACAGCGCCGCATCCGGGTTTTCCGACCGATCTGCAGCCGCCGATGCTCAGCTTTCTGTGCACGGCACCCGGCACGAGCGTCATCGAAGAGACGATCTTCAACGCGCGCTTCTCGTATGTCAATGAACTTGCGCGCATGGGTGCCGACGTGCGCGTCGCAATTGAGAATAATACGGCACTGATCAAAGGCGGCTCGGCGCTTTCCGGCGCGCCCGTCGAAGCGTCGGACATTCGCGCCGGCGCGGCCCTCGTGGTCGCGGGTCTCGCCGCACAAGGCGAAACCGAAATCATCGGCCTCGAATACGTCGATCGCGGGTATGAACGGCTCGAAGAAATGTTGTCGGCGCTGGGTGGCCAGGTGCAACGCGCGAGCGGCATTTCGCCGGCTTTAGAACCTATCGGCATGTATGAGACGACCGCATACCCGAAGGTAGTCTAGCCCGGGCACGCAATCTTTCCACGAATCTAGCTTCGCGGCCGCGGGTCCTGCGTGCGCGACGCTCAGCTTTGTGGAGTTCTCGTGGATATCGGGATCGATCTAGGCACGGCAAATGTGCTGGTGTATGTCAAAGGTAAGGGCATCGTGCTGCGTGAGCCGTCGGTTGTCGCGAAGGATACCCGTACGAACAAGACGCTCGCGGTCGGTGAAGAAGCTCGTCAGATGTTGGGTCGAACCCCGAGTAACATTCAAGCGATTCGGCCACTGCGCGATGGAGTAATCGCGGACTTCGAAGTCACCGAAGTCATGCTCAACTACTTCATCAAGAAAGTAACGCGTAACCGCTCGTTTTTCGATAGCTTGCTCCGCCCGAAACCGTCGGTCGTCATCTGCGTGCCGGCCGAGATTACGAGCGTGGAAGAGCGCGCCGTGCGCGATGCGGCGAAGCTCGCCGGCGCGCGCAGCGTCGAGATCATCGAAGAGCCGATGGCCGCGGCGATCGGCGCCGGGCTTCCGATCGACGGACCGACGGGCAACATGGTGGTCGATATCGGCGGCGGAACGACCGACGTCGCGGTCATTTCGCTCGGCGGCATCGTCGTCTCCCAATCGCTCCGCGTCGCGGGCAACAAACTCGACGAGGCGATGATCCGGCACATCCGTCGCGTGTACAATCTCATGATCGGCGAGCGTACGGCGGAGGAGATCAAGATTCGCATCGGCTCCGCGTACCGTCTCGATCAGGAGATCGTCATGGAGATCCGCGGCCGCGATCTGATCAACGGCTTGCCGAAAACCGTGAAGATCACAAGCGAAGAGGTCCGCGAAGCGCTTTCGGAGCCGCTCCAGTCGATCGTCGAAGCCGTCAAAGCCGTGCTCGAGAAGACGCCACCGGAATTGGCCTCCGATATCATCGATCGCGGCATCATCCTCACCGGCGGCGGAGCGCTCCTGCGCGGTCTCGACACGCTGCTCGGCGAAGTGACGGGTATTCCGGTCATCATCGCGGACGATCCGCTCTCGTGCGTTGCGATCGGCACGGGGCTTCGCGTCCGGCTATAGCGCGGCGGTCGTGTCCAAGCGTGTGTATGACACGCGCCGTTCGCGTCCGAGTACGATCGCTGACGGCGTCGCGGCGGTCGTGGAGCGCGGCGGCACGGTCATCTTTCCAACCGACACGGTCTACGGCATCGGGTGCGATCCGATGCAGCCGCAGGCCGTCGACGCGATCTTCGCTCTCAAGGGCCGCTCGCGAACGAAACCGCTCTCGCTCCACATCGCGACCGTCGCGGAGCTGCTCGAATATACGGCCGGCAATGTGCTGGCCGAACGCGCATGCGAGTCGTTTCTGCCCGGACCGCTGACCCTGGTCGTGCGTCGGCCGTCCTTCGTCGATGCTCGGGTTACGGCGGGTCTCGAGACACTGGGCCTGCGCGTGCCGCGCCATGACGTGTGCCGCGCGATTCTCGAACGCTCGGGTCCGCTGGCCGCGACGAGTGCGAATATCTCCGGCGAGCCGGCCTTCACGGGCGCCGGTTTCGCAGTCGATCTCCCGTCAGCAGATCTCCGCGTCGACGACGGCCCGACCCCCCTGCGTGCCGAATCAACGGTCATCGACGTTTCCGGGAAGGCCCCGCGACTGCTGCGCATGGGAGCCATCGCGGTCACCCTGCTCGAAGACGCTCTGGGCCCGCTCGAACGCGCTCGCCCGTGAGCCTAGAATGGAGAATCCTCGCAATGAGCCCATGCCGCGCCGCCCGCGCGAAGGCAGCCGCCGTCGCCGCCGTCCTGGCCTTTGGGTTGCCGCTGGTCGCGGTCGCGCAAAGTGCCGCAAGCAATATCGCGGGCTTCGACCGCATCCACACCGACAAGATCAATTTCAACATCAATAACGGCGAGTTCACGATCCCCGATCCGTTTTCGGCGACGCGCCAGGGGACGGATGTCACGGCCGATCACGCCAAAGGCAATTCGAAGACGAAGATGCTGCACGCGGACGGGCACGTCGTCGTCCATCAGAATCAGCCGCTGGCCAATCACGGCACGGCGACCGATCTCACCCAGCGGCCGTCGACCTTGACGTGCGATCGGCTCGACGTCGACGGGTCGCGAAAGATATACACGGCAACGGGCAACATGCACTTCAACCAACAGGGTGGACGCGACGCGACTTCCGATATGGCCGTGCTCAACGACGTCACGCATAAGCTGCACATGGCAGGCAACGTGCACGTCAAGAACGGCGACCAAACGATCGTGGCCGACGTCCTCGATTACGACACGCAATCGGGTCAGCTCGACGGCAACGGCAACGTGACGATCACGGCACCGGTCGAATCGCCGCCACCGGGCGGCGGCATCGCGCGGCCGAAGAGACGGAAACTTCCGATCTAGCCGAGGTATCGATGCCCAAACGTCCCGCGCCGGCTCCCGGGCTCTTCGAGAAGGAAGGCGTCGCGCCGCTGGCCGCCCGCATGCGGCCGCGCACGCTTGCGGAGTTCGTGGGGCAAGCGCAGATCGTCGGCCCCGGTCACGCGCTGCGGACGGCGATCGAGAATGACACGGTGCCGTCGATGATCTTGTGGGGTCCGCCGGGCACCGGCAAGACGACGCTTGCCGAGATCGTGGCGCGCGCGACCGGATCGGAATTCGTCGCGCTCTCGGCGGTTAGCGCGGGCGTCGCGGATTTGCGCGCGGTCGTTGCCGATGCGCAACGCGCGCGTTCGCTTGGGAAACGCACGATTCTCTTCGTGGACGAGATTCATCGCTTCAACAAATCACAGCAAGACGCCGTGCTTCCGTATGTCGAAGACGCTACGATCACGCTGATCGGCGCGACGACCGAGAATCCGTCGTTCGAAGTCAATTCAGCACTGCTCTCGCGCTCGCGCGTTTTTGTCTTGCAAGCCCTCGGCGACGACGATATCGTGCTGTTGATTCGGCGGGCGCTAGCGGATTCCGAGCGCGGGCTGGGCGGCCGGCAGGTCGCCCTCGCTGAAGATGCGCTCGAAGCGCTCGCGCGGCTTGCCAACGGTGATGCACGCGTTGCCCTGGGAACCTTGGAATTTGCGGCGAGCGCCGCACCTCGCGCAGCCGACGGCTCGCGCACGATCGATCGCGCGCTCATCGCCGACGCGCTGCAGCGGCGCATCGTCGCCTACGACAAGAAAGGCGACAATCATTACGACGTCATCAGCGCGTTTATCAAATCGGTGCGCGGCAGCGATCCCGACGCGGCGGTGTATTGGCTCGCGCGGATGCTCGATGCGGGCGAGGATGCGATGTTCATCGCGCGGCGCATTGTGATTCTCGCGTCGGAAGATATCGGGCTTGCGGATTCGCGCGGTCTCGAAGTGGCGCTAGCGGCGCAGCAAGCCGTGCACTTCATCGGTTTGCCCGAAGGTTTCTATCCGCTCGCGCACGCGACGCTGTATCTGGCCATGGCGCCGAAATCCAACAGCGTCGGCCGTGCGTACAAGGCGGCGCTTGCGGACGTGCAGGAGACGCGCAACGATCCGGTGCCGCTGAATTTGCGTAACGCACCGACAGGCTTGATGCGGCAACTCGGCTACAACCGGGGCTACCGGTATGCGCACGACGACTATGCGTTCTCGGAGGCGCGCGGCGAGCGGCCACCGAGCGAACGGCTCGAAGCCTATTTGCCCGAGAATCTGCGCGAACGCGCGTATTTCGAGCCCGGCGAACAGGGCGCCGAAGGGGCGCTGCGCGATTGGATCGACGCGCGGCGCGCGCGAGGCGCCGCGCCGGACGAATTGTAGCGTGCTACGATGGCGCACATGACCCAGCGCATCTACCTCGATCACGCTGCGACGACGCCCGTCAGCGCGGCTGTCCTCGCGGCGATGACGCCGTACTTCGGCAGCTACAATCCGAGTTCGCTGCATGCCGAAGGCCGTGCCGCGCGCGCGGCGATCGACGGCGCGCGCAGCGCAGTGGCCCGCTGCATCGGCGCGAAGCCGCGCGAGATCGTCTTCACCAGCGGTGGTTCCGAAGCCAACAACCTCGCGCTCATCGGGGCGGCGCGTGCCGCGCGCGCATCGCCCGGCGACGCGGCGCATGTCGTCACCGTCGCAACCGAGCACCATGCGGTTCTACACGCGGCTCGCGTGCTGGCGGACGAGGGATTCGCGGTAACGCTGCTACCGGTCGATGCCGACGGAGTGTTGCATCGCGACGTCTTCGCGGCGGCGCTCCGGTCCGAGACGGTCTTGGCGGCGGTTATGCTCGCAAACAACGAGACCGGGACGCTGCAGCCTGTCGCGGAGCTCGCGCGCATCGCTCGCCGGCGCGACGTGCGATTTCACACCGATGCCGTCCAGGCACCCGGCCGGCTTGCCATCGACGTCGCCGAACTCGGAGTCGATTTTCTTGCTCTCTCGGCTCACAAGTGCGCGGGTCCCAAAGGGGTCGGAGCGCTCTACGTCCGTGGCGCAACGCCGCTTACGCCGATCGTGGTCGGCGGCGCTCAGGAAGCGGGACGCCGTGCCGGGACCGAGGACGTCGCGGGGCTCGTCGGCTTTGCACGCGCTCTCACCGATACGACTGCGGAACTGGAGACGGAGCCGGCGCGTCTGCGCAGCCTGCGCGATCGGTTCGAAACAGTCTGTCTGAGGAGGATTGCGCAGACTCGCGTCAATGGCGCCGGTGCCGCGCGGCTGCCCAACGTGTCGAGTATCGCGTTCGCCGGTGTCGCGGCGGCAGACTTGCTCGTGCGTCTCGATCTCGCGGGCATCGCAATTTCGAGCGGGAGCGCCTGCGCAGCCGGTTCCCCCGAACCGAGCCACGTCGTCGCCGCACTGCAAGCCGAGCCGTGGGTTCGTGCCGGCACGGTCCGCTTCTCTTTCGGACGCTCGACCACTGGGCAAGACGTCGACCGTGTCGTTGAAACGCTGGCCGAAATTGTCGGTGCGATACGTGTCGCTTCCGGCTATCTGGGTAAACCACTGAGCGGTTCGCCCACGCACTCTTTGGAGGTACGTTTTTGAGTTCTTCGACCGAATCGTGGTCGATCGCATGGTCTCTCGGGATCGGCATCGGGTCGGTTCTCATCGGCCTCGGCGTCCTTATTCTTTGTTTGCGCGCGGGCGCGCTGCTCGTTCGCATCGGCCGCACGCTCGATGAGGTCGACCGGCAGATTCCGGCGCTCTCCGCGCCGATCGCGACGACGCTCACCCATGTCGGCGGTATCGCCGATACGGCGGATCTCACGGTCGCGCGCTTGGGCGTCGTGGTGGGGCAGCTCGAAGGCGTTGCCGCCAGTGCGACGCGGACTGCCGGGACGCTCGGAAGCATGGTCGCGAATGCGGCGACGTCATGGCGCAGACCCAAATCCGACGCACCGGCCCGCGAATCGATGTAGCGCGTTATGGCTGGCAGGAACGGCGATTTTGTGGCAGGGCTCTTTACGGGGGCTCTCATCGGGGCCTCGCTTGCGATGGTCCTTGCTCCAGTTTCTGGTGACGACATGCGCGAGATTTTGCGGGCGAAAGCGCGTGATGCCACCGACCGTGCCGCGACGGTAACCGCTCCGCCGACTGTTTAGGCCGCCCTCACCGAACGTAGGAGAACGATTGGATATCAAAGTGCACGTCCGCGAATCGGACGGCGATGCGTACGTCGTCGAACTCGGCGGCGAGATCGACGTCTATACGTCGCCGAAGGTGAAGGACGCGATCACCGAACTCATCGATCAGGGTCATTACAATCTCGTGATCAACCTCGAGAAAGTGCGCTACATCGACTCAACGGGTCTGGGCGTGTTGATCGGCGGTCTCAAGCGCGTTCGCGAACACGGCGGAACGGTCAACCTCGTTTGCACCAATCCGCAGATCAAGAAGATCTTCGATATCACGGGTCTTGTGAAAATTTTCGGTATTTTCGACGATGAAGCGGGCGCCAAGAAGGCGCTGGCGTGAACGCTCCCGAGCCGAGTTCGGATTCCCTTGGCACGGTCGAACTGCGCATTCCGAGCAAGCCCGAATGGGTGGCTGTGGCGCGGCTCGCGGTCGCGGCGGTTGCCAACCGGCTTCCATTCTCGGTTGAAGAGATCGAGGATCTCAAACTTGCGATCGCTGAAGCCTGCACGATCTGCATCCAACAAGGCCCCGGCAGCCAGGCAATCGATATTCTCTGTCACGCGGCGTCGCGCGAACTTCGGGTCGAGGCGCGCGACGGACGTTACCGGGCGCGCGAGGGGAAGCCCGTTGTGAAAGCGCCGCCGGTGATAGCCGTCGAAGGGGAAGGGCTCGGGATCTTCCTCATTCAGGCGCTCATGGATAAACTTGACTACCGCATCGATCCGCAGATCGGGACTGAACTGATCATGACGAAGCGCGTCGGCGCGTAAGGCCGCCGTGGAGTCTGCCCCCCGCGTCGACGAGGAGCGATGGGATCGCGCTCGCACGCGTGACGCCTTTGCACGTCTTGCCGGCGCTCGCAACGAGCGCACTGTCGATGCGGAACGTTTGCGCGACGAGCTCGTCGTCGCGCATCTCAACCTGGTCCGTTATCTCGCGGTTAAATTCGCCAATCGCGGCGAGGCACTCGACGATTTGATTCAAGTCGGGACGGTCGGCCTCATCAAAGCGATCGATCGCTTCGATCTCGAGCGCGGTGTCGAATTCACAACGTACGCAACGCCGACGATTGTAGGCGAGATCAAACGATATTTCCGCGACAAGGGTTGGGCGGTCAAGGTGCCGCGTCGCCTGCAAGAACTCAATCTGGCGGTGAACCGCGCGATTGAGAAGCTGACGGTCAACGTCGGGCATTCACCGACCGTTCGTGAACTCGCCGATCACTTGCATGCTTCGGAAGAAGAGATTCTCGAGGCCCAAGAGCTCGGCCAAGCCTACAACTTGCTCTCGCTCGACACCGAAGTGACGGGCGAAGGTGACAAGAACGCGCAGACACTTGCCGATTATATCGGCAAAATCGATCCGTCGCTTGCCAATCTCGAAGATCGCGCGAATCTCGAACGCGCCTTCGAGGTCTTGTCGCGGCGCGAACGCATCATCTTGTTCCTGCGCTTCTACGAATCGATCTCGCAAACGGAGATTGCTAAACGACTGAATGTCTCGCAGATGCATGTTTCGCGCTTGCAGCAAAAGGCGCTCGAGAAGCTCCGCGATGTCCTCTCGGAGAAGTGACGTTGCGACCCGGTAGCGAGGAACGTCCTTGACGGGCGAGATGCAGCGGGTATACTCGAGGGCGTGAGTGCACAAACCGCAGGTATCCTCCTCGGCGTTTTCTCGGTCCTGATGTCGGCGTTTATCTACTGGGGCAGCTTTGTCGAGGAGAGGCGCGCCAACGCGGGACGCGACGTTCGCCTCCGCTAGGCGTTCGCCGGTGAAAGCCGGAAAACGTACTACGGCATGAGCTTTTCGAGCCAAGACTTGCGACGATCGTTCGTCGATTTTTTTACGTCTCGCGGCCATGAAGCGATCGCTTCGGCGTCGCTGGTTCCCGCTGCGATGTCGACCACGCTCTTTACGATCGCGGGCATGGAGCCGTTCGTGCCGGCATTTCTCGGTGACGTGCCGGCGCCCGCACCACGCGCGGTGAGCGTGCAGCGCTGCTTGCGTGTCGCGGGCGCAAAATCCGATATCGAAAACGTCGGCCGGACGGGCCGCCATGGCACGTTTCTCGAGATGCTTGGTAATTTTAGTTTCGGCGATTATTATAAACGCGAGGCGATCGTCTGGGCCTGGGAATTTCTCACCCGGACGCTGCAGCTCGATCCGGCGCGGCTGTACGTGACGGTCCACATCTCCGATGATGACGCGCAGCGGTTGTGGGAAAGCGAGATTGGACTTGGGCCCGAACGCATCACGCGTTTCGAGAGTGATAATTTTTGGACGATGGGCTCGACTGGGCCGTGCGGTCCGTGCAGCGAGATCTTCTACGACACGGGCGCTGCCAACGCGAGCGGACCGGACGACACCGGCCCCAACCTCGGCGCTCGCTACGTCGAGTTGTGGAATCTCGTCTTCCAGCAGTACAATCGCGCCGCCGACGGCACGCTGACCGAACTGCAAACCAAGAATATCGATACGGGAGCCGGCTTCGAACGTCTTCTCGCCGTCGCGAACGGCAAAGCGTCGATGTACGAGACCGATCTCTTCACCGATATCGTCGCGGCGCAACCGGCGCTCGGGCGTACGACGCTGCCGGAGAACGAACGGCTGGTGCGTCGGCGCATCATCGCCGATCACGCGCGCGCGGCGACGTTCCTCATCGCCGACGGTGTGTATCCGTCCAACACCGACCGCGGCTACGTGCTACGTTTTCTCATTCGGCGTGCGATTCGCAACGGCCGGCTCTTGGGCTACCCGCGCGGGTTCTTCGCACGGCTCGTGCCTGCGGTCGTCGCGTCGCTCGAAAGCGGCTACCCGGAACTGCGGACGGCGAGCGAACGCGTTGCGAGCGCGCTCGGCACCGAAGAGGCGACCTTCGAACGGACGCTCGAACGCGGCAGCGACTTGCTCGCCCGCAAGATCGAAGATGCCAAAATGTCCTCCGCGACGCTTTCCGGTGACGACGTCTTCGCGCTACACGATACGTTCGGCTTTCCGTCGGAACTCACTAGAGAAATTGCCGAGGAAGCCGGCGTTGTGGTGGACGTTGCGGGTTACGAAGCCGCCATGGATGAGCAGCGCGGGCGGGCTCGAGCCGATGCGAAGAGTAAACGCGGTGTCGTGGGCGTATCAGCAACTGCGTTCATTATGCCATTGTCGGAATATGTCGGTTATAAGACGACTACAGAGACGGCGCGAATTGAATTGATAAGTTCGAGCATTTCGCCATTTGACGATAAGAAGGAGATTGTAGCGGGCGATGAGGGTTACATCGTCCTTAATAAGACGCCCTTCTATCCGGAAAAAGGTGGCCAGATTGGCGATCGTGGGCTGATTCAAGTCGATGCAGAACCGATGGCGGGCGTTTTTAAGGTGCTCGATACGCAATACCACAACGATTTAACAATCGTGCAACGCGGCGTCGTGTTATCCGGTAAAGTAAGTAAGTTTGACATCGCGACCGCAACAGTTGATCCACGGTGGCGCGAAGAGATCCGGCGCCATCACACGAGCGCCCATTTGCTCCAGCGCGCGCTCAAAGACGTGCTCGGCGAAGACGTCGCTCAAGCCGGTTCATGGGTTGGCATTGATCGGATGCGTTTCGACTTTCGCTCACCCGGCGGCGCGCTGTCGCCGGAGCAGCGCCGCGAGGTCGTCGCGCGCGTCAACGCGATGATTCGCGACGATCATCATGCGGTCGTCCGCGTGATGTCGCAAGCCGACGCGGCGAAATTGGGCGCTATCTCGATGGCCGACGAAACGTATGGTGATGAAGTACGGGTCATCGCATTCGGTCCATCGATCGAATACTGCGGCGGCACGCACGCGCATACCACGGGCGAGCTCGGGCTCTTTCTCATCGTCTCCGAAGCATCGATCGGCAGCGGCATTCGGCGTATCGAAGCGATCGTTTCACAAGCCGCCGAGCGCTACGTCCTGGGGCAGCAAGAGCTGGTCGGCGTGCTTGCGGATTCGCTCTCAGCGAAACCCGCCGAACTCGCCGAGCGGGTCGAACGCTTGCAGGGCGATGTCCGCGAAATGCAGCGTGCGCTCGAAACGATGAAAGCGCGGATCGCGTCAGCCGATGCCGCGACGTACGTCGACACGGCGGAGATCGTCGGCGGCAAACCCCTCGTTGCCGCGGTCGTCACGGCGGCAGACGCCGACGCGCTTAAAACGCTCGCGCACGCGATTCGGCAGAGGCTCGGGCGTGGCATCGTCGCTCTGGCAGGCGTCGATGGCGATGTGGTCTCGCTGCTGGTTTCCGCAAGCGATGATCTCGTTCGCGCGGGAGTCCACGCCGGGAACCTCCTTAAAGCTGCGGCGCCGCTCGTCGATGGGCGCGGCGGCGGGCAGGCCGCACAGGCCCAGGGCGGCGGAAAGCGGCCGGCCGGCGCCGGCGCTGCGCTCGACGCTATTCGCCGAGCGCTCGCGTAGGTGCGGCGCGGCGGTCTGGGCGTCGCTTACGGAATGCTTGCGTTGACGCTCCTGGGCGCGGGCGCAATCGCGCCGCCGCCGCATCCGCAGGCCTCCGCCGCTCGGCCGGTTCCCGGGCGCGCGTCGGCTGACGTGCTGCATGATTACTTGGCGGCGCTTCTGGCGCAGCGCCGGCCCAAGGCGGTTTCGTTCGACTATACCGTTTCTCAACTCGGTCTCCACGACATGGAGCAGACGCACCACGTCTATCGGAGCGGACACGATGAGCGCGACGAAACGGTGCTCGTCGATGGGTATACGCTCAAATCACCGTCGGTCCGCATCTTGCGCAATCGCACGGATCGCTACGACGTTGTGAACGTCGCGCCGCGAGCGAATCAGTATGCGTTCCATTACGTCGGCGCAATGCGAGGAGCCGGAACGTACACATATCGCTTCCGAACCCTGGCGCGAAGCGCCCGCGCATTCGAAGCCGTCGAGATCGATGTCGATGGCCGCACGCTCTTACCCGCGCTCATTCGCTTCCATATCGCGGGCGGTCATGCGCGTGGCGAAGGGACGCTCCGCTACGGTCTTTCCAATATGCATTGGGTGGTACGCGAGGCGCGCGTGACCGCGAAGCTTCGCGATCGGACGACGGCGCGCGAACGTATCGCGTGGTCGAATTACCATTTCTACGAAGCGCTTCCGCAAGCAACCTTCGATGTGCGCAAGCCGGCTGCGCCACCGCCGAAGCCGGCACCGGCGCCGCTGATTCCGGGCATGCGCTAGATACCGTGATGATTGTCAAGCATGTGCGTAGGCCGGGTTGAAGGGTTGGTTGCTCTTGAGAACGCCGTACGCGAGGATCAGGAGTTTGCGCATGACGGCCGCGAGCGCGACGCGTTTGGG
>JAABUQ010002728.1_pt1 | contig 34159 bp, 27 predicted proteins | sample 5560001 | NCBI WGS metagenome assembly JAABUQ01 (sample SAMN10711888, study PRJNA513371) | rock metagenome | isolation source: Antarctica rocks | place: Antarctica: Victoria Land, Finger Mt nord | collected 2015-12-18
AGAAGGGGGTGGCGGTGAATGAGGAGGGGGTCGTGGTCGATAAGCGGGAGTTGCTCAGTGCGGGGTTGAACTCTGGGGCTGCGCCCAAGGCGAGGAAGGTGGAGGTGCCGAGGGAGTCGAGGAGGGAGAGGGAGACGAGGTTGCTTGAGGAGGGGGTGCTTGGGAAACGAGGGCATGATCGCGATGAGGATGGTGGGGAGGGGAGGGAGGCGAAGAGTCGCAGGCTGGAGGATGAGCTTTTGAGTATGGGAAGTCCGTAAGGCGCTGGTCATGTGGGTGGGCGCTGTGGAACCCACCATACCTTACATATGTGTCTCCGTACCCGCATACCTCCCATGCTAACCTTCATCTATCCTGCATCTGACTGCCCTGATGACAAATGCATGTCCGTTTGGAACTTCTGCCTGCTCGGGACCAGCACGTCAATTACCCGGCGCTGACGCCTAACCTCGACCCGCTATAGAAATAAATTATAAGAACTAGAAACCCCCAAGCTAAGGTACCCTATATACACCCCCCTCATTGATTGAACACATTCTATCCCCTCAACCAATCTCACATTCCCCCACAACAACCCGAATGCCCCTCCCCACAACTATGGATCTCACAACCCTCCTCCCCAAAGAATACGGGTACCCCCTCCCCACACTCTCCCATCCCTCTCCCCCTAACACCACCCCAGCTACGTCCTCCTAACCGCCGCCCTCTCAACCGGCATCGCCCAATGGCACTCCTTCAGCGTCGGCAGTTACCGCCACGTGGCTAAAGTCCCCTTCCCGAACGCGTACGCGAGCGCGGAAGAAGCCAAAGCGAGCAAGGAGAAACACGTCTTCAATTGCGCGCAGCGAGCGCATGCGAATTTTCTCGAGCATTGGGAGATTATGCTCGTGGGGATGGGGGTTTCGGGGATTAGCTGTGGGTTTTTTCCTGTTTTTACGTTACGGCGTTTTGAGACTTGTGAGATGGACATGGCGGGGATCAAAGGGGGGGGGGGTAAGAAGGGATGGCCTTGACTTATCCGCCATGGAGGGAGAGGGAGTATGAGCCAAGCTAACCCCTTGGCATCGCCATACAGATCCGCTCATCACTTCCGGTATGGGCGCCGTATGGTGCGTCTTCAGGGTTGTGTACGCGGTCGGCTATACGAATCCGGACAAGGAGAATGGCAAGGGGAGGTATCCTGGCATTTACTTTCGGGTGCCTGAGCTTGGGTTGCAGGGTCTGGCTGCGTTCACTGGGGTGAAGATGTTAATGGGGTGGTGAGATGGTTGGGGAGGTTCTGGGGAAGGGATTGTCACTGGAAGCGCTGAGAGGACTCGGGTGTGAGATGGGGAAGAGTGGCGGTTGGGATAAGGTGAGAAGGCTGTGAGGTGCGGGGATGATTGCTTTGGAGCTTAGGTGTTTACGTTCGGATGACACAAAGCTTCCCAGACCGTTGTGTACTACTGTATCCGTAAGATTGCTCCTGGGAAACGGCACTGGTTTTGCTTGACTCGCTAGAAATTTAAGCAAATGCAAATTCTATTACATTGGCTGGGTAGATGGAATCGAGGCGATGCCCGCTTATGTTACACGTGATTCATCACACTGTACTGATTGCAATATGCATGTAGATCCTCTCGGGCATACCGTACGACCATGACGTCTTCATCAGCTTACCGCGCAGTACGGTAGTAACCACGTTTCTGTTCCATTTCCAGACTCTCTTGCTGGCTTGGGAGTGGACCCCGTCTCCGGACCCCACTGCCTCCAACTCCACCAGTGTTGTCTGAACCAATACCTGGCAATCCTCCAGCATGTCCAGGCGGAGGCTCAGGTGGCATCACTGGCTGACCGGGCATTCCTTGCGGGAACATACCCGGCGGTAATTTTGAGAAATCAAAGTTCGGCGGCATGGGAGGCGGAGGAGGTAGACCCTGCCCTTGAAACCCAAACTGGGGAGGCGATGGAGGCAGTCCAGCCCCTTTCATCATGACCTGGAATTGCTCGGGATCCATACGTGCAGGACCTGTCTTTTGGAAATTGGGAGGTGGGGGTGGCCCTCCCATTCCAGAGAATTGTAATGGAGGTGCGCCTCTCCCCATGCCATTACCTGAGCCATTTGAGGAAGGTAAAGTGAGCCCAGGTATACCGGGTAGCACGGGCTGCTTGACCGGCATCTGCTGGTCTTCCAATCCACCTGCTTCATCCTCCACCTCTTGCTCCTCATCCTCCCTCATGAATTTGCGACCGCCTCTCCTGTCCCAGGTTCCCTTGGCTTCTGCTGCTTCTTCGCCGAGGTGATGTTTGTCATTGAAGCACTCGATCTCTCCGGGTCTCGCCCGCGTCCAGAAGCGGGTGACACGATCGTTGGATCCAGAGGCTAGAATGTGGCCTAGCGGATGCCAATCTAGTGACCACACCGAAAAGTCGTGTGCGTATTGCACTTTGTGTGCGGGAAAGATGGTCTGGGCTGGAGCATTAGATGGGTCGGCGCTGTCGTATGGAGGAATCGATGTTGCAGTGCCAGCGGGCGTATTTGGTTCGTCCAAGAGGTAGTGGTAGATACTACCGTCTGCACCCCCAGTGGTGAGGAGCGAGACATGTATAGGATGCCAGGTCAGTGTCGAGATATCTCTCTCATTTCCTCGTAGTAGACAGACATCACGCATCATCCGCAAGTCGAAGACTCGAGCAACCTGATCTCGCGCACATGTCGCCAGCAGTTGGCCTCTACTTGGCTCGAATTTTGTCTTGGCAATGGTATTCTTGTGGCCATGAAGCGTTGTAAGGCATCGCCCTGTTCTTGGATCCCACAGCTTGACTTGGTGATCCTTGGATCCTGAGACAAGAAGACCCTTTGTCGGATGCCAGTCCACGGACTTTGCGTCCCACCCGTGTCCAGTCAACGTTGATTCTTCAATTCCTCCGGCAAAATCGAAGATCTTAAGGGTCGCATCGTCGCAAGCTGTAACGAACTTGCTATCATTCGGAGAGAAAGCGAGATCGCGTATGGGATCATGATGGGCTTGAATTGCTTTAACATTGTTGAAATTGGGTTGCCAGTACTTCACAACACCGTCCTGGTCTGCAGAGACAAGCCAGTCCTCATTGTGAGAGTAGGTCGCTGCCCGAATGGCCGAATCGTGCGCCTGTAGCGAGACTTTAGCAGATGAGAAGGTGATCGCCAGAAGGAATCGAACCTGTAAAATGGTTTCAAAGTTGAAGCCCATGCCATTCCATAGTGTGAACTCGCCGCTGCTTGAGCCTGTCAGAAGCCTTCGACCTTCTGGCGTCCATCTGACAATGTTGATCGGGTGTTTGATCTTGTTCAAAGAAGAGTGCAATAGCTTTGCAGGAATGGCATCGACGGCACTGTGCGGCCGTGCAGCTGGAGGAAGCATCTGCTCTGTTTAGGATCTCTGCATCGGCGAGTGTTGGTGCTGGAAAGCGTGGTCACATACATCAACCACATAGCTTGGATTTGGGCGCTCCACCTCCATGCGCACTCCGCCCATGTAGCGTGGCTGGCGATTCCGCATCCATTGTACCATTGAAGAGCCATAGTCGGTAACGGGTCCTTGAGGCGTATTAGCGAAATTGGGGTTCAAGTCTGCCATGTTCGGAGGAGATGGTGGGCAACATCATTAAGAGGCCTACTCAGAGCCGAATATAATTACTGACTTCTTCCAGGCATTCTCCGATATCCTCCTCCATCATGTCCACCTGCACCTCCACCTCCATAACCACTTTGATAATCTCTGTCCATGGTCACCTCTTATGCATTGTGCCTTATCTTAGCTCCTCGCAGTTGGAAGCTACATGCCAAGCGGATCCTCGCAGTACACAAAGACCAAATGGCTGACACTATGCGAAGGGATCGAAGTGCAGATCACCGATATACGACAATTTGATTGCAGTCATTACGCAATATACGGTTTACGCTATCTGTTACAAGCGCAGCCGCGACGGCAAGTTTATCTATTTAGTTTGCCAAGCCGTTGTGACTTGCATAATCTTGCATAAGTGGGCCCAACATAACCAATATTGAATAGTGCGGAGTAATTGTCAATTCCCATCCCTTTGGTCAAGAACTTGCATCCTTTCTGTCTCTTTTCAATCGGTTTACTTCTGAAGTACCTGTCCAACATGTGCTCAAAAGACTAGATCTTGCCCCAAGCCTCATGGCTAACAACCTTTGTCTCTCTCATTAATCCTCTTCAAAAGTTTACCCCGCAGCATTCCAAGGCGAAGAAAAAACCGTCATGGCCACCCTATCAACTACTACCAGTCTCTCAGATATTCCTGGCATCATGCCTTCTCCAGTGCATACAAACGGTAGTGCTGGTGCACGTCCAGTCATTGAGATTAACGGCACTGGCCCCACTTCTACTTCTAAAAGGAGCGCCCCCAAATACCAACATGTCGCCGCTGTCCATTCCCAAACTCGGACTTCTTGTTTAAGTCATGACTCCAAGCATGCACCTAGTTTTCTGGGATTTCGAAATTTAATGGTAATAGTATTGAGTATGTGGATTCTTCTCTTCGAATATCGCCTTGGAGACCATTCAAGAATTATTCGACGTGCAAAGTGGCTAGACTGACGGCATCTATAGTCGTAATGAATTTACGACTGGTAGTTGAGAATTTTATGAAGGTGTGGTCTTTCTTTGCCGATTGTGCGAGCAATTGAAAATCTCATAAATTTCACAGTATGGAGTTCTAATCTGCATACGCTGTCACGACTACTCCTCCCACGACCTCCTCCTCGGCCTAATTCTCTACGCCCTAGTGCCCTGCCATCTCTTCGTCGCTTACACCATCGAACTCACCGCCGCTTTCAACGCCAAAGGCGCCATTGGGCGTGCCAAACGCCATGAGTCCCCGCCCCAATCCAGCATCGCTGCAGCCCGCTCGTTCCGGCGCACCTGGGCAATCATAGCCTGGGCCCACGGCATCAATGCAACGCTCTCTCTCCTTGTAACCACGGCCACAGTCTTCTACTCCATCCACCACCCTCTCATCGGCACGATTTCAGAGGTGCACGCCATAATCCTCTGGCTCAAAATCTGCTCTTACGCCTTCACCAACCGCGACTTGCGACACGCGATGCTAAAGCTTGATACCTGCGCCTCTCTCCCACCGCTCTATTCTCAATGTCCCTACCCCCGTAACATCACTCTAGGAAACCTCAGCTACTTCTGGTGGGCCCCAACGCTCGTCTACCAGCCTGTCTACCCCCGCACCCCCAGTCTCCGCTGGCTGTTCGTCTTCAAACGCCTAGGCGAGACGTTCTGCCTCAGCATCTTCATCTGGCTCGCCAGCGCGCAGTACGCCGCGCCACTCCTGCACAATAGCCTCTCCAAAATCTCCTCCCTCGACGTCGCCAGCATCCTGGAGCGACTCATGAAACTCTCAACCGCCTCCCTCATCATCTGGCTCGCGGGCTTCTTCGCCGTCTTCCAGTCCGCCCTGAACGCGCTGGCGGAGATTATGCGCTTCGGCGACCGCGAGTTCTACACCGAGTGGTGGAACTCCCCCTCCGTGGGCATGTACTGGCGCACGTGGAATAAGCCCGTGTACCATTTCATGCGGCGACATATCTACGGGCCGCTCGTTGCTCGAGGCTGGAGCTCGAACGCAGCGAGTATGATGGTGTTTGTCTTCTCGGGCTTCCTGCACGAGTTATTAGTGGGAGTACCGACGCACAACATATTGGGGGTTGCATTCGTGGGCATGCTTGCGCAGATCCCGATGATCTATGTGACGATGCCGTTGGAGAAGGTGAGGAGTGTGAATGGGAAGATCCTGGGGAATAGCATCTTCTGGATCAGCTTTTGCCTGGTGGGACAGCCATTGGCGGCTTTGTTGTATTTTTTTGCTTGGCAGGCGAAGTATGGGAGTGTGAGCAAGATGAGGGCGGAGGGTCCGCTTGATGCGGCTATATCTGGAACTGGGTGATTCTTGTGGAGTTGGGGCAACACGGAGATGGGTTTTTTGAGCAACGGGGTATTCGATGAGGGAGATGTGGAAGTGAGCCATGTTAATAGACTACAGATTCATGTCCATATCAAAGCTTCTTGTACGTAGAGGGTATCCTAACAAGCCCACCCAAACAAAACCGCCTAAACCTGCTGCTGATTGTAAGGCTCCATCCCCTTCCGAATCTCATCCACAATCTCCGCCGCATCGATCACATTGTTCGCCTCGAAATCATACCGTTTCTGCTCATCCTTATCCCGCAATATAACCACCTGCGCGCAAGTCATATCAGCGAACTCCATCTCCAAACAACGCAACTCAACGAAAGGGCGAGAAGGACAAGACTCACCCTAAAAGTCTTCGGATGCCTCCGACTCACCTTGCACCCAACAATCATACTAAAGGGCACCCTACTCGTCTTACTGCTCGAATCAAACAACGTCTTCCCCGTCTCCCCTGGCAGTATATGCATATAATCCTCGTCCATGAGCAACACTCTCTGATGGCTTGGCGCAAACGACATAGGTTGCTTGCGGATCACATTGTACTTCTTATACTTGGCCGTACTGGTCAGCAAATCCTGTTTCTGCGCCAACGGATGCATTTTGGGTACGGTGTTCTTCTGCAATCCTTTCCGCTGCGGCTCCGCTGCTAGTAAGAGCGGAGCGTTGGGGGAACTGCTCCCGGGGGACCCGGCCAGACCCAGCGCCCCGTCGTTGGCGAAGCGGCGGCGCACGAGATCGAGATCAGTGCGCGCGCCGAGGGCTTCGACGGTGCGGTCTACGGGGGCGATGGTGTTGGTGCCGGAGACTTTGAGGATGTGGTATGATTTATCCAACTTCCAGCGTTTGCAGGCCTGGTCGAGCACTTCCGCGAGGTATGTATCGGTTGTGATCTCTAGGGTAGTAGTTTGGCTGAAGGCTTCGACGGAGGTGAAATGTATTTTTAAGACTTTCGGGGGCCCCATTCTGGGCGTGGATTGGGTTATGGGGAGTGCGGGTTTGTCGGCGGGGGCTACTGGGGCTTTTCGGGTGGGAGCTGTGGAGAGCTGGGATTGTAAATGTCTTTGAGGCTCAGGTTCAGGCTCTTCTTTGATGGTGGAGGAGGCGTATGATTCGTATTTTGGTGTGAGGGTCTGATTGTCTTTGAATTGAGCATCCGTGGCCTCTACCAGGGCGAACTCGTCGTAGGGTTTCTCCCTGGCCCGCCTCCCAGCACCGCGGTTGTTGTTGGATGTGAAATCCACAATTGGCCGTGTTCTGCTGAGAGCCGGAAAATCATAATCCACCTCGCCGTCTTCGATCATTCGTAATGTCCAGCGATTGACATTGAGCTTCGCTTCATCTAGAGACGGATTGACTCCTTCTTCTCGGTATGTCCAAAGAGCCAGGCCAATGGCATCCGCAACCGTGACCTGCGGGATCTCGCCAGAGTCATTATCTTGCACATTCTTCAGCAATGGCATATCCATTGGTTTGTTTGGATTTTCCGAGAACGGTGCGAAGATCCGGATATAAAGGGGATCCAAGACACCTTTTCCGGATATTCTGGCAAAGCGCTCAACAGGATTCTTTGGCTTGGTCTTTCTGGCTCTTAAGGCCTGGCCGAGGAGGCTTGCGGGTATTATGGTACTGATGGGTCGGGGGGGTGGAAGAGCCTGCAACGTTGAAGAAGGAACAGTCTTGGGAGTCCTTCTGGGAGATTCGCTATTGCCAAAGTTCAGCGGAGGCGGTATGTCACTCAAAGAAGAAGCAACAATATCGTCCAGGAGAGACTCTGAATCTGCCGTCTCTCCAAATTCAGAGGACAGACTGGCTTCATCATCCTCACCTTCAGAGCCTTCATCGATAGTAGTCGTCAAATTACGCATTTGTTGAACTTCTTCATCTTCACGATTACCAGGAAGGATTTTGTTGGCTTGTGCCAATTTCTTAGCGTTGATATGTCTGCGCTTCAAGATAGAAGGATCAAGTTCATTCTCGGATGACATCTCGCTGCTTGTCGTCGTATCCCTCCTGGCACGCTGCTTCACTGCCTCAACTCCACTGAGAGAACCGCTTCGTAGTCTGCCTTCAGTAGAGCGCCTCGAAGGCGACGTGATGAGAATATCAACGCTATCATTAGGTTTAGAGCTACGAATTGGTGACGACCCAGATCGTGACCTCACGGGCATTTTCGCAAATTTGATCTGCTGCGCAGCGCTGAATATATTTAGTTTATCTGGCTCAGCAGGGAATGGATACTATCTTACCGCCTCGTGCTCTCAAGGTCATCCTCGCTTTCGTCGCTTAGGTCACTGCTATCGTCTTCATCCTGCTGCTCTCGGCGCCTTCGTCGTTTCACATTAGGTCCGGGTCCAACAGTATCAGCGCTTCCTCGGCCTGTCATCATGCCCCCTTCCTCTTCCTCATCATTGAAGCCTACAGGCGCAAAGCCAGAAGATCGAGGCGGCGCAGCGAAGTAATCAGACGAGATGGCCGTTGGAATTGGGGGAGAATACGTTCTTTTGCTATCTGCAACATTCGCAGACCATCCTGCCGCTCGAAAACTAGGATCATTGAGGATGCTGGAATCGACATTTATTAAACGTTCGCCAATGCCATCCTTAATGTGGGTCAAATAGGATGTCCGAAGTTGCCAGATCAGAAAGCTGACCACAAGGTCAATAGTGTTCTTTTGAGATCAAGAACTTCAATATAGCACAACTCGTGACATCCAAGAAAGCTTTGCTTTGATTGTGACTTACTCTTCATTCTGTAGCAGAGACATATGGGCGGAGTTAACTTATCTATTAACTCAAATGTGGTGATCAGCTCGGCCATATGGTACGCTGCATCTTCAACTGCCGGCCATATTTCTATGCAGAAGTAGCATTTCATCCAGTCAGAGCAGTACATGTTGTGTTGAATTGCATGTCCGAAAAAATCATATGCGTTTGATTCGGAGGCGGGGTATCGTAATTTATCGCTAGCGCTATATGTCGGTATTATCAGCTCCAAAAGGACTTCTTCAATCTCAAATCTTCATTTCAAGGTTCATACAACGCTCACCTCTCACATTATGGCGCTCGTGGACTATTCAGGGTCAGAAGATTCCGACCAGGAAGTGGTCAAAACTGTTGTGGAGCCAAAGAAGCTCAAACCGACCTCAGGCAAGCCTACCTTCCAGAGGCTTGTCGACAGCTCAAATCCACGCAAAATACAAGTCAGCCTCCCAGAACCAATGAAGGTGGCCGTAAGAGAAGCAAACACAGAGTCTGAACACCCCGCGAAACGAGCAAAGATCGGTGCTGGGGCCGTTAATGATTTCAACTCTTTACTTCCGGCGCCGAAGCGACCTGCAGCATCGGGTAATGGTATCAAGCCCGGGGGAATGGGTCGAGGCGTCAATTTGAAGACAGGTGCTACACCAGGATTTACGAGAGAGCCGATGGCACAGTCAAATACAGAATATGACAACCTTGATGGGTACGGGGATGGGGGCTTGCAGGAAAGCGCAGGGACCGAAGAGAAAACAAATGAGGATAACCAGGCTGCTCTGAAACCCAGTCCGGTACAACTCCCCGTTAAGCAACCCAAGAAGAAGGCGACGATGTTCAAGCCATTATCAGTAGCCCGAAAACCGCACAAAAAGAAGCCACCCCTCGCAGAAAATTCCTCAGAAGCGAAGCCCAGAGCTGAGGTTGCTATGCCTGGGGCAAAAGTACCGCCAAAAGTCTCGCTGTTCTCTGTCGGAGAATCCGAGATTGAAACGGGAGGTAAAGACAGCAATAGCTCAGCGCCAAAGGGTGCCTACCAACCATTACTATACAAACCTAAAGAGCCTTCAGACCCAGAACCCTCAGAGACAGCGCAATACCAAAACCCCCAGGACGCCCTTCTCCCACCCTCAGACCCTCAATCCCTCACAGCCATAGCCGACACCCTCAACCTCTCCGCCTCCGCAAAGCGGCAACTCCTCGGCCGCAACCCCTCCCAAAAGAGCTCCGCAATCAACATCGTCAATTTCAACACTGATCAGGAATACATGGCCAACGAAGAAATGCGGCAGTCGGGCGAGGTGGTGCAGCACAACGCGATCAGGGGCATACAGCCCGGGAAGCATAGTTTGAAGCAGTTGGTGAATGCGGCGGCGAACCAGAAGGATGCGCTGGAGGAGAGTTTTGCTAGTGGGAAGAGGAATCGGAAGGAGGCGGGCGGGAGGTATGGGTGGTGAATTGGGGTTAGGGGGGTGCATGATGATTGATGTGAATATGAAGTTATGATGGTATGGTTCTATTGTTAGAACATCAGGAGAAACGAGATATTCCCCCGTACCGATCCAATTCCCTCCCATGGCCACCTCCTACCATCCCCATGTTCGCCGTAGTTTCATTCTGTTAACACGTTCTGATGGCAGTGTATGCTCATGGAGCTAAACCGATGTTGGCGATTTTCGAGCACCAGCCTTGAGTAGATCATTTTCATCTAGGGCCACACGGAAGTCAGAACCCAAAAAGGGGGAGGGGATCTCGTCCTGGGATCACATTGGGAGGAAAGGTTGATCACAAGCAGATATCAAGAACATATCTAATTAACGTTGTTGCTACCTATCACTGCGATGTTATGCTATTCTGTCATTCTGTTTTGATTCCTTGAACACCGTAATATGTCAACGCATTCTGTTTCCCATTCTATCCCATTCTATCACCAATATCACTTCCCCCCTTATCCACTCTCCACAACCTCTGCAAACCATTGCCTCAACGCCTGGCTCAACACCCCCGGCAACTCTCTCACATCCCCCACAACCAAATAATACTGAAACGGAAATCCATCCAAATACCGCTGAATCCTTAATTTGCTTTCCCCATCCGCGTCCGCTTCGAAAACCGCCTGGCGCATGTGCACAATACTCTCCCCCTTGAGCAAGGCATCGACAATCAAAAACACAATCATGATACGCTCTTCCTGCGCCTGCCGCACGAGCCGGCGGATGGTCTCATGATCTTCGCACACGCCGTCGCTGATGATGAGCATGAGCTGCCAGAGCTCCACGCCCGGGTTGAAGGTCTTGCGGCGAGCGTCACGGAAGAGGACGATGGATTCAGTGACGAGTTTGCGGACATTGGTCTTGGTTTGGTGGAAGCTGAATTGTTGGAATATCTTCACTCCGGCTTCGGGAGAAAAGGGTTTGTCGAATTCGTGCGCTACGACGACGTCCTCCCCGAACCCGACGACGCAGATCTCGCCTACTTCGAGCATGCTCAGCGATTTGGCGACCAGGGCCAGAGATTCGAAGGCTAGTGCGCCAGATCCGCTATCGCCCATCGATTGGCTGTCGTCCACCGCGAGCATGATTTGGTAGTTTCGCTTCGAGGGGACGGAGCGGCGCATCCAGATCTTGTCGCGTTTGTACTGGGAGGCGATGTAGGGGATGATGCGTTTGATATTGAGGCGTTTGCCGGTGCGGAAGTCGCCGCGCATTTTTGTGGCGAGGGTTGGGGCGAGGATTAGGCGGAGCTGTTCGGTGAGGTAGAGGGATAGGTCGTGCGTCAGAGTCTCATAGTGGGACCAGAGCTTTCGGGCTTCTTCTTCTGATCGGGCTGGGGGGGTGGAGGCGGATACTTGGAGGTGGCCGAGAGCGAGGTCGTTGTCTGAATTCTCGAGGTCGTCTTCGTGCTCAAAGGTAGCTGCACCATTTGGCTTGTTTATTTGAGCTTCTGCGCGCGAAACGTCCGCGATGAAGGTGCTCGGCCTCGCTTGGTCGTTGGCGAGATTCGCTTCCCTCGGAATTACGTCGACACCTCGCATTTCATCATCTCCATGGTCGCTATCGTCCACGTCTTGGTCCGGTGGAGGTGGTCGACTTTCCTGCGGCATCTCGGAGTCAAGAGCTTGTTCATCTAAAGGTCGAGCTTGCTCGTCTGAAGCTGTGCCGAGTGCTTGCGCATCTGCTTGAGCCTCATCATCCTGAAGATGCTCGAACTCCTGGTCTGGCATCTCCGCATCGGCTACCTTCACTTCTTGCTCCGGCAGTCGCTCTGATGCATCCCGGATCTGCTTCTGCCGTCTGTGCCATCTCTCGAGGGCGTCACCAAGTTTCTTGATCGCTTGTCTACCGCTATCATTACTTGTACCGTCACCTGCCGTTCCGCTTTCAGTACGATCCATTCGCTCCGTTGGATTTCCATCTTGCCCTGAAGTCTCTGAGGTATCCTGGTTGGGCGTGCCGCTTGTTTTGCCTTCATTTTCTTGAACCCTGTCGTCCTGCAGACTTTCTCGCCCAGCCTCTTGAGCTTCGGCAGTGCTATCTTGCTCCGCAGTCATCTTTCCGCCATGATCCTGAGATGGCCCTTGGCCATCAGCCTCGTCATCAATCTCTGGTTCAGTATCGACGGGTGATCCATCCTCGCCATCTTTTATCCCATCCTGACCAAGCTCCTGTTCTTCTTCATTATCAGAACGAGGGCCGTCCTCCAAAATCTTCTTCGACTCTTCCTCCAGACCGTCTTCCATTTGATCCTCATCCTTGACTTCATCATTCTCCAATGCGGCATCCGATAATCCGCTCATTCCGTCGTCTCCAGATTCTGGTTCAGAAGCCGTACCATCGGCATTGTCCAGATCCATCTCTTCCGGCAAGTCTAAGTTTTGACTTTCTTGAGCTTGTGAGTCCATCTTTTCAGCCTTATCTTGTTTGATCTCTTCCCCTTCGTCTGCACCCACTTCACTGCCTTCGTCGTCTTGGCCTTCATGTTCATTGTCGTCTTCTTTTTGCCGGCCAGACTGAGCAACTACCTCCTCATCTTTTTCCGCTTTGCCCCTGGCTTCAGATCCTTCCTTTTCTGTCTCCTCCTCGTCTTTTCTCCCATCCCACATCTTCTCGTCTAATGCTGAAGGGTCAAGATCGTCTACCGACCCAGTCTCATCGTCTACTTCATCACCCTCAACGTTGCTCCCAGAACCATCATCATCCTCTCCTTTGTCGGAGGCATCTCCCATTTCTCCCTCCAGGTCCTCGTGGTCCATGGTGACGGCGTCATCCTGTTCTTCGACGTCCTCCTCTTTTCTCTCATTTCCCGGTTGTTGTGCTAGCTCAGATAAATCTTCATCATTCTGAATATCTTTGCTGATATCTTCGGCGCCTTCACCTTCACCAAGGCCTGTCCCACCTTCAATCTTTTCGGTCTTTCCAGAGTCAGCAGCCGAGCTTTCTAGGGGACTGCAAAATCCTTCCTGCACAACGTGAAAGAAGTTCTTCGCCAGAACGTAGCCAAGCTTACACAGGGATTCGTGTAACTTGGCGTGGCGTTCGAATGCGGCCCAAACTATTGCGCGATACTGGTCGAGGATAGGTAATGCCAAGGCACAAAGAGCGCCTGTGACTCGAAGAGTGTCATCACTGGAACTTTCAATACGCTGCGTTTGGTACAAGGCATCCTCGAAAATTCCAGCTATCTTTGCGGGGTGCAGTTCTTGCTGGCCGCGCGAGAGAAGCATTTCTGAGCGTAGCAGCCAGTTTGGGTCATCATCGGAAATTGGGAGGGAAGACAGCGTCTCTTGTACACGTTGCACAGCCACTAACACATAGTCGAGTGCGATTGAGATGCTACCTTCAAAATCTGAAATGGTCAGACAAGGCGTGCCCTTCGCCTTAGCTTCGGTGTCGATTCCAGTAAAGTCGGTCCATAGTTGTATCTGATTTAAGATAAAAGCTGAACTCGGATAACAATCGATCCACCCATTCAGCTGCGCCTTGAGTTCTTGCACTGCATCTTTGGCCTTGGTGTAGTGCTGCTTGTGAAGAGATGAAGTGATTGCTGGCGGTAATCTAGGTAAGCCATCAATTGTCTCAAGTATATCTTTCAATTGGATGTTCCACTGCAAGAGTCCTGCTACTAGCAAAGGTGCTTCCGTCTCACCAAGCTTTGCATGCTTCTCGATGATGACACATCCAACCTTAACAATTGATGAAAGCCACCGAATGGCTCGGAGAGTATCGAAGTTGAAGATCTCTTCGGCCTCATCAGACTTGCTGAGATGGTAAAGGTCGGGCGCCCAGACATCAGCCATGGTGCGGCACGTCTTTTGGAGGCTCTCATATCCTCTGGCAGAAGCTGCTAACACTTTCCTCTGTTCGAGAATCACGAGTATTATATTTTCAAGATAGCCAATACTACGATTAACGTCACCATGTGTCAGGTCATCGGAATGATTGCGGGATCTCCGTTTCACCTCAGGCATGATGTTCAAAAACCCATGGAAATGAGACTCGGCTTCCGAAAGCCTTCCTGATGAGGGGAGGCTCTCGAATGAGGGGGTTTTCGAAAGTATTGCTGCTGTAGAAGCTTGCATCTCAAGAAGATTCGCACCGTGGTTTGATCGGAAACCCATATTTCGTAACATTCTTAGCGTTTCTGAAAGAAGCTTACGTTTCCGTGATTTGAGGTGTTTGATGAAGTTGCCATTATCTTTGGTGGCCTCAGGTGGTGTCTCCTTTTGTAGGAGCTTAATGCTATCGACCAGCTCTTCTGCAAATGCATCCAAACGCAAAGAACCATCAATTGTGTCAGTAGAGGTTTGAGCCATTAAGCGCATTCTTTGTGAGGTTGCATCAGGATTTTTGAAGCGTGCAGGCTGTGTTGCCCAGTCGCTGATATGCTGTCGGCAGATGTCTAATGCTCTTGGATCAGTCTGAGCAACTTGCAAAGCGTTCACATTGAAGGAAGCCTTGTCTTCCTTCTTTGCATCCTTAGACACATCCTGCATGAGTATAGTGTTCGCTGACTGCGCTAGCAGAGCTCGATATTTGCGCACTACTTTAAAAAGTTTGTGATGTGAGCGCTTTGCACTGTCCCGTAAAGCAACGATATTAGTGTCCTTCCAGCTAGCAAGAAGCAGAATCTCCTTCAGGTCCTTTTCCAGAGCAGATCGCCCTTTGCGGAGTGTTTCTCGTATAGGGTTGGAAAACCGTCGATTATAGCTCAGAAGGTTGGAAAGTGCCTGGTGGATTGTTTGCATGGCAGGATATTCGAAGGCGAGGTGACCGACATGGCATTTGAAACACTCTATAATGTCGAGACGGTGCGAGTGTTGCCCCAATGAGGTCGTAGCAAGGAAGCCTTCCAATGTGCTGAAGAGGCCCTCAGCGTGGTTCCCTATGTCTTGTTGTGACTCCACCATAGAAAGAGGTGCAGCGACTATGGCTTCGTATGCAATGAACCACCACGAGTCTGCATCCGTCTTGCAATTTTTGTCTTCCATGTCAAGTAGTCTTGCCCAACTCGATAGTTCCAAGCGTCGCCAATGGACAAGGAGCTCCGTCAGTTGATCATAGAGATTTGCAGCGGTGGACTCTCGGCTTGCAACGACTTGCCATTCGTGAATGTAGGTATACAGCTGCTCAGCTTTAGTCATTATCCTAGCAACAGGTTCTGTGTGCCGCATCCTGAGAAGTTCTGTGCATGTTCGTATGACATCCTCTAGTGTTGCATATTCTGGCCAAGCTTCTTGAAGGTCAAAGAACCTTGATTGTATCTTGTGGATGAGTGATACAAGCTTTTGTGCTTCTGCAGTATTTGGATCTGTGTAGAAATTATACAATCGTTCCACCTGCTCTTTGCTTTTCAGGGCATCAACACTTCGGTCAAGGCTAAGTATCAATACTGAAAGCATGCTTTCAGTTGGTACAGGGCTGAGGTCAAGATCTGCAAAACTTGCAAGCTCTGTCGACGCATCGCGGAGTAAGTCAATGATTCGCTCTGATGCAGGAGCAGAGCTCATGAACAACTGGTACTGCAGGCGTGAAAGACATTGAGCCAGCATAGATGGATCATTTGGTCTCTCCGCGGCATTCTTATTGTCAGCTTCTTCAATGCGCTCGTAATCGGGGAAGAGTTGCGACAATTCTTCCTGTTCAGCCTCAGTACTATCATTTCCAGCATCTCGATAGCGATAGAGCGACGAATCGGTAGCATATCGCTGCCGATCTTGACCGAGCTGCTCTCTCCATTCTTCGTAGAAGCTGTGGAAGATCCTGGAGATGGTCTGCGAGACAACGCCAGCATGGATTCGATCGATGGATCGAACAGTTGCAATGACCTTAAGAGCCAAAAGACGTGCATCAAAAGCTCGAACGCCGAAGTCTTTGTGGTATACAGCAGCTGATCTTAAAAGACTCCGAGGGCCTGCTCCGAGAAAGGGAATTGTACTGCATATGTGTTTAATAGCTTCATGCTCCTGAGTCCATTCCGTAGCGGAAAGTTGAGCTAAGGCCAGGCCAATATCCAGCCCCTGCAACATGACAACCAAAGGTCTGGTAATGTCATCATATGCTCGAAATTGGGTTGACAGTCTTGTAATTGCGGTACTTATATCGCGTCTTCTGACCTCAAGGTCTTGCAGCATCTTCTCATCGCCATCAACTGCACCCTGTACCATATTTGCATCTGGTGCGAGAAGTATTATTGATCTCAAAATGTTGTTGAACTCTCCCTGCAACTGTCCCAGTTCTGAGATCTCAGGACGAATGACTGGAACAACCTCGGGCTCTCTTCCGAGGCTTATCAGGCTTTTTTCAGCTAAGTGAATGCGATAATTCGAGGTTTGTCCGGAGTAAATCGTTTCAAAATCCTGGAGCGAACGGATCTTGATTTGCAATTCTTGTCGACGCTTATGGTGACGGTCTCGCGCAATTGTTGATGTTAGTGCAGGGTCAAACGGTCTGTCAGGTACATAGAAGAGAAGGCAGCCTGTAAAAAATTGCAGCCAGTGCGTGGCCCTGGTTTGTATACTTTTGCGATTACAATGGCCTTCGCGCTGAGACTCTATTGAAGGTGACTCAATAACAGTTTCGAGCGCTCGATACAACTGACTGGATATCTCCATCTCAGCGTGAGTTCGTCCTCTTAGGATGGCTCGATCAGGGTCCTCACCCCTCAAGCGAGGTTGGAGAAGACTAAGGGACGTCTTGTGCTGTTCGAGGTTTACAGCACCGCAGTCTTGTACTAAAGCTTGGCGCGCCATCTCGTGGATCGTAATGAGTAAGCTCTGGAGATGACCAAGCTGGTTATGGCATATCGAGGAGGTTCTCTGTGCGATCACCTTCCCCAAATATCTCAGTTCAGTTCCCACTAGATCTAAGGAATTCAAATGCACTTCGCCGAGTTGTGCTAGCTTTCCCAGGGTAGATGTTGGCAGGATCATTCGGACTGTCGCTAGTTCCATGCGTGATTTGCCCTGACCGGTGACCTGTTGTAACTTTGATAGGGTTCCCCATTCCTTCGAAGGAGACCCATAATGCATCGATGCTTTGGTCGGCTTGCCAGCGAGTAATTCCAGCACAGAGTCAAGGCCACTCGAGTCCTCTGTAAAACGTAAGGCACCATACTGCGTCAGGGCCTCGAATTGGTCTTGAAAATGAGGGGATTTGTTAGCGATCATAAGACGTGAGCCAGTCTCAAGACCATCAAGCGCTGATTCGATTTCCTGATATAAGTCTTGTCAGCAATATTCGAAAGTTATAGAAAATGCTTCTCACCTGTAACGAACCCGCCGTTGCGTCACCTGGTGAGCTAATGCCTCCATGAAAGGCAACTAAAGAGCTCCGCAGAGTGTTGAGGCTGGCAAGAGGCGTTTCGCAGGCCCAGATGAGAGAATCAAAACGATCAGAGAGCTTTTCGATCTTGAGAGCGAGTTCTAGTCGTGTTATGGTACCAGCACTATATGGTCTGAAAGTATACCAGAGTCTTTCCATGCCAAGACCAGAGTAAAGTTTCCAGGATGTATTAAACCTATCCAGTCTGTGGCCCAATCCTTCGGCGAGGCTCTTCTTGTGGCTACGGGACCTCGGCCCATCCCCAAACTGGCGGGCTAACACCCTTCCAATACTCTGATAAGCTTGAAAAACGGCTTCGTCGAATAGGGGAGCCTGCGCAAGATCGAAGATGTCCTGGAGGTAAGATAATATTGCCCTAGCAAACGGAAGTGCATCCTGAAAGCCGTATTAACAGTAATAATACTTCGTAAGAAGGGGCCAGGTGCTCACCTGTCTTTCCTCATGTCCACCAATGTCTTTATCATCGACTAGAGATCGCACAAGAAACCCCATTTCCTGCAGAAATTCAGCCAATGGCTGCGTGGAGTCATTGTGAGATCTCCTGGACTCAATTGACGTGATTGATCTCTCGAGCCGTGACATTTGCGAAGGTGCCTTTGATTGGGCCACCTCTGTCACCATAGATAGTCGTTGGTCGAGGCGGTATAGATCCATCAATAATTCAAAGCTCTCACCAAAGTAATAGAGATCGATAGACAGCGTTTCGAGTGAGCTTGAATTGCACAAAATTGGATTATTGAATGGATGGATTGACTATTTGGTAAGAGCAATCTATTAGTACAAGACGTCTGACTCTTGACATGCCCTAAACTAACCTGCAATGACCCAATGTCTACCTGTATCTCACCACCGTTGGCAATCGAACTATAAGCCGCTCTGATCCCGCTCATAGTGACTCCATCATGTGAGACCATCTGCTGATATATCTTGGCCATAAATGAAAACAAATCTTGATGCCGGGTTGATAGGCTGCTCATACCGATTGCAATCTGTGCTTGCCACTGGCGAAACAATCGAAAGTCTGCAAAGGTAAGATGATCAAAGCAAAGGGCTAATAGAGATGTTACACCAATATCTTCCATTTTGTTCCAATCAATGGCTTGGAACATGTAAAAAGAAGAGATGGCTGATTCAAAATTGAACTCCACCATTTGAGAATAGAGCAACATAGGAGGATGGGTTGGCATAAACAACTCAATTGACCGATTTCTCATAGCGCGTGAAAGCTCACCATGACGCGGATCCATCGTCAAGAAGAGTCTGAAGCTTGGGTGGGGATGTATAACATAAGGGCTACCACTTGCCGTGCGGTGTTCATTGATGCTAAGAAATCCATCAGGTTCTAGCAAGGAGTTCAGCCTGTCTAGGACTGATGGGTTGCACAGATTAGCGTTGTCCAGGATGAGCCACTTGCCTTCCTTCAACGCGCGAACCAGTATGCCATCTACCCATTCGAAACGAGCTTGATTGGATACAATCGATTGGCGCATTAGGTTCTCAGCTTCACCCAAGAAGTGTGGGTACTGTGATCGCGGGTACCTTTCTGCAAGCTTTTGAATGAATGGCACGAGCACTGCTAAATCGGTCGGAGACTCGTGAAAAGACTCCAATCCGACTAGTTGGTGATCGAGCTCATCATGTGTCATTAATTGTTGGATCATAGCCCTGCGAGTATAAGCTTGTAGGCCATTGAGAAAGCCAGCAACCATTCTCTGATTATCTGATTGCTCATATCCACCGATCAGATCCATGACGTCCATTTCAGGATTGAGAGCGAGATCTGTGATGTCAGCTCCGACCAACCTAGAGATCTGAAGTATCACATTAGTCTTGCCGGAACCTGAGGGCCCCACCAGCAAACAGGGCCAATTATTTTGGACGCAGAGCATGAGGGACTCTGCAATTTGCAAGGCTGCCTGATTTGCAATCTTGAAGGGCCGGCCCGGCAGTGGTTGTACGACTGGATTTCGTTTTAGAACAGCAAGACCAACCTCAACAGCGTCGGCACTCAACGCGTGGTAGTAGCATCGGGGTTGATCATCAAATGTGAGTTGCTGTTTTAATGAGCTCGAGATGGCCGATAAGTCTCGAGATGATCTGAAACGTTGCAGGAAGAGAACATTTATGTAGTCAGCGGGAATACCCACATGGATCGATCCAAAAATTGACGTGAGTAGATGAAGCCACCGAAGGATATCGCGCAGATTAATCTCCCATAGACCCCCCTGAATGCCGACATGGCGACCTCCTTGGAGTAAAATATTGAGGTCCGTAACGCACCGCACCAGGGTCTCCGTTACCTTGACGGCACTATTTGGAAACACTTCTGCGCAGATTACCTCGAGATCTTGCGGGGTGAACGAATCCGCATACACGACAGTGAAGCGGTTGACGAACGATGCCGGCAGTCCCTTTCTACCCCCACCTTGGTGATGCGGATTTTGGGCTGCGAACAGAACAAAGCCAGGGTGTCTCGTAAACGTCTGATTGAGCTCTGAGACAAAGACTTCGCCGCGGTGGTCAAGACACGAATTCAGACCTTCCAGAACAGATTGCGACGCAAGATTCATCTCGTCCAGTAGAACCCACTCACCTTTCTGCATGGCTCGAAGAAAAGGAGCCTCTCGCCAACCAAAGTGGCCAATGTTAGCACCTTCTAGTGGCACATCTGATCCAAAGAGATCCATCAAGTCGGTCTGGTCTGAAAGATTGATGCGCGTAAGAGGCATGCCAACAAGACCTGCAAGTGCTGCAATAAGCGTAGTCTTCCCAACACCTGGACTCCCTTCTAACAGTATCGGCTTTCGCATCGGTAAAGCACGCATGATCTTCATTGCGTTTGCTTGTGTGGTAGGAGCCTGCAAACTGTATTGAGGGTCGATGGCGGCAGGTGAGTTTTTGGACAAGTTGAACGGACCAATCCGGAGAGAACGATCATCGTGGATTAGTAAATGCTGCTGATTATATAAGGAAACCAGGTCCAGATCGAAGAACTCTTCTAGCTTCAAGACAGAATTCTGACGTTCACGAGATAGGTTGGCTTCGGATATTGACAACCTTGCAGCAGGGTTGGCTCCAAGCCTGTCCAGATACACCATGGCCGCACCATGTAGCACTGCTACCTGAGTATCTCCTTTGAAACTGTTTATGAAGCCAGTCCATGAGAGCAGATCCCGTATTGAGATGTTCGGCGTGGCAGTATCAAACGTAGCGGCAAACCAAGCCGCAAAATTAGCCATTGGCGTGGACAGATTACTGTATGCTGGGGACAGCTTGGCTTTTATGATTTCAAGTATCTCTTGCTTTTCAGACACAACCGGAACCCAAATCTCGGTGAATCGATTGCGAAGAGCTGGCGATAATTCTCTCTTCCCATAGTCACCACCAGGATTCATGGTTGCGAGGAACTGAAAACCCGTTGAAGCAACGACTATTGAGTCCTCGGAGCCTTTCTCTGCAAGAAACAGGGTGCGGCTTGGCTCAAGAAGACTGTTCAAGCGCTCGAGCACAGAGTCATCAGCAAGTGAGATCTCGTCCAGCAAAAAGGGTTGGCCGGCTCGCATGGCTTGGACTAGGCTACCGTCTGACCACTCGAAAAGCGCATTCATCCTGGCTTTGGTTTTCTCGATGTGGTATTGCATCTCATGGGACAGCTTCCCAGGTGACTGGCTCTGTAGAGCCACGTAGACCTCCGAAAGAAGCTTGTAGTTGCTACCGTATTTATCGTTGTAGGCATCGCAGTCTTTCAAAATGGCAATCAGATCTGAGACCAGCTGCCGTTCAATCAACTCACGGTTTCGGATTGGACGTTGGGCGCCTATCAGATCACCAGTCTCCATGTTTTGGTGAGCATTCACAATGTGAAGTTGGGTGTTCATGGTCTCTGCGATCACTTGGCATATCGATGTTTTCCCCGAACCAGTCTCGCCAACAAGTAAGACTGGCTCGTTGCTCCTCATTGCTTGCGTCACTAACACATAGAGACGCCGCATTGACCTCGTCCATACAATTCCCTGCGGGTTTGGCAAGGGCCTGCCTAACAGCTTCTGCAAACTTTCAGGACCGTAGATTTGATCCTCCCTTATCTTCACTTTCATTACGTCCTCAATGACTCGCTTGACGGCAGATCGTTCGTTTCCATTACGTACACGCTCTGCCAGCAACAAGAACCCATTGATAGCGAGCTGCTCGCGATCGTCCGCATCCCGAGAAGCCCATCGGAAGAGGTCTCTTAGCGTTGCAAAACTGTTCCTCTGCTCGAAGAGGCGACCACTTTGACGTATAATAGACAATTCCTTGTAGACAGCAACAATCCTCGCACAGAAAGAGGGCGCGATCTGGCTCCTCTTGCGGAGGATGGTTTCTAGCTCATCTGCTGGGATGTCATCAAATTGCACTTCGAGAAAACGGTTCTTGAATGCTCGAGACAAATTTTTGCGACCTCCATATATGCCTGGCGGATTCTGAGTTGCAAATAACATGAAATTTTCATGTGGTCGCACTAAATGCTGGGTCTCGGGTACTAGAAGCTCCCTGTTGTCGTCTAATAGTCTATTGAGTGCCTCCAATACATCTGTAGGAGCCAGATTCAGTTCATCCAGAACAATCCAGTAACCTTCCTTGAGAGCTTGTACCAAGACACCGTCCTGATACTCAAGTCGACCATCGGAATTGGAAACGTACATGCCAAGATACTCTTGGATATCAGTATGCTCATGGTTGTTAATTCTCACAAATTTGTTCCCAGATATTCGAGCGAGATACTCAATCATGCTCGTTTTCCCAGACGACGTCGGCCCCTGAAGCAGTACTGGAAATCTGCGTGTTGAAGTTGCACGTACAAGATTGAGTAAGTTGCGTTCTATGAAAGGAGTGATGATGTATTGAGCTTGTGTCTCAACCGGCAAAGTACCCTGGTTGACCCAGTAATGCTTGAACTGTACATAACTCTTGCCATCTTGAGGTACACGTGGAGTTTGGTGCAATATCGCATTGCGATTCTTTGCTGAACTGAGTATATGTTTATCGATGAGTGGCCTCAGAAGCGACTCGGAGTCTTTGCCCAGACTAGTCAAGAAACCTAGCGAAAACCCTTCTAGGAGAGCTCGACGTAAGCCGTAAATAGGGGTGATATCGGTCACAAATACCAAAGTCCTGGTCAAGGTTCGGAGACTGAAGTGTGGGGTTTGATTTGCACCGTCTACCAATCGTCGTTCTTCGAGGAGTTTTTTGATCTCGAGGTAAAGGTGCGCAATGTCAGTTGCCGCTCGCACGTCGGTATTGCAATGGTTGCCGAGATAGACCTTCACAATGGATACCAGATTGTCTAAGTCATTATCTGGAGCCTCGATAAAGATTTCCGTGAACCTTGAACGAAGGCTAAGAGGCAAATCACGCTTTGCAACATCCGTAGCAGGATTCATAGCTGCAAATATCCGAAAGTCCTTGTGAGCACGGATTCGTTCAGCATTTCCAGTGTCAGGCAGCATGATGGATGGCCCACCGTCTTGCTCCAGAGAGAACAAATCCGCCAAGCTTTCTAGGGTGTCGGGCGAGGCGAGATTGATCTCATCGAGGAGTACCCAGTCGCCATTTCTTGCAGCTTTGACAATGTTTCCTTCAATGAAAGAGAATGCAAATGCCTTCGAGCCGCTGGCAAGGTGCACTTTGAAAGCCTCAACATCTTCCGCGAATTTCTGCCACCTTATTCTCACATTCTGATAGCGTGACAACAATTTCCTTTTCTTCTGACTAGGCTCCTCAATAGCTTCTCCGAGGATCTTTCTGGGAGCACCAGACTTCGTCTCAATCATCCGCAAAGCTTCGAGCCAAAGCGTTAGAACTCGAGACCACCGACCCTTGAGGATTGCATTGCCGAGAGCATCGATATAATGTTGATTTGTATGCGAGGGAAATGTTAATCCTAGCAACTCATCAAAGTCTTCTTTCATGGGCATAGCAAGAGCTTTCATGTTGATCGGTTTGTGTCCACCAAGAAGGTCACCAGCCTCGCTTTGCTGCGAGAGATTGACCACAATCAACTTTCTATTCAAGCTTGATGCAAGACGTTGAACGATAGTTGTCTTGCCCGCGCCTGTTTCACCCACCAGAAGACATGGCTCTGCATGTTGTACTGCAATTGCAACTGATTCAAGGATTCGGAGAACGATGTCGGAGATTGCAAATGGATTGTGACCCGAGCGCTGACTATGCAGTCCAGCAGAGGCAGAACATTTTTTCTTATTCACATTGGCTCGGCCAACACGAAGCGAATGTCCAGAATTGGCATATGCTGGCCTACGGACTTTCAAACAATGAATCACACGCTGGACAGATACATGGAGGCCCTGAGCAATGAGATGAATGGCGATTTCCTTTGGCGAGCCTGAGGGAGAATCTCCAGCAAGACAATCCACCGCCTCAAGGAAGATTTGATCGTTCAATTCCTCTGATACCGGCTCTTGTCTTGAAGTGATGCCTGCGGCGATGAGGAGAGCTTCTATTCGTCTAGACCATCGAAGGAAGTCTCGAGGGCCGAGAGACTTGGTTGATAGAGAACTTCTAGATTTCTCATGGTCCTTGAGAGTCGTATAGACGTCTATCATTCTTGGTATATGAGAACGAAGAACAGGGCACTTTTGATATGCAATCTCGGCAAATTCTTCGTCCGGCGGCAGTTGGAAGGATACACGTTGCCAATGCCTGAGCCCAATCATGCTCGTTGCCGAGATGACTTCTTCTCCTTTTGTGTTTTGAGTCGAACGCATTGTTGCAATAAGCTTGAAACCTGGGCCAGGACGAATGGTTTTGCCCCAATTTGGAACGAGGAGCTCTCTTCGTTCAATTAAAGGCAGCAAAGTACTGATGATATCTTTGGGTGCACGATCAAGGTCTTCAATAAGAACCCACTTCCCCTCCATCACGGCAGTCGTTAAGACTCCGGGCCGCCAGCTGAAGGAGCCTGGTGTAATGGAACTTGTGTACATGCCGACCAAAAGCTTGATGTCTGACTGCTCGTTGAGGTGTAGAGTGAGCATTGCAGCGTTTTTACCCAGCTGTCGTGAAGCTTCTTTAATCACGGAGGTCTTGCCGGCACCAGACTTGCCGGTGACCAGTAAAGGCCTACCAGTATTGACCCCATGAGCAAACGCCGTCAAGTTGCTCTTTGTACACTCTGTAGCCACTAGTGATTCTCCATGCGAAATAGTCGCATCTATTCGAGGGACCAATACACCTGCAACCCATGCGGTGGTTCGCGCTAGATCTTCTGCCTGCACAATTCTTCGAATAGGACGCAGATTTGAGTCTCCCTGCCAGTTCCTACGTTCTGATCGATTAATTTGCAGCCTGTCATCTAGATGTTTCAATCTTTTGCTCTCCCACAGACTGAAGAAAGTATAGTCAATGGTCGTCTCTTCCCAAACCCCTTGGATTTTGCCCTCACCCACATAGGTATTGATCATAGACACCAGAGCGCTATCTGCGGCATGAAGATAAAGGCATAAGATTCTGACAGCCAAGTATCGGATTGAACGATGGTCGTGCTTCAACAGTAATTGCAGTTGCGCTGGGGAGACCCATGCCGCGTATTCCTGATTATCGAGCAGCAAGAGGCGGTACAGTGTAAGGAGTAGAGATAGTAGAGAGCCGACAGGTAGCTCTACTAATGCGGTGACATTACGCGTTCCTAAGTCACCTAATACTCCACGACGGGGCTTTTTCAAGAGAGCTTCTGCGTACTCCTTGAGATGTGGGGCGGAAGGGAGGATACGAGCCAGCGCAGCGAGAGATGATAAAGCTTCCGTTTCGGGATAAGCGAGCCATCTGCTGCAAATGTCGATGAATACAGGCTCGTGCGTGGCATAAATGGTGTAGAGATATTTGGGACGGAGCGCAAGTCTTGCGAGGGTATCGAGGTATTGGGGTGTAGTACCATCTGTCAGAACAGCCAAGGTCTCTTCTGGCAGATCTCCAACTGCTTGTATCTCCGCAAACAGCTGCACTGAACACAGAGAAATGTCCATTTCCTCGAACAGGCGAGGTGAAGAAGTGAGAGAAAATGAAAATCGAAATGTTTTTCAGGAAACTTTTTCTCCGCGTTCCGAGGTTTAGCCAGGGCTAGATCTGGATATCTATTGACCTCGGGGCTCCTACCTACATACGCCGAGGAAGTAGAAGTACCTTGCCGTTTTGTCTATTGAAACTGCGGGCAAGATGATAATAAGCTCATACACGAAGGGTTTACGATGACTGCTCCATCGTCAGGTCATTTCGGTGGCGATGGGGCCTCCTCATCATCTGGGCGCATCCAACTGCCCGGGACTTCATTAGACGGTCTTGATGGAGACGAAGCTGCAGACCTCAGCCTTGACAACGCTTTGCTCGATGATGATCCTCTGGCAGATGGTAGTGACAAAACACCGTAAGCTACTACATCTTCAAGGCTTTAAGTCTGAAGCTAAGCCATGCTAGGATCTCGTTCAGAAAGAAACCCAAGCCTTCTTCAGGCGTGATGCTACCAAAATTCCTATCACCCCAATCAAACCTCTCCTCGCGAAATGCCAGCCCCCATCCCGATCCAGCGTTTCCTCTTCCTACAGCGCGAAGCCGAAGGCTCCGAGACTTGGCATCGAACAACAATTCAGACGTCTCGCTGCCTCGAGGCAACGGCCACGCTTCAAATGGTACAGCTTGGAATGATACGAAAAACGGCGGATCGCTAGATTGGTATACGGAGGGTCCGGGACGGAGGGTTGGCTACGACGACCTTACAGCCATTGATTGGATCTTCGAATATACCAAAGAAAGGCAACGGTTGCGTTTTCTCTATTCAAGCGCTACTGGTTTGTTTGGATACGCTCAGCAAATACTTGATGCCAGTCAGATATGGATGGTCTTAATCGCCACAGGTATTGCGTCGGGTGTTCTGGCCGCGGGAATCGATGTGGCAAGTGATTGGCTCGGAGACCTCAAAACAGGGTATTGCCAGAGTGGAGAAGGAGGTGGACGATTTTACTTAAATCGAGGGTTTTGTTGCTGGGGACACGACTCGTGGGCTCAATGTCAAGGCTGGAGAACATGGGGCGATGCACTCCATGTACCGTCATCTGCTGGAAAATTCGTCGTCGAATACATTCTTTTCTTCCTCTATTCGATCCTCTTTGCAGTCTGTGCCAGCGTCTTGGTCCAGAATTATGCGACCTACGCCAAACATAGCGGAATCCCTGAGATCAAGACCGTCCTTGGGGGTTTCATCATTCGCCGCTTCATGGGAGGTTGGACACTGGTCATAAAGTCGCTTGGCCTTTGCCTTGCTGTTGCATCTGGTCTTTGGTTAGGAAAGGAGGGACCATTAGTCCATGTGGCTTGCTGTTGTGCGAATCTGTTCATGAAATTGTCGCCTAGCTTGAACGACAACGAAGCTCGCAAGCGGGAGGTTCTTTCGGCCGCGGCGGCAGCAGGGATTTCGGTCGCGTTCGGATCTCCTATCGGAGGAGTATTATTCTCTCTTGAACAGCTGTCGTATTATTTCCCCGATAAGACCATGTGGCAAAGCTTCGTATGTGCGATGGTCGCCGCAGTAACATTGCAAGCCTTCAACCCGTTTCGGACCGGCAAACTTGTCCTATACCAGGTCACGTACAGCAGTGGGTGGCATGGCTTCGAAATTGTTCCTTTCGCCATCCTTGGCATAATTGGCGGGATATATGGAGGCCTGTTCATCAAGTTGAACATGAAGATTTCGAAATGGCGCAAATCGTCTCGATGGGCTAATACACCCGTCCTCGAGGTGCTCGTTGCTGCAGCCATCTCAGCAATCTTGAACTTCCCTAATAAATTCATGAGAGCCCAATCGTCGGAGCTAGTCTACATGCTTTTTGCGGAGTGCGCTAAAGTCACAGACGACCAAGTTGGCATATGCAAGACCGGTGCGGCTTCCGCTGGTGTCATCCTGCTACTTTTGCAAGCCGCAGTGATTGGCTTTCTGCTTGCCTCAATAACGTTCGGTCTTCAAATTCCCGCGGGCATCATCCTTCCATCTATGGCCATCGGAGCTCTCTATGGCCGCGCCATTGGAATCATAGTCGAGATCTGGCAAGGGAACCATCCAAACGCACTCATATTCGCAACATGCGAGCCAGACGTCCCATGTATAACCCCAGGAACATACGCCATCATTGGCGCCGCAGCCGCTCTTGCTGGAGTTACAAGAATGACGGTCTCAATTGTCGTCATTATGTTCGAACTTACCGGCGCTCTGACCTACGTTCTGCCAATTATGATCGCAGTCATGATCAGCAAGTGGGTCGGCGATGCCTTTGGCAAGCGTGGCATATACGAGACCTGGATCCACTTCAACGAGTACCCCTTTTTGGACAACCGGGATGACTCGCCTGTGCCAGATGTCCCCGTCTCCCAAATCATGACACAGGTCGAAGACCTTGCGGTACTTACAGCTACTGGGAACACGATACAATCTATTCACGACATGCTGGTGGCTCACCCTTTTCGCGGCTTTCCCGTAGTATCTGACGCTACTGAAAACATATTGTTAGGCTATATATCCCGTACAGAGCTCATCTACTCGCTCCAATCCGCCGCTGCCGAACCAAGAAATCTGCCTCCATCAACAGAAGTCTTCTTCTCCCACCAACCCGACGCTGATCCGCAAACAACGCTTGATCTACGGCCATGGATGGACCAGACGCCGATCACCCTCAATGGGAAGAGCAGTCTCCAGCTCACCGTCAGCATGTTCTCAAAACTCGGATTGCGATTCATGTTATTCACGGACAAAGGAGCGCTCCAGGGCCTACTAACAAAGAAAGACATGTGGTACGTTCTCGATAGTGCCGAGGATGAGTCGCCGAGGATTGGCAGCGGCGTTTTAAGAGAAGAGCAAGGAGGGGAGTCGCGGGGTCTACTCAATAGAGATGGGGAACAGGAAGACTCTTTTATGAGCCCGGATCTTAGATGAGATTTACGGAGGACTTGAGTTGGGAGAGAGTCATCGCCAACGTCGTGGAAAACATTGGAGTGATACAACTTCGATGTCATGATGCTCGCACATCTACGCTTTCAGGTAATGCCCAGACATCTATTTAGTATCAAAGAGACTGATGGAATTGCTAGCCGAGGAAGTCTACCTGTGTTTAGTGCTGCAATATGTTGATAGCAAGTTCGTATGTTAGCGGGCGGAAGCAATTACAAATCACCTCAGGAACCTTTAGACGTGAGTGACATCGTAGTCACTACTAGAGACGGTTTTGCCAGCTGGTTACGAGGATTCGTTCCAATAGAAATTATTCTCCCAGTAGATCTGGCAAGCAAGAGACTCAAGCTCAGTCGTGGTTCGCATAAACACGTCCGAGATTCTACTTCATTTCCATTTCACTGTGCGTGGATCAGCACTTGATCACACATACGCCCTCTCTCCACTCAAAATCCACCCGCCCATCCTCAAAGCACCGCAACGCTGTACCCTCATCACTCTACTACTCCCCCCGCTTCTTCCTCTGCTTCTTCTTCCTCCCCTCCTCCTCCTCCTCCTCCTCCTCCTTCTCCACAGCCTCAATCGCCACCTCCCTTTCCTCCCACTCCTCCCCCGCCTCCCTATAATCATCCGAGTTGGTACTGCTAGTCTCATCAAACATTTTCGCATACTCCGTCCCCTCCTGCCCGATCGCCCAATGCCCCTCTCGCGTGCGCTTGTGCCGCTCGCGATCCTCCTCGATCCGCTGCTCGATTAGTTTCTTCTCGAGCTTTGAGCTCCCGTTAGCTTTGGTGATGGAGTCGGGGTTGTAGGAGGTGGCTTGCAAGCCGTCGGCGTTGGGGGAGGGGGAGAGGGCCGGGTGCGCGCCCGGGGCAGTGTCGCGTTCTTTGAGGCCTTCTTCGATTTCGATGACGGTTTTGGGGAGGAGGATGGATTTTTGTTGGAGGCCTGCTAGGACCTGTGCGTGTTCGTTGGCATTGTTAGAAGGTCTGGTTTTGGGTGGGGGGGAGGGTGAGGAGAGTAGCTTACGTGTCGCACGACTTTGACGTTGGCGGCGCCAGTGCCATCGCTGGGTGCTACTGCGTCCACGACGAGGAGGATGTCTTGTTGCATCATCCTCACGAAGTTGAGGTGGTTTTCGCGCTGGGCCATGTCACAGAGGTGCTCGATGAAGTACATGATGTTGGCGCGGTTGTTCATGGAGCTCTATATTTATAAGGTGTGAGTGTTGAAGAAGGATGAGAGGGGTAGACGAAGATCCACTTACGCGTTCCAGTTGTTCAAGAATACAGGAGTGCAGATCTTCGTCCATATCACGGTACTTGAGTGCATAGTGAGCTGCTTTTTGAGACGAGTTGACCGAGGCGTTTAGGTGCTGGAGCTGCGAGGTGAATCGCATGCGGACTTCGAAAGGGTCAGCCATCACTGACTGGGCGGCTGTCTCTCCAGGAAGCAGGATAGCAGGAGAGTTGATGTCTTCATCAAACGGGAAGATCTGAATCTCCACAGGCTCGGACATTGTGTCGGAGTTTCTTCGGTTCTGCTCGCAAAACCGATGCAGTAGGGACGGTCCGCTAGTGTCGGCCCTAGTTCCAAGGGTATCGCCCATTTAGGTTTGGAGCCCAGGATGTGCATTTCAGAAGCAAGCAGCATGAAATCATGTACAGTATCAGACTTTGTGATGGTTTGACACAGAGACTAGAGATCTACCATCTCGTTTCCATTACCCTTTGCTATCGAATACCACGCAAACGGGCTTAGGAAGAACGATAGTAGAAGGAAGCGGAGGAGCTGAAGAAGGGTTAATTAATGTCAAGGATCAGAATGTGCACTCATGGACCAATTCCTCAAAGTATCTGGAGCGCGAGGTTGAAACTGTCTGCTTTGTCTAAGCATGGCTATCTACTTAAAGTGATCTGCACAAACCTCGAAAGTCGTGTTCCTGTGAATATGTCAAGCGAACGCCGGGTAGCCTATTGGGCACTATAAATTTGGAGCGAGAATAAAAAATTGTCCCCGTGTTCAAGAAAATCTATCATGGCTCAACGCAGTAATCAAAGGGATGGATTGTCTGCGCAAATCAATGGTTTGACTCTCGGACAGGAGACTGACCGAGATGATAATGGCATGACCTTGACCGTCTTAGGCTGTGGTAAGTATGTGGCATTACAATTCGCGACCTTTTCCGCTTTGACAGACCTGACACTAAGTGTTATACAGGTACACTAGGTATAGCCATACTCTCGGGCATTTTATCCTCCCTATCAGATCAAAAAGCAGCCTCCGGTACGGCAACACCTTCTGAAGACCTACCACCACGCACACCAACACAATTCATCACCTGTGTGACTCGTCATGCCTCCGCCAAGCGCATTGAAAAAGAGCTCTCGCACCTTAATAGCTCCCTCACAATCCTTCAAAATGAGAACCTTCACGGTGTCAAGGAAGCAGATGTTGTGCTCTTAGGATGCAAACCTTACAACCTTACTGCGGTCCTCCAACAAGAGGGTATGCGAGAAGCCCTGGCCGGCAAATTCCTTATCAGCATCTTAGCTGGTGTGCCTGTCGACCAGATAGAAGATACAATCTATGGCGCTGGTAGCAGCAAGACCCTGCCAGCAGACCCAGCAGAGGACGGTCGCTGCAGGATTGTGCGCGTGATGCCCAATACCGCAGCTCTAATTCGCGAATCAATGACTGTCATTGCGACTTCAGATCCACCGCTTCCTCCTCACCTTTCCAGCCTCGTCACATGGATGTTCACGCGAATAGGCCGCGTGGTCTCCCTGCCACCGAGTCAAATGGACGCGTGTACCGCTCTCTGCGGCTCTGGCCCTGCGACTTTCGCCCTCGTCCTTGAAGCCATTGCTGATGGTGCGGTGGCCATGGGACTACCAAGGGCGGAGGCACAATTCATGGCCGCTCAGACTATGAAAGGAGCCGCTGGATTGGTACTGAATGGAGAGCACCCGGCTTTGGTAAGGGAGAAGGTTAGTACGCCGGGAGGCTGTACAATTGGTGGGCTACTGGTACTTGAGGAGGGAAGCCTAAGGGGAACAGTGGCAAGGAGTGTGAGAGAAGCAACTGTTGTGGCTGGGCAATTGGGGAGAGGGGTAAAAGGCGTTAACGGTACAAGGTTTTGAGGGAAATATCAGAGAAATAGGAAAAACATATCTCAGGATTATGTGGGAAGTGGAACATGACTCTCAACTTGAATGTTGGATAGGTTCTGCATCTACAGGTCGTAGATACATTGAGCAACGACAATTCTATAACATTGGAGGGCTTTCTGATGACTAGGTGCACCCTCTTCCTTCCAATTACTGGTACTTCCTGGACAGTACCCACAACACTCATCTAGATATGCATTATTATTTTAAAATAAGAGCTTGTGTAGACAAAGAGCGCATTGTTTCTATGCACCCAGAACTCTACGCGATGTCTCTCAATATAACGACTATTTGATCAAGAGACATGGCCAATGGTAACGCCACGCCGCTAACACAGCAGCGCCAAATGAACCTCATTCTATCACAATTCACCATTGATCTTCATCTATGCCGTTCGTCAAACAGTATAACCATCTCTCACATCAAGCATCCAACGTTACTCTGGGCTTCCATCTTAACCGAAGCAATCATTCAAGTAGTGCAAGTCTAACATAGCTTGTTCAAGCAGTTCTTCACACCAGAGCGACGACAACATATGAAATTGGAAGTAGCGCCCTACAAGACGTAGCTGGCAAGAGCTGTCTCACTCTATCACTCCATGACAAGTATGTGTTCCCTCTCATTCTTACGCTGCTTCCAATTTCATGCATCACTCTCTCGCGTGCATGTTTTCGTGAGAACGAATTTGCTATCCTTTGCGTGCACAATGGCCCCACCGCTGGGACAGGGTAGAAAGCAACCTCCACGTCACTTCTTTCCATTACCTCGGGGCGTCCGTCTTCCCAGTGAAAATAGGAAAACTGGTCCAACCGATCCCGGAGCACCAAAGGAGCAGCCAAGATTAACGCCGCATAGATCTGCATTGGGGGAGGAAACAGAAGAAGAACGAGATCAGTCACAGGAAACCTCCAATGAGATTCCATTTGAGCTGCGGGAGACCCAACCAGCTGCTCTTGAGGAGAGCCACCATGCGTACGGATTCGGCTCGCCTTATGAATATGAGCGGCCATCGGACGCTAGCTTTGCAGCTCCCCTATTCCGTGAATATGAACTGCCACTGAAACCCAGCTTTGCAATTCCCCTATCCCGAAGCCCAAAAGTGTCGCCAGTCAAAGGCTCATCAGATCGATATCCTGACGTTCCGTTCCCCTCGGAAAGCCCAGAAAAGGGATCCACAACGCCAATTGTAAACCCTAAGGAGCAAGCCCGAGATCTATTGCGCGAGTCAACGCTCGAGGAACCTCCTTCTCCGCTTCTATCACACTCTGGAAACACGACAATATCCGATCCTAGCGATGAGCTTTCCTCGGAGCGTCCAGTGACATCTCATTCGGCTCCACATGTACCAAAGCCTGGACACACTCACAAAACCGCCCCTTCTATTGTGCACCGTCCAGATCTCCCGGCGAAATACTCCTCACGACCTCATCATTCTTATCTCCAACTACACTCGTTCCCAGTGTCGTTAGGGTCATCTTCCAGCTACGTTTTAAGATCGAAGAAGAAGATTCGCAAGCATAAACATTCCCAAGGGATCCCAGACAAACGCCCAGGGATTGAGAAGTCGACTTGAAATGCTGGATGAGGCCAGGGTTTCCGAGTGAAGGAGTTCGTTGAGCTTAATTCTAGATAATGACTATGCTCATGATCAGCTACCAACTCCTACCATATTCCGAGCTTCCTGTCCCTCCCGCCAAAGCCTATCTCGAATAAAATGCAGATAGCTTGGATTCAATCTATGCCAAAGACTCCGAGGACTTTGGTTGGCTGCATAATCCTTGCGAGCCAAAATGCTGGATCCAGTGGCCATTTGCTTCTTAACGAGATCCAAAGTTGAACACGGGAAATGATTGCATGAAGAGTCAAGCATTCTATTTCCTGTGGAGCAATTCCATTATTTCTGCTCAGCCTGCGCTGCATCTTCCATTCATCTTATCTCATCTCAAAATCTTCGATCATGTGGCTAACTTTGCTCTTCTTCTAGTGGCGGCGAATAACCACACAGCGCCACTTCCACCATCGGTGGAAGAAGCTTATAGAAGGAAATGCATCGAGCTCAAACGCCGCATGGCCGAGGTCGAGGAGAGCAACGACGCCTTTCGCCTTCGCAAAGCTCGGGCGACGCGTGGTATCCGTAAAATGCGTCTTGAGCGTGCATACCTTCTCGAAACCCTCGGCAAACGAATGAAGAAGGCTGGAAGCACTAATGAAGGAATGCAAGGATACTACGACGAAGACAGCGAAGGTAGCAGCGAGGGTCCCCCCACGGTAAGTCTATTGAGCTCAAAACACTGCATTTCCCAATCGATCCATCACTGCTAACAACCCCCTCAGCCACGCGAGCGCCCCCTCCGAACAAAACGTAGCCATCGCCGCCCCTACACAGCCGACAACGCCGAATACCAACAAGCCGTACCTCTCCAAGCTTACCCCCCCT
>JAABUQ010002729.1_pt1 | contig 34151 bp, 29 predicted proteins | sample 5560001 | NCBI WGS metagenome assembly JAABUQ01 (sample SAMN10711888, study PRJNA513371) | rock metagenome | isolation source: Antarctica rocks | place: Antarctica: Victoria Land, Finger Mt nord | collected 2015-12-18
TGCGATGCCGGGGCAACCACGGCCTTCGAGGTCAGGGGCCAGAGGTGCGCGAAGCCAGGTTCCCTGCTAGCAAGCCGAAGCCAATGGATCCGCTTCGCTGGACCCGAGACACTTCCTTCCGCCTCAGACGTCCGGGTCACGTAGAGCCTCAGACGTTCGGGTCACGTAGACTGGAAGACACACGCCGTCCCTGGAGCACACACATACTTTGATGAAGGATCCAAGCCCCTCCGTGTCCAAAGCCAGAACCTGGCTTCGAACAAGGCTCCCAACCCTTTGCGCTCTGGCCACCCTGGCGTTTCTTCTGGCTCTCGGGACTCATGTTCAAGGCAATGTTGTCGGCGCCTGGCGGATGCTGGGAGTCGCTGCCTTGTCGCCTTCGTTCGCGGATACACGGGGCGTGACCCAGCCCATCGATTGCGTTCGAGCCGGGACGGATCCATACGTGACCAAGAGCTGCGATTCGTTTCACCGGCTGTATAACTATCCTCCGATCTGGCTTTCGCTGCGCTACCTCGGTGTGACGTCCAGGTCCACTCTGACTTTGGCACTTACGATGGCGTGCCTGACCTGGGCTGCTTTTCTGGTTCTTTTCCGAGCGGAGAGGATGTTGAGCGCGGTCATCATCTTCTTCGCGGCGCTGTCGCCCCCCGTTCTGCTGGCGCTGGAGCGCGGCAACATCGATCTGGTGGTCTTTGCGCTGATGGTGCTTGGGTTTTTTCTGATTGAGTCCCGCCTCGCTCGCGGGAGATCCGCGGCGAACGGCCTGCTGATCGTGTTGCTAACGGTGCTGAAGGTTTACCCGATTGTGGCCGTTGCGGTGCTGGCACGCAGCCGAAGATGGCTGGCTGCTGTTCTGGCGACAGGCGTGGCAGCCACCGCGGCGCTTCTTCTTACTGCCGGACCCCGGCTGCGGCAGATCTCGGGGAACACGCCCCAGGACACGACCGATTCGTTTGGTGCGCTGCCGTTCTTCTTCGTGATGGCCCAGCACTTTGCCCATGGGCTGATTCCTTCGATTCTCGATCACAATTTTCGTGTCAGTGGAGGCGCCTTTCTGATCGCGGTCGCCTCGGTTGGGGTTGGCTGGAGGATGCGAGGTCGACTGGACCGGATTCTTCCGCCATTCCATCTCGTGGGCCCAACGGCCGCAGTCGCCGCCTCCGGACTGGCGATCTTCTGCTTCGTGTTTGCGCGTGGATCGAACTATACGTACCGGCTGATCTTCCTCCTGGGTGCTCTCGCATTCTTGATCGACGACTTGAACGAGAGTGGATCCAACCGGGCGTTGCTCCTGAGTGTGCTGGTCCTTTCGTTTCTCTGGACACCGTTCCGATCCACTCCCTTGTTATTCCAGGCGCTCGACGGAGCGATGTTCGCCGTTGCGTGTGCGTGGCTCGGCACGGCCTTGATCTCCCGTCTGCGTCCCTCCATCGCTGAGAACAGAACCGGCTGATGTAGGGAGGCGGAGAATTCTGCACGGTGGCTCAGGCGGTTGGGCCGGCGAAGATCCTTCGGCGTCCCGCCGAGCGAGGGAGTCTTCGGGACCCTCTTTGTACGGGAACAGCGGTGTGCGTGCGCGATCTTTGGTCTAGTGGCTGGCGGCGGCTTCGGGGAAGAGGCGGATGTCTTCGATGTTGCGGTAGCTTTCGGCGTAGTCCATACCGTAGCCGATGACGAAGTGGTTGGGGATGGTGAAGGCGACGTAGTCGGCCTCGATGGGGACGAGGCGGCGGTCGGGCTTGTCCAGGCAGGTAGCGACCTTGAGCGAGGCGGGCTTGTGCTGGAGCATGAGGCCGCGGAGGTAGGACATGGTGAGGCCGGTGTCGAGGATGTCTTCGACGAGGATGACGTGCTTGCCTTCGATGGGGTTGTCGATGTCCTTGATGAGCTTGACGGCTCCCGAGGAGACGCGGGCGCGGCCGTAGGAGGAGACGGCGACGAAGTCGAAGGTGGCGTCGATCTTGATGGAGCGGGCGAGGTCGGAGAGGAAGATGGCGGCGCCTTTGAGGACGCCGATGAGCACGACGGATTGGGCGGCGTAGTCGCGGGTGATCTCGGCGCCGAGGGCGGCGACGCGATCGGCGATCTCCTGTCGGGAGAGCAGGACGGGCATGCCGGCGGCGGGCGGAAGTGGGGTCGTGCTGGAGGGCATAGGCCGAGGGTATCGCGGATGTGGAGTGCGGGGCAAAGCTGGCGCGAGCTTGGAGCGGGCGGCGGGCGAGCGGGCAGGCGGCCGGACCCGCGCCGCTATACTTCGGGAGGAAGCGAGGTTTATGTATCCGTATATCCACCTTGGATCGTTCAGCCTGGGGACGTTTGGGCTGTTGCTGTGGGTTGCCGCCGTGGTGGCGACGATCGCGTTGCACCGGAACTTCGTTCGCAAGGGTGTGGATGCGGATGCTCTGAGCGTGGTGGCGGTGGTGCTAATCAGCGGCGTGATTGGGGCGAAGGTGTGGCATGAGTTGCAGGATGTGCCTGGGCTGATGGCGGATATGCGGCAGATCGCGACGCCGGGGTGGGCGCACGCGGGCACGGTGGTGATGGGATTTCTGACGTGGCTGCGGGCGGGGTATGCCTGGTTTGGCGGTCTGGTGGCGGGGATCGCCATGTTGATGTGGCAGGGGCGGGCGGCGCGGCCGAATGGGATGGCGGGATGGCGGGGGGCGGTCCGGATGCTGGACCTGGCGGCTCCGGCGGCGGCGATCGGGTATGGTGTGGGGCGGATTGGGTGCCTGACGAGCGGGGACGGCGACTACGGGATCAGGACGACGCTGCCGTGGGGCGTGCACATGCGGCCGGATGCGCTGGTTCCGGTGTATCCGCCGGAGGCTCTGGTGCAGCCGACGCCGGTGTATGAGCTGCTGTTTGCGGTGCTGGTGTTCTCCGTGCTGTGGAAGCTGGGGGAGCGGGCTCGGCCGCTGGGATGGTTGACGGGGGTGTACCTCGTGCTGAGCGGGGTGGGGCGGTTCCTGGTGGAGTTTGTGCGGATCAACCCGAAGCTGTATCTGGGGATGAGCAATGCGCAGGTGGCGGCGCTGGGGAGTGTGGTGGTGGGGGTGAGTGTGGTGGCTTGGGCGCGGCGGATGCATTGGAAGCCGGTGCTGCTTGCGAAAGACGTTGGGGCATAGTAGATGGTTCAAATTGCGATGGTCCTACTCTCGCAGTGAGCGTAAATTAGCTTACGTAGAGATAATGTCACTACGTGTTAGTGCCAAGAGGCGAGGTGTTCATGGCTACAGTTCCGCAAACCAAAGCTGACAACGCAGCGCAACGGGAAGATCCCGCAGAGAAGATTGCCCGACTTCTTGAAGAGCACTTCGATGAGATGGGTTGGAGCGAAGCCGAGCGCGATGAACGTGTCGCCTCCGCCAGTGCTAAGGTCGACGCTGCTGTAGCTCGCGCCAAGCCTGCAGGATAAGAGGGAAGCGCGGGTGCTGAGCGTCCACGCTGTAATCTCGCAATAGAACGTCTCGGAGCGTGGTCTCATCTGGGATTGCAGACAGCTCCTTCATCTGTCTCTCCATCTCACGTGCCCGTTTGTTTGCCTCACTCTTATAGCTCTTCGGTCCGCTGCTGCTGTATTCGTCCATCCCTAGGTGTCCTTCCACTTGCTGAAGTCGGCGAAGAGATTACCATTCGCCGGGGTCGTCGAGCGCTGCTTCTCAAATTTTTATGGTGCTGGATGCCTTTACCGGCGCGTGTGGTTCAAAGGCGTCTGAGGTAGGCCTTGGCTGCTTCGAGCTCGGGGAAGAGGCGTTCGTCGGCCTGGAACTCGCGGGAGTGGACGCAGCGCCGGCCGGCTTTGACGCGGACGGGGTGCTTAAGGTGGAGCATCTCGTGGTAGAGCAGGTATTCGACGGCGCAGCGCGGCGTGTCGGGGCGATCGAAGACGCGGGAGACGACGATGGTGTTGTGGGCGGCGTCGTAGTGGCCGAGCATGCGGCGGGCGTGGTGCGCGGACCAGGTGAGGACGGGGCGGCCGAGGAGGCCGTGGAAGAAGCGGGTATTGAGGGTTTCGAAGACCTCGTCGAGGTCATAGTGATGGCCGACGGCGGTGAGGATGCGCTTGCGGCCGCGCGTCTGGCGGATGTGCGCGGCCTGCTTCGCGACGGCCTCGGACGAGACGTGGCGGCGGTAGCGGTCGGCGTGCGCGGGCGTGATGGGCTTGCGGTAGAGCTTGGCGAGGAGGATGTGCGCGATGGCGTGGTGGACGCTCTCGGGCGCGTGTTCGAGGAGGTCGGAGAGGCGGACGTGGAGCTGGCCTTCGCGGAGGCGGATGGTGGTATTGAGCGAGGTGAAGCGGCGGAAGCGGATGTCGATGGGAGGCATGGGCGCGCGCGGGCGCAGGTCGCGATACTGCTCTTCGAAGATGGGGGCGAGAGGGGAGAGCACCTGGCCCCAAGTTTAACATCCAGGCATGGGGGGAGCAGCCCATTGCGTGGGCTTGTCCGGGTATCGCGCGGGGTGCGCGGAAGGTTAGGGGAGCAAGCGGAGGGAGGCTGCCGGGCGGATAGACGGGTGGATGGGACCGTGGACCGTGGGCGGTGTGGATGGGTGGGTTTGTGGCCGGGAAGGTTCGATCCCGCCTAGTGGGAGCGCGAGGTGGAACCGGGACTTTCACGGTCCTTCTCCGCCTTCACGGCCTCGGGGTGGGCGGCGAAGTAGGCTCGCTGCTCTTCGACGAGGCGGGTGGAATCTTCGCGGATGTCGCGGATGCTTTCGAGCGCCAGCTTGCGGGCGAGATTGTAACTCTCGTTGTCCGGAGCGGAGCGAAGGGCGCTCGACCAGCGATCGGTGGCTTCGAGGAGCTTGGGAAGCTGCCTGCGGAGGTCGCGGTGACGCGGACCGTAGTCGTCGAGGTTGTCGTTGAGCTCGTCGGCGATGGAGTTGAACTGCTCGAAGAGGTCGTGGAGGTCGTCTTCCCGGCCGGGCCGACGGGGCTTGGCGACGAGCTCCTGGATCGTCTTGGAGCGGTTGTCGAGGAACTTGATGAAGACGCCGATGCGGTCGCTGGGGATGTAGGCGGCCTCGCGCAGCTGTTCGACCTCGCCGTCCGAGAGGGCGGAGTCTCGCTGCCGGGCGGAGGCGGAGGGGGCCGCGAGCAGAACGAGGAGGCAGAGGAGCGCGAGGCGGGCCATGGCGAGCTAGTGCTTGAAGACCTGGGCGAGCAGCTCGTCCTGCACCTGGTTGAGCTGCTTCAGGGTAGCCTGAAGGGTTTCGCGGTCGTCGCTCGAGACGGCGTGCATGTATTCGCTGAGCCGATAGGTGGTGTGATGCATAAGCATTTCAGCGTTTTTGAGGCGCTTGGTGTCGTTGGCGAGGCCCAGGTGAATGAGCTGGGCGTAGTGCTCCACACGTTTCAGCGAGGCGCTCGCGTTTTCGAGGTCGCCGGCGAGCATCTGCCGTCCGGCGAGCTCGGTGGCGGCGTGGACGAGCTCGGTGTAGAGGAAGCACTGCTCCCGGGGTCCTGCCTGCGAGGCGCGTAGCTCCAGTTGCGAGAGCATGTGCTCGTCGAGGATCACCTCGTTAATGCCGGCGTGGGCAGAAGGAGGGAAGAGGAACAGAGCCAGAGCGAGAAAGAGGGGGAGGAGAAGAGCGGGACGATGCGGGGCCGAGGGGAGATCGAGCGTCATGACGCACCTCCTGAGGTGCGACCATCTACTTCGTGTGTTCGAGAGCGATGAGGCGGTGTCGCGCCTCGCCTTCCTCGTCGGGGAAGTTACCATTCGCCGCGGAGAGAAACTGCCGGTAGGCCTCCGAGGCCAGCTTCAAGTGGTGCAACCTATCATGTGCGGCGGCCGCAAGGAACAAAGAAGAAGCGGACTGTGGCAGGACTGTAGCACGTAGCTGCAGCGCACGCAAGACCGTGTTTGGGTCATTGTTTTGCGTGGCCGCAAAGGCCAGGTGACTGGCGGCTTGGGCCATGGCCTCTTTGGACGAAAAGGCTGAGGGGAGGGCGAGGGCGCGTTCGAGCAGCGGCTGGGCCTCGGGGAAGCGTTTGAGGTGGATGAGGGCATCGGCGCGGTCGTCGAGGAGGTTCGGATCGGCGGGCTCCTGGGCGGAGAGGGCGGCGAAGATGGGCTCGGATTGCGCGTACTGGCCGGATTGACTGAGGAGGCGGGCGTAGAGGCGGGAGACGGCGGCGTTGCCGGGGCTGGCGGCGTGAAGCTTTTGGACGAGGCCGGTGGCTTCTTCGGGCTTGTTCTGCTGGAGGTAGAGACTGGCGAGCTGGGCGGTGAGCGAGGGGTCGCCGGGGTGGGCAGAGAGGGCGGCGGTAAGGAGCGGCTCGGCTTCAGCGACCCTGTTGCCCGTGGTGAGCAGGTGAGCGAGAGCGGCGGTGGCGGCGGGGTCGCCGGGGGTGCGCTGGAGGAGACGGCGGTAGGCGGCCTCGGCGGCGGGGAGGTCCTGGGCGTGCTCGGCAAGATCGGCTGAGAGGAGGGTGTCTTCGGGGGTCTCGGGGGTGAGCTTGAGGGCGGAGAGGAGGGCATCGCGGGCGGCGGCGGGGTCGGTCTCGCGATCGAGGTGGGCGAGGGCGCGAAGGGCGCGGGCGCGGAGGGCGGGATCGGGGGTGTTGAGGGTCGTGGCGCGGGTGAGCTCGGCGCGGGCTTCGGGATCGCGGTGGTTGCGGGCGAGAAGGAGGCCGAGAGCGAGGTGGGGCTCGAGGTAGCCGGGGTCGGCGGCGATGGCCTTCTTGTAGGTCTGCTCGGCGGCGCTGGTGTGGGCGGGGTCGGTGTCGCTGAGTGCGTCTTCGGCGGAGGCGAGGTCGAAGAGGACCCGGGCGTCCGTGGGGTACTTCGCGGCAAGGGGTGTGAGGAGCTTGAGGGCGAGGGGGAAGTTTCGGCGGGTCAGGGCGTCGGCGGCCTGTGTGCGGAGGGGGTCCTCCTCCCTCTGTGTGGTTTGCGGTTGCGAGCTGGAGCTGCTGGCGTCGGTGGTTCCGGCGGGGAGCTGGGCTTGGGCAGCGCCGAGGAGAAGGAGCACGGGACAGAAGAGGAACGGCCGTATGCGGACTTGAGCGAACACCATGTACCCTCCTCCCCCGTACTTTGTACCCAAAGTCTTCGAAGCAGGGTACTTAGAAAGCGAAGTACCCCCCCCCCTCGGACGCGCGGAAGCCCGACTTATCGCCGGGCTTCTGTGATCTCGTACTGTGTCTACTATAGCAGGGCCGAAGTGTGAGTTGCGCCACGTGGGGCGCAGCTGAGAGGAGGGTTTTTTGGATAAGAAAGTAGGGAGACATGACACTGCCCACAAGCGCGTTCTGGTTAGCAAGACCAGTCTCAGGGAAGGAGTTGTCGAGGACGATAGGGTTTAGCTTATTCTTCAGAGCGACGCATGAGTGACTACAACTTGAATGAGGCAGAGAAAGTTGCGATCTGGAGGGGAGACGGTGAGAAGTGTTTCTACTGCCGAACTCCTGTTCCTTACAGCGAACTCCAGGTTGAACACAATCGTTCCTGAGAAAATAGCCTCCGGCACACTTGCAGAGCTGCGTCCCGTCCTCCCCGCAAAGTTCCAAATCAACTCAATTCAACTTGGGTAACCTGCCATCAGGGCTGCAACAGTCGCAAGGCCTCCTTTGTGTTTGGAGCGAATGATCGCTTGCTTCCAATTCATTCGGCGACCACCCACTCTCCACAGCAATCGTCCGATCTCCGTTTTGCTTTCGAGATTGGTAACGGAAGTCGGCTTGTATTTACGCATCACCGGGTGTGCTGTGTCGGAAGGCTAGCTTGTGGTACCGGAGCCCTTATGCGGAGACCTCTTCGGCGGCTTCGCTTTCGGGGGTTTCGGTGCGGGCGGCGGCGGAGGGGAGGTGGAGGACGGGGGCGAGCCAGTGGCCGGTGTGGGAGACGGGGTTGGCGGCGATCTGTTCGGGGGTGCCGATGGCGATGATTTCGCCGCCGCCGGAGCCGCCTTCGGGGCCCATGTCGATGACCCAGTCGGCGGACTTGATGACGTCGAGGTTGTGCTCGATGACGAGGAGGGAGCCGCCGCCCTCGATGAGCTTGCGGAAGGCGGAGAGGAGCTTGGCGACGTCGTCGAAGTGGAGGCCGGTGGTGGGCTCGTCGAGGATGTAGAGGGTGCGGGATCCACCCCAGCCGGCAGGCCGGCCGGAAACCCCGGTTTCCACCCCAGCGGCAAAGCCGCCGGGGACCCCGGTTGAGCGGGCCTTGGCGGCCGCCTCGTTGGTGGTGGAGCGATTGGCGATGGAGCGGGCGGTGGCGAGGTGGGAGGCGAGTTTGACGCGCTGGGCCTCGCCGCCGGAAAGCGTGGTGGCCGACTGGCCGAGGCGGACGTAGCCGAGGCCGACCTCGTCGAGGACGTAGAGCTTGTCGGCGATTTTGGGGTGTCCGGCGAAGTAGGTGAGGGCTTCCTTGACGGTCATGTTGAGGACGTCGTAAATGTTTCGATTGCGGTACTTAATGTCGAGGATGGTGGATTTGTAACGGGTTCCGTTGCACTCTTCGCAAGGGAGTTCGATATCGGCGAGGAACTGCATTTCGACGGTGACAGTGCCGTCGCCTTCGCAGACGTCGCAGCGGCCGCCGGGGACGTTAAAGGAGAACTGCCCGGCGGCGAGGTTGCGGCGTTTCGCGTCGGGCTGCGCGGCGAACAGGGCGCGGATGTCGTCGAAGGCTTTGATGTAGGTGACGGGGTTGGAGCGCGGGGTGCGGCCGATGGGGGACTGGTCGACGAGGATGACCTCGTTGAGGTGCTGGGCGCCGGAGAGCTCGCGGAAGAGGTGGGTGGGGGCCTGGGCGGAACCTTCCTCCTGGCCGAGCGCCTGGAGGAGGGCGCGGTAGAGGACCTGGTGGATGAGGGTGGATTTGCCGGAGCCGGAGACGCCGGTGATGCAGCAGAGGAGGTTGAGGGGGATGTCGAGGTCGACGCCGCGGAGGTTGTGGATGCGGGCGCCGGTGAGCTTGAGGTGCTCGCGGCCGGGGTCGCGCCGCAGCTTCGGAACGGGGATGAAGGAGCGTCCGGAGAGGTAGCGGCCGGTGATCGAGGCGGGATTGGCGGTGACCTCGGCGACGGTGCCGGAGGCGAGGAGATGGCCGCCGAGCTCGCCGGCGCCAGGGCCGAGGTCGAGCAGGTGGTCGGCGGAGCGGATGACGTCGGGGTCGTGCTCGACGACGAGGATGGTATTGCCGAGGTCGCGGAGGTCGTGCATGATGCGGATGAGCTTGGCGGTGTCGCGGGTATGGAGGCCGATGGAGGGCTCGTCGAGGACGTAGAGCGCGCCGACGAGCCGGGAACCGAGGGAGGTGGCGAGCTGGATGCGCTGCGACTCGCCACCCGAGAGGGTGGAGGAGAGGCGGTCGAGGGTGAGGTAGTCGAGGCCGACCTCGTGGAGGAAGCTGATGCGCTCCCGGACCTCTTCGAGGATCTTTCCGGCGATCTCGGTCTGCGTGGGGGAGAGCTCGAGCTGGTCGAAGAAGCTGGCGGCGGCGGTGATGGTGAGGGCGGAGGCCTCGCAGATGTTTTTGCTGCTGAGGAGGACGGCGCGGGCCTCGGCGCGGAGGCGCTGTCCGCGGCAGTCGGGGCAGGTGGCGTAGCCGCGGAACTTGGAGAGAAAGACGCGGACGTGCAGCTTGTACTTTTTGCGGTCGAGATCGGCGAAGAAGCCGCGGATGCCGGGGAAGGTGCCGTGTCCTTCCTCGATGAGGCGCTGCTGCTCGGGCTCGAGATCGAACCAGGGGACGTTCATCGGGATGCCGGCCTGCTTGGCGAAGCGCTTGAGCTCGCCGTGCATGGGGCGGTACTTGCCGCTGGCCCAGGGTGCGATGGCGTCGGCGTCGATGGACTTGGATGTGTCGGGGAGAATGAGGTTGGGGTCGAAATCGATGGTGTTGCCGAAGCCCTGGCAGCGCGGGCAGGCGCCGTAGGGGTTGTTGAAGGAGAAGAGACGCGGCTCGGGCTCGCGGTAGGCGCGGTGGCAGGTGGCGCACTCGAACGCGGCGGAGAACCGCTTCGCGGCGTGTTGGCTTTCCGCCCCGGACATCTCATGGAACTGGACTTCGCCGGACTCGCGGTAGCCGGTCTCGATGGCGTCAACGAGGCGGGAGCGAATGTCGGGGGAGAGGGCGAGGCGGTCGATGAGGACGAAGATGGGGCGGGCGGCGGGGTCGGAGAAGTCGAGTTCGAGGAGGGACTCGGGGGTGGAGAACTCGACGATCGAGCCGGTGGAGCCGTCAGGGGCGGGCTGGTAGAGGCGGTTGTAGCCGCGCCGGCGGAGCTCGGTAAGGCGTTCCTTGAGGGAGTCGGTGAGGTTGAAGACGGGGGTTGGGGGGGCGGTGGACTTCGCCGACTTCTTTGTGATTTTCTTTGCGGGCTTGGGGGTGGGTGCGGGTTCGGCGGCCTCGGCGGCAGTGGTGGACTGCTGGAGCGGTTCGAGGCGGACCTCGACGCGCTGGATGGGGAACAGGGCGTAGACGCGGGTGGATTCAGGCAACGCCAGCAGAGCGGAGACGATCTCGTCGACGGTGTCGCGGCGGACGACGCCGCCGCAGTGGAGGCAGGTGACGGTGCCGCAGCGGGCGTAGAGGAGGCGCAGGTAGTCGTAGATCTCGGTGGCGGTGGCGACGGTGGAGCGCGGGTTGCGGGTCTGGTTCTTTTGCTTGATGGCGATGGCGGGGGCGAGGCCGTCCATGTGGTCGACGTCGGGCTTTTCGATGCGCTCGAGAAACTGGCGGGCGTAGGCGGAGAGCGATTCAACGTAGCGCCGCTGGCCCTCGGCGTAGACGGTGTCGAAGGCGAGCGAGGACTTGCCGGAGCCGGAGACGCCGGAGACGACGGTGAGGGCGTTGTGCGGGATGTCGACGTCGATCGACTTGAGGTTGTGGGTGCGGGCTCCGCGGATGGTGATCTGGTCGATCGAGGTCGGGCGAGCAGCGTCGGGAGCGGTCTCTGGATCGAGCGGGGAGCTAATCATGGCCACTGTCTATTGTCGGATAGATGAGCGAGGATTGCGAATCGAGGAGAGCTATGTCATAAGCTAGGTGAGATCCTGAGCGCTGTTCACGGTCTGAGCTCCTGAGGCTTAGGATGCGCCTGCGGGAGGTGTTTGCAAGCTACAACTCGGCGCGCTGGGGGCGGAAGATCTCGAGGAGGAGGAGGGTGGCGCCGATGCAGATGGCGGAGTCGGCGACGTTGAAGTCGGGCCAGTGGTAGTGGACGATGTGCACTTCGAGGAAGTCGATGACGAAGTGGTGGACGATGCGATCGTAGAGGTTGCCGAGGGCTCCGCCGAGGATGAGGGCAAGGGCGACGGCGGAGAGGGAAATCTCGCGGCCGGTGCGCCAGAGCATGCCGGCGACGATGATGGCGGCGAGGATCGAGAAGGTGATGAGGCCGAGGCGGACGGCTTCGGGGTGGTTGGATTCGTCGAGAAAGGAGAAGGCGGCGCCGGTGTTGAGGACGTGCGTGATGCGGAAGATGCCGGGGAGGACGGTGATGTGGTCGCCGGAGTGGACATTCTTGATGATGAGGAACTTGGTGAACTGGTCGAGGGCGACGGTGAGGAGGGCGATGAGGAAGAGGATAGGGCGGCGGTCGCTGATTGTAGCGCTTCGCGCCGCCGCGGTGGGGGTGGACTGATAGGTGGAGGTCATTGGGCTGCGGCCTCCTGTGGTGCTGCGGTTGCGGGAGCCTGGGCCTGGTAGGGCGGGTAATCGATAGCGATCAGGGCTTCGGTGCAGCGGAGGCAGACGGTTGGGTAGTCGGGGGAGTCGCCTACGTCGGGGACGTAGCGCCAGCAGCGCTCGCATTTCGAGGTTGTGCAACGTCCTGTCTCAATTTGCAGCGTTGATCCCGCTAACGAGGTCGTGCGTATGGCTGATTCACCGTCCGAGTCTACGAAAGCGAACTCCTGCTCATCGGAGAGCGTATCTATCACGTCTCGTCTTGCCACATCCTCCGAGAGAAGACACTCTGAGACTCCGAAAAGCTCGGGCAGAACATGCCCATAACGCTCGAGCAAAACGCGAGTAGCACCACCCGAAGTGAGTCGGATCCGTGCTTCGAGACCTTTTCCGATCTTGCCCGTTTGCCGGTCTAGCTCTAACGCTCTAAGCACCTCAGATCGAACGCTGAGCAGTTGGGTCCAGTCTTGTTCAAGGTGGCGCACGGAGCCCGGGATGATCTCGAGCATGTCGGGGAAGAGAGCGAGGTGGACGCTGGGTTCGCGGCCTTCGACTTTGGGGAGTTGTTGCCAGACCTCGTCGGCGGTGAAGGAGAGTATGGGGGCGATGAGGCGGGTGAGGGTTTCGGCGATGCGCCAGAGGGCGGTCTGGGCGCTGCGTCTTTGCCAGTAGAGCTTTTCCTGATAGGGCCGGTCTGCCTTGAACGCGACGGGGAAGGTGTAGAGGCGGTCTTTGATCACGTCGAGATAGAGCGCGGACAGGTCGGTGTTCACGAACTCGTTGAAGGCGTGGTAGGCGCGGTGGAACTCGAAGGTGTCGTAGGCCTTGCGGATTTTGGAGATGAGATCAGCCGTGCGGGCGAGGATGTACTGGTCGAGGGGTTCGAGCCTGGCGAAGCTCTCAGCGGAGAGCGGGCCCATGCCGCCGACAGCGTCGGTGGCGGGGGTGAAGTCGTGGAGGTTGCCGAGGAGGAAGCGGAGGGTGTTGCGCAGCTTCCTGTAGTTTTCGCTGACGCGCCCCATGAGGGCTTCGCTGGCGGCGACGTCTTCGCGGAAGTCGACGGAGGCGACCCAGAGGCGGATGACCTCGGCTCCCAGGCGATTGGCGACATCGACCGGATCGACGCCGTTGCCGAGCGACTTCGAGAAGGCGCGACCCTGCTCGTCGAGGGTCCAGCCGGAGGTGGCGACCATCTTGTAGGGGGCATGTCCGCGCACCGCGATGGAGGTGAGCAGGGACGAGTGGAACCAGCCGCGATGCTGGTCGCCGCCCTCGGTGTAGAGGTCGGCGGGGATCTCCGCTTCGGGGCGGCGGAGCTCTGGGTCGGCGTCGAGGACGGCGTGCCAGGAGGAGCCGGACTCGAACCAGACATCGAGGATGTCCATCTCCTTGCGGAAGTCGTCTTTCGCGCCGCAGTTTCTGCAGGCGGTGCCGGCGGGGAGGAGGTCGGCGACCTGATGGGCGTACCAGGCGTCGGCGCCCTCGCGCTTGAAGAGGTCAACAATGGAGCGGTTGACGGCGCGGTCGTTGAGCGGGGCGTGGCAGCGCTCGCACAGGAAGACGGCGATGGGGACGCCCCAGATGCGCTGGCGGGAGATGCACCAGTCGGGGCGGGTGGCGATCATGTTGGAGATGCGCTCTTCGCCCCAGGCGGGGTCCCAGGTGACGAGCTTGATCTCGTCGAGGGTGCGCTGGCGGAAGGTGGTGACGGGGGCTTGCGGTTCGCCAGTCGCGGCGCTGTTCTCAAGCTCGGCGACGTCCGGCGGCATGGGCGTGTCCATGGAGATGAACCATTGCTCGGTGGCGCGGAAGATGACGGGGTTGTGACAGCGCCAGCAGTGCGGGTAGGAGTGGTGGATGTCCTGCCGACCCATGAGGGCCCCGCGGGCCTGGACGAGATCGATGATGGGTGCGTTGGCCTCGGTGATGGTGAGGCCTTCGTACTCGGGAAGGCCGTTGCGGAGGCGGCCGCTGGCATCGACGTCGCAGAGCTGCGACAGGCCGTAGCGGGTGCCGGTGAGGAAGTCGTCGGCGCCGTGCGAGGGTGCGGTATGGACGGCTCCGGTGCCCTGCTCGGTGGTGACGTAGTCGGCGTTGACGCCGAGGATGAGGCGGTCGAGGAAGGGGTGCTGGAAGGTGACGCGATCGAGCCGGGTGCCGGGGAAGGTGGCAATGATCTTTAATCCACCGTTCTCCATAACGGGGTTGAAAATGCCCTTCGCCACGAGATCAACGTGGAGCTTTTCGGCAACAATGTACACCGAGCCAGAGATATCTTCACATGCGACATACTCGATCTCCGGGTTGAAGGCCACGGCGAGCGAGGCCGGGAGGGTCCACGGGGTAGTGGTCCAGATGATGGTCCACACGTCTCTGTCGGCCAGAGCGGGGTCGATTGCGGCGGGGTCGGAGGTTAGCTTGTAGCGCACGTAGAGGGAGGGGGAGGTGTGCATCTCGTACTCGACCTCGGCCTCGGCGAGGGCGGTCTTGTCGTGGATGCACCAGTAGACGGGCTTGAGGCCCTTATAGACGAAGCCGTTTTGGTAGAAGTCGAAGAAGGTCTCGGCGATCGAAGCCTCATAGCCGTGGGACATCGTCAGGTAAGGGTCGGACCAGCGGCCAAAGACGCCGATGCGCTCGAACTGGGAGCGCTGGAGGTCGACGAACTTTTGCGCGTACTCGCGGCAGGCGCGGCGGACGGCGAGCGGGGGCATCTCGAGCTTTTTGCGGCCGAGTTTTTCGTCGACCTTGATCTCGATGGGGAGGCCGTGGCAGTCCCAGCCGGGGACAAAGGGCGCGTCGAAGCCGGCCATGGTCTTGGTCTTGACGACGAAGTCCTTGATGCACTTGTTGAGGGCGTGGCCGAGATGGATGGCTCCGTTGGCGTAAGGCGGGCCGTCGTGAAGGATGTATTTGGGCCGGTTTTCCGCGGCGGCGCGGGCGCGGATCTGGCCGTAAAGGTCCATGGCCTGCCAACCGGCGAGGCGCGCGGGCTCATTCTGCGGGAGGTTCGCCTTCATGGGGAAGGCGGTCTCCGGCAGGTTGAGGGTGGCCTTGAGCGGCTTTGGCTGGACCTCGGGGCCCGGCTTCGGGATGTGGGTTGTTGCTGCGGGAGCTTCCGGCATTCGGTCCCCTGTGTGCAAGGTTGGGGCGATTGGCCCAAAGAACCATTGTATCCGGCGACCTCCTGTCTCCGGCGATGCGGGCCCGTGTATCGGGCGGCCCCCGGCCGTGTATCCGGTCGGCGTGGTGGACCGCGGGGTGAAAAGGAGACCAACGGCGGGCGTGTTACGTCAAAGTGAAGAGGTGCCTTTGCGAGTGCAGGGCAAGCGGAGACGAACGAATCTTTGTAGACTAACGGAAGGGCCAGGAGCGTCGCGCTTGGGACGGAAAAACCGGCAGCAGACCGGGGACGTAGATGATGTAGGGACAGCAGGGCGCGTGAGATCGAGAGGGCGGGCAAGGAGCATCCAGGTCCTGTATGCCGCCGAGGCGAAGCAGCTATGGCGTTGACACTTTTGACACCACCGACGGAGACGGACTCGAACCACGAGTCTCCCCGCCTGCAGGGCGGCGTTGCCCCGCGGTGGAGCGAGATGAAGGACGAGGGTGTGTTTCGATCGCTTGTATCGAGCCTGCGGGACACCTTTTATCCGGAGAAGCTGCCGCCGCTCGAACTTCAGTCGAGGCCGATTCCGGTGGTGGACCGGATGGCCTTCAAGCGGAGCCCGACGTCGACGGCGGTGGCGGTGGTAATCCACGCGGTGGTGATCGGTTTGATTGCGTGGCTGCTGTACAAGGGCGTGAAGATGGCTGCGCCGCAGGTGGTGAAGGTGGTGACCCCGCTGGATCTGCCGATAACGCCCCCCAAGGCGCCGCCCAAGGCCGTAGCGATGGGTGGCGGCGGTGGGTCGCGCGGACCGACCCCGGTGGTGAAGGGGCATCTGCCGAAGTTCGAGGATCACCCGATCGTTCCGCCTACGCCGCCGCCGCCGCAGCAGCCGAAGATCGCCATCGAGCCTTCGATCAACGTGCAGAAGGACGTGAAGATGGCGAATAACGCCCTGCCCAACATCGGCGTTCCGAACTCGCCGGTGGTGGGCGCGTTTTCGGGCGGTGGAGGAGCGGGCGGCGGACTTGGACCCGGTAACGGGAACGGGCTGGGGCCGGGATCCGGCGGAAACACGGGCGGAGGCGTTTACAAGATTGGCGGCGGTGTTTCGGCGCCGGTGGTGATCCATTCGGTCGATCCGGAGTTCAGCGAAGAGGCACGCAAGGCCAAGGTGGCCGGCAATGTGCTGGTAGCGATCATCGTCGACGCGAACGGGCATCCGCAGCATGTGCGGGTGATCCGCGGCATCGGGATGGGTCTCGACGAAAAGGCGGTCGAGGCGGTGCGGCAGTACCTGTTCAAACCGGCGATGATGAACGGCAAACCGGTGGCGGTCGAGGTGAACTTCGACGTGAACTTCCAGATCTTCTAGGGAGCTGGTCGGGGTGACACGGCGGCGGCCGGCTCTGTGGAGCCGGCCGTGCTGCTTCGGAACGGCAAGCGCCTGGTGCCGGCCTTGGGCCCTAGCGGCTGGCGAGGGCGGGTGCGATCTCGTCGAAGGTCAGGTTGTTGGCGGAGCTGCTGGAGCTCTGCTTCCACTTGTTGAAGAGGGTTCCGTAGCTGTCGGTGAGGCAGGTGGAGCGATCGATGCCGAGCTGGTCGAGGGTTCGTTCGATCCAGTCGGTCGGGCCTTCGAGCTCGGCCCATATGCCGATGGGGGTCTCGTCGACCACGAGATGCGCGGAGACGTGTGAACCGGGGAGCGCCTGCGACCACTCGGTGCGGAACTTCTCGTAGACGAACGCCGGAGTGTAGCCGAGCTGGTGGAAGACCTCGGCCATGGCGTCGCAGTCGCCGACCAGGGTTTCGGTCTCGATGCGGACCTTGTACAGCACGTCGTCGGCGCCGTCGGGCATGCGCTTGTGGGTCAGGACGCAGAGGTCGCCGTACTTGCGCAGGCGAAGGATCTGGCGGCGGGCGCGAAGGTCGCGCGCCGGCGTGTCGTAGAGGGTGTTGTGCTCGAAGGTGCGGGGGGTCTCAAGGTGGAAGCCGAGCCCGGGAAGGCGCGACTGCAGATCCGCAGGGTCAGCCACGGGGAGTTTGACTTCGATCTCGGAGCTCTGCATGCCGAGAAGTATAGCCGCGGGACCCTTAGGATAAGGGAGAGGATTTGCACAGATGCGGGAGGAGAGGGGGACGCTGCGGCTGCGAGCGGAGGTGGGCGACGACGTGGACGAGGCGGCGCGGATCGTGCGCGCGGGCGGCCTCGTGGCCTTTCCGACGGAGACGGTGTACGGGCTGGGAGCGAATGCGTTAGACGCGGAGGCGGTCGCGCAGATCTTCGCGGCCAAGGGGAGGCCGAGCTGGGATCCGTTGATTGTGCATGGGAGTGACGAGCGGATGCTGCTGCGGGTCGCGGAGATCTCGGGCGAGGTGGGCGCGCGGGCGCGGCGGCTGATGGAGACGTTCTGGCCGGGGCCGCTGACGCTGCTGCTGCCGCGAACGGCGGGGGTGCCGGACGCGGTGACCGCGGGACGGGCGCGCGTGGGTGTCCGGATGCCGCGGCACGATATTGCAATCGAGCTGATCCGGAGGGCGGGCGTGCCGATCGCCGCGCCGAGCGCGAACCGCTTTGGGAGGACGAGTCCGACGTGTGCGGCGCATGTGCTGGAGGATCTCGACGGGCGCATCGATGCGGTGCTGGACGGGGGGCCGACGCCGGTGGGGGTGGAGTCGACGGTGCTGGACGTGTGTGAGTGGCCGGCGGTGATCTACCGTCCGGGCGCGGTGACGGCGGAGATGATTCGGGCGGTGATCGGCGAGGTGCAGGTGTTTCGGGCGGGGTCGGTCGCGGCGGGTTCGGCGCCGGAGGCTCTGCCGTCGCCGGGAGTGGGTCTGCGGCACTACGCTCCGCGGGCGCGGCTGGTGCTGGTGCGGCAGCCTGCGGGCGTGGTCGGAGCGCGGTCTTTGCGAGCGGACATCGGGCGAGCGGACATCGGGCGAGCGGACATTGGGCGAGCGGAGATTGGGCGAGCGGAGATTGGGCGAGCGGAGATTGGGCAAACGGGTGGGCGCCGCAGGGTGGGTGTGATGCTGCCCGATGGATGGGATGGGTCAGGAGCGGCGGCGATCTATGCGTGGGGGCCGTGGGGGGACGGGGGCGGGCTGGCGCGGCGGCTGTTCGACGGCCTGCGGGCTTTGGATGCGATGGGGGTGGAGGTGATCGTCTGTCCGTTGCCCGAGGCGGGGGGCGTGGGAGATGCTCTGCGCGACCGGCTGGAGAAGGCGGCGAGGTCGGCGTGAGCGGATCAGATCTGGCGGGCCGCGGTGGAGAGCTCGGTCGCGAAGGCGTCGAGCGAGAGCGAGCGGAGCAGGTTGCGGCGCATGCCGGAGTAGACCTGGTCGAGGCCGCGCGCGGCCTGTTCGATCCAGGCGAAGGGAAGTGTCTGCGACAGGCGTTCGAGCTCGGGCCGGAGATCGACGTTGCGGACGAGCTCCGGTGTGCCGGCGTTGAGCAGGAGTAGATCTTCAAGGAGGAGGGCGACCGAGCGCAGGAGCGCGGTGGTCCTCCCCTGGCCGTCGGCGCCGGCGCGATAGGTCTCGGTCATTTTGAAGAGCGCGCTGTGGTCGGGCTCGGCGGCGGCGTTGCGCACGAGCAGAAGGGCATCGGCACGCGCGGCCAGGTAAGTGGGGAGATCGAAGGAGAGGGATCGGCCTGCGGCTCCCTGGGCCAGGCGGGCGATCAGGGTGCGCTGCGCCGGCGGGAGGTCGGCCCGGCGGTCCGCCAGCAGCATCTCGATCTCTTCGAGCGGGAGGCTGCCGAGGCGGAAGTTGGCGCAGCGCGAGCGAATAGTGGGAAGGAGCTCGCTCGGGTTCTCGGACAGAATGAGGATGTGCACCGTGGGTGGGGGCTCTTCGAGCATCTTGAGCAGGGAGTTGGCGGCCTCCTTCATCAGGGAAGAGGCGGTGAGGATGAAGATCTTGCGCGGGGCCTCCGAGGGGAGGTAGTGGGCGCGCTGGATAAGCGTGCGGATCTGCCCGAGCTTGATCAGGAGCTGCGGCGGATCGGGCGGGATGATCAGGACGTCGGGGTGCGGCTGGACGAGGATGCGAGTGTCCTTCTTGTCGGCTTCGCGGAGGTCCTCGCGAGCGGCCGCAGCGGCCTCGACCAGATCGGCGAGGTTCGCGGCGGAGGCGATGCGGGTGCAGTTGCGGCAGACGCCGCAGAAGCTCGCCAGCGACTGGCCGTTTGACCAGAGATCGCGCGGCTGACGCTCACACGCGACGGACATAGCGACGAGGAGGGCGAGGGTGTACTTGCCTGCGCCCTCTGGGCCCGAGAGAATGAGCGAGCTGGGCAGCCGGCCGGCGGCGATAGCGCCGCGGAGGTGCTCGACCGTCCCCGAGTTGCCGATGAACTCGTTGAAGGTGAGCGGGAGCGGGCTAGGCTGGGGCATGCGCGAGGGTGGTATCTGGCGTGCATACGGCCTGGGCGGCAGCTGGGGCGTTGGCGGAGCGAACGGATGTCCGGGCGGAGCACGGCCTGACGGGGCGCGGCGTCACGTGATGTACTCCTTCAGCCAGGGGTCCTCGGTGTGGACGAGCTCCTCGGTGTTGCCGTCGAAGACCACCCTGCCTTCATTGAGGACGAGGTACTTGGTGCCGGGATCGATGCCGTTGTTCTCGTTTTTGGGGGCGAGCTCCATGTGGTTGGTTTCGGCGTTGAAGCGATTCGTGGCGAGGGTAAAGGCGTCCTGCAGGCGATGGGTGATGAGCAGCGAGGTGGTGTGGGTGATGTCGCGCTGCTTGACGACCAGCTCGATGATGGTGGTGGAGGTGATGGGGTCGAGGCCGGCGGTGGGCGAGTCGTAGAGGATGAGGTCGGGGGCGGTGATGATGGCGCGACCGATGGAGACGCGGCGACGCATGCCGCCTGAAAGCTCGGCCGGGAACTTGGCGATGGCGTGCTCGAGCTCGACGAACTTCAGGATCTCCTCGACGCGTTTGTGGGACTCCTCGTGCGGGACGCCTTCTTCGTTGAGGCGGTAGGCGATGTTGTCTTCGACGTTGAGGGAGTCGAAGAGGGCGGACTCCTGAAAGACCATGCCGATGCGGTTGCGGAGCTTGTAGAGCGCGACCTCGGGCATGGTGTTGACCTCGTTGCCGAAGACGCGGATGGATCCGCTGTCGGGGCAGATGAGACCGTTGGCCAGCTTCATGAGAACGGACTTTCCGCAGCCTGCCGGACCGAGGATGATGCGGGTCTCACCCGGCGCGACGGTGAAGGAGATGTCGTTGAGCACGGGCTTGACGTCGAAGGAGATGGTGACGTGGTCGAAGACGACGACCGGACCGGAGTCCGCGGGAGCTTGCGACTGTGGCTGGGCTGTGGGGGTGGCCTGGGGCATGGGCTCTACCGACCGAAGATGCCGATCATGCTGCGGGTAATGAGCAGGTCGACGACGATGATGAAGACCGAGGAGATAACGACGGCCTGGGTGGTGGAGCGGCCGACGCCCTGGGTGCCGCCCTTGGTGTTCATGCCGTAGAAGCAACCGACCGAAGCGATGATGAAGCCGAAGAAGATGGGCTTGAGAAGACCCTGGATGACGTCGGCGAAGTAGAGCGCCTGGTAGGAGCTGTGGAAGTAGGAGCTGGCGTTGAGGCCGACGCTGACGACCGAGACAAAGGCACCGCCGGCGATACCGAAGGCGTCCGAAAGGATGGTGAGGAAGAACGCCATGAAGACGGTGGAAAGGATGCGCGGGGTGACGAGCTTGCGGACGGGATCGGTGCCGAGGGCGCGCATGGCGTCGATCTGTTCGGTGACCTTCATCGATCCGAGTTCGGAGGCCATGCCGGAGGAGTTGCGGCCGGAGACCATGAGGCCGGTGAGGACGGGACCGAGCTCCTTGACCATGGAGAGGGCGACGAGGTTGCCGGTCATGTTGACGGCGCCGAACTGCTGCAGCGAGGTGGCGGACTGGAGAGCGAGAACGCATCCGGTGAAGAAGCCGGTGAGCACGACGATAGGCAGCGAGCCGACTCCGATAGAGTCCATCTGGGTGTAGATATCGGCCCAGTAGCGTGGTCGCGAGAAGAGATTGGCGACGGCGCGCGCGGCCAGGACGGAGTACTCCTGGACGGAGGCGACGGTCTGTTTGGCAAAGACCTCTGGAGAGGGGAAAGACATGGTTTCTCTGGCTCAGGCTATCAGATGCGGCCGGGTCAAATTCGACTGCGACGAACTCCGTGGGACGAGGTCGGGTTCGCGCGTCGCCGGCGAGCTCTGCGCGGAAGGCGCGGGCAGGTGAGAAAATGGAGGGCATGAACCAGGTGATGACAGCGGCTGTGCTCTATGGCAAGGAGGACCTGCGGCTGGAGCAGGTCGCGCTGCCAAGGGCCGGGGCCGGGGAGATCATCCTGCGTGTGGGCGCGGCGCTGACCTGCGGCACGGACCTGAAGGTGTATCGCCGCGGCTACCATGCGCTGATGCTGACGCCGCCGATCGCGTTCGGGCACGAGGTCGCGGGCGTGATCTCGGAGGTGGGCGAGGGGGTAACGGGGTTCGAGCCGGGGGATCGCGTGGTCGCGCTCAACTCGGCGCCGTGCGATCGTTGCTTCTGGTGCGCCAAGGGCCAGCAGAATCTGTGCGAGGATCTCCTGTTCAACAATGGGGCGTATGCGGAGTACATGCGGGTGCCGGCGCGCATCGTGGAAAAGAACACGCTGCATGTTCCGGGGGGGACGCTGCTCGAGCACGCCGCCCTGACCGAACCCCTGGCCTGCGTGGTTCGGGGCATGGAAGAGAGCCGGGCGGCGGCCGGGGACACCATGGTGGTGATCGGCGCTGGACCGATCGGCCTGATGTTTATGCACGTGGCGGAGTTGAGCGGGGTGCGCGTGATCGCGGTGGTGCGGCGCGAGTCGCAAAGATCCGCGGCGACGCTGTTTGGCGCGACCGAGGTGGTGGTTGCCGAGGGCGATGGGGAGACGGTCGAGAGGGTGCGGGCCCTGACTTCCGACGGGCGGGGCGTGGATGTGGCGATCGAGGCGGTGGCCACGCCGAAGACCTGGGCATGGGCGGTGGGCATGGTGCGGCGCGGCGGTGTGGTGAACTTCTTCGGCGGGCCGCCGAGCGGGACGCTGGTGTCGTTCGACACCAACCGGCTGCACTACGGGGACATCAAGCTGCTGGCGAGCTTTCATCACACGCCCGCGACGTGCAGGACTGCGTTCGACCTGCTGCGGAGCGGGCTCTTCAAGTGCGCGGATTACATTACGGGGCGCGCCGGTCTCGGCGAGGTTCCGGAGTTGTTCCAGCAGATGTCGGTGCGCAACGGAGGTTCGGGCGTGCTGAACATCAAGACGGCTGTTCTGCCTGCCGGGGCGGCGCTGTGATGTCCGAGGCGGCGACCGCGGCGCGAAGCACGATCCCGGGCGATGATCTAGAGGGCGCGCTCGAAGGGCAACGAACTCCCGAGGTGCGGCCGAGCCTGGACGAGGCGAAGGCGTGGTGCCACCACCTGGCGACGACCCACTATGAGAACTTCCATGTCGCCACGTGGTTTCTGCCCGCGCGGGTGCGGCCCCACTTCGAGAGCGTGTACGCGTATTGCAGGGTTTCGGATGACCTGGGCGACGAGGTGGCGACGCCGGAGACGGGCATGCGCCTGCTGAACACGTGGGGCGAGATGCTCGATCAGTGCTATGAGGCGCCGGAGCTGAGCAGGCATCCGGTGTTTGTGGCGCTGCGCGAGACGGTCGTCGCCTGCGATCTGCCGAAGGAGCTGTTTGCCGATCTGCTGCGAGCCTTCCGGCAAGACCAGGGGAAGACGCAGTATGCGACGTGGGACGAGGCGGTCGCGTACTCGCGGGAGTCGGCCAACCCGGTCGGCAGGCTGGTGCTGATGGTGTGTGGCTACAGGGACGAGGACCTGGCGCTGTTGTCGGACAAGATCTGCACCGGTCTGCAGCTGGCGAACTTCTGGCAGGACGTGGTCGAAGATGCGGATCGCGGGCGGAGGTACGTTCCGGCGGAGTACATGAGCCGCTTCGGTGTGGAGGTTGGGCAGATCGCCGGCCGGGTGTTCACGCCGGAGTTCGGCGCGATGATGGAGGCCCTGGTGACGCGTACGCGGTCCATGCTGCGCGAGGGCGCGGCCATCAGCGCGGGCGTGGACCGGGAGCTCGCGGTGACGCTGGATCTGTTTCGCAAGGGCGGAGAGGCGATTCTGGACGGGATCGCGGCCCAGGGATACGACACGCTGCGCGGGCGTCCGGTGGTCACGAAGCGCAAAAAGACGATGCTGCTGGCGGGAGCTCTCGTGGCGAAGCTGCGCGCCGGTCGGTCGGCCGCGGGCGAGGGGATCACACCCCGTTGACCACGGTCGAGGCGTATGCGTTCTGCCGGGGTGTGGCGCGTCGCGAGGCGAAAAACTTCTACTGGGCTTTTCGCGTGCTGCCCCGCCACAAGAGCGACGCGATGTGCGCGGTGTATGCCTTTATGCGCAAGGCGGATGACCTTGCCGACGACGAGAGCCGGTCCATCGACGAACGCCGGGTGCTGATCGCGGAGTGGTTGAATGGATGGAGGCGCGCGGGGTTCGCGGACGAAGCGACCGATCCGGTCGCAACAAAATTGCTCGCCGCGGATCCGGTCGCCGCGGATCCGGTCTTTATCGCGCTCGCGGAGACGCAGCGGAGGTTCGGAATCCCGCACGAGCTGTTCAAGGAGCTGGTGCGCGGGACGACGATGGATCTCGAGCCGCGGCGGTCGCCGGTCGACGGATTTCAGGCGTTCGCGACCTTTGCGGAGCTGTACGACTACTGCTACCTGGTGGCGTCGGTGGTGGGCCTGGTGTGCATCCGGATCTTCGGGTACCGGGACCCGCGGGCGGAGAAGCTGGCCGAAGAGACGGGCGTCGCCTTTCAGCTGACCAACGTTTTGCGCGACGTCAAGGAGGATGCGGAGCGCGATCGGCTGTACCTTCCGCTCGACCGGCTGGCGAAGTTTGGGGTGACGACGGCGCACATCCGGGAGCTGGCCGCGGGTGCGCCCATGCGCCTGGAAGATCGCGCCATGCTGGCGAGTCTGCGCCACGAGGCGCAGGCCTTCTACCGGTCGGCGGACGCGCTGATTCCTCTGCTCGACCGCGACAGCCGAGCGGCGATGTGGGTGCTGGCGAGGATCTATCGCCGTCTTCTGGAGCGGATCGGCAGGCGTGGCGACGATGTGTTTCGAGCGCGGGTCAGTGTCCCCGCGCGGGAGAAGCTGTGGATTCTGGCGCGAGGCGCCTCCGTGGCGCTGTGGAACCGGGTCAGGGCATGAGCGAGCGGCGCGATGTAGTCGTGATTGGCGGCGGCCTGGCAGGCATGGCGGCGGCGGTCGCCCTGGCGGAGGCGGAACGACGTGTGCTTCTGCTCGAGTCGAGGCCGTACGTGGGCGGGCGCGCCTACTCCTACGAGCACCCGACGATGGCGGAGGCGATCGACTCGCAGCACGTGGTGCTTGGCTGCTGCACCAATGTCGTCGACCTGTGCGCGAAGGCGGGCGTGGCGGACTGGATTCGATGGTATGACGAGCTGGTGTTTCTGGAGCCGGACGGTCGCCGGAGCTCCCTTCGACCAGGCGCGCTTCCGGCTCCCCTGCACCAGGCAGGGAGCTTTCTGCGGGCGCCCATGCTGTCGCTGCGGGATAAGGCCGGCATTGCGTCGGGGCTGATGCGGTTTCTGCGCGGCTACCCCGCGGACGATCGGGAGAGCTTTGCGAGCTGGCTCCGGCGCACGGGGCAGACGGAGCGGGCCATCCGGCACTTCTGGGAGCCGGTCGTTGTGGGCGCGCTCAACGACGGTTTTGAGCGATGCTCGGTGAAGTACGCCGGCAAGGTGTTCCACGAGAGCTTTCTCCGCTCCGCTCAGGCTGGTCGCCTGGGTATCCCGTCGCGGCCGCTGACGGAGTTCTTCGATCCGGTGGCTCGGCTCGCCGAGAGCGACGGCGTGGAGGTGCGCATGCGGTCCGGTGTGTCGGGCCTGCGGCGGGAGGGCGACGGCTGGCTGCTGACGCTCGACCGGGGAGACGACAGCGGCGACGAGGTGCGCGCCGACAACGTGATCCTGGCGACCGACTACCGGCGCGCGCTGAAGCTCGTGTCCGCGCTGCCGGGCGGTGAGGAGCTCGCGCTCGGCGGAGAGCGGATCGTCTGCGCGCCGATCACCACGGTGCACCTGTGGCACGACCGCGAGGTCACCGAGCTCGACCACGCGGTTCTGCTGGACACGCGCATCCAGTGGATGTTCGCGAAGTCGCGGATTCGCCGGTGGGAGGCCGCGCGTGGGAGCTACCTGGAGCTGGTGATCAGCGCGTCCGCGCCGGAGCTGCAGATGCCGCGGGGTGAGATCCTCCGGCTGGCGATCGAGGAGGCCGCGGGCTTCTTCCCGGCGATCCGATCGGCGACGCTGGTGAAAAGCAGCGTGCTCAAGGAAGCGCGGGCCACGTTCTCGGTTGCGCCCGGGATGGACCGCTTCCGGCCGCGGCAGGCGACGCCGTGGGCCGGGCTGTACCTGGCGGGGGACTGGACGCGCACGGCCTGGCCATCGACCATGGAGGGCGCGGTCCGCAGCGGCCGGCTGGCGGCTGGCGAGCTGGTGGGCGAGCGGCTGCGGTTTCTGTCGCCCGAGCTTCCGGCCACGGGCCTGATGCGTTGGCTGAGTGCGGAGGCACACCCAGCCTGAGCTACTAAGGGCAGGCCCGTGTGCGCCGCCCGGATCTGCATCCAAACAACGTCGGCCGGGTGGCAAACGGTCAGGAGATGCGGCATGTCGATTCACTGTGTGCGGATGGGGTCGGGCCAGCCCTTGCTGATGCTGCATGGGCTTGGCGGCAGCTGGAGATCGTGGTCGACCATCATCGATGCGCTTCGGCCGCAGCGGGACCTGGTGCTGGTGGACCTCCCCGGCTTCGGGGAGACGCCGCCGCTGCCTCGCGAAACCTCCATCCTGACGCTGGCCGATGCGGTGACCACATTTCTGGGCGAGCACCATTTGTACGGCGTGGATGTGGTCGGGAGCTCGATGGGCGCGCGGCTTGCCCTCGAACTGGCGCGCCGCGGCGTCGTGGGTAGAACCGTGGCGCTCGGCCCGGGCGGCTTCTGGCGTGGCTGGCAGAGGACCTTCTTCTACCAGTCGATTCGAGCCTCCGTCGCTCTGGTTCGCCTGCTGCAGCCGGCGATGCCGGCGATCTGCAGCAGCCCTGTGGGACGGACGCTGCTGCTTTCGCAGCTCTCGGTCAGGCCCTGGGCCCTGCCCGGCGAGGCGGTGCTCGAGGAGATGCGGAGCTATGCTCGCGCACGGCGCTTGGACCAGCTGCTGTGCTCGCTCGCGTACGGTTCGGAGCAGGAAGGCGCACCGCCGGGCTCCTTGAAGAAGCCGGTGGTCATCGGCTGGGGACAGGGGGACCGGGTGTGTCTGCCCGGCCAATCACGGCGAGCTCTGGAACTCTTCCCGGACGCCCGCCTGCACTGGTTCAGCCACTGCGGCCACTTCCCGCACTGGGACCAGCCGGAGGATACCGTTCGCCTGATTCTGGCGAGCACGGAACCCGGTCTGCTGTGATTCGGACATGGGCGACCGGACGCGCTGCTGTGTGTGCCGCGCTCAGCTAAACAGGAACTCCTTGGTGCGGAGTTCCTTCACGGTATCGCGAAGTTTGGCCGCCTTTTCGAACTCGAACTTCTTGGCGGCCTCGCGCATGTCGGACTCGAGCCTCCCGATGTAGGTGTCGAGCTCGGCCTGGGAGACGAACTCGGGCATGCCCTCGGTCTCTTCGACGAGATCGGCGTAGTCGGCCCGCAGGATGCCGGCCAGACCCATCTCGAGCGGTCGATGGATGGCCTGCGGCGTCAGGCCGTGCTCCTCGTTGTAGGCGACCTGCACCTCGCGTCGGCGGTCGGTCTCGTTGATGGCGCGCTGCATGGAGTCGGTCATGTTGTCGGCGTAGAGGATCGCCCGGCCTTCAAGATGACGGGCGGCGCGCCCGATGGTCTGGATGAGTGATCCCTGCGAGCGCAGGAAGCCCTCCTTGTCCGCGTCCAGGATGGCGACCAGCGAGACCTCGGGAAGATCGAGGCCTTCGCGGAGCAGATTGATGCCGATAAGCACGTCGTACTCGCCCTTGCGCAGGTCGCGCAGGAGCTTGATGCGTTCGAGCGTTTCGATCTCGGAGTGCATGTAGCGGCAGCGCACGCCGACCTCGGTGTAGTAGTTGGCGAGGTCCTCGGCCATGCGCTTGGTGAGCGTGGTGACCAGCACGCGCTGATCTTTCTCGGTGCGATCGCGGATCTCGGCAAGCAGGTCGTCGATCTGGCCCTTGATGGGGCGGATCTCGACCTGCGGGTCGATGAGGCCGGTGGGCCGGATGATCTGCTCGGTGACGACTCCCGCGGCCTTGGTCAGCTCATACGGTCCGGGCGTGGCGGAGACGTAGATGATCTGCCCGGTGCGGCCTTCGAATTCGTCGAACTTCAGCGGGCGGTTGTCCATCGCGGACGGGAGCCGGAAGCCATAGTCGACCAGGTTCTGCTTGCGCGATCGATCGCCGTGCCACATGCCATGAAGCTGTGGAACGGTGACGTGCGACTCGTCGATGAACAGGAGGTAGTCGCGCGGGAAGTAGTCGAGCAGCGTGGGCGGGGGTTCGCCGGGAAGACGTCCGGAGAAGTGGCGCGAGTAGTTCTCGATGCCGTGGCAGTAGCCGACCGACTTGATCATCTCGAGGTCGAATCGGGTTCGTTGATGGATGCGCTGCGACTCGACCAGGCGGCCCTCTTTTTCAAGCTGCGCCTCCCACTCGAAAAGCTCGCTCAGGATGGACTCGGTCGCGGTTCGCTTGCGCTCGGGCTGCACCACATAGTGGGACTTCGGGTAGATGGGCAGGCGTGCGTACTTCTGCTTGACGGTGCCGAAGAGCGGATCGATCTGCGCCAGCGAGTCGATCTCGTCGCCAAAGAGCTCGATGCGGTAGGCCATCTCGTCGTAGGTCGGGTAGACCTCGATGATGTCGCCGCGCACGCGAAAGGTGCCGCGGCGGAAGTCGACGTCGTTGCGCTCGTACAGGATCTCCACCAGGCGGCGAGTGATGTCTTCGCGCTTGATCTTCTGTCCGCGCTCCAGCAGAAGCAGCATGCCGTAGTAGGCCTCGGGCGAGCCCAGGCCGTAGATGCAGGAGACCGAGGAGACGATGATGGCGTCGCGGCGCTCGAACAGGGTGCGGGTGGCGGAGAGCCGCAGCTTGTCGAGCTCCTCGTTGATAGTGGCCTCCTTCTCGATGAAGAGGTCGCCGGCGGGAATGTACGCCTCGGGCTGGTAATAGTCGTAGTAGGAGACGAAGTACTCCACCGCGTTGTTGGGAAAGAACTGCTTGAACTCGTGATAAAGCTGGGCGGCGAGCGTCTTGTTATGCGCCAGGATCAGCGCGGGCCGGTTCGACTCGGCAATGACGGACGCCATGGTGAACGTCTTTCCGGAGCCGGTGACACCGAGCAGCACCTGGTCCTTCTCGCCGGCGGAAAGGCCGGAGATCAGCTCGGAGATGGCGCGCGGTTGATCTCCCTGGGGCTTGTAGGTGGTCGTAAGCTGGAAGTCCATCTCCCTAGAATAAGCCGAGCTCGCCGCGCGGGCAGAAGTCGGCGCGCGCCTCGGTTTGCGAGGGCGCATCTCACCTGTTGCGGAAAGCGAATCGGTCAGGAGCGAACATGAGTGCAGGTGTGGAGTTGTGGCTGGTGCGGCATGGGGAGACGGAGTGGAGTCTGAACGGCAAGCATACGAGCCGGACGGACATCCCGCTAACCGAGCAGGGCAGGGAACGCGCCGCGAAGTTGAAGGAGTTCTTCGCCGGCCGCGCCTTCAGCGCCGTTCTGACCAGCCCCATGCAGCGCGCCCGCGAGACCTGCGCGCTTGCCGGCTACGGCGCCGAGGCGCAGGTCGACGAGGGTCTCCGGGAGTGGGACTACGGTCCCTACGAGGGTCGCACCACGAAGGAGATCCGCGAGGCCGAGCCGGGATGGAGCGTTTGGACGAGCGAGATCAAGGGCGGAGAGACGGTCGAGCACGTGGGCGAGCGCGCCGATGGCGTGATCGAGCGGGCGGTTCAGGCGGCCGCGGGCAAAGAGGCCGGGCGCGTCGCCCTGTTCGCGCACGCCCACATCCTGCGCATCCTGGCGGCGCGCTGGATCGATCTGCCCGCCACCGACGGACAAAGGTTTGCCCTGGGGACGGGCAGCGTGAGCGTGCTTGGATGGGAGCGCGAAACGCGGGTGATCACGGGCTGGAACCGCACGTTCGAGCAGCAGGCGTGAGCCTCGTGCCGGCTCCTGGGGCGCGAACGAGACCGACAGCCCATGCCTGAGCGGCTGCCGAGTCTGCGCTGGTGGGTCAAGTGGCTGGTGTTGCTGGCGCTCGCGGCCGCGGTGGTCCGGCTGGCGCTCGATCAGGGCACGCCCACGATCTGAACGGCGGCTCCCGCAAGCGCCTCGATCAGCCCTGGCCACATCTCCGGGCTGTGCGCGAGCTGGTCGGGAGGCGCCGCGAGGAGGCTCTGCGGGGCCAAGCCAAAGGTGCAGCCGATGCTGCGCGCCCCGCAGTTGCGCGCCGTCAGCACGTCCACCGCGGAGTCGCCGATCATGACCGTCTCGTGCGCTGCAAGGTCACGAGATCGGCCCCCGGCGCGGTCGGCTGCCGACGCCTCGGCGATCAGGCGTTCGAGGCCATGCGGATCGGGCTTCTTGGTGTGGAAGCTATTGCCGCCGTAGATCCTGAAAAAGAACGGCGAAAGTCCGAGCTCCCGGCAAATCTCTTCAGACGGCCGGATGGGCTTGTTGGTGAGGCAGGCCATCTGCATCGACGGATCGCTCGACCGGATGCGGGTGAGAGCCTCGAGGACGCCCGGGTAGACGCGCGTGAAGTCGAGCTTATGGACGCGATAGAAGTCCAGGAAAAAGCGGAGCGCCGCCCCGACAAACGCTTGGTCGTGCCGGTCGCCTTCCGGGTCTCCAAACGCGCGGCGCACCAGCATGGAGGCGCCATCGCCGATATAGGTTGCGATCACCGCATCGGGCAGCGCGGGCTTGCCGAAGTGCACCAGCGTCGCGTTGATGGCGTTGCAGAGATCGCGGCTGGAGTCGATCAGCGTGCCGTCGAGATCGAAGACCAGCAGGCGGGGAGCGCTCGGTTGGAGGCGCTCCGGATCGGCGACAGACGCGGTCATAGCGACAGCATACAGCCGCGTTGCCTTGGGGGGGCAGGCCCGATCGCATAGGCTCCCTTACTTGATCTCCACGTCGCCCGAGCCTGTGTTGATGCGGAGAGTTGGGCCGCCCCCGTTGACCGTGCCATTCACGCGATGGCGATTGATCTCGCCCTGCATCTGGATGGGCTGCTGCGTTCGGATGCTTCCGGAGCCGGTGGAGGCGTTGAGGTTGAAGCGGGCGGCCGAGCCGACGGTGAGCCGGACGGAGCCGGAGCCGGTGTCGAGCTTCCAATCGGACGCGGGGTTGCCGTTGACCTCGATATCCCCGGATCCGGTGCCGGCCTTGAGACCGCCCGAGATGCCGTTGAGCCGAACGCTTCCCGAGCCGGTCTGCGCGCGGACGTCGCCGGGTGCGCTCTCGGTCAGTTCGATGTCGCCGGAGCCGCTTTCGAGATTTGCTGGACCGTGCAGGTTCCGCGCGCGCACCGAACCCGATCCACTGCTGCCCTTGAACCGAGCGCCGACGTCCTGCAGCTCCACGTCGCCGGATCCGGTCGAGGCTTCAATGGTCGACGCCTGGGGAAGGGTCACCTCGTAGTCGATCGAGATGTTGCGGAAGCGATCCCCGGAGTGGCGCTCGCCAATGGTGATGTCGTTTCCGTTCTGCACCACCGGAGGGTTGCTCACGATCTGGTCGATGCGCGACTCAACATCGCCGCTGCCGCCACCAAACCAGCCGTTTCCAGCATGGAGATGCGCGGCCACGTGAACCTGGTTGCCGGAGCCGGGGCGAAGGTGAATGTAGCCTGAACCGGTCGAAACAATCACGTTGGGGCTGTCTCCGGTTGCGAGGGTGCGCTCGAAGTTGTGATCCGCGGCAAAGACGCTCGCCGACAGGAACAAGAAGGGAATGGAGACAAGGGTGGTCAGACGGGTCATAGGGTGCTCCTCGGGCGTAATCTTCGGGGCCGTGTGCTTTGGCGAAGCGGCTTCTACTGCTGCAGGATGACCGTGTCGCCGCCGTTCAGGCCGGAGAGCACCTCGGTCTTGGTCCCATTTGAAATGCCGGCCATGATGGAGACCGCCCGGCGACCCTTCTTCTGACTTGGATCCGGCACCTCGACAGAGGCCTTTCGATCCTTGTCGTAGATCACCGCCTGTTCGGGTACGGTCATCACGTTCTTATGCTCTTCAAGCAGGATCTCGGCGTTGGCGGTCATGTTCGCCTTGAGCTCACCGCCAGGATTGTCGATCGAGACGCGAACTTCAAAGGTCGTCACATTGTCCTTCTCGACGCCGAGCGGTGCGATCTTGGTCACTTTGCCAAGAAAGGTCTTGTCCTTGAAGGACTCGACCTTGATGCGGGCCGGCTGACCCAGGTAGACCTTGCCGATATCCGCCTCGTCCACCTTGCCCTGGACGTAAACCTGTGTGGTATCTCCGATCGTCATGACCAGCGTGGCGGTGCTGCCGAGCACAAGGATGGAGCTGACCGCATCCCCGACCTCGACGTCGCGAGACAGAACGACGCCGTCCATGGGACTGGTGATGATCGTGTAGGAGAGCTGGTCCTGAAGCTGCTTGAGCGAGGCCTGCGCCTGCGCGACCTGGGCCTGGGCCTGCCGGAGCTTCGAGCTGTCCACCGTGATCTGCGAGACGGCTTTGTCGCGGGTGTTGGCCGCGGCCAGGTACTTCTGCTGGGCGTCGTCCAGGTTCTGCTGGCTGACGACGCCGAGCGACGACATCTGCTGGGCGCGATCAAAGGTGTGCTTGTACATGGGCAGGTCGGGCGCCTGCGCGCTCACCCGGTCGTATTCGATGGCGGCGCCGGCGGCCTTGGCGTTCGACTCCGCCGCCGCCAGAAGCGCCTTCTGGGCGGCAACCTGGTCGAGGATCTCTTCCCGGTCCAACTGGGCCAGCAGCTGTCCCTGCCGCACGTGCGCGTTGATGTCCGTCTGGAGGCGGGTGACGATGCCGGAGGCCTTCGACTTCACCTCGACCTTGGTGATGGGCTGGACCTTGCCGGTCGCGACCACGGATCGGGCGATGTCGCCGCGCTCCACCTTGGCGAGCTGCGAGGGCTCGATCTTGGCGCCGTTTCCCCGGGCTGCGACCGCGATGCCGAGGAAAATGGCGATCACCACGACGACCACACCCGCCCACACCCAAAGTTTGCGTTTCCGTTTGCGCTCGTTTGCCACACATCACTCCAGGGGCCGCACCTGCTGCGTGAGGTACGCCGTCACATGAGCTTACGCAGACAGATCGGGCCCGGTTCCATGGAAGTTCAATCCTTGATTAATTCAAGCCGGACAATTAGGCGTACTTTCGCAAGACACCCAACACCTTTCCCTGGATCGCGACGTTGGCAGCCGGCGCATAGATGGGCGGCATCTCGGTATTGGATGGCTGGAGACGAATCATGCTGCCCTCCCGGTAGAAGCGCTTCAGCGTGGCATCGGAGCCGTCGACCAGCGCGACGATGATCTCTCCTTCCCGTGCGCTGCGGGTTCGCTCGACCAGAACGTAGTCTCCGCTCATGATATGTTCATCGCGCATGGAGTCGCCGCGAACCTCCAGGGCGAAGACCTCGCGGTTGCCGATGATGTCTCCGAGCGAGATGCTCTCGGCGGTTTCGATCGCCTCGACCGGTCGTCCCGCGGCGATGCGACCCAGCAGCGGCAGGCGGTCGGATGGCCGCTTCACGCTGCGGGCAGGAAGAACGTCGATCGATCGGCTCCGGTTATGGGCGCGCTGCAGCATGCCCTTGGTCTGGAGGTTGGTGACGTGCTTGTGCACCGTAGCGAGCGAGTTCAGGCCAAGGCCACTGGCGATCTCCTCGTACGACGGCGAGTACCCGTTCTTCTGCGTGAACTGCGTGAGGAAGTCGAGGACCTCTTTTTGTCGCCGGGTGATAGCCATGCGCACATTCTAGCGAATAAAAAGCGAACTGCAATAACCAATTTGGTGCAGTTGAGGATAACCCATGAGTGACTTCTCATGAGTTCGCCCTCGGGATCGTTCCGCAACGGGAAAGCTGCTGCAAGAAATTGCATATTGTTGTTGCCCTCAACGCCCGGGTGAACGATGGTAGAGAAGCTGCACTGCTGCCCTTGAAGGACTGAACGACATGCGAATCATTATTGTGGAACTGGATGCGGCTTTGGGAATGTTTCTGAAAAAGGTGCTGGCAGGAGAGGGCCACGACGTGAACTGGACCGACAGCGCGACGGAGGCTTTGCGATTGGCGCAGGGAACGCCTCCTGACCTCGTGGTTCTCCATGTGGCGGGGCAGGACGAGGTGGAGCTTCTGATGACGTTCCACCGCCTCCATGCGCGCACCGTGGTTCTGGCCCTGGCGGCGCGCAACACGGTGGAAGACCGGGTGCGCTGCTTGGATCTCGGCGCCGACGATTGCATGACCAAGCCCTTCAGCTTTCACGAGCTGACCGCGCGCTGCCGTGCCCTGCTGCGGCGCCAGACGGGCAGGTCCGACGGTGAGGTGGTGCTGGCCCACGGGGACCTGCACCTGAACAGGATCACCCGGTCGACCTCCCTCGCGGGCCGATCCCTGAGCCTGACTACAAAAGAGTTCCGCCTGCTGGAGCATCTGCTGCAGAACGCGGGCCGCTGCTGCAGCCGGGGCGAGCTGCTCCAGGAGGTCTTCCAGCTTTCGCCCAAGAACGCAACCAATGTCGTCGATGTGTATATCAACTATCTCCGCAAAAAGCTTAGCTTCGCGGAGGGGACGTTCCGGATCGTCACGGTTCGCGGATCAGGCTACTGCCTGGCGCCGGCGGAGCAGGCGGGACCTGGTTCCCCCATGCCCGAAGCCGCCGTCCAGTACGCAACGATGTAGGTTTTCCGGAGGTACGGCCGTGGCACTGGCGAACAACGCGATCGGCATGGTGGAGCGGCAGCCGGCGCCATTGGCGTCGCGTGCGCGGACCCCTGGGGACGACCGTTCCGTGTCGCGGCGGATCGTGGTCGTCGCGGGCGGGGAGGAGGACCTCCGGCAGCGGCTTCGCGACCGGCTTCGCGAGCTGCGATGGACGGTGCATGATGCGTCCGGTGGAGCCGCGGCGATGGCCTGCCTTGAAGATCTGCAGCCGGACGCTCTGCTGCTGGCTGGATCGCTGCCCGATCTGGAGGTAGAGGAGTTTGCCGACTGGGTGAGAGCACTCCATCCCGGGACGGACCTGCTGCGGAT
>JAABUQ010002730.1_pt1 | contig 34132 bp, 35 predicted proteins | sample 5560001 | NCBI WGS metagenome assembly JAABUQ01 (sample SAMN10711888, study PRJNA513371) | rock metagenome | isolation source: Antarctica rocks | place: Antarctica: Victoria Land, Finger Mt nord | collected 2015-12-18
TTCAAGAGCGCCCTGAGCGAGATCGGCGCCAAGCACAAGCTGACCTCGCCCAGGCGCCCGCAAACAAACGGCAAGGCCGAAGCCTTCATCAAGACCTCGCTCCGAGAGGGGCCTACGCTCAGCTCTACCTCTCCAACCAGGAGCGCGTACAGGCGCTGCCGGTCTGGCTCGCCTATTACAACCATCACCGCACCCACACCGAGCTCAAAGACCAGACTCCAATGGCCGCACTTGTCAGCAACGTATCCAGGAAGTACAACTAGCGCCCGGAGCGGGCCCGAGCCTTCGTCTTGCGCTTCTTCAATCTGTGTTTGCCGAGTGCCACGCGCTTTCGCTTATTGATCGTTGCTACTCCGTCTAGAGAATGAAAGAGCGCTCCGGGGACGGAGCGCTCGGCCAGCGGCAGTTAAGTTGTGCGGGTTGGATTCGAACCAACGACCTTCGGGTTATGAGCCCGACGAGCTTCCACTGCTCCACCGCACGGGTCGATCATACCCTGCATGGCGGCCCAATCAGCGGCCGCTGAGCCAGCTCCAGAACCGCTGCACTGGGCTGGGTGCCGGGGTTTGGCCCCGGGGCTGGGCGCGGGTCGCCAGTGGCGGCGGGAGTGGGCGGGGCGGCTGCCCGACCACGAACTGCCGCTCGTCAGGCCTGGCGTAGCCGTTCTGACGCGCCTCCTCCTCCGCGGCCGCGCCGGAGTTGGACGCCGCGATGTCCCGGCGGTAGCTCTCGTTCTGCTTCTGAAGCACTGCGTTCTGACTGCTCAAGTCGCTCGCCTGGTGCTTCAATCCGTTCGTGAAGCGCAGCTCCTGGGCGAAGGAGAGGAGGATCCACAGCACTGCCAAAGCGATGGCGACTACCGCCACCCACTCGTGCGCAAGAGGGAGACGCCGGTTGAACCGGCCGTTGCTTACAGAGGCGGTGCGTTGGCGCATGGTGGATTAGGTGGTGGAACGAAGTGCAGGGACGAAATGCAGGAATTGCGCGGACCGCCCCAGTATAACAGCGACTGTCGGTCCACGCGCGGATTGCAACCGGCATGTCCCTTGACCGCGCGCATCTGATCTCCGCTTAGCGGCCGAGCACCCTGACCAGCAGAGGCGGTCCAGCTCACGTCGAGCGGGGCCGCCCCGCCTTGCGACTAGCGCTCGATGACCGGCCGGACCTCGACTTTGCTCTCCGGAATTGGAAAGGTGCGGGTCAGCGCGATTGCTTCGTCGAAGTCGGCGACTTCGAGGATCATGTAACCGCCCAGCGGCACCTTGCCGTCAACCAAGAACGGGCCATCGACGACTGTTGAGCCACCGCCCTGTGTCAGTGCCACTGTTTTCGCGGTTTCGGGTCCCTGGAGCTGCTCGCCGCCGGTGACCTTGCCTTGAGCGGCAAGCCGGCCGAACCACTCCACTGCAGCTCCGTACATCTTCTGTTTCTCGGACTCCGGGAAGGCGCTGTCGTCCTCCCAGGCCGCGCGGCCGCAGGTCATTGCGTACTTCATGTCGTCTCCTCCTTCATGTGTGCTGCTGCTCCGGCCGGTTCCACTGCTACGACGAACCGCCACGGCAGAAATGGACACCCCGAGCCAGGGATTATTTGGCCAAGCGCCCCGAGGGCCTGTGGCCCGCGCGTCCGCCTCGGCATGAGGTGGGTTCCCCGTCAGCCAGGGGTGGGCCCCCAACGCCGCAAGGAAGCGGCGCAGGGGCAGTCGGAAGGGAGAGAGGTCAGCCGTTGCCATCGCCATCGCTGCGGCCGCCGCGGTTGTCCCCGTCGCCATCGTTGAATGTAGGGGGTGACGCAGACCCGCCCGGCGGGGGCGCCGGGACCGGCGTGGGGCTTGCTGGAGGGGGCGGCGCTGGCGCTGACGTTGGCGCCGGCGCGGCAGCCGGCGAGGGAGCCGGGGTCGTCGTCCCATCGTGGTCGTTGTCCTCGTCTACAGGGGCCTGCGCAGCCTGCGCAAACCACTCTCCGGCAATCCCCTGCCCCGTCACATCCTCCGCGCGCTTGTCGCCGCTGAAGGTGTAGAGCGGCCACTCGTCGTAGGTGACCTGGGTGCCGCCGTCCGGCCGCGTGACAACACCGACGGTTCCAGCCAGACGAGAAGCCTGCCTCGGAGCTGTGGTCGCCGGGACCAGCAGCGGCGGCCAGGTGGTCGCGCAGCTGCCGGTGCAGGACACTTTGCCGTCCTTCTCCGGCAGGAAGTGGTAGAGCGTGCGGCCCTGAGCGTCAGTCAGAACCTCGCCAAGGCTGCCCCTCAGGGCAGTTGTAAGAGTCGGTCTGGGAGCGGCCGCAGTGGCACTGCCACCGCTCGGTTTGGTGGCGCCGCCGCAAGCTGCGGCTGCCCACAGAGACAGGCCGGCCGCTGCCAAAACAGGCGTGGTTATTCGCATACGATTCATCAATTCCTCTTGAAGTGGTTGACAGGTGCTGCAACTGGCGAGACGAATCCGGCAACGGCCCTTGCCGGACAGCGCTGTCGCCGCCTGCGTTGCTCTACGGTTCGGCGCTCCACGAAGGTTCACCTCTGTGGTTTGAACCCTTTGGCGCTGTGAGTCCGTACTCGGCGGCAGGTTGTATGCACAGACGGAGGCGCCGACCGTCGGCCTGCTGCTGAACCGACCGAGAGCGGCCGCGGCGCACACCGCCCTGCGCCCCGCGCCAGAACCAGCAGTCGAGCGCGAGACTGAGCCGTCCACTGAGGCGGCGCTGCTGCTGGCGGTGGGACGGGACCGGCGCGAGGACGCTTTCCTACAGCTCTATCGCCTTTATGAGCGGCGCCTCTACGGCCTCGGCTTGCGCGTCCTAGGAGACGAAGGTCTGGCCGAGGAGCTGGTCCAGGAGACGTCTCTTCGCGTCTGGCGCACCGCCGCGCGCTTCGATCCGGAGCGCGGGTCGGTGAGCGCCTTCGTCTTCGCGATCGCTCGCCGCCTGGCGGTCGATCTCTGGCGGCGGCCCTCCTCCCGGCCCTTCCTGCCGGAGGTTGAGATCGACGCGCGGGAGGACGACGACTTCGACCAGCTGCTCCTCTCGCTGACGGTGCGCGACGCGCTCGACTCGCTCCCGGAGCAGCAGCGTCGGGTGCTGGAGCTCCACTACGGAGGAGATTTGACCCAGGACGAGATCGCCGGACGGCTGCAGATCCCATTGGGCACTGTCAAGTCCCGCACCTATCACGCGCTACGAGCGTTCAGGCGCGCCTTCGAGGAGCGCCAGCAGTGACCCATCCCGACCTGACCGACTACCTGCTGGGCAATGTCAGCGACAACGAACTGGAGGCCATCCGCCGCCACGTGGACGGCTGTGAGAGCTGCACTGTTGAGTTGGCAGGACTCCGCAAGCTGCCTGGCCTGGTGGCGGCTGCCGCGCCGCCGGTCACGCCACCTGCCCACCTGGAGGGACTCGTGCTCCAGGCTGTGCGGCGAGAGGGGGCGCCAGGCGGGCGCCGGTCGTGGCTCCCGTGGCCACGCCGGTCACCAGGCTGGGCTCCGGCTTGGGCAGGGGTGGTCGCGGTCCTGCTCCTGGTGGTCGGCGCCCTCACGGTGTCAAGCCTCTCCCACTCGCGTACGCCTGGAGGGAGCGGCACAACGCAACCGCCGACAGCGCAGACTCAGCGGCTGGTGGCCACCGACGGCAGCGCCGCTAGCGGTGCAGCTCGCATCGAGGACGGCCCGAGCGGCAAGGTGGTGGCACTGACAGTCGAGGGTCTGCCCGCCAATCCGCCGGGGCGGCTGTACGTCTGCTGGCTCGTCGACCAGGGCGACGCCAGCGAGCAGCAGAACCGCTTGGCTGTCGGCACCTTCAGCGTGGTCGGCCCGGGATCTGTGACCATGCGCTGGACGACAGGAGCCGACACTGCGCATTACAGGCTCGAGGTCACTCTGGAACGGGCCGAGGGCAACCCGCAGCACAGCGGCCCGGCGGTGCTCAGAGCGAAGTAGCCGGCTTCCGCCGACCCCTGTCAGTGACGTCCGCTGTCTGAGTGAAGGTCAAACGGTCTCTTCCCAGTGCTCCGCCAGCTCCGACCGCTCCAGGTCCCGGTAGCTGCGGCCGTCCGCCCGCAGCCGGCCATCCAGTGCCGCAAACCTGTCCCGATAGCGCTGGCCGGCGGACCGTAGCGCATCCTCGGGATTGACCTTCAGCGTGCGCGCCAGACTGACTGCGGCGAAGAGCAGCTCGCCCACCGCCCGCTCGGCGGCGGCGTCAGGAGCTGCCGCGCCGAGCACGTTGGCCCGATCCGAAACAGCTGCCGCCGCCGCCACCTGGCTCTCCAGATCGAAGCCGAGGCGAGCTGCCCGCTTCTGCATGTTGTAGGTCCAGGCCAGCGCGGGCAGAGCTCGCGGGACCCGGTCGAGCGATAGCGCAGGAGGTTGGCCTGCGCGCTCGGCCTCGGCGGCTTTGCGCTCCTCCCAGTGTTTCAGCACCTCCTCGGCGTCAGCCACCTGCTTGCCAGCGAATACGTGGGGATGCCGGGCTACCATCTTTGCCGCCGCGCCGACCGAGACGTCGCTGGCGTCGAAGCGACTCTCCTCCTCGGCGATGGCGGCGTGCATGGCGACCTGTAGAAGCACGTCGCCCAGCTCCTCTCGCAGCTTCAAGTCCTCGTCGCCCTGATCCAAGACCTCCAGCAGCTCGTAGGCCTCCTCCAGCAGGTAGGGCCGCAAAGAGGCGTGCGTCTGCTGCCTGTCCCAGGGACAGCCGTCCTGAGCGCGCAGGCGCCGAGCGATTTGGAAGATCGCGCTCAGGTCGTTGGGATACGGACGTTGGGCAGCAGCTCCCGCTGCTCCCTCTGGCTTCGCCTGAGCCTGCTTCTGGCTTTCCGATCCTTCGGTCAACTCGCCACCCCCTTCAGTTCGTATAGCTCTTGCATCTGGTCCAGCAGGGAAAGCAGGTCCTGCCGCCAGCCTTCACCCTGGCGCCGCATGGTGAGGCGGTTGGGCCCGATCTTGAGCCGGCCCGGCAACCGTCGCTCCAGCTCGGCGACATCCAGGTAACGATCCGGGTCCACCTTGATCACGATGGCCTGGCCGTCGCCGGCGACCGAGCGCAGGCCCAGCTTCTGTCCCTTGATCTTGACACGGAGCGAGTAGACCAGGTTGCCCAGCTGCGCGGGCGCCGGTCCATAGCGATCGCGCAGCGAACGCAGCGCACTCTCCAGCTCTGCCTCGGTCTCGGCGGCGGCCAGGTCCCGGTAAGCGCCCAGCCGGAGACGCTCATCGCGGATGAAAGAGCGAGGTACGAAGTGGTCGAGCGGCAGGTCGATGTTGATGTCAGGAGTGGTCAGCACGTCGCCGACCTCCGCCTCCTCCGCCCCTGAGCGAAGCCTGGCAACCGCCGCCTGAAGCATCTGCAGGTACATCTCGAAGCCGACTGCGGCGATGGCTCCGTGCTGCTCGGTGCCCAGCAGGTTGCCGGCGCCCCGGATCTCCAGGTCGCGCAGCGCGATCTTGAAGCCCTGACCCAGCTCGTGCAGCCCTGACATGACGTCCAGCCGCTTGTCCGCCGCCTCGGTCAGCGACCTCTTGGGGTCGTACAGGAAGTAAGCGTAGGCTCGCTTACCAGAACGCCCCACCCGGCCGCGCAGCTGGTAAAGCTGCGAGAGCCCGAAGCGATCGGCCCGCTCCACCACCATCGTGTTGACGTTGGGGATATCCAGGCCGGATTCGATGATGGTGGTGCAGACGAGGACATCGTGGCGCCCTTCGGCGAACTCGATCATCACCCGCGCCAGCTGCTCCTCCTCCATCTGGCCGTGGCCGACCGCCACGCGAGCGCCCTTCACCAACCGGCGCACGCGCTGAGCGGCCTTGTCGATGCTGCGGACGCGATTGTGGACGTAGAACACCTGGCCGCCGCGCTCGATCTCGCGGCTCAAGACCTCGCGCACCAGGTCCTCGTCATCCGCTGTGACATAGGTCTTGATTGGCTGCCGGTCTTCAGGTGGCGTCTGCACGACGCTCATATCCCGAATTCCGACCACCGCCATATGCATGGTGCGAGGGATGGGGGTGGCCGACAGCGAGAGCACGTCCAGATTCGCGCGGAGGCGCCGCAGCCGCTCCTTCTGCATGACGCCGAAGCGCTGCTCCTCGTCGATGATGAGCAGCCCCAGCCGCTTGAACCTGACGTCGCGCTGGAGCAGCCTGTGCGTGGCGATCACTATGTCGACAGCGCCGGCCTTCACGCCGGCCAGAGTGCGTTTCTGCTCCTCCTCGGTTCGGAAGCGCGAGAGCACCTCGATGGTGAGCGGGTACTTGGCCAAGCGCGCGGAGAACACCTGGTAGTGCTGCTGCACAAGCACTGTCGTCGGCGCCAGCACAGCCACCTGCTTGCCGCTCATCACCGCCTTGAACGCGGCTCGCAGTGCCAGCTCGGTCTTGCCGAAGCCGACGTCACCGCAGAGCAGGCGATCCATCGGGCGCTCGGACTCCATGTCAGCCTTGATCTCGGCCATGGCGCTCAGCTGATCGGGCGTCTCCTCGTAGGAAAAGGACATCTCCAGCTCGGCCTGCCAAGGCACGTCAGGTGAGAAGGCGAAGCCCGGCCGCGCCTCCTTCTGCGAGTAAAGGCGGAGCAGGTCCTCCGCCACGTCCTGCACGCTCTTCTTGACCCGCGAGCGCGCCCGCTCCCAGTCGCCGGTTCCCAGCCGGTGGAGGGGCGGGTGCTCGTCAGTCCCGCCGAGGTACTTCTGGACGCGGTCCAGGCTTTCGACAGGCACGAACAGGCGGTCGCCCTCCGCGTACTCCAACTCCAGATACTCCCGCTGTAGCTGTGCCCGGCCTCCGTCCGGATCGTCACTGTCGATCAGCCTCATGCCAGTGAAGCGAGCTATGCCGTGATCGACATGGACCACCAGCTCCCCGGGCTGAAACTCCAGGTGCAGGGTGGCCTCACCGCGGCTCGAGCGGCGCGGCGGTCGGGCCGCCTGGCGGCGGACCCGGCCGAACAGCTCGGCGTCCGACCAGTACTCGATCTGCGCCGCCTCCAGCCGGCAGCCGGCCGGCAGGTCCACGTCGGCCACGCTGAGACCGCGGGGCAGCGCTTCCCGGAGGTCCAGCTCCACCGCCGCCGGCGGCTCCGTCCGGCCCGCCTCGGCCAGCAAGGCCCCTAGCCGTTCTGACTGCTCGCTGGCCAGCACCACCGAATGCCCTGCGCCGGCGCGCTGGACGACAGCGGCGAGCGCGTCCTGGCGGCCTACGACCGGGTCCAGCTCGCGCCAGCCCAGGTCGATGGTCTCACCGGCGGCCGGCTCGGCGGCGGAAAGCTGAAGCCAGGCCGCGACAGGTGGGCGAAGCAGCCGGTCGGCGCTAACCAGCGGGGGCACGAAGCCGGGCGGAAGCTCGCCGTCGCCGGCCTCCGCCTCGGCCAGCATGAGGGTCTCCCGCTCCTGCTCCTCAGCTTCGGCCGCCTGACGCTCCGGCTCGAAGTCGAGCACGAGAGCCCGCTCCGGCAGATGGTCGAAGAGCGAGGGGCGCGCGGCGTCCAAGTAGGCGCCGTACAGCTCCACGCCGGCGAAGCCATCCCCCTGCTGAAGCCGCCCCAGCTCCTGCTCCCAGTCGTCGCGGACGTCCTGTCTCAGGTGCTCCAGCCCCGCCTCGGCGCGCAGGCGGGCGGCGGCTGTCTCTCCCCTCCGCGGTCCCAGCAGCAGCTCGCGGCCGGGGCGGATCAAGACCTCGGGGCTGGCCATCACCGAGCGCTGGTTCTGGGGATCATAGAGCCGCAGGGTCTCCAGCTCAGCGCCGAAGAACTCGGCCCGCACAGGGGTGCGGGCGGCTGCCGGAAAGACATCCAGGATGCCGCCCCGCAGGGAGAACTGGCCAGGTGTCTCGGCCAGCGCCTCCCGTACATAGCCCATCTCAACCAGGCGCCGCGCCAGATCCCCCGGCTCCCACTCAAGGCCGGGTCGCAGTGTTAGGGTCGCCTGCTCCAGATCCTGGGGCGAGAGAGTCATGCGCAGTGTCGCCCGGCGCGATGAGACGAGCAGGCAGCCCCTGCCCGCAGCTGGGTCGTCGCTCGGCGCTTGGCGCGCAGCGGCCAGGGCGGCCAGCGCCTCCAGCCGCTGAGCCACGGCTTCATCGAAGGCGGGCGGGCGGTCGAGAAGCGAGACTGTGATCTCAGCGAAGAGGAGTGCCGAGGGCCCAGACGCCAGCCAGAGGCGCAGCTCGTCCCGAAAGCGGGCAGGGTGCGAGCAGAGCACCATCACCGGCAGTGTGGGCAGTTGACTGGTAGCCCAATGCGAGAGCACGGCGGCGAGAGGCGCCCAGGCGGGACGCGGCAAGCGGCCCACCCGCACGGGCTCGCCGGGTTGCTGTCCTTGAGCGAGGGCCTGCTCCAGCCAGGGCCGCAGAGCCTCAGGAAAGAGCCGCTCGGCCAGCGGGCTCACGATATCTCCTCGCAGCCCAGGGAGCCTGCCCGGTTGTAAATGGCCATGGCCTTCTCGAGTCCGTCGTGAAGCGCCACCTGAAGTGCCTGGGCCACCCCATCCACCACCGTCTCCGCCGCCGGCGCCTCAGCCCGGCTGAACCGGCTCAGCACATAACGACGGCCGGCCTCTGGCCCGGATGTGGGCGGCTTCCCCACACCGATCCGGAAGCGAACGAAGTCCGGTGATCCGAGGGAGGTGATCAGCGACTTGACGCCGTTGTGGCCCGCTGCCGAGCCGCCGCGCCCGATCCTCAGCCGGCAGAGTGGCAGATCAAGCTCGTCGTGCACGAGCCAGAGCGACTCCGGCCCCAGCTGCAGATCTCGACAGGCCGCCTTGACAGCCCAGCCGGACTCGTTCATGAACGTCTGCGGCTGGACCAACCAGACGCGGCGCCCGCCCGAGGCGAGGCTGTTGACGCGTGAGTGCCAGCGACGGCCGTCGAGGCTCGTCCCCAGCCGAGCCGCCAATGCATCGAGGCAGCGCCAACCGAGGTTGTGGCGAGTCTCGCTGTACTCAGATCCCGGGTTTCCGAGGCCGACCACCAGCACGTCGCTCGGCGCCCGCTGGTCGATCTCAGCCTCAGGCACAGGCTGACCACCGGCAGTGCCGGCGGCAGGACCAGGACGAACTGTGCGAAGTACTGCTGGGCATGGCAAAGCCGCCGCCCACGGGCCGCGGTAGGCCGTCGGATTCTACGCCGGCGCCAGTCTGCCGGCGCCGATGCCGAGGCCCAGCCGCTTCAGGCAGCGCCAGGTGAGCGTAGTCATCGCCTGCTCGCCCGCGCGATCAGCGTGATCGAAGCCGAGCAGGTGCAGCAGTCCGTGGACGACGAGCAGACCTGCCTCGCTCTCGACCGCGTGGCAGTAATGCCGCGCCTGGCGCTGAACCGCAGGCCAGGAGATGGCGAGGTCGCCCAGGTAGCCCGGCTCGTCCCCGCCGCCGCTCGGAAAGGAGAGCACGTCGGTAGGCTGGTCCTCGCCCAGAAATCGGCGGTTCAGGCGGCGAAGCGTCAGATCGCCCGCGACGAGAAGGGTGAGCTGTGCATCGGCGGGCAGCAGAGCTGCCACCGCGGGCTCCTCGCAGCAGCCGTCGAATACCTGCCGGAACCAGATTGGCCTGAGTGGCACCGCGACTGTCTTGCGCACCTCCACCCGTAGCCGCCGAACTCTTGGCGCGGCGCTCCTGGACTGGCTCAACCTAGTATCCGGCGCCAGAAGTTTGTTGAGTAGATTGTGGCAGGCGTCCGAGGGCGCCGGTCCGGGGGGCCGAGGCCAAGAAAGGGGTGAAACCAGGAGGAGCGCATCCGTCGATGCGTGACGACGACGGGCCGGGCCCCATGACGCTGGCATCGGTGTCCGGAGCCGCAATATGCCAACGAATCTCTGCCGCGGGACACTTGTGCTAGTCCTCGAAACCGAAACCCGACAATGAACCGGGCATGGCCAACGTCTTCAACTTCCTGCACCAACGCTTCGCGATTGCTCTCATCCTCTTTGCAGTGATCCTGGGACTCTGGGGTGGCTTCCAGTTCATGACTCGCCGCCAGGTGAGCGCCGGCTTCCGATCGGGCTACCTGCTGATGATCGCCCTCACCGCCGTCCAGGGTCTGGCCGGGATCCTCATCTTCGCCCTCGGCCTTCGGCCGCGCGAAATCCTGCACATCGTCTACGGCATCTTCGCCATCGCGTTCCTGCCCGGCGTCTACTTCTACGCGGCCCGCGGCACCAAGCTCCGGGAAGCGTTTCTCATGCCCTTTGCGTGCTGGATAGTCGCCATCGCCTACGGTCGCGGCTTCTTGACAGGCGCCTGAGGCTGACAAGTTGGTTGTCAATAAGCTGGCCCAGCGCCTGGAGCGGGGGCCTCTGCTCTTCGACGGCGCCATGGGCACGGAGATCTATGCCCGGGGGGTCGGTGAGGCGGAGTGCCTGGAGGCGCTGAACGTCTCCCAGCCGGCGCTGATCGGGCGCATCCACCGCGAGTACATCGCCGCCGGGGCGGATGTCATCGAAACCAACACGTTCGGGGCCAACCGCTTCCGGCTCGGCGAACACTACAAGGAATCCGAGGTCCGCCAGCTCTGCCTGGCCGGGGCCCGATTAGCTCTGGAAGCCCGCAATGCGGCGGGCCGGTCGGTCCTCGTGGCGGGCAGCGTCGGCCCTCTGGGCCGGCCGATCGAGCCTGTCGGCGCAATCAAGCGCAGCGGCGCTGAGCGGGTCTTCGGCGAGCAGGTCGCGGCCCTGGCGGAAGGCGGCGTCGATCTCCTGATCTTGGAAACGTTCACGGCGATGGGCGAGCTGGAGCTGGCGGTCGACGCGGCCCGGGCGACCGCGCCCGACCTGCCGGTAGTGGCGCTGCTCAGCTTCGACGATGAGCTCAACCCCGCCCGCGCTGCCAGCGCTTTGGTCGACAGCCTCAGTGCCCGAGGTGTCACCGCCTTGGGCGCCAACTGCGGAGCCGGACCCCAATCGGCGCTCAGCGTCGCGCGCCATCTTGCCTCGCTGGGCGGCCAGCGGCTGGCCATCCTGCCCAATGCGGGCATGCCGCACAGGGAAGCAGGCCGCCTGGTCTACAGCGCAGGCCCTCAGTACTTCGCTGAGCAGATGGCTGAGCTCTTGGACTTGGGAGTCAACATCGTCGGCGGCTGCTGCGGCACAGGGCCGGCGCACGTCCAGGCGCTGCGCAGGCGAGTGGACGCCGCCGCGCCCGGTCGGACCGTGTCGCCGCCGCGCCGGCGGGCTGAAGCGGGCGAGCGCCAGCCGGAGGCCCCCAGCACCGGCCTGGCGGCCAAGCTTCGAGCCGGTGAGTTCCCGATTTCGGTCGAGCTGACGCCGCCGCGGGGGATTGATCCCAGCGGTATGCTGGCCGGCGCGCGGCTGCTGCAGGAGGCAGGCGTCGAATTCGCCAACGTCACTGACTCGGCCATGGCTCGGCTGCGCATGGGAGTGATCAGCTGCGCTGCGCTGGTCCAACAGCAGGTGGGCCTGGAGACCATCGCCCACTTCACCTGCCGGGACAGAAATGTCATGGCCATCCAGTCAGAGCTGATCGGCGCCCACGCGCTCGGCATCCGCAACATTTTTGCCCTGCGCGGTGACCCACCCCGGGTGGGTGACTACCCCAAGGCGACTCCTGTCTGGGATGTCAACGCGGTGGGCCTGATCACCATCCTGAGCAACCTGAACCGGGGCCTCGACGCGAACGGCACGCCCATCGGCGAGCGGGCCTGCTTCAACATCGGAGCTGCCTTCAACCCCACCGCCGACGACCCCGTCAAGGAGCTCCGCCTGCTGCGCCGCAAGCTGACCGCAGGCGCCCACTTCGTGCTGACCAATCCCGTCTATGACTTCGTCGCGCTCACGCTCCTCCGCCAGGTTTTCCAGGAGGTGGAGGTGCCGCTGCTGATCGGCGCCATGCCCCTGCGCTCGGCCAAGCAAGCCGCCTACCTGCAGAACGAGGTGCCGGGCATAGTCGTGCCCGAGGCAGTGGCCAAGCGGCTGGAAGCTGCAGGTGAAGAAGCCCCCCAGATTGGCGTGGAGATGGCTATAGCCTTTTTCGAGGAACTGGCTGGTGTGGCTGCCGGCGCCTACGTGATTCCCTCCGGGGGTCGCTACGACCTGGCAGCCCAGGTGGTCGAGGGAATCAAGAGCCACAGGAGCTGAACGGGCGGGGCGCTACGTCGCCCTCAACTCCGCCGCTCAGAGCGGAACAGAACCCTGCCGCGCGCGCAACCTACCGACTCGCTCTTGCTTGCTGATCAGCGCTCGCTCCAAAGCCTCACGCAGCTGCACGTCGTTAACGGGCACCACCCGAAGCCTGGCCTGCAGCTGCCGCAGCTCCCCTTCGGCGCTGGTCAGTTCGAGGTCGATTGCGTGCATTTGTGTCTGTCCTCCGCCGACATTCTGGCAGGCCAATCGCAGTTTCTCAAGGTCAAAGTCGTTAAACGACAAAGCCTGAATCAGGGCTGGCTATTTTCTAGCTGAGCCAAATGGAACAGGGATTGCGGCGTGGTATAAGTATACGTACATGTGCCTCGACGCCTGTAAGGGAGCGCAGGGCGGAGCAAGATGGTCTATAGCAAGGATTCTGTGCATCAGGCACCAATGCGTGGTGCTATAGTGCATGTTGCAGTATGTCGATCATAACCACCGCCAAACGGGCTTCTCGCGACCTCGGCGCTCTGACGGTGCTGGCACTGCTCTCCGAGCAGCCGCGGCATCCGTACGAGGTCCAACGCCTGATCCGCGATCGCCGCAAGGACTTCGTGGACGGCAGTCCCCGCAGCCTCTACCACCGGGTGGACTGGCTGGTCCGCCGAGGGCTGATCGAGGTGGCCGACACCGGCCGCGAAGGGCGCCGTCCGGAACGCACCGTCTACCGGATCACAGATCAGGGCCACGACGAGCTTCAGAGCTGGTTGACGACCCTGCTCAGCACACCGTTGAACGAACACCCCCTCTTCTCGGCGGCCATCAGCTTTCTCGGCTACCTGCCGGCGGAGGCGGCCATCGTCGCGTTGGACGCGCGGATGGTCGCTCTCAAGGGCGATCTCGCCGGCGCTGACGCCTCGCTCCGGGCGCTGCGCGGGCAACTTCACCTACCGCGGGTGGTTCTGCTCGAGCATGAATACGGCCAAGCGCTGCGTCGAGCCGAGCTGCAGTGGGTGCGTTCGCTGATCGACGACGTTCGGGCCGGGCGGCTCGCTTGGGCAGGAGACGCGGACTTCGCAGCGCACCGCCAGCGATCGACTGTGGGCGGCCCGCAGCCAGCGAGCGCCAAGTGATCCTGTCCGTGACAAGCAGCACAGCACCAAAGGAGGCACCCGCAGCCGCATGGCAGTGAATCACGACCAGATCCAGCTCTCCGGCCCGGTGATCCAGGCTCGCGGCCTCCGTCGCGTTTTCAAAAGTCGACGCCAGACCGTCGAGGCGGTTGCAGGTGTCGACCTGCAGGTCGAGCATGGCGAGATCTTCGGCTTCCTGGGCCCCAACGGCGCGGGCAAGACGACCACGCTGCGGATGCTGGCGACGCTGCTGCCTCCGAGCGGGGGTGAGGCGACAGTGGCTGGCTGCGACCTGCGGCAGGAGGCTGCCGAAGTCAGGCGCAGGATCGGCTATGTCGGCCAGACCGGCGGCAACGACCCGGCCATCACCGGCCGCTCCGAGCTCGTCTTCCAGGGGCGGCTCTACGGGATGACCGTGTCCGAGGCGCGGGCTCGCGCGGCCGAGCTGATCTCCAGCCTGGAGCTCGAGGACTGCGCGGATCGCCAGACGAAAACCTACTCCGGCGGCCAGAAGCGGAGGCTGGACATCGGCCTGGGCTTGGCGCACAGGCCCCAAGTTCTCTTCCTCGACGAGCCGACCACCGGCCTTGATCCCCAGAGTCGGGCCCGCATGTGGGACGAGGTCCGGCAGCGGCGCGAAGGTGGGACGACGATCTTCCTCACCACCCATTACCTCGAAGAGGCCGACGCTCTCTGCGACCGCGTGGCGATCATCGACCACGGCCGCATAGTCGCCGAGGGGACGCCCGACCAGCTGAAGCGCCAGATCGCCGGGGACGTCGTCAGCGTGGGTGTGGCAGGCGACCAGGAAGCTATCCTCGAGCTGCTGAGGCCCCAGCCTTTCGTCCGCGAGGCGGGCTGGCAGGACGGCACCCTCCGCCTCTACGTCGACCGCGGCGAGAGCGCGATGCCGGCCATCCTCCGCCTCTTGGACGGCGCTGGACTGGACCTGGACACTATCTCCCTGACCAGGCCGAGCCTTGACGATGTCTTCCTTCGCCAGACCGGCCGATCACTCCGGGAGACCGCGGCATGAAGCACCGGGAGAGCTACCTATGAAGATTCTGCGAGACACCTGGCTGGTCTTCCAGCGCTATCTCGGACTTCTTCTGCGCAACCCCGCCTGGATAGTGATCGGCGTCCTCCAGCCACTGCTCTACCTGGTGCTCTTCGCCCCGCTGCTCAAATCGATAGCGGCGACGCCGGGGTTCCCCGCGGGCGGCGCCTACAACGTCTTCGTGCCAGGCCTTCTCGTACAGCTCGGCCTCTTCGGCGCGTCGGGAGTCGGCTTCACGCTGATCGCGGAGCTGCGGCAGGGCATCATCGAGCGGCTGCGGGTGACGCCGGTCAGCCGCCTGGCGCTGCTGCTCGGGCGAGCCGTTCGCGACCTCCTGACGCTGCTCGTCCAATCCATCCTGCTGATCCTGCTCTCGCTGCCATTCGGACTGAGCATCCAGCCACTGGGACTGGTGGTCGTCCTCGCTCTGGTCGCCCTGATCGGTCTGCTGACTGCCTCGGTGTCATACACGCTCGCGCTCTGGTTGAGAGACGAGAACTCCTTCGCGCCACTGCTCTTCACAGCTACGCTGCCGCTCCTGCTGCTCTCTGGCGTCCTGCTGCCGCTGTCGTTCGCGCCCAACTGGCTGCGCGCCATCGCGGCGGCCAACCCTCTCGCCTACGCCGTTGACGCCGCGCGGGCGATCTTCAACAACCACCTCGCCGATGCAAGCGTGGCGAAGGGCGTCCTGATCATGGCAGTGCTGGCCCTGATAGCGGTGGCAGGGGCGGCTCGCTCTTTCAATCGCGCAGCGGCCTGAGCTCCCGGCCGCGACGGTAGAGCGGTCAGCCCGGAGTCGGTCGGAGGGCTGTCAACAGCGCCTGCAGAGCCTCCGGCCAGTGCGCCTCGGGAACCAGCGCCGAGCGCTCGGCCAACTCAAGGCGGTAGCAGAAGCGGTCGGGCTGGCCGGCGCCCGGTTCGCTGCCCGGCCAGCGCTCAAAACACAGCTTCACAGCGCCGCGCTCCGACTCGCTCAGCTGCGAGTATGGGAAGCTGGCTCGCAAGAGGAGGCCCGCAAAGCCACCTGATCGCTCGAGCCGGAGCTGCTCGCCGCCCTGGCTCTGGGTCACCGTCTCAGACGGCGCGTCATCACTGTTCGGCGCCCTCGACTCTCGGCCGATCAAGGCTCAGAGGACCTGCGTTTCCCGCCACGCGTCCTGCACGGCCCTCGCCTCAGCGGAGCCAAGGCCGAACAGGCTGGCCGCCATGGTTGTGGTGGCCTGAGCGAACTGTACGAAGCCGGCCTGCGAGCCCACCGCTCGGCGGACCATCACCTCGTACCAGATCCTGCCTGCCTTTTCCCAGGCATGGCCCCCGAGGGCGACGGCGGCCAGGTAGAAGGCGTGGTTGGGAATGCCCGAGTTGAGATGGACGCCCCCGTTGTCCGAGGCGGTGCTGACGTAGCCGGACATCGAGCCCGGCTGGTTGTCGCCCTCATAGGCGGTGCCGGGCGCTTTCATGGAGCGAAGTGCCTCGCCCTGCATGACAGAGCCCAAGATGCCCGCCCCGATCAGCCAGTCAGCCTGCTCGGAGGTCTGACCAAGCTGATACTGCTTCACCATCGAGCCGAACACGTCCGAGATGGATTCGTTCAGCGCGCCCGGTTGACCCAGGTAGCGCAGCCCCAGTGTGGCCTCGGTCACACCATGCGTCAGTTCGTGGCCGATGACGTCGATAGCCTTCGTAAACCCAGTGAAGAGCTGACCGTCGCCGTCGCCGAACATCATCCGCTGGCCGTCCCAGAACGCGTTGTCGTAACGCTCACCGAAGTGCACCTCACCCAGCAGCGGCAGGGTGGCGTTGTCGATCGAATCTCGCCGGAAGACGTCCCAGTAGAAGCCGTAGGTGGCGCCCAGCCCGTCGAAGGCCTGATTGGCTGCCGCATCGGCGGAGGGTTGGCCTTCCTCTGTCCGCAGGACGCTGGTGGCGTGAGTGTCCAGGCGGTGCTTGGCGTCGAAGACGGTTCGGTCCGGTCGGCCGGCGCCTCTCCTGACCGCGAGCTGCAGCCGCTGGGCCGAGCCGGCCAGCAGCGCGTTCTGGATGCGGCCGGCGCGGATTGAATGATCGATCGAGAGAGTGGCCAGCGCGAGCTCCCGTTCCTCGGCCGACCCGCGCAGGGCCCTCTGCTCCAGGAGCTGGGGGGGAACTATGAAGTGGTAACTCCGCACGGCTGGCCGTCCCTCCTTTTCCGGCTCCAGACCGGCACTAGAACCGAGCCCGGCAGGGCTGCGGTGCCGCCAAGCTTAGTGGACCGAATGGGTGAGCTCGTTGCCTGTAACTGCCGATTGGGCCGAGATACTGTCTTTTCGGCTGTACAGGCAACTAATCGATGTTGATCACGTCGCGGAGCTTCTCGAAGAAACCCTTGGAGACCTTCTGCGGCTTGCCGGTCAGCCCTCCGACCTTGCGCAGCAGCGCCTTCTGCTCGGCCGAGTAGTCCTTGGGGACCACCACCTGCACCACTACGAACTGCTGGCCCCGGCGCCCGCTGCGCACGTTCGGCATTCCGCGCCCGGGAAGCCTGAATGTCTGCCCGTACTGCGTGCCTGGGGGCAGCACCAGTTCGACCGGACCGTCCAGCGACGGCACCTCGATCCGATCCCCCAGCGCTGCCTGAACCACGTTGACGTGCAGTTCGTAAACGACGTCATCATCCTGCCGGCGGAGGTGCTGGTGGCCACGGACTCGGATCACCACGTAGAGGTCACCGGGCGGGCCACCTCTCAGCCCCACCTCGCCCTCTCCGGTCAGGCGGATCTGAGAACCGGTGTCCACGCCGGCGGGGATCCGCACTCTCAGTCTCTTGCGCTCCTCGGTCCGGCCCTGGCCGTGGCACCGGGCGCAGGGCTGCTTCACCACACGTCCCTCGCCGCCGCAGGTGGGGCAGGTCACTATGTTGACGACCGTCCCGAAAATGGACTGCGCTTGGCGGCGAACCTGACCGGCGCCGGCGCAGGTGCCGCAGGTCTCGCTGGAGGTGCCCGGTGCGGCGCCTGAGCCGGCACAGACGGAGCAGATGGCCTGGCGGCCCACGTCGATCTCCCGTTCCACGCCCCTGTAGGCCTCTTCGAACTCGATGGTGAGGTCGTGACGAAGGTCGTTGCCGCGCGTGCTCCGCCGCCGCGGCCGCCCGCCACCCCCGAAGAAGGTGTTGAAGATGTCACCGAAACCGAAGTCGCCGAAGTCCTGGGCGGCCCCGGCGCCGACGCCAGAATGGCCGAACATGTCATAGCTACGCCGCTTCTCCGGATCCGAGAGAACGCCGTAGGCCTCGCTGCACTCCTTGAAGCGCTCGGAGGCATTCGGATCCCCGTTGTTCCGATCGGGATGGTATTCCATCGCCAGCTTGCGGAACGAGCGCCGCAGCTCGTCGCTCGATGCCTGCCGGCTGACCCCGAGCACCTCGTAGTAATCCCGCTTGACTGCCAAGCTAGACCCCCACGAATGTGGGCCCAGCCCGGCCGCCCGAGAGTTTCGCTGGCAGGCGGCTGCGAATGCCGACTGGGGCGCTGCTGACCACTAGCCCTTCCGGGAGACCTTGACCAGCGCGGGTCTCAGGACCTTGTCGTGCATCCGGTAGCCGCGCCTCAGCTCCATAACCACTGTGTCATCCGGATGCTCGTCCGACTCGACGGTGCCGATCGCCTCATGGAGCTTGGGGTCGAACTTCGTCTCCAGCGCGGGTACAGGCTCCACCCCCGCCGCGGCCAGAGCCTCCTCCAGTTTTTGAAACGTCAGCTGCACGCCTTTGAGCCAGGTCTTGTCGACGCGCGCCGGCGCGTGCTCCAGGGCCAGTTGAGCGTCGTCCAGTACAGGCAGCACACGCTCCGCCAGCAGCGCTCCCGCGTAGCGGTAGGCGTCCTCCTGCTCCTGCCGTGCCCGCTTCTTGTAGTTCTCGAAGTCAGCCGCCAGACGCAGGTGGCGGGAGCGCAGCTCCTCGAGCTCCTCCTGCAGTGAGGCAAGAGCTTCCTGTTCGGCTTCCATCTCCTGGGTGGCGGTTGGCGCCTGCTCGCCGGTCGGCGCGCCGCCCTCGTCCTCGATCAACTGTTCATCTCCTGCATGTCTCTGGCATTGATACCTCACCGGGGAGGCCGAACAAACTTCACCGCACCAACCGTCTCCAGGCTCAGGGCCGGATCGCCTCCAACTTCTGGGCCCTTACGGCTAGTGTCCTGGACTAAGGTCCGCGGCATATTCCCGGGATCGCGGGCCAGAGCCAACCGGGGTCCCCACGAAGTCGATGACTTCGTGGGGTGGAAGGAAAGGGTGGTGCAAGGAGGAGCGCACTTCCAGCTGGGGGCCCCGCGTAGCGGGGGCGTGCGACGCCACGCCGGGCCCCTTGACGCCGGCTTCAGCGCCGCAGGTGCCCGGCCGCCTAGCCCGGGAAGATGCAAGGAACTTCGGTTCCAGGACACTAGGCCTAGGCTTCAGCGAGGCGGGCACCAGCCTGCCGAGCGATCGCCTGCAGGCGGCCGACAGTGGCGCCGTAGTCCAGCCGCGTGGGTCCGACGACGCCCAGCACTCCCTGCACTCGTCGCGACGGCCCCCAGGTGGTCAGAACCACCGCACAGGAGCGCAGCTGCTCGGTCCGGTTCTCAGAGCCGATGACTATCTGCAGGTCAGCGTTGGCTGCCAGCTCCTGGAGCAGCGCCACCAGGTAGCGCGTCTCTTCCAACACCTCCAGCACCTCGTGCAGGCGACTCGACTCGGCGAACTCCGGCTGCTTCAACAGATTGCGCACGCCGTCGTGGACCACCATGCTCCCGCCTCGGCTCGCGAAGAGTGAAAGCGCTTCGACCAAACTGCCCAGAAGCTCTTTCTCCACTCCCTCACCGAGCCGGTTCAGGCGCAGCTCCAGCTCATCGCGGTCCCTACCTGCCAGCTCGCGGTTGAGACGAGTGGAGAGCCGCGTCAACTCCTGCTGCCCGATGGGAGAGCTCACGCGGACCACCTGCTGCCGGATCAGGTTGCCCTCCGCCACCAGGACCACCAGCACATCCTCCGGCTCCAGAGACACCAGGTCCAAGTGCTTAACCCTTACCAAACCGCCCTGCGGTCCGGTGACCACAGATGCGTTGCGGGTCACGGTCGCGGCGATCGTGGCGACCTTCTCGACCACGCTCTGGGGATCGGGTGGAGTGGAGCGGAACTCCGCCTCGATGTAGGCCTCCAACGCCGGCGGAGCCGGCTCCGCCTCCATCAGGAAGTCCACGAAGTAGCGGTAGCCGCGATCGGTGGGAATCCGCCCTGCGGAGGTGTGCGGCTGGATCAAGTAACCCAGGTCGACCAGGCCGGAGAGCTCACTGCGCACAGTGGCGGACGACAGGTTCAGGAAGTGCCGGCTGACCAGCGCCTGCGAGGCAACTGGACTCGCCGTGACAGTGAACTCGCGGACGACTGCCTTCAAGATCTCCTGCTTTCGTGACTGCATCGCTTGGCACTCCTAGCTTACGAGTGCTAACGTCGGCTTTCGCTTACGGTCCGGCTCGACGCTTCAGCGCCCGGCCTTCTGGGGCATCCAACCCTGGTAATCCCAAGCAGTTTGAGGCCGTTTCCGGCTTATTGACATCATCTGGCCGGTTGTGGTACGGTTTTACCGGGCCCCCGCAGTGCACGGCTGGGGCTCAATAAGCCAGGCACCTACCGAAGCGCTCGGAAATCCGAAGGGTGTGACGGCAGACGACAAGGGGGGATCAAGGGTGAGAAACCCGACCTCCACGACGCATCCGCCCCTCGCGGATGGAAGAAACGTCGTGGAGCATCAAGAGGCCCTGGGCCTCAGTAGGAGAAACCCCAAATGAAACGAGTTCTTGCGACGGCAGCAGCGGTGTTTTCACTGCTTGTGCTGTCCGTCACTGTCGTGGAGGCGCACACCGCCACCGGGATCCACGCCGTCTGCACCCCAGCCACAGGTGTCTACACCGTGACTGCCACATGGAGCTGGGAGGGGCACCCAACCCAGACGCTCAGCGAAGCCGCGGCACCCAACACGACCGTGACGCTGCTCTCGCCGCTCGGACATGACGCGCCACAGACGATCACTACTGGACCGCCGTGCCTCGTCCATCCGACGCCCACACCCACTCCAACCCCAACGCCCACGCCTACGCCTACGCCTACGCCTACCCCTACGCCGACCCCGGCGCCCGTCGCTCCGCCCAAGGACGCGCCGCCTGTGCCTCAAGCACCACCTGCGCCCGCGGCCGCTCCGAAGGCGGTCAACAACCCCGCCCCGAAGCCGGCCGTCAACAATCCCGCCCCCAAGCCGGCAGTCCAGCCAGATGCGCCAGCGCAGGCTGATGCGCCAGTGCAGCCGGCCCCCATGCCCTTCTGCGAGCAGGGCCACGTATTCACCCCCGGCCAGAACTGCATCCAGCCCGGAGGCTTGGGTTAGCAGTACCTAGGTCGGCAAGACCCTGAAACAGAGCCCCCCGGCCCTTGCCGGGGGGCTTCCCCGTGCGAGGGGGGAGGGAAAGAACGACCACTGCGGCCGCCGGCGCCGACTCGCTCTCCCGCGCCTGCCGGCGTGGCTGCCGCCGCTAGGCGACCGGTTCCTCTTCCCTCACCCGGCTGGGCATCTGCCGGCCCGAGAGATCCTGTTCGCCGTCGCGCACCTCCTCGTGGTACTCGGCGTCGGCGTTCACCTTCCAGGGATCGAGGTTAGTCACTCCGGCGATGTTACGGGCGACGAGCAGCGCTGTGAGCATGGAGTGGTCCTGGTTGTTGTACTTATGCATGCCGTTGCGGCCGCAGAGGTACAGGTTGGGCACGTTGGCCTCAAGCCACTGCCGGATGGTCCCCAGGTGGTCCAGGTAGACGTCGTCGTAGACGGGATAGGCCTTCCTCTGCCGAACGACTGCGCCGTCGAAGATCTCGGCCCGCTGGCACATGCCTAGCTGGACGACTTCTCGGGTGCCGAGCGCTATCAACTCCTCATCAGTGCTTTTCCAGAGCTGATCGTCCTCGAAGCAGAAGTACTCGAGCCCCAAGCAGGTGGTCTCCTCATCGGGCACCATCCAGCGGCTCCAGTTCTTGAAGTTCTGGATCCTGCCGACCTGAACACCTGGCTCGTGAATGTAGATCCAGTTGTCGGGGAAGAGCTCCCGGCGCCGGATCATGAGCACCACAGACAAGAAGTCCCGATAGGAAAGTGAGCGCGCGGCCGCCAGCACCGCCCGCGGCGGCGCCGGGTCGAGCTTCAGCACCAGCTCGCGGACCGGGAGCGAGGAGACGAAGTCGCTGCCCCTGACCTGCCGGACGCTGCCGGCTTGGTCCCGCACCTCCACGCTGACGACCCGTCCGTTCTCGTGCCGGATGCGCTCGACGGTTTGACCCATCTGAACCGGCTGGCCCCTCTCTGCCATGAGGTCCCGCACGGTTTCCCAGAGCTGGCCCGGCCCGAAGCGCGGATAGCGGAACTCGTCGATCAGCGTCTTGATGACCTCGCCTCGCTCCTTCAGCTCGCGCGGCGGGAGCAGCGCGTTCTTCAAGACCTGAGTCAAATCCAGACCCTTGATTCGCTGGGCCGCCCAGTCGGCGGAGAGTTCGCTGGTCGAGATGCCCCACACCTTCTCCGTATAGGTCTTGAAAAAGATTTGGAACAGCCGCTCGCCGAACTGGTTTCGGACCCAGTCCTCCAGGTTGCGCGGCTCTCTGACAGGAGTCAGCTTGGCCCAGGCGTAGCTGGCCATGCAGCGCACTGTCTCGACCAACCCCAGACTCAGCAGGGCGTTGGTCGCCTTCAGCGGATAGTCGAAGTACTTGCCTCGGTAGTAGATCCTCGAGAGGCGGTTGCAGGTCAGCATCTCGTCGCCCAGGATCTCGGTCCAGAGGTCCTCGACCTCCAGATTCTTGGAGAAGAAGCGATGGCCGCCGATGTCGAAGCGATAGCCGTTGTGCTGAGCGGTGCGCGCGATTCCGCCCACGTACTCGGGATCCTTCTCCAGAACCGTCGCGCGAATGCCGTGCTTGCTCAGCTCATACGCCGTCGTGAGCCCGGCGGGACCCGCCCCCATGACGACGGCGTGCCTGAAAGAGTTGTGATTGTTCATTCTTGGGGCAGTCGGGCGCCCTGGCAAGGGCGGGGCGCAAGTGCGAGTGCGTCGACGTCCGGCGCTGAATCCTCAGGCTACCAAACGGCTGGCTGGGTAGAGTTCGAGCCGGATTGGGACCGCAGGCACATGTCGCCGCGCGCCGGCCCTGGCCTCTCGTGCTGCTCCTGGCCGGCTATCTGGCCCTCGCGGTGTCCTGGCTGGCGGCCAACCCGCCCGGCGCCGGGCCCGACGAGGATGCGCACTACGTAAGGGCTGCGGGTTTGAGCCAGGGCGAGGTGCTGGGTCGAAAGGTGCGGGTCCAGCGCTCCACCGGTCAGCCCGCGGCGCGTCTTGCCTTCTCTGAGGCTGTGGATCGCACCTACTACCTGCCGGCCCACCTGGCCCCTCCCGACTTCTCCACCTGCTACCGCTTCCTTCCCGAAAGGAGCGCCGCCTGCGCCGATCTGAGCCAGGGCGGCAACGCCGGTCGCCGGCTGACCTATGTGGGCGTCTATCCGCCCTTCGCCTACCTGCCCGCCGCAACGCTGATGGCGCTGGCAGGGCAGCCGGTGGAGGCGCTCTATCTGGGCAGGTTGGGGACGGCTTTACTCTGCACTGGCCTGCTGCTTCTGACGGCGCTGACGCTCTGGCGGGGCCGCCGCAGCCTCCTCGCACTGGCCGGATTTCAGCTGGCGATCACGCCCGTGGTTCTCTTCCTCGCGACCACGCTGGCACCAAGCGGGGTGGAGGCAGCGGCCAGTGCCTGTTTCTTCGCAGCGGTTCTGCGGATCGCGGCAGGGCGCCGTCCACCGCTGAACGTTGAGTGGACGGCGCTCGCTCTGGGCGGCTTCTTCCTGGCCACCAGCCGTGCCTTGGGGCCCGGCTGGCTCATCGCTGACATCCTCGCAGTGCTGGCGTTCGGGCCGAGCCTGAGCTTCCGCCGGCGGCTGCTGCACCCTGAGCGGTGGGGCCGGATGGCACTGGCCGCAGTGGGCAGCGGACTGATTCTGGCGCTCGCCTGGGGCGTTTGGATCAACCAGGATGCTGGCGTCACGCTGGCTGAGGCCACCAAGGGCATGGCCCAGGCGGTCCCGCAGCTGCGCTGGCTGGCGCCGCAGCAGATCGGCGGCTTCGGCTGGCTCGACGTCACGCTGCCTGAGCCGTTGACGGGCGTCTGGCTCTTGGCCCTGGCCGGCTTCGGGGGGCTGGCGCTGATGCTGGGCACCTGGCGCCAGAGACTGGCGCTGATCGGCCTGCTGGTCGCTGACCTGGCAGCGATAGTCGTGACCACAGGGATCTTCAACCTCCCGTTGGGAGTGGCCGGCCAGGGCCGCTACGCGCTACCCCTGGGAGTGTTGCTGCCAATCGCGTGCGGCGAAGTCGTGTACGCCAACCGCGGGCGTCTGTCGGTCCGCCTCAGGGAGTCGCTGCCGCTGGCGATCGCGGCCGCCACTGTGGTGGTGCAAGTGGGCGCCTGGCTCGTCAACAGCCGCCGCTACGCGACGGGCACTTCAGGCGGCTGGCTGTTCATGCTCGACGCCCAGTGGCAGCCGGCGCTGACCTGGTGGCCCTGGCTCGTCCTGGCCCTGGTGGGCGGCTCGGCCCTGATAGCGGCGGCGATCATCCACAACGTCTCTCCGGCTCGGCACCTGAAGCTTCACACCGCCAGCGACCGCGCGGCCTGATCTGCACCCGCGGATTAGCCGCTAAAGAAGCTCGCCCCCGCCCACAGGCGGGCGAGCAGCACCAGTCCCCAAATCGCCTCTATGTTGGTCGCGAGCCGCTCGAGGACTCCCGCGTACTCGAAGTGATTAGCATTGGCTACCCCGAACAGCGCGATGAACACATTGATGAGAACTGCGCTGGCCACTGAGTAGAAAACCCAGCCGCGCCACCTCGGGTCTCCCCAGAAGCGTCGGGCCATGACGAACAACCCGAGCATCATCGCGCCGATGATCAAGAACAGAAAAGAGAAGTGGATCACGCCGTGAGCGGTGGTGAACTGTCCTGTCGTGACGGTTCCCGGCGGATAGCCTGGGGCCGGGTCGGTTGAGAAGAAGCCGATCCCGATAAGACTCAGACCTTCGATCCCACGAATGATCGGATAAAAGGTCGCGCACATGCCGCCTTCGAGGATTCTTCGCCAGACAACCGCCAGCCCGAGGGTGACCAGACCGAGGCCGATGAAGTTGGCCTGCTGGATCCATCCACCGGGACCCAGGCTGAGTGTGCTGATGGCCTGCTGCCAACCGTCATAGCCCGGCCGGGTGGCCCCCTCGACCAGGTAGACGGCGGTGAAGAGCACCCAGCCCAGCATCCCGCCGGTGAGCCAGAGCAGAAGTGAGCGAGGTACGGGTCGTCGCAGCTCGACGCTCTGCTCCTCCAGTCTGGGACTGATCACATCGACCCTCCTCCTGTGGACGCCTTCCGCCGCCCGACCTGAATCATCGTCGAGAGGCGCCGACCGCTCACCTAGAGCACGGCGAGCGCTATCTGGTTGTGGAGGTCCAGGCCGCGCCGGGTGGGCGCCCAGACGCCACCCTCACCTGGCATAGCGCTCGAAGCCCGAGCGGGTCAGGACTCGATCGCCGGCGTCGAGCAGGTCCCACTGGAAGTCCGCGTCCACCTCGAATAGGACCCCAGCCGACCGCCGCTTGTGCAGGAGGGTGCCCGGCTCGAAGCTGAGGCAGTAGCAGGAGAGATGATCAGGCGCCAGAGCTGACGCCTGACGAACTGTGTCGAGCCAGCTCTCACGATTCTGGAAGGGCACTGCATAGATGAGGTCCAGGCTGATGTTCTCGAAGCCCGCCGAGCGAGCCAGCTGGAAGGCCTGCCGGGCCAACGCTCCGTCGGTGCGCCGTTCCAGCACCGCCAGGGCCTGACCGTCGAAGCCCTGCACGCCCAGACTCAGGCGGTTGACGCCGCCCGCCAGCCAGGCGGCCAGCCGCTCCGCGTCGGTGGAGGCGGGGTTCGCCTCCAGAGTGATCTCGGCGTCAGCTTCGATGCTGAACAGCTCCCGCACTCGAGCCAGCAGGCGGCCGATCAGCGCAGGCGGCAGGAGGCTGGGGGTCCCTCCGCCCAGATAGACGGTTTGCAGGGAGGCGAATTCTCGCGCCGCGTTGGCCGCTTCAAGCTCGCGCAGCAGCGCGTCCACATAGTCAGGCATCAGCCTGTCCATCCCCGCATAGGCGTTGAAATCGCAGTAACCGCACTTGTGCTTGCAGAAGGGGATGTGCAGGTAGAGATGCCGGAAGGGGAGCACTGACTCTCAGTATCGGCCGCGGTTGGCGTGCAAAGAGACTCCTAGTGCGCGACTGGCTCAGGCCAGGCTCACCACTGTCGCCTGGGCCAGCTCCTGCAGCCTCTGAGGGGTGATCGCGAACACGGCGTCCGGCCGCCCGGCGGCTGCCCAGATCAGCTCGTAGCGCAGAAGGTCCTGGTCCAAAAAGACAGGCAGCTGGCTGGCATGACCGAAGGGGGGCACGCCGCCGATCGCAAAGCCACTCGCCGTCCGAGCTAGCTCGGCATCCGCCCTCTCCACCTTGCCGCCCGCCGCTGTCGCAAGTTGGGTCAGATTGACCCGGTTGCTGCCGCTGACCAGCGCGACTATCGGCCGGCCAGCTACCTGAAAGACCAGGGATTTGACTATCTGACCCACCTCGCAGCCGATCGCCGCCGCCGCATCCTGAGCCGTCCGCGTCCCCTGCGGAAAGTGGCGGACCTCCAGCTCCAGGCCGGCTTGCTGCAGCCAGCTTTCGAATCTGCTCACGGCCATAATTCTGGGCGTGAGCGTGAGTTTCCGTCGGGAGCGCGTCGAGGGAGAGATCCTGGTGCCGAGCGACTCTGGCTACGAGCCGCGCCGAACGGGTTACGAGATGCGGTGGGATCCGCTGACTTCTCAGGCCTGCAAGCTGCTGCCGGAGAGCAACCTCTTGCCCAGCAGCGACTTCGATCTAGCGGGGTTCGGAGACCAGAGCAAAAGCTGGTGTCCCTTCTGCGCTGAGCGGGTGGAACGAGTGACGCCGCGCTTTGCAGCGGCGATCAGCGCTGAGGGACTGTTCCGCCGCGGTGAGGCGCTCTGTTTCCCGAACCTGGCCGGCTATGCTCGGCACGCCTCGGTCTCGATCTACGGCCCCGACCGCCATTTCCTGCCGCTGGACCAGATAACGCAGCGGCTTGTGGCTGACAACCTGCAGACGCAGGTCGACTTCTGCCGCAGCGCTTGTCGGGCCGACGGCGAGGCGACCTGGGTCTCGCTGAGCGCCAACCACATGCTTCCTTCCGGGAGCTCCCTATTCCATCCCCACGTGCAGGGCGCTGTCGATCCCTTCCCCACCACCCAGCAGGCCATCTCGGCCGGCGTGCCCGGCGAGCTGGTGGGCGAATACTTGGCGGCCGAGCGATCGATGGGTGAGCGGCACATCGCCAGCAGCGGAGAAATCGAGTGGCTGGCGGCCTTCGCGCCGGCCGGTTTCCACGACCTGCGCGCATTCCTGCCGCGCTTCGAAAGCCCCGAGCGGCTGCCCGAGCTGGTGGTCCAAGAGCTTGGCCGAGGGTTGGCCGCTGCCCTGCAGCTCTACGCAGAGCTCGGCTGCAGCAGCTTCAACTGGGCGCTCTTCGGGGCGCCGCGCCCGGGTCACGTGCTAAACCTGCGCCTCGTGGCCCGCGCTGGGCTCCACGAGAGCTACCGCTCGGACGTCACCTACTTCGAACGGCTTCATGGGACCGCCTTGGTGGATCAGGCGCCGGAGCTGCTGGCGGAGCGGGCACGGCCGTTCTTCAACACCTGAGCGAGCCCGAGCGCACCCGAAGCATGGTGTCGGTCGGATCGCAGACAATGGGTCGATGAGTGCGATCAGCGGCGGTCGCTGCCCAAACTGCGGAGCCGCGGTGCCCTCGGGTACCTGGACCTGTGCCTACTGCCACGCCACTACCGATCCAGCGCACGCTGGGGTCCCGTCCCTGGCGCAGGTCGCAAGCCCCGTGCAGAGCGGCGGCGAGGCGCTGGACCAGAGCCTCCCACAGTTGGCCGCCGTACTTTCCGCAGCGCTGCCTGGTGCCGTCCAGGTGGAGCGTGAGGGTGGACTCTTGCGCCACAGCGACCGCATCAAGCAGCTGAGCGTCGACACAGGCGAGTTCCGCTTTTTGCTCCAACGCCAGGGGAGTGCACTGTAGGCGGTGGTCTCGCACGAGGTGGGCGGCATCGTCCTGAAGAGCGAGAAGCTGCCAGCCTCCGAATGGCTGATCCAGCTGGGCGAGCGGCTGCGCCAGATCGCCGTGAACGCGGAGCAGATAATCCAGCGCTGGCGAGGCTCCTCGGCGCCGACGGTCAGCGCTGATCCAACTCGGACTACCGAAGGAGGCGGCTATGACGACTACAGGTCCGACTGAGCCACAGGGCCAGCTGCCCGAGGCAGCTCGCTGGCGCCTCAATGATCTGCGTCAGCGCGCCGAAAGCGGTCACCGCTTCGCCGCGACTGATCTGAGTGTGGATGATGCTCGTCCAGGCAGCCGGATTTGAACCGGTCGGGATGGTGGTGGGCAGCTCCGTCTATCAGCTTGGCACGCAGTGGGGCCAGTTCAACCAGAACATGGAGCTGCAGGTGCTGACCCAGGGGATGTACCACGCCCGCCAGCTCGCGATGAGCCGCATGGAGGCGGAGGCGCAGGCGTTGGGGGCGGTAGGCATCGTAGGAGTGCGGCTCACGATCCGCTTCCTCGTCTACGGGACCCACATCGGAGAGTTCACGGCGGTGGGCACCGGCGTGAGGCACAAGGAGGGGCAGGACTGGCGCGCCGGCAGCGGCCAGCCTCCACTTCCGACCTCGACGGACAGGGCTTCTACAAGCTGCTCAGTGCGGGATTCCGGCCCCTGGGCTTGGTGATGGGGAACTGTGTCTATCACATAGCTCACCGGAGCTTCGGCAACATCCTTCGTACGACGGGAACCAATGCCGAGGTAGGAGTGCTCACGCAGGCGCTCTACGAGGCGCGCGAGCTTGCGATGTCGAGGATGCAGGCCGAAGGCGAGCGACTCAACGCCAGTCGTGGACACCAAGCTCGGCATCTCCAGCCACACCTGGAAGCCGCACGTTGAGGAGTTCCTCTCCCTGGGCACCGCCATCCGCCCGACGACCGGCGATCTGACCCTGCCCAAGCCGCAGCTGGTGCTCGGGGCCAACGGCTAAGCGCTGGGCTGGTAAGCGATGGCCTCCAACTGGCCCGGTCGGCGGCCGACGGCAGGAGCGGTGACAGTGAGGTAGTTTTCCGCGACGCCGCGAATCACGCCCTCCCTCTCCCGGTCCCAGATCGCCTCTACCTCGCGCCCTGCCCAGAGGCTTTCGTACTCGGTATGCAGGCGCTTGCCCAGCTCGATCGTCCGACGGGAGCGCTCCTGCGCAACCCCGACCGGAGCGGCATCGGAGTATCGGGCGGCTGCCGTGCGCGGCCTGGCGGAATAGCGAAACACGTGCAAGTCCATGAAGCCAGCGCTTTCGATGGCTGCCAGAGTGGCTTCGAAGTCTGCTTCGGTTTCGCCGGGGAAGCCGACCATGATGTCGCCCGTGAGAGCGATGTCCGGGCGGGTCTGCCGCACCATGGCCACTGCCCGGTCGAAACTGGCCACGTCATAGCGCCGCCGCATTCGCACCAGGACGGCATCGGACCCCGACTGGAGCGGCAGGTGCAGGTGCGGGCACAAGCGCGGATGCTCGAAGAGCCGGGCCAGATCCGCGTCGATGTGGGAGGGATCGATGGAGGAGAGCCGGATCCGGGCCGGCGCCGCCGCGTCCAAGAGCCGGGCCACCAAGGGTGCGAGGCCGCCACGATAGGAGCCCAGGTCGATCCCTGTCAGGACTATCTCTCGGTATCCGGCCTCGGCGGCGCGACGAGCCCGCTGCTCCAGGTAGGGCAGCACACGCGAGATCGAGCGGCCGCGAGCCTGCCAGACGATGCAGAAGGTGCAGCGGTTGTCGCAGCCGTCCTGCACCTTGAGCACGTAGCGCGAGCGCCTCGTGCCTGGCGGCTCCTCCGGCGCTTCGTTCTCCACTGCCTGCTTCCAGCGGTTGGGCAGCACCAGGTCGGCACCCAGTGAGTCGCCCGGGTGGGCGTCGACGTAGCAGCCCATGAGCAGCAGTGCGGCCTCTGGCTGCTCCCGGCGGGCTCGCGCGACCGCTTTGCGGGTGTCCCGGTCGGCGGCTCGCGTCACTGTGCAGGAGTTGATGACGACGATGTTCTCAGTCTCCTGAAGGACTGACGCCAACTCGTCGGTCTCGGCGGCATTGGTACGGCAGCCAAGGTTGATGAAGCAAGGGGGGGCCATGCCTCAATTGTTCCGGAATCGCGTGTCGTTAGATCGACGAGCCTCCGCGCCTTTCCGGCCACTGCCGCCTACGCCGAACCGGCTGGCGACTTGACGTAGCTTGGCGGTCCGCGGTAGAGTCCCACTCGCACCGCCAAATGACTCTGTACCGCTGGGGGGTACGGTCTGCCATCGCCAAGGCAGGGCTTTTCCTATTCCTCTCTCTCACGCTTCTTGACGCGGCCGCGGCACCGCCACCGGCCGGCGAGCCGTCTCGCGGCCAGGTCCCCATGCCGGGTCAGACGACGAGCAAACCTGTCGCCAGACCCGGACCGGACGCCACCAAGCCGGCCATCACGGCTGGCCTGGAGTCCGCGGTCAGGCAGCCTGGGGCTCCCCTACCGCCGCGCAATGCCGTGCGACCGCTCAAGCCCCAGGGCGGCGCCATCGCTGCCGGCAGCGCCCTGCAGCGTGAGGTCTTCGGCTTCGTGAACGCCGGCAACCTCGGCGATCCTGGCGTCGGCTACACCACCTGGGACTTCTCGCTGCTCTCCACAGTCGCCTACTTCGGTCTGGCGGTGAACGCTGACGGCAGCCTGGCTCAGGGCAACACCGGTTGGAACGTGTGGCACTCGGGCACCGCCAGTGGGCTCCTCAACACAGCACATCAGAACGGCGTTCGGGTGGTGGTGAGTCTGACCGCGCATGACCAGGCCACGCTGTGCAGCACGCTCAGCGCCGGCAGCATCCAGAACACCGTGGACCAGACAGCCGCCAATCTCCTCGGTGCCGACGGCGTGAACCTCGACTACGAGGGCGTGAACAGCGGCAGCTGTCCGGACGGCCAGAGCCTACCCGCCAAGATCAATCAACTCGCCCAGGCGTTCAAGAACCGGGGACTGGGCTACCTCTCCATCGACGCCTATGCGGGAGCGCCCGAGGGCGGTGGCTTTTTCGACATTCCCTCGCTTGCCCAGATCGTGGACAGCATCTTCGTCATGGCCTACGACATGGACATCTCCAACGGCCCCTGCTCCACTTGCTTGGGAGCTGTTGCGCCGCTGGGCAACAATCCTCAGAACGCGTATCCCTGGAACGTCACCCGGGCGGCGAACGACTACGCACCATGGGCGAGCAAGGTGATCCTGGGCTTTCCCTACTACGGGCACAAGGCCTGCGTCGACCCCAAGCCGCCGCCCAACGCCCAGAGCCGCGGCAACTTCGGGGCCGATTCCTACCTCACCATCCAGAGCTATGCGGGCGATCCCAAGATCCACAGTTGGAGCGGCGTGCGCCGCGACGCCCTCGATCCCGCGGGCCAGGATCCGTGGGCGAGCTTCATCAGTGACTACGCCTCCTGCTGGCGGGAGGAGTACTGGGACGACCCACGCTCGTTGGGCTACAAGTACGACCTAGTCAATCAGCGCAACTTCCGTGGTGCGGGCATGTTCACCCTTGACTACGGCGGCGGCGCGAGCGAACTGTGGAACACGCTCGCCGGCAACTTCCGCGGCCAGACACCCCGATTCGGGCCGGCCACCGGTTCGCCTTCGCTGCTGGTCAACGCAGACGGTCATCTGGAGGCGTTCGGCAGGAGCCAGAGCGGTGCCATCGTCCACAGCTGGGAGGGCGCCTGGGGTAGCTGGTCGCTGCTCGCTCAGGGCGGCCCCACGCTGCTCACCGCTCCCGCCACCGCGCTCAACCAGGACGGTCGGGGCGAGGTGTTCGCCACCGGCTCCGACGGCGCCATCTACCACACCTGGCAGCCTGGCTGGCCTGGCTGGGGAGTGCTCGCCGCCAATCCGGCCGGTGTCGCCTTCACCGGCCAACCGGCCGCCGCGCGCAATCCGGACGGCCGCCTGGAGGTATTCGCCCGCGGCCGCGACGGCAGCCCCTGGCATGTCTGGCAGCTGACGCCCAACGGCGGCTGGTCGGGCTGGGCCTCTCTGGGTGGCAGCCTGAGCCAGGATCCCACCGTCGGCCAGAACGCTGACGGCCATCTGGAGGTGTTTGGCGTTGGCACCGACAGCGCCGTCTATCACACCTGGCTCACCAGCCAGGACTGGGCGCCCTGGCAGAGCTTCGGTGGCCAGTCATTGAGCAAGGTTGGTGCCGCTCGCAACAGCTCGGGCACGCTGGAGATCTTCGTCCTCGGCAGCGACCGCCAGCTCTACCACCAATGGCAGCTCTCGCCGGCCAAAGGCGGCTGGGCTGGCTGGGCAGGGTTCGGGGCGGCTCCACCCGGCGGCGGGCAAGGCGATCCGGCTGTCACCACGACGCCTCAGGGACCGCTGGACGTCTTCGTCCGCGGCGGCGACAATGCGGTCTGGCACGCCACGCAGCCCAACTGGTCGGCTTGGTACTCGCTTGGCGGCATCACCGTGGCGAGCCCTGTGGCGGCACCGGAACAGCGGCCGATCACCACCGTCTGGGTCAACGGGAGCGACTACGGCATGTACGAGAACTACCGCACCTCCAACTGGTCGGGCTGGATCCCGCGCGGCGGTAACTGAGGCATGAGCATGGGCTCGTTCTCTCGTCTTCGCACGATAGTGACTATCCCGCTGCTCCTGAGTGCAAGCCTAATCGTGCTCTCGACCGGTTCTGCCTCCTCAGCGCCCAGCCCGACTCCGATTGGCAGGCCACCAGAGCATCCCGCTCCTCCCCCGCCCCCAGGTCACGTCTCAAAGCCGAGCGATCAGATCGCTCACCCCAATCCTCAGCGCAATAAGCCAAACGGTGCGCCCAGTGGCGGCGTAGCGGCGTTCCTGACTCGGCCCTACTGGCACCGCCACGTGGTTACCTCAGTCTTCGACCACTGCAACCCCGACTACAGCGTCGACGGGCGCATTTGTGACACTGACGGCAACGTGGCGCTCAGCAGCAACGGCAGCGATCCGACCTTCAGCCGCGGCTACGCCCTCCACCCGGGCGCCGGGGACTACATCTACTACGACGGGCACAACGGCTGGGATGTGGCCCTCAACTATGAGTCTGTGCTGGCCGCTGCCGACGGGACCGTCACGGAAGCCGCCTGGGATGACGGTTTCGGGATTTCAATCCTGATCGACCACGGTAACGGCTTCAGCACCCGCTACTCGCACCTCTCGCAATTGCAGGTGTCCTTGGGCCAGCACGTCGGCGGCGGGCAGCAGATCGCGATCAGCGGCAACACGGGCAACAGCACAGGCCCCCACCTGCATTTCGGTCTTTACATCAACAGTTCTTGGACGGCGATCGATCCCTACGGCTACGGCGGGCCCGGCGCCGACCCCTGGCCCGCCGATGTTGGGGACGTCTGGATCACCGGTAATCCGCAGGACCCAGCCAGCACCAATGCCTTCGCATTCGGGCCGGCCACTGGGTCGCCTTCGCTGCTGGTCAACGCGGACGATCATCTGGAGGCCTTTGGCCGAAGCCAGAGCGGCGCCATCGTTCATAGCTGGGAGGGCGCCTGGGGCAGCTGGCCGCTGCTGGCGCAGGGCGGTCCGGCTCTGCTCACCGCACCCGCCACCGCCCTCAACCAGGACGGTCGGGGCGAGGTCTTCGCCACCGGCTCCGACGGCGCCGTCTACCGCACCTCGCAACCGGGCTGGCCAGCCTGGGCAGTGGTCGCGGCCAACCCAACAGGCGTTTCATTCACCGGTCAACCCGCGGCCGTGCGCAATCAGGACGGGCGGCTCGAGGTCTTCGCGCGCTCCCAAGACGGCGCCTGCTGGCACACCTGGCAGCAGGCCCCTGGCGGCGGCTGGTCGGGCTGGTCACCGATCGGCGGCGTTCTCACCCAGGATCCGACAGTCGCGCTGAACGCCGACGGTCACCTGGAGGTGGTCGCGGTCGGCAGCGACAGCGGCATCTGGCACACATGGTTCAACCCAGCCTCGGGCTGGGCCGCGTGGCAGAGCTTGGGCGGACTGTCACTGAGTCGGGTAGGTGCCGCCCGCAATACCTCCGGCACCCTGGAGATCTTCGTCGTCGGCAGTGACCGCCAGCTCCATCACCAGTGGCAGCTCGCCCCCAACGGTGGCTGGGCTGGCTGGTTTGCTGCCGGGCCGGCATCCGCCGGTGGCTGGCAGGGCGACCCGGCAGTCACCAGCACCCCGCAGGGCTCGCTCGACGTCTTTCTCCGCGGCGGTGACAACGCGATTTGGCATGTCATGCAGCCCAACTGGTCTGCCTGGTCTTCACTCGGCGGCATCACGGTGGCGAGCCCCGCGGCAGCTAAGGTGCAACGGCCAGTCACCACCGTCTGGGTCACCGGCAGCGACTACGGCATGTACGAGAACTACCGCACCTCCAGCTGGTCTGGCTGGAACCCCCGTGGTGGGAACTGACGCACGGTCCCTGCCATGCTGACGGGCGGTACAACCGACCGTCGCTAGGTACACTCCGGCTACCGCTTTCAATGATTAGCCTTCTAGCTTCTGCTGCCAAAACCCAGTGCCTCTCAAACTAAGGCGCATCCAGGCTCGCGCCAACCCAACTGCGACAAAGTGAGTAGTTGATTAAGAAGCTGCTGCACACGGTCGTCTCACGTCCGACGACT
>JAABUQ010002731.1_pt1 | contig 34117 bp, 37 predicted proteins | sample 5560001 | NCBI WGS metagenome assembly JAABUQ01 (sample SAMN10711888, study PRJNA513371) | rock metagenome | isolation source: Antarctica rocks | place: Antarctica: Victoria Land, Finger Mt nord | collected 2015-12-18
TCTGGCCCTCAATCTGCTGCGGCAGGAGAAAACCGACAAGAACGGCGTGAAGAACCGTCGCTTACGCGCAGGTTGGGACAATGACTATTTGATCAAGGTTATCACCAGTTAGATGCAATTGCCCTGGTACCCGCCGCCGCCAAGTTGACAAACGAGGGGGGATGCGATAAAATAGGTCGGTTTTGCGTAGGAGTCTGGGAGGCCGGGGCAAAAGGAGAGCGGGAATGCAGCTTGCTGTGATCACCGATGAAATAGACAGCGATCTGGAGCGCGCCCTGGACGTGATGGCGGACTACGGGGTGCGCGGGGCCGAACTGCGCACGGTGTGGGACAAGAATATCGCCGATGCCCCGCCAGAGTATTGGCGCCGGGCCAAGGCCCTGCTGGATGCGCGCGAGATGCACGTGGTCGGGATTGCGTCGCCGTTTTACAAGTGCGACCTGCCCGGCGTGACTGCGGAGGGCGAGGCGGGGCCGCTGCACAGCGCGACCGCGCGAGGACTGGGCGAGCAGATCGCGCTGCTGGAACACTGCTTTCAAGTCGCGGAGTTTTTCGGCACGAACCTGGTGCGCGTCTTTTCCTTTTGGAAGCGAGGCCCCCTGACGCCCAAAATTGAAGAGCAGATCGTGGACGCGTTCGCCGAGCCTGCGGCGATGGCGGCCCGCGCGGGCATGATTTTGGGGATTGAAAACGAACACGCCTGCTCTCTGGGCACGGGTGCGCAGACAGCCCGCGTCTTAGAAGAAATCAACTCGCCGCAGGTGCGGGCGATCTGGGACCCCGGCAATGCGTTTATGGATGGCGAAAAGCCGTTTCCCACGGGGTATGAAGCGATCAAAGACTTTCTTGTCCATGTGCATATCAAGGACGCGCGTGTGCCTGCCGGTTCGCTTGCGCCGGAATGGGCCAAAGTGGGGGCGGGTCAGATTGATTACGTCGGGCAGTTTGCCGCATTGACCTCGTCGGGCTATCAGGGGTATGTCTCGCTGGAAACGCACTGGACCGGGGGCGGCAGTAAAGAAGCGTCGTCGCGGGCATGCCTGGAAGCCCTGCGGGACATGGCGGGGCCGGGGTAGGGGATAGAAGTAACCCCCCTCCTTGTGCTTCGCACAGGTTCCCCCCTCAAGGGGGGATGAGGAATAGCGTAGGAACAACCAACGTTACGGCAGCCACTCTTAATCTCCCCTTTAGGGGAGGCCCTGCGACTGAGGAACGAAGAAGCAAGGGGAGAGGTTCCCATCCAGCAACTGAGCACACACAAGACAGACACAAGACAGGAACGCATACACACCAATGTCATTGAATAGTTTCCGCACCGGCATGGAGCGCATCACCGGCAGCACCGCGGGCAAATGGACGGTCTTCGTGATCGGCGCACTGCTGGTCTTCAGCCTGGTCTTCAGCGGCCTGGGCAACAACCTGGGCAACAAGCGCGGGGCGGCCAGCCCGACCGGGGCGAGCGGCGAGGCGGTCGCCACGGTCAACGGCGAAGCCATCACGCGCGACGATTATGACCAAAGCGTCGGCAGCCTGCGCCGTCAGGCCGAGCAGTTTGGGCAGCATATCAGCGTCCTGCGCAGCGCCCTGCTGCACGACACGGCTCTGGAGCAATTGGTGACGGCAAAATTGCAATTGCAGCAGGCCAAAAAGCTGGGCCTGACGGCGAGCGATGCCGACATCGCCAGAGCACGCCAGCAAGTCGTCACCCAATCCGGCATCGCGGAAAAGCTCGGTCTGAAGCCCAATGCGTCCATCAGCGACATTGACGCCGCGCTTGCCAAAAACGGGCAGACCACGATTGAAGACCGCCTGCCTGACGATGTCTTGCGGCAGAACGTGCTGCTGGACAAGATGCAGACGTACCAGGCCAACCAGATCAATGTCACCGAGCAGGACGCCCGCGCGTTCTACCATGAGTATCACACCCGGCATATTCTCATCGGCAACAAGACGCGCAGCGATGTGCAGGCGCAGGCGCAGGCTCAGCAGATCATCGCCAAAGCCAAAGCCCCCAATGCGGACTTCGCCGCCCTCGCGCGGCAGTACTCCGACGACCCCGGCACCAAAACCAAAGGCGGCGACGACGGCTTCATCGGCCCGGACAACAGCTTCAACGGCTACGTGCCTGAGTTCACATCGGCGGCTGTTGCCCTCAAGCCCGGCGAAGTGAGCGCCACGCCCGTCAAATCCCCCCAGTTCGGCTACTTCATCATCAAATTGGACGGCGTGAAAGACAACCTGCCCAAAGACTTTGACAAGAACAAAGCGCAGTATATCGCCCAGGTCAAGCAGCAAAAGCAGGGCGCGGCGCAGCAGGCATTCATTACGGGCTTGAAGAACGCGCCCGGCACCAAGATTGTCGTGAATGACCCCCAATTGCGCGCAGACCGGGCGATGGCGCAGGCGGCGCAAGACCCCGACCCAGTCAAGCAGCAGGCCAACACGCGCGCCGCCCTCGCCGACTATCAGAACGCGCTGAGGTCCAACCCGCCCATGTCGGTGGCGGGCGAGATCAACACGCAGATCGCGCAGGCGTATCAAGCGCTTGGGCAGCCTGCCCAGGCGATTGGGGCCTACGAAGCCGCCCTCAAAAACACGGATGATGCCCAGCTGCGCCTGACCCTGGGCAATCTGTATTTGCAGGGCAAGCAGGCCGACAAAGCCGCCGCGCAGTTTCAGTCCGCGTCCACGCAGGCGTGGGATGACCCCCAGGTGCATCAGCAGCTTGCGGGCATTTACGCCCAGATGAAGCGGCCTGATCTGCTGAAGCAGGAAGCGCAGTGGCAGGCCCAGTACCAGAAGCGTCAGCAACAGATGGCGGGGCCAATGGGCGGCGCACTGCCTCCCGGTGTCACGGTTACGCCGCCTGTGGGGGCGCAGGCGGCATCGCAGGCTCCGGCCCCGCCCGCAAACGCAGCGACCCAAACCGCGCCGGATACGGGCGTCAAAGTCGTACCCGGCGATGCGCCCGGCGCGACCACCCTCGTGCCCGTGAAGAGGTAAGCAGACCCTGTTGCCTGGAACGCTTTACATTGTCGCCACCCCCATCGGCAACCTGGAGGACATCACCCTGCGCGCCCTGCGCATCCTCCGGGAAGCCGACTGCGTCGCCGCCGAAGACACGCGCCATACGCTCAAGCTGCTGTCGCACTTTGACATCTCTGTCCCGCTTATCGCCTTCCATCAGCACAGCGACGCCCACAAAGCAGAGCAGATCGTCCGGCGCATAACCAATGACGGTCAAACGGTGGCCCTGGTCACGGATGCCGGAACGCCCGGCGTGTCCGACCCCGGCATTGAACTGGTGCAGGCGGCAATCAAGGCCGGCGTGCCGGTCGTGCCGATCCCCGGCGCAAGCGCGGCCCTGTGCGCCCTGGTCGGGAGCGGCCTGCCCCTCGCCCGCTTTGCGTTTGAAGGCTTCCTGCCCCGCACCAAATCCGACCAGCGCGAGAAATTAGAAGCCCTCGCCCGCGAACCGCGCACTTTGGTCTTTTACGAAGCCGCCAATCGCACGGCGGAAACACTGGCCGAGATGGCGCGGGCGTTTGGGGCCGCCCGGCCCGCCGCCGTGGGCCGCGAGCTGACCAAAAAGCACGAAGAGTTTGTGCGCGGGATACTCGCTGAGCTTGCCGCGCACTTCAAGGCGCACGAGGCGCGCGGCGAAGTGTCCATTGTCGTGGCCGGCCTGCCAGACGCCGACGAGGCTGAGTTAGTGACTGCCCCCGTGGAAGAAGACCTCCCGACGGCTTTGGCATCGGCCCTCGCACGCGGCTTGAGCGAGCGCGATGCCGTGCGGGAAGTTAGCCAAAGCAAGAGGCTGTCCCGGCGCGACGTGTACGCCGCCATGCTGGAACTCCAAGCGCCCGACTAGCGGCCCGATTGTGTGCTATAATCATGCCAGCAGCCGTTTGCAGCAAGACGGCAAAGACGAACCCAGGAGATACCGCCCCGCATGGACCGCAAACTGCATCACGAGCCGAGCTTTGATACGGACACCCTGCGCCAGAAGGCGGAGTTGTGGAAGCAAAACAGTGTCCGCCGCATTGTGTTTGAATGGAGCACCGGGACTGGCCCGACCGTGTTTTACTTTCCGCAGGGCGAGCGCAGGCACGGGGTCAAGTGGACTGTGGCTGTGGAAACGTACAACTACAATGAAGTCTACGCGGACTTCATTGAAAACACCCTGCTGCCCCGGCTGGCTGAGATTGTGCAGTCGCGCGGGCTGGAAGCGACCGGGCTGAACGTAGACTTGCAGCCCTTGCAGGTGCAGCGCCAGCGTCGGCGTCAGATTGCGCAAATGGAGGCAGCATCCGGGCATCATTAGTCTGCCATAACTTGGTTTATTTGTGTGGGACGCGCTTGCCTGTATGGTAGCGCGTCCCATTTTTCCATGAAGAAGCAGCCCTGCCTTCCTTGTGCCGTCTTCGGCCTGCTCTGTCTATATGTTGTGGCGAACAGATGTACGGTGGCAATATCTGGGGTTTTTCCGCCCCCACTTTTTTTCACAAAATGGGGCAGATAAGCCTTGACAAAGGCGTAAACGATGCCGTATAGTGGTACATAAGTGGTGACAAGTGGTGACTAAGTGGAGGATTGGTGGTGTTTCAGGGCGAATTTGATCATAGCGTGGACGACAAGGGCCGCGTGATCATCCCGACCCGCTTCCGCTCGTCGCTGGGGGAACGCTTTTATATGACCAAGGGGGTCGGGCGGTGTATCTTTGTGTATACTGAATCGGCCTACAAAGACCTCAGCGAAACTCTGAACCGCCAGCGCCAATTGGACGAGCATACCATGCGCTTGCAGCGGTTTTTCACAGCCACCGAGGCCAGTGTGGACGGGCAGGGCCGCGTTGCCATTCCCGGCAAGCTGCGTGAATGGGCCAAAATCGCCGAGCAGGGCGAAGTGGTGATTGTCGGCGCGGGCAGCCGCATTGAAATCTGGAGCGGCGATGCGTGGGATTTGTACAATGCCGAATTAACCGATGCTATGATCAGCGAGTCGGCGCGCGAGGTGGGGATTGCCTGACCCTGCCGCGCTTCCTTATCATACCCCGGTTTTGCGGGATGAAGTGCTGGCCTACCTGAACCCGCAGCCGGGCCAAACCTTTGTGGACGCGACAGTCGGTGGCGGCGGACACACGCGGGCGATTGCGGCCCTTGTTGCCCCCGGTGGACGCGTGATTGGCATAGACCGCGACCCCGATGCTCTGGCCCAGGCAGGGCACGTTTTGGCCGAGTTTGGCCCGGCTGTCACGCTGGTGCAAACGCGATTTGATGCGTTAGGCACAGTGCTGGACAACTTGGGTGTTGCGCAGGTAGATGGGATTTTGTTTGACTTCGGCGTGTCGTCGTACCAACTGGATACGCCCGCGCGCGGCTTTTCGTTCAAGGAGCCCGACGCCCCGCTAGACATGCGCATGAACCCGCAGGACGGCAGCCCGACTGCCGCCGACCTGCTGAACACACTGCCGGAGCGCGCCCTGGCAAACCTGATCCGCGACAACTCGGATGAGAATTGGGCCGCGCGCATTGCCCGCTTTATCGCAGAGCGCCGGACGGAAACACCCTACCAAACCGTAGGGCAGTTGGTGGAAACCGTGCTGGCGGCGATGCCGTCACGCGCCCGACCGGAAGGCAAGCACGCGGCGACCCGGACGTTTCAAGCCCTGCGCATCGCGGTCAACGACGAACTCGCAAGTATTAAGCGTGCGTTGGAACTTGCCGTCCATCGCCTCGCGCCGGGCGGTGCTCTGGTGGCCCTGTCCTATCACTCGCTGGAAGACCGGCTGGTCAAGCAACTGTTCACGTGTCTGTCGGGACGAGGGCCGGGCGAAGGGCCGTATGGAACGCGCCCGCCCGCCGTGCTGGAACTCTTGACGCGCAAGCCTGTCAGCCCGTCGGCAAACGAAGTGGTCGCCAATCCTCGTGCCCGCAGCGCAGTTTTGCGCGCCGCACGGCATTTATAAGTTTTTTCGGGTCATGGGGCGCGCACGGATGATGCCTCCGCGCAAGTGCAAACTTGTGTCACTTTGTCGGCGCACTAGGAAAATGGACTTTTAAGGGTAATCGCGATGCTGGAAACCAAACAGCCGACACGGGAAGAGACGGCGCGGACTTCTGCCCGTCCCTTGCCCGCCTCATCGCCCCGGCCCGGCACCCGTGCACCGTCCGCACGGCCTGCTGCTGCTCCCGGCCCGGCCCGCGCTAGGCGACGCGCCGCCCGCCTCCCCGACCGCATGGCCCGCTCGGAAGCGCGGCTGCTGACTATGGCGGTCACCTGCACGGTGCTTGTCTGCACCCTGCTGGTGCTGTACCTTGCCGCCTATGCCCATATCACCTCGCTTGGCATCAATCAAGCCCAGATGCGCACAGTGCTGCGGCAGAAGCGCCTGGAAAACGAGACGCTGAAAGCCACCCTCGCCGGGCTGCAAAACCCCGACCATGTGGCCGCCTTCGCGCTCGCCAAGGGCATGACACGCGACCCCAGGCGCATTGATTACATTGCGCCGCCGCGGCCTGCTTCGGCTTTGACGCGCGCGGTTTCGCCTTCCTCCCTTGACGATGCACCGGCAATCAATCGCCCCCAGGGGACAAACAGTGGCTCGACAGACAACGACATCCCATCTCGCAACAATTAGAACACGCGCCGCTATCACATTCGGCATCGTCTTCGCGTGCTATGCTTCGCTGGGCTGCCGCCTGGTCTTTCTCCAAGTGGTGCGGCATTCCTACTACCAAAAGAAGGCCGATACGTACCGGGTCAGCGCCAACGAACTGCCCGCACGGCGCGGCCTGCTGCTCGACCGTGACGGCGGCCCGCTGGCGATCAATGTCCCCGCCGCCACGGTCTACGCCGACCCCGTTGCCGTCAAAGACCCTCAAGGCACGGCGGCCCAACTGGCCGTACTGCTGCATGACGACCCCAACCGTCTGGCTCCCCTGCTCCTCCCCAAAACGCGGCGCAGCCACTATGTCGCTCTCGCCCGGCGCGTGTCCCCGGCGACCGGCAATGCGGTCAGGCTGGCCGCGCTTCAGGGCATCGGCGTGGTTGCCGATACGCGGCGTTCGTACCCCAACGGCCCCCTCGCGTGCCATCTGCTCGGCTTCACCAACCGGGACAGCGTCGGGGTGGAGGGACTGGAGCACAGCCAGGACAGCCTGCTGCACGGCAAAGACGGGCGCGTGGTGGGCGAGATTGACAAAGAAGGCCGCTTTTTGCCGGGCACTTTGCGCCGCCAGGTGGAGCCGCAGAACGGCCATGACTTAGTGCTGACTATTGACCAGCAATTGCAGCACACCACAGATATGGCCCTTGCCAAAGGCGTGCGTGACCACCACGCGCGCAACGGTGTCGCCATTGTCCTAGACCCGCAGACAGGCGAGATTTTAGCCCTCTCCGGCGCACCCGGCTACAACCCGAACTCCCCTCGCCCGCGGGGCAAGCTGAGCAAGGCAGATGCGCTTAAATACACTGGGCGCTGGCGTGACAGCGCCGTCTCCGACCTGTACGAGCCTGGGTCAACGCTGAAGACCATCACCGCCTCGGCGGTTTTGCAGGAGCAGGGCCTGGGCATGATGGACGAGCGCGTCTATTGCAGCCCGACGCTTCAGGTGGGCAAGCACGTCATCCACGAAGCCGCCGACGCCCTGACCCGCAACCTCGGCAGCCAAAACCTGCGGGGCGTTCTGCGTGTTTCGTCCAATGTCGGCATGGCGCAGTTCGGCATGAACCTGGGCGCGGACAAGCTGTACAAGTATGAGCAGGCCTTTGGCTTTTTGGACTACCCTAACAGCGGCCTCCCCGGCGAGCAGCGGTCGTCGCTGCGCTCGCCGCATAAGTTCAATCATTTTACGGGCAGCGTCGGCTGGTCCAAAATCCAGCTTGCCAATATCGCGTTCGGCCAGGGCATTTCGCTCACGCCTTTGCAATTGGCCTCGGCGTATGCGGCCATCGCCAACAACGGCCTTTTGATGCAGCCGCATATCGTCCGTGCCGTGCGCGACCAGGACGGCGAAACCCCTGTTGCGCCGGCTGCCATTCGCCAGGTCATCAGTCCCGAAGTGGCGCGGACCGTCCGCTCCATGCTGGGAACCGTTGTGCTGGACGGCACGGGCAAGCCCGCCCAGATCGCGGGCTACTCGGTGGGCGGCAAGACCGGCTCGGCGCAGGTGGCCGGTGCGCACGGCTACGAAAGCGGTCATTTCGTGGCGTCCTTTGTGGGCATGTTCCCCTTGTCGCATCCGCGCCTGGTGATTTTGTGCGCCGTGTTTGAGCCGCAGGGCATCCACTGGGGCGCATCTGTCGCGGCCCCCGTCGTGCATGACATCGCCAAAGCCGCCATGCTGCAAATGCACATCACCCCGGACAACCCGAAGATGGCCGATTGGGACGACCACCTCAAGCACAACCCCAATGACCGCCGCCAAATCGCCCAATTGCGCCAATGATGCTGCTTGTTCAGCCGGAGACAGTTCTGGAAACCGAACGCCTTCTTTTGGAGCCGCTGGAGGAGCGGCACGCCGTTCTGCTGCATCCCGTCTTGCAGGATGAGCGCATTTATCGCTACATCCCGCAAGAGCCGCCGACACTCACTGCTTTGCGCGAGCGATACCGGCGGCTGATGAGTCGCTTGTCCCCGGCAGGCGACGAGGCGTGGCTGAACTGGGCTGTTCGCATCAAAGCGAGTCGGGAGTATGCTGGCCGAATGGAAGCGACTGTCACAGAGCATGGCACAGCAGAAGTCGCTTACGAGGTGGGGCCGCCCTTCTGGGGGCAAGGCTACGCCGCCGAAGCCTGCCGCCGGATGCTGTTGTTGCTGTTCACGGGCTACGGCGTTTCCGAGGCAAGCGCGCAAGTGGACACGCGCAACGCAGCCTCCATCGCCCTGCTGGAAAGATTGGGCTTTACGCAGGCCGGCTTCCAAAGCCAGGCCGACTTTTTCAAGGGGCATCCGAGTGACGAGTACACCTACAGGCTTCTGTCCTCTCCCTATGCAGCAGAGGCAAAGTGATCCACGCCTGCGCCTGAGTGACTGGCTTAGTCAAGCAATGGGAAGCGAAGTGGAATGCAGTTTGGGAAGCCCAACCGGAGACAAAGGCCGAATGGGAGCCTCAAGACGAGTGGTGGTACTGCTGTCTTGCGGTTGTATCGCCCCATTCTCCGTCAACGCAACTTGACCCAACTCCGCGCCAAAGGCATAACCATGGACATTGAAGGTAAGACTATCTGGCAAGTCGCAGCAGGCAATGGCAAAGACACCCATTATGCCAAGCAGTGTTTACAGCAAGATGTCATCGTTTTCGGGCCGGGGCGTTATGGTGCATGGCCCGACTGTGAGATGCCGATGCGCACTAATGGCGTTTCTTCAACACACGTGGGAATTGTGAAACGCTTCGCTGAGAACTTGAAGCCGCGTGATATTGTCGTGCTTCGCGTCGGCACGCAGCAATTATATGGCGTCGGCGAAGTCGTGGGTGACTACGATTTTAGCGAGGCTTTCAGCAACGTGCAAGGGTGGGATTTGCAGCACTTCCGCCGGGTGCGGTGGCTTTGGCATCAAGACGGCGAACCGGAACTATTTCCCGTCTACTCATTGAAGCTGGGCAGTTCTGTGCAATATTTGACCTCGCCGCTGGTGCGTAGCTGGCTGGAACAATTAGACATACCTGCTGAGGCATACAGTAGACCGCTATCTGCCTTGTAGATGCCAGGATGGCCCCCGGCCCTGCTCCCCGCTACGGAGGCTTTGCGACTAGGGGCCAATTCTGGGGGAGCATAAGAGGACTAGGAGGGGAAAGGCCATTGCCCAAGCCTTTCTTATTCTTATCTGGTTCCCCCAGCCCTCCGGGCATGCCAGTGCATGATTGGGGGCTAGAGGGCCATCCTGCCGTTCCCAAAGCGTATCATCGGCATAGTATAAGCATTTCAAGCGCGTACCAACGACGGAACAATTTGTTCCGTCGTTGGTATGCCGTAGAAACACCACCGCAATGAGACAAAGACGCGCAGGCAGCGCGCAACAAAGCCCTTTTATGAACATGACCAAAAAGCAGCCATGACACTCAGCGAACTGACCGACAGCCTGCCCCACAGCCAAAGAATGGGCGAGGACGTAGAGATTACCGACCTCGCCTACGACTCGCGCGCGGTCACGCCCGGCGCATTGTTTGTCGCGCTGCGGGGGCAAAAGACCGACGGCCATGACTTTATCGCGCAGGCCACCAACGGCGGCGCATCGGCGCTTTTGGTGGACACGCTGCATGCCGGGTGGTATGGCGGGGGCAGCCTGCCGATGGTGTCTGTACCGGACACGCGCGCTGTCCTGCCGCAAATCTCGGCGGCGTTCTACGGCCACCCGTCGGAAGGTCTGGACTTAATCGGGGTCACCGGGACGAACGGCAAGACGACCACCACGTACATGATTGAAAGCATCCTGCGGACGCGGGGCGAAAAAGTGGGGCTGATTGGGACACTGGGGGCCTTGATTAACGGCAGAGCTTTGCCCCTGGAGCGCACCACCCCGGAAAGCGCAGACTTGCAGCGCTTGTTCGCCGACATGGGCAGGCTGGGCGTCCGGCACGCGGTCATGGAAGTGTCGTCGCAGGGCATTGAGCAGAACCGCACGGCGCAGTGCGCGTTTAGCTGCGGCGTGTTTACCAATCTGACGCAGGACCATTTGGACGCGCACGGCACGATGGAGGCGTACTTCGCCGAAAAGCTGCGCCTGTTCACCGAGTACCCGGACGCGTTCCCCGAAAAGGCGTTTGCGGGCGTGGTGAATGCCGATGACGCGCATGGACAGCAGATTATCAGTGCATTGGAAGCGGTGGGGCGGCCCACTCTGCGCTACGGGCTGCGTACGCCGGGCGCTGACTTGCGCGCCGAGGTGCAGGAGATACGGTCGGACGGGACGCGCTTTGTCGCGCATTACCAGCCGCCGCAAGGGAGCGAAGTCGTGTTCTCGGTATCGCTGAAACTGGGGGGGCTGTTTCAGGTGTCCAATGCCCTGGCGGCAATCGGGGTCGCCCTGCAAAGGCGCGTGCCGGCCCAAGCGATTGTCAACGGGCTGGAAGCGCTGGTCGGCGTGCCGGGCCGCTTTGAGCTGGTGCCGACCGAGGGCAAGAACTTCACGGTCGTGGTGGACTACGCGCACACGCCGGACGGGCTGGAGAATGTCCTGCGTTCCGCGCGCGCCCTCGGCCCCAAGCGGCTGATCAGCGTGTTCGGCTGCGGCGGCGACCGCGACCCCAAGAAGCGCCCGCTGATGGGGGAAATCTCCGCGCGCTTGGCGGACGTGACTATCGTGACCAGCGACAACCCGCGCTCGGAGAACCCCAATGCCATCGTGGAAGACATCCTGGCGGGCATCCCGAATGGCAAGTCCGACCCCCATGTGATTGTGGAAGCGGACCGGCAGCAGGCGATTTACAAAGCCGTGCGCGAGATTGCCGAGCCGGGCGACCTGGTGGTGATTGCCGGCAAGGGGCACGAAACAGGGCAGCAGTTCGCGGGCCACAAAATCCCCTTTGACGATAGACTGGTCGCGCGGGAGGCGTTGTCCGAATGACGCTGACCTGGGACGAAGTGGCGCAGGCAGTAGGGGTGTCGGGGGTAGGGGAAGCAGAGTGGCCCCCCCGCCCCAATTCTGGGGAGCCAGAGAGGATAGTTCCTAACCCTCGCCCGCTTGCGGGAGAGGGTGGCATTCTTATGCCGGGTGAGGGCAGTCCGGGTGGCGCGAAGCGCCGGGTGAGGGCCGTTCCCCCCTTGTCATTCCCGTCCGTCAGCACGGACACGCGCACGCTGGAGCCGGGGGCATTGTTTGTCGCGCTCCTCAACGAAGCCAACGACGGGCACGTGTTTGCCGCGCAGGCCGTGGCGAAAGGCGCGGCGGGCCTGGTGGTTTCTCGTGCCGTAGACGTACCCGGCAGTGTGCGCGTGCTGCGCGTCCCGGACACGGAAATCGCGTATGGGCAGATCGCGCGGCTGTGGCGGGACAAGTTCGCCGTTCCCGTTGTCGGCGTGACCGGCAGTGTCGGCAAGACCACAACCAAAGAAATGCTGGCCGCTGTCCTCGCCCCGCTCGGCCCGGTGCTGAAGACAGCCGCAAGCCAGAACAACGAGACGGGCGTGCCCAAAACGCTCTTGCAGATGAACAAAAGCCATCGCGCGGCAGTCGTGGAGATGGGCATGCGCGGGCGCGGGCAGATTGGCTATCTCTGTCATATCGCTCGCCCTACAGTCGGCGTGGTGACAGTGATTGGCGAAAACCATCTGGAACTGCTGGGCACGCGCGAGGCGATTGCCGACGCTAAAGGCGAGCTTTTAGAACAGCTGCCCCCGGACGGCATCGCCGTGCTGAACCAAGACGACCCGTACTTTGCGCATCTGCAAGCCAAGACACAGGCCCGCACGGTGACGTATGGCATTGACACTGAGGCCGACTACCGTGCTGAGAACATTGCCCAAACCAATGACGGCTGGTGTTTTAACGTGCGCGGCGTACCTATCACGCTCCAATCGCCGTCGCGGCACGACATCGGCAACAGCCTGGCGGCCCTCGCAGTTGCGTGCGAATTGGGGGTTTCCATCGCCGAGGCCGCGCAGGCATTGACAGCCTACAGTCCGCCGCCGATGCGCATGCAGATAACGCAGACGGCGTGGGGCGGCCTGGTGCTTAACGATGCCTACAATGCCGCCCCGGCCTCAATGCTGAGCGCCCTCCAAACACTTGCGCAGCAGCCCGGCAGGCGCAAATGGGCGTTCCTCGGCGACATGAAGGAGCTGGGCGCGCTCGGCCCCAATGCGCACAAAGATTTAGGCACGGCCATTGACAAACTAGGCGGCCTGCACGCTTTGTACACCGTGGGCGAACTGGCCGCGCTGATTCCCAACGCCGCAGGCAGGTTTCACGACAGCCGCGCCGCCGCCGAGGCCGTGCCCTACCTGCCGTTCGTGCCGGGCGATGTCGTGCTGGTCAAAGGCTCACGGGCAATGGCGATGGAGCAGATCGCGCTGGCACTGGCGAGCAAAAGGGAGGCAGGCTCATGACGCAGGGGACACGCCATGAGCATTGACGCGACACTGGGGCCGGGCCTCCTTGTATTCCTGATTGCCTTCGCGGTCGCCCTGCTGGCGGGGCCGGTGGTGATTGCGCGCCTGCGGGTCTTGAAGTTCGGGCAGCCTATCAACAGCGACGGCCCTGCCAGCCACCAAAAAAAGCAGGGCACGCCGACGATGGGCGGGATCGTCATTGTCTTGGGGGCAGTGGCGGCGGCGTGCGTGGGCATGGTTGGGCACGCCGTGCGGGGGCCTGTGCTGGCTGTCCTGCTGGTCTTCCTCGCGCATGCCGCATTAGGCGGGGCCGACGACTACTTAAAGATTACGCGCGGCAAGTCGCTGGGGCTGAAGGCGCGTCAGAAACTTGCCGGGCAATTTGCGATTGCCCTGGCGTTTGTCGCGTGGCTGTCTCTCACGGCGCAGCCGAACTTCACGACTGTCCTTACGTTCGGACGGGCGACAGTGGACTTGGGGCTGGGGTACTATGTCCTGGTGGTCGTGCTGATGATCGGCCTGTCCAATGCCACCAACCTGACCGACGGCCTGGACGGCCTGGCAGGCGGCCTGGCGATGCTGACCGCGCTGGGCCTGGCCTGGACCGTGTACACGCTGAAGCCGGGCGATGAATTGCTGCCCGTCTTTGCCTACGCGGTGGCGGGCGCGTGTGGCGGCTTTTTGTGGTACAACGCCCCCCCCGCGCGCGTGTTCATGGGCGATACCGGGTCGCTGGCATTGGGTTCGTCGTTTGCGGCCTTGGGGATTATCGGCAAACAGGAGATCCTGCTGCTGGTCTTCGCGCTGGTCTTTATTGCAGAGACCCTCAGTGTTATGGTCCAGGTCGGCGTGTTCAAGGCGACCGGCGGCAAGGCGGGCGGCGGGCGGCGCGTGTTCCGCATGACCCCGCTGCACCATCACTTTGAGCTGGGCGGCGTGGCCGAAACGCAGGTGGTGGCGCGCTTCTGGCTGGCGGGCCTGCTGGCGCTGGTGGTCGGCCTGCTGCTTGCGCCGCATGTGTCCTTGTTTGGGGCGGGACGATAGCCGATGACAAGTGAGTTTAGCGGCAAAACTGTAGGCGTGGTAGGCTTGGCGCGCAGCGGCGTGGCCTGCGCGCAGGTCTTGACGCGTCTCGGCGCCAATGTGCGGGTGTATGACAGTTCGCCAGAAGCGGCGCTCAATCCCGTCCATGTCGGCGCGGTGCGCGCGTTGGGAATTGAGCCGTGTTTGGGCGACGCGCCCATTGATTACGCCGCGCTGGATTACTTGGTTACCAGTCCGGGCGTGCGCAAAAGCGCGGACGTTTTGCAGGGAGCGGTCGCGGCCAATATCCCCGTGCTGGGGGAGATAGAAGCCGCCTCTCGCATCGCCCGCGCCCCGATTTTAGCCATCACCGGCACGAACGGCAAGACGACCACCACGGTGTTATTGGGCGAAATGCTGCGGGCGGCGGGGATTGAAACTTACATTGCAGGCAACATCGCCGCCGGTGACATCTCCATGCCGCTAATCCAGGCTGCGTTTGACGCTGAACCAACGGCGGCGATTGTGGCGGAAATCTCGTCGTTTCAGTTGGAGTGGACCAGCACGTTCCGCCCCAAAGTGGCCGCATTGCTCAATGTCACGCCCGACCACGCCGACCGGCAGACCTGGCAAGAGTATGTCCAGGCCAAGTGGAGCCTCTTCGCCCACCAGGGCGCGGGTGACTGGGCCGTATTGCCCGCCGCGCTCAGCATGGACGCACGGGCGCAGAAGTTAAACGTCATCGCGTTCAGCGCCCAAGACCCGTTCCCCGGCCCCATCGCCTTGCCAGGGACGCACAATCGCGAAAACGTCCTGGCGGCAGCGGCGATGGCCCGTGCGTTCGGTGTTGCGCCGGAGCCGATTGCGCAGGTCGCGGCTGCGTTTAAGGGCGTGGTTCACCGATTGGAATACGTGGCTACCCAGGATGGCGTGCGCTTTGTCAACAACTCCATGTGTACCAACACCGCCGCATTTGAGCGCTCATTGGAAGCCCTGCCCGAACCCAAAGTGGTGATTGCGGGCGGCGTCTTCAAGGGCAGCGCAGGCGAGATGGCGCAGATCGCCCAAAGCGTCGCGCGGCACACTGTTCGCGCCCTCGTGCTGATCGGCAAGTCGGCTCCGGCCCTGGAAAGCGCAGTGCGGGCGGCTGGATTTGATGCCGTCACGCGGGCGCAGACAATGGCGCAGGCGGTTGCCCAGGCGCGGGCGCTCGCGCAGCCCGGCGACACGGTTTTGCTTGCGCCCGCGTGCGCCTCGTTTGATATGTTCCGTGACTTTGAGGACCGAGGGATGCAGTTCAAACACGCCGTGTCCCATCCCATTCAAGCTAACGAGGCCGTTCTTTCTCCGCCAGGATAACGCTTATGTCAACCATCGTCAAGCCCCAGTCGCACCACGCCGACCCTGCCGTCAAAAAGCCGATGGATCGGCTGTTGTTCCTGCTCACTTTGCTGCTGCTTGGCATCGGCATTGTCACTGTGTTTGATGCCTCATATGCGCTGGCACTGGAACATCGGCACGGCGACTCGTTTTACTATGTCAAATTGCAGGCGGCGTGGGCCGTGGTCGGCCTGGCCGCCCTGCTGGGGACATGGCGCGTGCGCTACTGGAAATGGCGGCGGTTCGCGGGCGCCGGGGCCGCTGTTTCCGTGCTGCTGCTGGTGGCCGTGCTGGTGCCGCACATCGGCATCACTGTGGCCGGGGCGCGGCGGTGGGTGGGGCATGGCCCGATCCGCATTCAGCCCTCAGAAGTGGCAAAGCTCATGCTGGTGCTTTACATCGCCCATGTCGCCGCCGGCCGCCCCAAAATGATGCGCTCGTTCAAGCAGGGCATCGGGCCGCTGCTGGCGGTGATCGGGCTGATGTTTGTCCTGGTCGCCAAAGAGCCTGACCTGGGCACGGGCCTGGTGCTGGGCGGAACCGGGATTATCATGCTGTTTCTGGCCGGGGCGCGTCCCAAGCACATGGCGGTCTTGCTGGCGTGCGTGGTGCTGGGGGCCGGCGTGTACGGGACATTCCTCGCCAAGCCCTATCAGCGCGAGCGGCTGGTGTCGTTTGTCAATCCCCAGGCGCACCAGCTTGATTCGGGGTATCAAGTGTGGCACGCCCTGATTGCATTAGGCTCCGGCGGCCCGACCGGGCTGGGTCTGGGCGAGGGGCGCGAGAAACTGTACCTGCCGATGGCGCGCACCGACTTTATCTTTCCCGTGATTGCGGAAGAGTGGGGCCTGTTCGGCACGCTCGCACTCGTCACTGTCTTTGTGCTGATTGCCGCGCGGGGCTTTCTGATTGCTTACAATACCAAAGACCCGTTCGGCATGCTGCTGGCGGCGGGCATCACGACCATGATCAGCCTGCAAGCCTTGATTAACATCGCGGTGGCGACCGCTTCCATTCCCAACACCGGCGTGCCGCTGCCGTTTATCTCGTATGGCGGGTCGTCGCTTGTCTTGATGATGGCGGGCATCGGCATTCTGCTCAATATCTCTTCCTACCCCCACGGCCCCGACGGCCCGCAAAAGACCCGGATTGAACCCAACGAGCAGGAGTTCAATCGCCGCTGGGAGCGGGACACGTTCGCCCTGCGCGACAGCTACGGCCTGTCCCCGCTCTCGCCGGGCACGCGCCGCGTGGAGCGCGCCAAGCGCCGCACGGCGGGCGTGCGGGATTAGGACGGTCCTTCTCGATCGGCAAGCGGGGAGATGAAGTCCCCACAGCGTCAAGTGCCGGGGGTATAAAACCCCCGGCAGAGATGAAGCCACGTCCTGCCGGACGTAAGACAAAGGCTACTGTCCTGCTCTTATGCCCGTGAGGGCTTGGCCTCTCATTTGCCGGGGTTTTACACCCCCGGCTTTTGCCCGGCCTAAGCCTTCATATAACGGCTTGCACTTTCCCCCAATACCCCATGACCACGCAGAAACAGATACATATCGCCGTGACCGGCGGCGGCACCGGTGGGCATGTCGGCCCGGCCCTGGCGACCATCCAGTCCGTGCGCGACCTGTCGATGGGGGCAGACTGGACACCTGTCTTTTTGTATCTCGGCAGCGCCAATGGCATTGAAAACAAGCTCGCACACGAAGCCGGGCTGGACTTTTGCAGCGTGCAAAGCGGCAAGCTGCGCCGCGCCGTCCACTGGCGCGGCCTGCTCTCCGTCAAAAACCTCGCGGATGCCGCGCGCGTGCCCCTCGGCATCATGCAGTCGCGGCGCATTCTGCACCGCTTTCGGCCCGACGTTCTGCTTGCGACCGGCGGGTATGTGTCCGTGCCGCCGACCCTGGCCGCGTGTGTTTTGCGCGTGCCCATCCTCATTCACGAGCAGACCGTGCAGGTGGGGCTGGCGAACAAAATCTGCGCGCTGGCCGCGACCCGCATTGCCTTGTCGTTTGCCGATGCCGCGCGCTTTCTGCCCGCCCGCGCCCGCGCCAAAGCGTGGGAAACCGGCAACCCCGTCCGCGAAATCGTGCTGGGCGGAGACAAACAGCGCGCCGTTCCGCGCTTCGGCTTTCTTCCCGCCGACAATGCCCTCCCGTGCGTCTATGTCACTGGCGGGGCGCAGGGCGCGCACGCCATCAACAGCGCCCTGGAACCCATTCTGCCCGACATTCTCACCCGCTGCCGCGTGATCCACCAATGTGGGCCTGCCGAAGCCGGCCGCTTTGCGGCTTTTGCTCAAAGCCTGCCCGCGCCCCTGAAGTCCCGCTACTGGGCCAAAGGCTTTGTCGGCGACGAGATCGGGGACGTGTTCGCCCTCGCCGATTTGGTGGCAGGCCGCAGCGGAGCAGGGACAATCACGGAAGCGGCGGCTCTCGCCCTGCCGTCTTTGTTGATTCCCCTCGTGCCCACCGGCGGCGACGAGCAGACCAAAAATGCCCGCCGCATGGCCGAGGCGGGCGGGGCCGTCCTTCTCCCCGGCAGCCAGCTTACGCCCGCGCGTCTTTTGCAGGAACTGGACGCTTTGCTGTCCGACCCCGCTCTGCGGCAGCAGATGGGGAACGCCGCGCAGACACTGGCCCGTCCTCACGCCGCCCGCGACCTGGCCCGCGCGCTTTTGGCTTTGGCGGGCGCGCCTTCTGTGGGGGAGGCACAAGCGTTGTAACGGTATTGCACAGGCGTGTGGAGCGCGTACCAACGACGGAACAATTTCGTCCGTCGTCGGTACGCCGTAAAAACGCCGTTGCAAGGCGTAAGCACCGGGCTTGGAATGCGAGCGAAACAAGTTTGCCGCCCGACAGCCGCCGGGAAAGATGCGCCAAAGGAAATACTTTGCATGAGAAACAACAGCGACTGGCAACGGCTGGCGACTCCGCTGGGCTTCATCCGCCTAGTGTTGCTGGTGGATTGGGATCCCTTGGGCGTGTTCGGCTACGTGGAAACGATGGACGAGTACGACAGCTACGCCGTGCCGGTCTACGACCTGCTGTGCGCGGGCGCGTCCAGGCACCAAATCGCCGAACACCTGCGCGCCATTGAAATGGAGCGAATGGGCGTGCGTGGCCGTGCCGACTTGGACGCTGTTGCCGACAAGCTGAAAGAGGCTTATGAGGTGTTCGGCGACGAAGCCTGACCGCCTGCCGCCGCAAAGTGTGCCTCGCTGCGCCAAACAGACATACGGCCAAAAGAGACCGTGCGGTCACTGTGCCCTGTGTTATAATGGTATCATAGTCGCACCAATGCCCAGGGAACAAGGGACTGTTCACCTGGAATCGGAAGGCGAAAAAGGAGCGGATTATGGGAGCGACACGGACACTGTTGGCTGCTGCCTGCCTGGGGGTGCTGGGGGCTGTTCCGGCGCAGGCGAAACATGACCCTGCGAAACCAAAAGAGGCCGTGGCTGCTGTGTCGGTGTTGTCGGCTGAGGACAAGCAGCACCTTCTCAATGACCAATTTACTGTCGTCAAGATAGTGCAGGCGATCCCCAAGCCGGTCTTGGATAGGCTGCTGGGCAAAGGCCCGCTCGATGGCATGGCAGATGCCGGGCAGCCGTTTCAATTCTCTGACGTGTTGCGCGGGAACCTGCCGTTCCGACGCCTTGTGTTCGCGGCTGTGTCGCCGGGATACTGCTTGATTTACAACGAGCATGGAGGTTATTCGCCCTATATGGAGATGTCTTTGTACCGCCTCTCCGGTGGACAAGCGCCTATGGTCTGGCGCGGTAGGCCGAGAGGTTCCAGTTTTGGCAGCAATCTCAGCCTGCCGCAGCTGCAAAGCAAGATTCGCGAGGGCAAGTACTACAGCATGCAACTGCCGAGTGAGGCGCAGAAGCCGTAGGGAAAGCGCCGCGGCGAGTCAAGCTATATTATTCGTCGGCAGCAAAGACACCAGCGTCTCATAACACTGACGCCGCTGGATTAGGAGTAGTTCATGGACGCATCGCTTCAAGCGCACCGCATTGAAACAACGCTGACACAGGACGGAACGCTGACGCTGGACCATCTGCCGTTTCAGGCCGGGGAAGCAGTTGAGGTTTTGATCGTGCCGCACGCGCCTGCGCTGCAGGGGGCTAATCGCTACCCCTTGCGGGGCATGCCGATCCGCTACGAACAGCCCCTAGAGCCGGTAGCGGAAGAGGACTGGAACACGTTGTGCATCAACGCAAGTGGGGAAGGATGATAAATGCTGGGCTGTCTGCCGCTCCTAGATTTGGTTTGGCGTATGCTATACTTGACTGAGTGTATTTGACGCGGAGGGGAAGACAATGGAAGACGCACTGGCAACAAGCCCAGCCACAGAAGATGCGGTGCGGTTTCAACTCGCAATCACGCAGTATCTAACGGAAGTCGATCAACTGCGAGAACAGATGAGCCGTGACCAGATAGAGATTGACCGCTCACGGACGCGAACGCGCGCACTGCTGGCAGAGTTAAAAACCACGCTTGGCCCTGCGGGTCAAAAGGCTGCCTGATCCATGTGGAAGCAGCTGCTTGACCTCGCCAAAAAGATTGCGTTTCTGGCACAGGACACTCAGAAGAACAAAGCAGACATCAAAGACCTGCAAAACCAAATGGAGGAACTGACGGACACGGTTCGTCAGATGGCCTACGATGCGCGCAGGGGTCGTGAAAACGAGGCCAATGAGCGCGAGAAACTGCTGCTGCGCCTGGAAGTGGCTTTGCTGCGCTCGGAGCGGCGTACCCTGACGGGCACCGGGGCTGCTGCTGCAAGAGAGTGAGGAGCCGCCCATTCCTGGACAGTGATGGGGTGGGAGAGTGAACAGGGCAGTAGCCTCCGAGGAGCGGAAGGGACTGCCTCTTTCTTTGGCTTTGGGCAGCAAGGCTGGCGGCGGAAGAGGAAAGATTTTGAGCGAGACGGTCCATTTTATCGGCATCGGCGGGGCGGGGCAAAGCGGACTGGCCCGCATCATGGCGCGTCAGGGCATGCGCGTCACCGGCTCGGATGCGCGCGAGTCGCCGACGCTGGAAGCCCTGCGCCGCGAGCCGGGCATTGTGGCCTGGGGCGGGCACGACGCGGGCCATGTGAGCGGAGCCGACCTGGTGGTGGCGACTGCCGCCGTCAAGCGGGACAACCCGGAGATTATAGCCGCCGTGGCGCAGGGCATCCCCGTGATTTCGCGGGCGGAGATGCTGGGGCGGCTGATGGCGCGCTACCGGCGCAGTGTCGCCATTTCGGGCACGCACGGCAAAACAACGACCACGGGCATGACAGCGATGGCGTTGCAGGCAGCTCGGTGCGACCCCACCGTACTGATTGGCGGCGACCTGCCGGCGTGGGGCGGCAATGCGCGGCTGGGCGGCAGCGACCTGTTTGTGGCGGAAGCCTGCGAAGCCTACGATTCGTTTCTGGACTTAGACCCCACGATTGCGGTTGTGACCAATGCCGAAGCCGACCATCTAGACTACTACGGCGACCTGGACAATGTTCTGCGCTCGTTCCGCAAGTTTCTGTCACAGGTGAGTGAAACCGTCATTGTGGGGGCGTATGACCCGAACCTGCAGACCCTGGCGCGCGAACTGCGGGAACGGGCATCCGGGCCGCGCGTGGTGACATTCGGCGTGGACGACGATGCCACCCTGCGCGCCATCAACGTAGACATGGCCGGCATTGCTGCTTCGTATGACGCCACATGGCAGGGTGCATTTCTAGGGCGCGTGCAGTTGCGCGTACCGGGCCTGCACAATGTCAAAAACTCACTCGCCGCCCTGGCGGCAGGGCTGGTGCTGGACGCGCCGTTTGCCCAATTAGCGGAAGGGCTGAATGCATTTGTGGGCACGGGGCGGCGCTTTGAGACACTGGGGGAAACTGGGTCGGGCGTGCTGGTGATTGACGACTATGCGCACCATCCAACGGAGCTGCGGGCGACCCTGGCGGCGGCGCGTCAGGCGTACCCCCATCGGCGTTTGGTGGCTGTCTTTCAGCCGCACCTGCCCTCCCGCACGCGGGACTTTCTGGCGGAGTTCGCCGAGAGCTTCGCGCAGGCCGATCAAGTGTTGCTGACGGACATCTATCTGGCCCGCGAGCAGCCCCTGGGAGGCGTGACGGGGGCAAGTCTCGCCGCGCTGACCGCCGACCGGCGCGGGCCAGAGTGCGTCACCTATATGAGCGACAAACACCTGTTGCCCGCGCGCCTGCTGGAACTCACCCGCCCCGGCGACCTGGTGCTGACTCTGGGCGCAGGCGACATCCGCGAGGCCGGGGAAGGGCTGCTGATTTTAAGCCACACATAGGAAAACAGATTATGCGCCGGAGATTGTCCGCGAGGCTGCTGGTTGTAGACACTCTCGGAAGGGTGTTGCTGTTCCGCTTTATTCACAAAAAGGGTGCACTCACGGGCCAAGACTACTGGGCTACGCCCGACGGAGGCGTTGAGGAAGGGGAAACATTTGAGCAAGCAGGCATCCGAGAGCTTGAGGAAGAAACGGGCATTCGGGCAGCGAACATCGGCGTCCAAGTGGCACAAAGGGAGTTTGTGCTTCAACTGACAACTGGTGAGCATGTCATAGCAGATGAGCGTTATTTCCTCGTCAAAGCCGAAGCGGAACCACTCTCCTGTGACGGCTGGACTGACTTAGAGGTGGAAGTTATGGCGGAGTACAAATGGTGGTCTCAGGATGACCTTGCACAAACATCGGCAACGATCTGGCCGGAAGACTTGTTAATGATGCTTAAGGCTGGCTGTGATGCAGCCATAGCATGACGTTAGCCCTATTAACGCACGCAAAACCAACCATTGTTGGCCTGCAAAAAGGCGTTCCGAAAGCAGGTACAATCATGCTGAGTACACCTTGCTGAAGAGCGGAATGCAAGGCTGTAATAAGGGGTTTGCTGGTGAAGCGCAAAGTAGTGGTTTTGATGGGCGGGGCAAGCGCGGAGCGGGCGGTTTCATTGTCTACGGGGCAGCAAATCCTGGGGGCACTGGACCCGGCCCGTTATGACGTGTATGCGCTGGACACGGCGACCGGGCAGGCCAGCCTGCCCCTAAGCGCATCCGTGCAGACCCTAACAACTGAGGAGAACAATGCGCCTGTCACGGCATTGACGCAGCTGGGGCAGGTAAGCCGGAGGGGCAGGCCGGACGTGGTGTTTATCGCCCTGCATGGGCCGGGCGGCGAGGACGGCACGGTGCAGGGGATGCTGGAAGTGCTGGGTATTCCGTACACGGGCAGCGGCGTGCTGGCAAGCGCGCTGGCAATGGACAAAGTGATGTCCAAGCGCGTGCTGACCAGTGCGGGCGTGCGGATGCCACAAGACGTGACAGTCTTGCGGGGCGAAGAAGCCGAGGCGCAGGCTGCACTCGCGCAGATGCCGCTGCCCGTTATTGTTAAGCCGAGCCGCCAGGGCTCCACCATCGGCATGAGCGTGGTGCGGGAGCGGGATGAGATGCCCGGTGCGCTGCAACTGGCGTTTACACATGACAACACGGCTTTGGTGGAAGAGTTCGTGGTGGGAACGGAAATCACAGTTCCCGTTTTGGGCAACAAAACACTGGAAACGCTGCCGATTGTAGAGATTGTGCCCCAATCCGGCTTTTACGATTACGAGGCGAAATACACGGCGGGGGCAACGGATGAGATTGCCCCGGCGCGCATCTCCGAAGCCGTGGCGCAGGAAGCGCGGGCGCTTGCGCTGCTGTGTCACCGGACACTGGGCTGCCGCGGGATGTCCCGCACGGATATGATTGTGGACGCCGGGGGTCAGGTGTTTGTGCTGGAAACAAACACCATTCCCGGCATGACCCCGACCAGCCTGCTGCCCCGCTCGGCGGAAGCCGCAGGGTTGGCATTCCCCGCGTTGTTGGACCGCTTGATAAACCTGGCCCTGGAGTCGTAACAAAAGAAACGCCTTTTCCTCGTCTAAGGAAAGAAACCTGCTCATGCGCAAACAGCAAAAAACCATCAAAAGCCGCGGCTCCATTCCCGCTCCCAAGCGGCGCACACATCGCCGTGCGCCGCGCGATTGGGGGCGCATTAACCGCACCCTGCGCGGCATCGCGTTTGTGGGCTTGGCCGTGGAGATGGGATGGATTTTATTCGCTAACCCCTTCTTGCGCGTCACCAAAGTGCGCGTGGACGGGGTGCAAATGCTGACGCCCGCGCAGGTCTACGCCGAAGCTCATGTGCCGACACGCGCGAACATCTTCCGGCTCGCTCTGCGGGAGCCGTTCGCCCGCCGCCTGGAGCACGACCCCCTGGTAGACCATGCCTCGCGGCGCATTCAATTGCCCGACACGCTGATTTTGACCGTGACCGAACGTCAGCCGTTTGCCACCCTGGCTTCCGGTGGGCAGTACTGGCTGCTGGACCGCAAAGGCGTTCCCTATCAAAGCCTGGACAAGCCTTATCCCGGCGTGCCGCTGGTGGCTGTGCAGAGCGCTGCTGCCGCAGGCGGCGATGTCGTGCTGGGACAGCCGCTCCATACGCGCTGGCTGACGCAGACATACAGCCTGATGGGGCTGCTGGCGCGCAACAACACCCTGGACGCTTCAAAGATCAGCGTTGACCAAAACGCGAATATATGCTTAAATAGAGCAGATAATCTGCAGATATTACTTGGTCAGCCGGAAGCCCTGCCGCAGAAGGTTGCTCTGGCGGAAGCCGCCGTTGAAGCAAGCGGTGGCACGATCGCTCGGCGGGCTGCGTATATTGACGTGAGCTGCCCCGAACTGCCGGTTTGGAAGCCGCGCCCGGAAACAGAAGAAGACCGCGCGCAGGCCCGCACTTTGCGCCGCCGCCAGGCGTTCTCGGAAGACGCTCGGCGGCTTTGAGGCCAGGCGGAAGTGCCCTTTTCGCTTCTCTTGGGATGGTGTGTTTGCCGCAGGTTGCGGCGGCTTTCGCACGATGATTGAACGCGTTGCGGCGGCGTTTCCAGCGTGCTGCCCTCGTGTACCAACGACGGAACAATTTCTTCCGTCGTTGGTATGCCGTAGACACACGTAAGCAACGCTGGGGGAAGGCCGAGCGAAACCGGACGCTCCTGATGATAGTCATGGCATCGAAGACAGATACCGGCCTGCCGCGCCGTGAGGGAAAACGAATGGGCCTATCGCTAAAATCGGAAGGAAAAACTGATGCGCCGCTTCAAAACGAGCGGCGCGCGTGGTGGTTCAGCCTGTTTGTGCTGTGCACCGTGCTGGGGGCGCTGATTGGGCTGTCCCTGAAAACGCAGAACCGGGTTCGCGCCGCCAGCGTCCCGGCGAGCAACTACCCCGCTTTGGTGCAGGAATATCTTATTCTCAAGAAGAATGTGGGCGATCAGCAAAGCACAATTAAGTCATTGCGCACAGACAACGCCAAATTGGTCAGCACCACTTCCACAGGCGGCAGCCAGGTGAAGGTACTGGCGACCGACCTGAGCCGTGCCAACTTTTTGGCGGGACTGACCGCCGTGCAGGGGCCGGGCCTAGTCGTGACCCTGAAAGACGGGAAACGGTTCCCGCCCGGATCGCCGAACTTTGTCGTGATGCAAAGCATGGTACATGATGCCGACATCAACCAAGTGGTCAACGAGCTGAAGGCCGCCGGGGCGGAAGCGATTTCGGTCAATGACCAGCGCCTCATCGCCACCAGCCCCGTGCGCTGCGCAGGCCCGACCGTGTATGTCAATTACACGCCCCAAACACCGCCATTTGTTATCAAGGCCATTGGAAGCGCTAGAGACTTGCAGAATGCTCTCAACCTCCCTAACGGCGTCGCCGATGGCCTGCGCAACATTGACCCGGCCATGATTAAAATGCAGCAAATGCCCCGCATAGTCGTTCCCGCCTATAGCGGAGCCTCCACTCCTAAGTTTGCAAAGCCGCTGGCAGCCCCCGTCGAAACGGCTGCACTCGTGAAGGGGCAAGGCTAACATGGGCTGGCTGGCACTTCTCGCAGGCGTTGTCGGCTTCTTTCTTGCCTACAAGTCAAACTTCACAATCCCCATCAGCGAAGGGCCGTACCTGTCGCTGGCGGCCCTGGCGGGACTTGACTCGCTGGTCGGCGGCGTGCGGGCAGCCACCGAAGGCAAGTTTAAGAGCAATGTGTTTGTGTCCGGCTTTGTCGTAAACACCCTGCTGGCCGTGTTTTTGGCGTACCTGGGCGAGCGGTTGGGGCAGGATTTGGCCCTCGCCGCTGTGGTGCTGCTGGGCGGGCGCAGCTTTGTCAACCTGTCCATTATCCGGCGTCACTGGCTGGATCATCGGGACGAGGCGCACAGCCCCTCGCCGCCAATCACGCCGCTGGGCTAGAACCCGCGAAGCGAGAATGCGCAAAAAGAGAGGGCGCGGACGGCACGAGCCGCCCGCGCCGCAGGGGGATTGCAGGAGGTGGCGAGGGACTGTGTCGTGGGTCTGGACATCGGAACGACAAAGGTATGCACCATTGTCGCCGAGATCGAGGAACAGGGCCGCATCAACATTATCGGCGTGGGCAACAGCCTGTCCGGCGGCATCCGCAAGGGCGTTGTCGTGGACATTGATAGTGCGGCCCAGGCGATTATTGACAGCGTGGAAAAGGCCCGCGTCATGTCCGGCTTCGACATTGAGCGGGTTGTGGTTGGTGTCACAGGGGAGCATGTCGCGTCGCTCAACTCGCGCGGCGTGATTGCCATCACCCATGCCAACCGCGAGATCACTGAAGACGATGTCACGCGCGTGCATGACCAAAGCCGTGTGATCGTGCTGCCGCCCGACCGGGAAATTATCCATGCCATCCCGCGCTCCTATTCTATTGATGGGCAGGGAGGAATTCGTTTTCCCGTAGGCATGAGCGGAACGCGCCTGGAAGTGGAAACGCATATTGTGACCGGGGCCGTGACGTTTCTGCAAAACGTCGCCAAGTGCGTCCACAAAGCGGGCCTGGAAATTGAAGCCACGGTTTTGGAGCCGATTGCCACGGCGGAAGCGGTCCTGCTGCAAGACGAAAAGAACCTGGGCGTGTGTATCGCCGACATCGGCGGCGGCACCACGGACATCGCTATTTTTGTCAATGGCGACATCTACTTTTCTTCGGCTATTCCCGTGGGCGGCAGCCATGTCACCAATGACATCAGCGTGGGCCTGCGGGCCTCGCGAGATGAGTCCGAGCGCATTAAGCTTACCGAGGCCGCGGCGATGGGCAGCCTCATCAATGCCGACGATGTATTCCAAGTGGTGAGTTTGGGCAGCGACGAGGCCCGCCTGCTGCCCCGGCGCATTCTGGCGGAGATTGTCGAGCCGCGCATGCAGGAATTATTTTCTCTCGTCAAGCAGGAAATCCTCAAGTCGGGGTATTATAACCTATTACCGGCGGGTATTGTGCTGTCAGGTGGCGGTTCGCAGCTGGCGGGGGCCGCCGAGCTTTGCCAGATCGTGACAGGCATGCCCACGCGGATTGGGACGCCGCGCAACGTCGGGGGCGTGGCGGACACGCTGCATTCGCCTATTTATGCTACCGCAGTCGGACTGGTGCAGTATGGCGCAAATCATTATCAGCGCGGGCGGCAGGCGGCAAAAGACAACACATTTTTAGGCAGGCTTCAGCGCTTCTTCGCACGGGTGATGGCTCGTGCGGGCGCATCATAAACAAATACATATCTTTCAGCAAACAAGATACGGATGAGGGAGACTTTTCTATCATGGCATCTCCATTGCGCGACGGTGAGCCTTTCGCTCGCATCAAAGTCGTCGGCTGCGGCGGCGGCGGCACCAATGCCGTCAACCGCATGATTGAGGCTGGCCTCAACGGGGTTGAGTTTATCGCCATGAACACGGACATTCAAGTACTGGATGTCTCATCGGCGGATTACAAGCTGCAATTGGGCGAAAACTTGACTCGTGGCCTGGGGGCGGGCGGCAACCCGGAAGTGGGACGCTCCGCTGCCGAGGAAAGCAAAAGCGACATCAAGAAAGCGCTGGAAGGCGCGGATATGGTGTTTATCACGGCGGGCATGGGCGGCGGCACGGGAACAGGCTCGGCACCGGTCATCGCTGAGATTGCCAAAGAGCTAGGCATCCTCACCGTGGCTGTGGTCACCAAGCCGTTTAAGTTTGAAGGGCCGCGCCGGTCGCGCCTAGCCGAAGAAGGCGTGGACAACCTTAAAGACAAAGTGGATACCGTGATTATTATCCCCAACGACCGGCTGCTCGGCGTGGTGGAAAAGCGGGCGACTTTGGTGGAAGCTTTCAAGGAAGCCGACGATGTGCTGCGTCAAGGCGTGCAGGGCATTTCAGACATTATCACCATTCCCGGTATTATCAACGTGGACTTTGCCGATGTGCGCACCATTATGACCAATGCCGGAACGGCCTTGATGGGCATCGGCGTGGCAAGCGGCGACCATCGCGCCGTGGATGCCGCGCAGGCGGCAATTGCGTCCCCGCTGCTGGAGACCAGCATTGAAGGTGCCCGCGCCGCCCTCATCAACATCACGGGTGGGGCGGACATGACCCTGGCGGAAGTGCATGAAGCCACCGAACTGATCCAGCAGGCCACGGATGCCGAGGATGCCAACATCATCTTCGGCATTGTGCAGGACCCGCGCCTGATTGACGAGGTGCGTATCACGGTTCTTGCGACCGGCTTTGACCAGCGCGAGCCGACGGTCGCCCCCCGCGCCGCCGTGGGCGCGCAGGCGCGCACGCAGTCCGCCGCCGCGAGCGCCGGTGCGACTGCCACTGCCACCGACCCCCGCCCTGATAGTGCACCCCCACGTCCAGTTTCCGACAACGACGTAGACATCCCCGCATTCCTGCGCCGCCGCTGATATGTCGCGCTGCAGTGGTACTCAACGACAAAAAGGCCCGATGCGTCATGCACCGGGCCTTTTTGCTGAGCGCCTACTCCTGAGCCATAGCCCACGCTTGTTCCGCTAGTCTCTTCATCACCAGCGACTGCTCCCACCGGTCGGAGAACTCCGAGCCGTCCGGCAGGGTGATGGCGTAGCGCGGCGGGCCAAGCTCGCTGGCAAAGGGGAAAATGTCCCCCGGCCCGGCGTCCTGAAGCCAGCAGCGCATGGCTGCCGCCCACAACCGGACAAAGAACTGCGGGGTTTCGCCCGATCCATCACCCACATCCACCTGCACCTGCTCGCCGCTGGAGATGCGTCCATGCAGATGGCTGGTGCGTTCCAGCACCGGCATCATGCGCTCCAGCGCGCCTTCGGCTTCCCAGCCGTAAAACTCTCCAATGATGACAACGTGGGACAAGTCTCCCGTGAAGCGCACTTCCGGCATCTGCTCTATCAGCATCAGGGCTTGATTGAGGCCTTCGGGTATGTTGCCTCGGTGCGTTTCCACAAAGAAGGGCAGGCCGTTGTCGTGGGCAATGCGTCGCGCTTCCCGCAGAAATGGCACGGCTTCGGCCAGAGGCACATAGGGGTGCAGGGGCTGAGCAAACACAAAGTCTGCTTCCAAACGCACAGCCTGGGCCACCGCGTCGCGCACATCGTCCAGGGTGAACGGGTGATAGCCTAAGGTGAGGCGCAGGCCGTGGGCATCTAGGGCCGCTTTGTGCGCCTGCTCTTCTTCGGGCGGGAGCCAGCACTCCACGCCTTCAAAGCCTGCCGCTTTGACACGCGCGAACTTCTCGTCCAATGTCCATTCGGGGTCGCCCAGGGGCAGCTTGATGAGAGACCAAAGCGAATGCTGCACGCGCAGGCGAGGCGGGTGAGCGCTGCCGTCGTTGAGTTTATCCACAATGATTGACCTCGTTATCCCTGCCCGTTGCGCACAATTGTCGGCGCATCGGCTGCCCCCGCCGACACACTGATGGACTTCGTTTCTAAGAATGCGATCCGCTGCTCCATGCGTTCCAAAGCGGCATCAAAGGCCAGGTCAAACTGATGGCTGGTGCTTTGCATCTCGCTGATCTGCTGCTTCAAGCCGCGCAGCTCGGCCAGCAGGGCGTCGTCACGCTTGGAACCCGACGCCAGGGGAAACTGATTGTTCTGGGGAAACTGATTGTTCTCCGGTGCTGCCTGTGAAGACTGGTTGGACGATTGTTGACGCCCAGCCATCATGTCCAGTTTGCGATGCTCTAATTTCGCTTTGGCCGAAGTCCAAATCACCATCGCAAGGCCGCCGAAAACAGCCAGCGGCTCCAGAACATCCCCAAATGTTACCATTATGCTTATTCTCCTAGTGCAGGCCGACCTGCTGCTCGGCAGGGAACGAGGGCCGCGCCGCCTGAGCAGCCGCCGCTTTGGTTTCCACGCGCCCCATGCGCTCTTCCAGCCGCTGGACGCTGTGCTCCAGCGACACGTCAAACTGCGTGCTGGTGTCCCGCAAGGCGGCGACTTCCTGGCGCAGGGTGGCAATCTGCTGCGCCGCTGCGTCGTTTTGCCCCTGCTGCGCCTGCATTTGCAGTTCCAGGCGACGCTCCTGCGACCTCAAAACGCTTTTGACTGTGACAGGAATGATCCAGCCGCCGACGGCTAACATTCCAATAAAAAGCCCCAGTATATCGTCCATAATCTTCCCCCATTGCTGTGACACCTAAAGCCGGAAAAAGTTGCGCAGGATTGTCAGCCCGACCGGGCCGGACTTTTCCGGGTGAAACTGCGTCGCCCAGACATTGTCCCGATGCAGCGCAGAGCAGAACGAAACGCCGTACTCTGTGGTCGCCGCCACATCCGCGCCGCTGTCCGGGGCGCAGTAGTACGAATGCAGAAAGTAGGCCATTGCGTTGTCTTCCAGGCCTGCGCCCAAAGGCGACTGCGATGCAAACGACAGCTCGTTCCAGCCGATCTGTGGCACTTTCAAGCCGTCCGTGCCGGGGAACTTTTTGACGCGACCGGGCACCACGTCCAATCCACGCACGCCCTGCTCGCCTTCTTCGCTGTCCGTAAGCAGCACCTGCATGCCAACGCAGATGCCTAGAAAGGGACGCCCCGACGCGACAAAGTCCAGCGCGATAGCGTCCACGCCCGACCGGCGCAGGGAGTGCATGGTAGAGTCGAAGGCTCCGTCGCCCGGCAGCACGGCTTTGTCCGCGCTTTGCACCTGCTGCGGGTCGTCCGTGACAAATGCTCCCACCGCGCCGACTTTGTGAAACGCCTTTTCCACGCTTCTGAGATTGCCCATGCCGTAGTCAATAATCGCGATCTTCAGAGGTGTCACTTGGGCTTGCGCTCCCACTGCTCCAATACGGGTGCAATTGGGGCCGTTTTGCTGGGGCGCAGGCGGGCATGAGTAATCGCTTCGTCGGCAATAATTTGCTGCGCGAGGGGCGGCAGCAAAAACAGCAAGGCCAGTTCTTTGTCGGCGTCATTGCACAGGACGTAGCCGCGCGGCGTCTTTTCCAGGCGCGCGATGTCCCGCCACGCCACTTTGAGGTGGCTGAACAGCCAGCGCTGCGACAGGCCGTCCGCGCTGACGCCCACGCGCAGGGAAGCGACCGTCGCCAGCGCCAGCAGATACAGCCCCGTCAGCGCCCACATGAAAATCCCGACATGCCGTTCATGGGCGGATACAAACGCGCTGCCCAGCACGCCCAGCCCGGTCAGCCCCGCCAGGGCCAGAATATAAAGGGGACGCGCGCCAAACGTCCGCCTCTGCGTGGGGGCCTTTTCTATGGCTTCGGGTGTCACAAAACGCCTTTCGTGCTGGGGATGCCGCCCACGCGCTCGTCACGCTGCTTTGCCATGTCCAGTGCGCGCCCGAAGGCCTTAAAAGCCGCTTCGGCGATATGGTGCGCGTTGCGTCCGCGCTTCTGCTCAAAATGCAGCGTCAGGCCCGCCTGCGCCGCCACCGCCCGAAAGAACTCCGGCACCAGTTCGGTGTCAAACGTGCCGATCTTGGAGGATGGGAATACGAAGTCGTCCACCAGCAGTCCGCGTCCGCTCCAGTCCAGCGCGCACGAGACAAGGCTCTCGTCCATCGGCGTCTGGGCATAGCCGTAGCGCACAATCCCCGCTTTGTCGCCCGCCGCCTCGCGCAAAGCCTGCCCCAGAGCAATCCCCACGTCTTCCACCGTATGATGGTCGTCAATGTGCAGGTCGCCGCTCGCCTGCACCGTCAGGTGCAAGAGTCCATGCCGCGCGACATGGGTGAGCATGTGGTCGAAAAACCCGACCCCGGTGAGTATCTCGCTGCTGCCGTCGCCGTCCAAACTGATATGGAGCGAGATTTGTGTCTCGCTTGTCTGCCGCTCAATATGTGCCTGCCGTTCGCTCATATCCCATTGTACCAAAGCGTTGCTGTAATTCTAAGCACTAGATGTTGAAGGCCATGCTAATCAGAAGAGATGGCTGCCGCCGCTCCCATTACTGCTGACGCAGAAGCAGCAATCTGCCGCCGGTCTGCTTCTGTGCATTCATATCCTATGTGGCGAAGCTGGCTGACCGGCGACCAGGGTCGCGGGGCTTGCAGGTAAGCATCCTGCCACTGTGCCCCCGTGTTGTAAATCCACTCGTGGCGCAGTTCCCCATAGGTCCGCCCATTGTCGCTCAGGCCAAACTGCGTGCCGCACGAAGGGCAAATGCTCCACTTCAATTGAGGCTCATGAATTTGATCGTAGCCGCAGACAGGGCATGTAAGGGTCATCAGCAGTTCCCCCGAAAATAGTCGTAGTTGGTCGGCTGAGAGTGCATCTTTTGCGCAGGCCAGCCCGGTGGGGCCAAATGCCGTGGCATTGGCTTGTAGTAAGTCCTGAGAATGCCGAGAGTGCTGACTACGGCAAACTCGTTTGTTTTTGCGCTGTACCTGATGGTGTCGCCGCTTTGCGGGTCTGCGCATTCCTCGGCCCCGATAGCAGCGAGGTCGTCTTCCAAAAATGCCTTGGCTTTGTCCAAGTACTCGGCGGCGTCTTGATAGTGAAAATCCCACGGGTTGTGCTTAGTGAAATGCTGCATTAAAAGCACAGGACTGGCAAACCCAGAAACAATCGGCACTGGCTCTGCCTCCGATAAACAAACACTGAACGCTTAACGCACGTTCTTGCCATAGCAAACTGCCGTTCGCTCATGCCCCATTGTACCAATCGCTCATATCCCATTGTACCAATTGCTCGTATCCCATTGTACCAAAACCCTCGCCCATTGTCCACGGCGCAGGGCTATTTGCCCGCGAGCCAGTCCAACACCATATTGACATCTGAGGCCAGCAGGTCGGGCTGCGCTTTGAGGAACGTCTTGCGGTTTAAGTTTCCTGCCGGGCCGGTCAGCACCAATGCCCCCCAGAACTTCTCTGTGCGCTTGCGCTCATTGAAGCGGCGCACCGTGAGCAGGTCGTCCAGCGTGTCGCCGATATACAGGGCATTCTGGAACTCTAATCTGTCTGCCAGCAGCATCAAGCCGCGCGGGTCGGGCTTGTGGAACTTGTCGCGCTTGGTGACCACATGGGCGTCGGGAATAATCGTGTCCAGCCCGATGCGCTCCATGCCGAGCTGCGCTTCCTCCCATGTCCGGCCTGTCTGCACGCCCAGCTTGAGCTGGGGCAGGCGGGCCAAGTCCAGTAAAACGCGGTCTTGGTTGACATAACCCGGCCCGTGATAGAACTCCGGGGGCCTCCTATACAATCGCTGCGTGTGCTCCCCGGCTAGCAGTTCCTCAAAACACTGGCGGATCACTGGCTTACGATAATATTTTTCAATGGCGTGTTGGTCGTCCAGCGTGATCTTCTCAAAATACACCTGTTCCGCCGCCTTGAGGCCACCGCCGCGCTCTTTGATCTGATGCGCGTAGCGGGCCAAATTGGGACGAATAACATTGAGCGTTTCGGGCGTCGCGTCCGGGTGTTCATGTTCTTTGGCGAGGTAGTGCAGCACGAGGGCATAGGTGAGGTCCCAGTCGTCGTTGAAGCCGCCCGCGTGCTTGAACATCTCGATGTCTGCGGATGTGATGAGGTCGTCCGGCGCAGGCGACCCCAAGACCGTGCGCAGATAGAACGGCACAGCCAGGCAGTTGACCACGCGGATAGACTGCGAAATATCCAGCAGCACGCCGTCCATGTCAAACACCACCGCGTCCATCTGCGGGCGCACGGCCTCCATGTCGGGTGTGATCAGATGTATCATGTGTTGTCTTCTCAGAACCATTGAAAAGCGACTGTATTAAATACTCTCAGCAAGCCTTAGCCGCTCGCGCCCCTTGTTTGTGATGCGGTAACCTTGCTGCGGATGCGCTAAGTTTTCGGGATGTATGTAGCTCAGCTCCTCATTACGCACCATGGCTGAAAGATAAGCGCTTTGCACATAACGCACGTTTCGCCCAATCAAAGCGGCAACCTCAAACGCTTGCAGGTCGCGCCAGGCGCAAAGGGCCAGCACCGCCATGTGAAACTCATTTGATGCTGCCCTGCGACCGAGATGTTCAATTTGTGCGCGGAGAGGCTCAGGTAAGGCATGAAGCTCTTGCGACAAAAGCCGCAGCCTATCAGGTAACGGCTTGTCTGACAAGTCCAACTCCCCAGGTAACGGCTTGTCTGATAAGTCCAACTCCCCAGGTAACGGCTTGTCTGATAAGTCCTGGTCATCAGATAAACTCTTATCTACAGGCTTGAAATGCTGCACTTCAGGCGGAGTTGCCGGTCCAAGCGATGCATTAAAGCGCTCGCCGGGAACATAATAAGTGGCCGAAGACTTTCCCTTCTGCTCCAGCAGCTTGAGGTCGCGCAACCGCTGAAGGCGGC
>JAABUQ010002733.1_pt1 | contig 34087 bp, 11 predicted proteins | sample 5560001 | NCBI WGS metagenome assembly JAABUQ01 (sample SAMN10711888, study PRJNA513371) | rock metagenome | isolation source: Antarctica rocks | place: Antarctica: Victoria Land, Finger Mt nord | collected 2015-12-18
ATAATTTATATATATTTATATAAATACTATTAAATTAACTTTATTTAATCTTTAAAACTTTTTTAATATAAAACGGTTTAATATTTTTTTTAAATATTAAGTTTTCTATTTAAATTAATAATAAGTTTTATTTTTCTAATTCTTATTTTATTATTTTTTAAAATATACTTATTAGTAATATATTTTAATAATAATAAAGGTTTAAAGCCCTTTTAATATTAAAATAAATTATTTTAAATTAATTTATAACTTATTTAATAATTAAATTTATTAATTTATTATTAAGTATATTTTTATAAATAAAAATCTAATATAATTCTTTTTTTTTTAAATTAATTAATAATTTTATAATTTTTATTAATATATATTAATTCAATTAGCTTTTTAATTTATATATAAATTTAATAATTATTTAATTATTTATAAAAATAATAATTTTCTAATCATTATAAGAAGCCTTTTAAAAATATTTTAATATTATAAAAATATTATAAAGTTTTTTAAAATAAATAATAAAATTATTTTCCAAATTAATATTAGTTATTTTTTAAATAATTTTTAAAAGAATTCTATTTATTATATTAATTATTTAAATTATAAATATATTTATTTTATTATTAATATTATTTATATAATTTTTATAAGAATATATTATAATTTTTATAGTTGAAATAATTTTAATTAAAGGCTTTTATTATTAAAAAAGGTCAATATAAAATAATTATTATTTTAAATTTACAATTTAATTTTTGAATATATATTTATATTTATATTAAAACCTTTAAAATAAGCTAAATTTAATTTATATAGAATAGACCTTTTTAATTAATATATAAATTATATATTCAGTAGTAATATTTCTATATTTGTTATAATAATTATAAAAGAGGAAATTATAAGTTTTTATAATTTAATTTTTTTTTTATAATAATAATTTTTGATAACTTCCTTAGAAAGCTAAATAATATAATAAATTTATAGTTTTTAAAGATGGAATAATTATAATTTCCTAACTTCTAAAGTACGATTATAATAGATTCCTTAAATTCGGCTAATATATATCCTATATTAAAATTAATATTAAATAATTATATTAAATAATCCGAAGTTATAAAGAATATTATTTATTATATTCTGTTAAAAAACCTATTTAATTTGGAGGCTTTATCAATAATAAGTTTTATTATCACCCTTTTGATTTTATCGGAGGTAATTATAAATATAAAAATTAATTTAAGGTAAACTACTTTTTTTATATTATTTAAATTTACTTTTAAGAATTAAAAAATTTTTTTTTTTATAAATAATCTTATTTTAACTTATTTAATTATTTTTATTATTCTATTTAAGGTTATAAAATTAAGGAGGAACTGTAAGGGTATAGTACCTAATAAGGGGGGTAGGGCAAGAGCCTAATACCCTCGCAGCTATCGTTTTGGCCCGGTGGCCGAACGGTAGCGATCCTTACAATAAAATTTAAAAAAGTCCTCTGTTTTTTTTTTTTTTTTAATAAACTACTATATTTTCTTAATACTGTTTAATATTAGATTAAATTAATTTTAATATTTATTTTTAAAAATATTTTTGAAAAATAATTTTTTTTCTTTTATTACTTTTTTTATTTTAAATTGAATTTTTTTTGCTTTTAAAAAATGTATCTTCTTTATTCGGGTATTATAAATAATATTAAAAGAATTAATAATATTTTTATATTTTCTTTATAAGCTAATTCTTTTTTAAATTAATTTTTTATATTCCTTATTGAAACTTATTTTATTTTTTAAATTTATAAGTTTTTTTTTTAAATATAAAACTTTAAGGTTTCCTTTATAATATCCGATAAATAACTTATATAAATATTAATTAATTTAGGGTATAATTAATATATTTTCTTATATATATAATTTCGGGCTTCTAATAAGGAATTTGGGATATTTATTTTCCTATAATCGAAGTTTCGAAATTCTTTATATTCTTTTAAAGAGATATTAATAATAATTTTTATTAATATATAATAAAATTTATAATTTATATTATCTTTAATATTATATTTAATAACTTTATTTTTTAATATTTATATTATAAATATTAAATTAAAAGTAAAAGGCTTATAAATAAATATTATTAATATATAAGTTTATAACCTTATCGATATATATTAAATTAATTTATAATTATTAATAAACTTTATTAAAATATTTAATTTAATATTTATATTTATTAATTCTCTTTTTTATATAAAATAATAAATATTAAAATTGCTTATAATAATTAATTTGATATATTTATTGAGGTTTTTAAGATTTCTGAATATTTTTTTATAATTAAAGGCTATATTTAGGGTATTAAAGGCCGGCTAAGGTTAATTAATACCTTTTATAAAAGTATTATAAACTAAATATATCTTAATAATAATTATATATTGCTTGTTTTTAGAGTTAAATTCGATATTATATATATTATATTTATTATATATTAAAAGGAAAAAGATATTATTAAAATATATTTTTAATTAATAAATAAATAAATATAGGTTTTTTTAGAGATATTTCCTTTAATATTATCCGCTTTTATAAATATATAATAAAGAACGAAACTATCGTAAATTAAGTTATAAATAATATAATAATATAAATTAGTCTATAATTCTTAAATTATTATTAAATTATGTTTAATTAATTTCGGGTTTTTAAAAAAAGATATTATTACTTTATCTTTAAACTTATAGCAATTATATAATAAAATATAAAGTTTCTAATTACCTTTTGTTTAATTAGGTTCTTTTATTTAATTATTAATAAATAATAAAAGGTCGATTAAATCTAATATTATATTATAATAATATTAATAATCTTATTTATATTATTAAAGAATAAGTTTTCTTTCCCCTTTTCTATTTAATAAGTATAAAAATAAAAATAAAGATATTTATTAAGATAAAGTTCGAAATATTTAATATTTTATTTATATTAAAAGCTTGATAATTTAGGAGGGTAATATTATTAATAATTAATTAAATTATTAATTATATTAAGATATAAATAATATTTATTATAGTTAAATAGTTTAGGTTATTTAAGGTAAATTCTAAAAGAATGATTAATATAATAAAAAATATAAAGGCAAAGGGAATTAGGTTTTCTTTAAGTTATAATAATATAATAATTGCCTTTTATATTAAAAGGGGTATTATAAATATTAAATATTTATATATATTCGGGGGTAATTACCTTTTACCGTTTATTATTATATTATTAATATTAATAATATAAATTCCTTTTTTATTTAAATTTATACGTTTCGTTAATTAATCCGATATTATAAGGGATAAACTATATTTTTAATATTAATATTCAATATTATTAATATTAATATTCAATATTATTTATATTAATATTCAATATTATTTATATTAATTATTAGTATATTCTAAAATACGCCGGGTATAAGGTTAGATAGATTCCTTTGTCATTTTCGCTTTCTTAAGGGTTTTAATATATTTATTTTTATAATATTATTTATAATTATTGTTATTATTGATAATAAAGGTATTCTTTTTTTAAAAATTAAATAAAATTAGCTATTAGTTCTTAAATTATAAATTAATGTTTTGTAATTTATTTAATTATAATTTTTATTTATTTAATTATAATTTTAGCTTATTTCGTTATTATTTCTATTATTATTTTAAAGGCTTTATTAATTCCGTTTTTAATAAATTTTTCAATAAAAGTTTTTTCCTTTTTTTATATTATTATTATTTTTATTAGCGATATTAATAGGGTAAAAAATACCCCTAAGAAATTAATAATAAAGGTTTTTTCCTTTTTTTATATTATTATTATTTTTATTAGCGATATTAATAGGGTAAAAAATACCCTTAAGAAATTAATAATAAACAAAGAAAATTAAGGCTTCTTTAAACAATATTATTTTTGTTTAATTCTAAATAAAATATTTTCTTTAATGATATTTAAATTTTAACTTTAATCTTTTCTTTTTGCTTTTAAGTATATTTATTATTATATATATTATATATTTTTATTTTATAATAAATATAATAAGATTATTTAAAAAGGGAATCGGCTTTTATATATATTTTTTAATTATATTTTTAATATATTTTTATAAAATTATAATAAGATTATATATATTTATATATATTTCTAGCTTATATTAAGCCTTCATATATTACCTTATTTATAATATTTAAAGATAAAAATTTAATAATTATAAAATTATATTTTTATATTATTGAATTTTTCTTAAATTATTTAATATAAATAATATTATATAATAATAATATATTTATTATATAATAATAATATATTTATTATATAATAATAATATATTTATTATTATTATAATATAAATAAAGGCTTAAAATATAATTATAAATATCTTTTATAATTTATACTAGTTTGTGGTCAAATAAAAGCATATTCTGGTAATTATTTTTTAAAGGTAGGTTCCGAGCGAAATAGTTGTAAGAGTTTTTTTTGTCAGGCTGCAGGGGTGGTTCTATCGAGCAAGAAAGTTTTCAAGATTCATGCGAAAAAGGTCCACCGAATCGACCTGCGCGCGTGACCAGTTTCCTTGCCAACGATCGACGTCCTATCACAGCGTCCGCGTCTAGGAAATGAAACTCGGCGCCGCCCTCATTGATCGCTCCTCATCTTTGTCGGCCTCTCACGGCCCTCTATCGGCTGGACATCCACTCTGCACGATTACGAAGTCAGAAAACATCAATTTCCTTCCAGCTGGATTTGTGCGCACTGCCTGCCCCCAGATATACCCTTTCAAACGAAGCGGCGTGGGATGACAGCCTGAAACTTGGCATATGCGATATAAATCCAGGCCAGCAACGAGAGCCTTAGAGGAACAAGATCGGCACCACGCCCTCGAGGGAATGCTTCCACGAGCCTGCGGCAGATTGGACCTCACCCACCATATCCCAATAAAATATGTCAATCAGAATAGCTTTTTGTCAATTTTGATAAAGGATGTTATCTAAACATTTAGCCTGTTCGATCTCAGGACCGAGCCAGGAGACGACTTGAAAATGATGATCTATTTTCTATCAGCGCTCTCGATTGCAACTAGTGATTCTACAAGCCTATCTTAAGGGTCTTTGAAAGCTTCGCTGTATTTGTGTCGAGTAACGTTTTTAGCGCAACTATGTTGAGCAACGCTATCCAACGGTTCCAATATCAGAGCTCTCTTCCCAAGCATATTTATGAGGAGTTGGATCAAGTCATCGTTGTCCCCCTCCAGAGTATATAGCGTACGTAGAAGTGATATAACCATTGACTCGTAGATTAACTATTTGTTGCTTAAATCTTCATTATGCAAGACGTCATCGAAGTATACCGAGTCCCACTTCCCACGATCCATGGTATCATCCCCGCTCTGCAAAAGGAGCCGCTCCCGACTCAACAACGCAGCTGAGGTGAACGCAGCGTCCGGAAGGGTTTTTCGGAGTGGAAGGATTGGAAGGTTATCAATTAGTTGCTGGTATCGGCTTAAACCCTCTTCCGATCCTATTCAGTGTCTGAGCCCTTCGAGGGTATGACCATGTGGCATAAGGCTCCAAGCGAGGAGCAATCGAATATCGCTCTCTGGTTTTCGAAGAGACGGACTGCGCCGGTAGAAGTTCTCACTGTCTCCGTTCAGCTCTAGTTTCTCGATGTTTATAGAATAATAACTAACATATAGTCAGCGATCAGACGAACCTGTCGAAGGCTAAGCTCGTTCAACAGCTGCGGCGACAGGGTCTAGGCCACTGTTAGCTTTTGCGAGCCAAACCCGTTGGTGGACTATACCAAACGACAATTCGAAAACCCCACGGGCACGTAAGGACGGCGAAAGACATTGCACAAAACAAAACGATGGACCCGATGATACTAGCAAAGCTCAAACCGGCGCCGTGAAGACCGAGTTCTGTCTCTGCGGTTCGACCAAAGGGCATCAGACGGTTACGACATTCAAGAAAGTATTGTGGCAGCGCCCTCCCCACTCGCAACACCTTTCGGAATCAGCTGTAGTGCACCTAACACCTACAACACATTGCTGACTCCAATAGGGTTGATACAAAAAACATCCCCGCACTTCTCCGCTACTTCTCTTCCTCTGTTCACTGCATACCGATAGCTTGAACCCTAGCTAGAACCTATTTTGCGCACCAGGTACGCATGAGTCTCCCCAAATGTCAAAACCGGCGGTACCAAACACGAACAAGCGATATCGAGAATTGTGAGAGCACCAGGACTTTAATATCGGCCGCGAATCACAGCCTGAGGTAACACAGCCTGTGAAATTGTCGATTGGGGCCGCGTTTCGTCCATTTGTCATTGCGTATAAATTCCAAAATTCCAGATGAATCTTGCGTTTTGACTCCCTCACAAAAGTCCGCCACGATCATGGAATACACACAGCCAAAGCTTCAGATCAATATGAAGAATCTCCCCAACCAAATGAGCGACTGCCTCGATGCATTATATCAATGCCGCTCTAACCATGGTAGTTCCGACGCTATGAATGTGTTGGAGAATGGCTGGGGCAGTCTCTCCAGCAGCACTAAGCCAAATTAGGTCTAGCGTATCGCAATCCTAGGATCACTGTCAGCCAGGCTGTATATCGAACAACAAGGGCTATACTCAGGGTATATCAGCTCTATTAAATACCTTATTATTTATAGGGCTTAGATTGATCAGCCAAATATATAAATAAGTTTATATTCTTAAATAAATTAAATAATTGAAATTTCTTAAACTAATACGTTATAAGCCCGGTTAGCGTCTATATATTTATATAAAGAAAAAAATATTTAAGTTTTTAATTTATAAATATTATTATTTTATTTACCTTTATATCAAATTATAAAGGTAGTATATAAGAAGGTAATTATCTTAGAAGGGATTTTTAATTATTATAATTAGGCCCCCGAAATATAAATTACTTTTATTAAAGAAGAATCCTGGTTGATTATTAATAAAAATAAAAATAATATTAATAATAATTTACTTTTAATAAATAGGAAGGCTTAAGTTATTATTATTTTAATATATAAATTATATATTAAAGACCTTTTTAATAGCGAAAAAGATATTATAAAAATATAAAAACTTTTAGAAAATAAATTCCAAAAGAAGAATAATTATATTATATATATAATTATTTAATATTTAATTAATATAGATTTTATTATTTTCAAAAGTACTAGCAAATATACTAGTTATCTGCGTTATTAAAATAATCGTTTAATAATAATAACGCAAATTATAAATAAAATAATATTGATTTATTTATTCCTAAAAGATCTCCTAAATAAAATAAAATTATATTAAATTTAAATTATTTAAATTATAAATAATATTAATAAAAATATTATCTTTAAAGAAATTATTAAAATAATATTTATTTATAATAAATAACGAAGCTAAAAAGGCTTTTCGAAAGCCTTAAAAATAAAGAATTTTAGAAAATAAAGGAAAATAAAAAGTAATAATAATAATAATAATAAAAAAGGAAATAATAAAAATATCAAACCGAAATACTCTTATTATAAAAGATTTTATATTAAAGAAAAATATTATTATTTAAATAATAACTTTTATCCTAATTAGTAAAAGTTAAAAAATAAGAAACTCTTCCTTAAAGATAATAAGGAGAAAACAAAATAGGTCTTAAGGATATATAGTTTTAAAATAATTATTAATTTCAAAAAAGTATTAATAATATAATTAATATATAAAATATTTAGAAAATCAGATATTTATTTGGATTTAGGAGTTAAGATTTATATTTATTTTAAATAATAACGTTTTATTTCCTATTATATATATAATTACTCTATTAATAAGATTAACGATATTATTATAATAATAAAAAGGAAAAACTTTATTATTATAATAATTAATAATAATAAAGAAATCGAATTAATAAATATATATTATATTTTAAAAAACTTATATAATATTATTTTAATAATAAAATTAACTAAAAAGGAATATATAATATTATTTAAGGGAAAATTTCTTAATATTAAAAATAAAATAAAGAAAATATTATTTTTAAGCTAAAAAATAAATAATAATTATCTTATTCCTTAATCTCCTTTAAAATATTAAAAATATATTAGGAATATTAGAATAAAGGATATTCTAGCCTTATAAAAGCTTTAATATATATACTTTAAATATATTAAAATAAGTTTAATAAAAAGTATAATAAAAATAATTATTAGAATAAATATTAAATAAAGTAATAAATTTAAAAATATAATATTATCGGAATAATAATATAAAACTTATATTATAGGAAAATAATTCTATATTTTTAATTATAAATTAATAAAGAATAAGCAAATAATACTTTTAAGCAAATAATAATTTATAAATATTATTAAAGATAAAAAGATTATTCTAATAAAAAGTAATATAAAATATATTTTAATATTTATTAATAAATATATTAATATAATAACTATTTATCTTCTTTCCTTATAAAAAGCAAACTCTATTAATAATTATATTAAAAATTATATTAAGAAGAATAATATTAAAAGATATATTATTAATTATTTATATAAAAATAATATAAAAGAATTTATTAATTCGCAAATATAAACGATTCTTAGCTAAGTTAATATTCAATAAGAGCCGATATTATTATATAACCTTTATCAAAATAATATTATTAAATAAAATAATATTATTTTATTCAGGATTAAATAAAGATTTTTGGAAGGAAACCTTGAATTTTATAATATATATTAAGGAGAAATTCCTTATAATAATATTTAATAAAAAAATATTATACGAAAAATAGACTAAAAAGAAACTAAATATTAATTATATAAAGTTATTCGGATATATTTATTAAATATATAATAAAGATATTTATAAGTAAAAACTCAAATTCCGGGGTATTAAATATAAATTCTTAGGATTTAATAATAATTTTAATTAATATTAAATATAAAATAAAAAAGCTAAAGAATTAAAGTTTTTAGCTTATATTATTTTTGATAAAATAATATTAATAAAAATATATTTATTTAAAATAAGAAATAATAAAGAAATTATTTCTAATATTCTTAATAAAATAAATAATATATTAATAAATAAATAATCCGTAAATATAGAAGCAAATATTTAAAACGTTAATATTAATAAGAAAGTTAGCCTTAATTTTAATATATAAAACGGATTTGGGGAAGCTAATATTTAAAATATTAAATTTAATAAAATAATTAATTTTAGCCTTAATAAGCAAAATATTAAATAAATATTAAATATAAAGTTAGATAAGGAAATCGTAATTTATATTAATAATATATTATCTTTATATAATAAACAAAAGGTATTAAAAATATAATAAATATTTTTTTAAATTTATTAAAGATTATTAATATTATTAGAATATTAATTAAAACGGTTTATAAGACTTTATTTATTAATAAACTATTATAATTTCCAAAAAAGAATAAGGGAAAAAGGATTTCCTTTTATATAAACTTCCTAAATAATCGAAAATAAAAATATTATCTTTTTTAAAAATTAATAAAAAGTATTTTTAAAGTTAAATAAAGAATAATAAAAAAATAATATTCTAGATAGAATTAAGTATAATAAAATCTAAAGGGGTATAAAAAATTAGGAAATTATTACTAGGACGTAAAATACTCCTAGGAAAATAGATATTATTAATTAAATTTGGTATTAAGGGCGAAATCGTTAAATATAAAGCTTAATAAGTTATTAAAGGTTTCGAATAAATAAAAGGAATATATTATAATATTATTTTCTTATTAATTATAAAAACTTTAAATTAGAAAATATTCCTAACCTTAAGAATAAAATATAATATAGAAATAAAATATTTTAATATTAATATTACTTTCTTAGAAGTAACTTTTAAAGAAAAAATATAAATAAAATAATCTTATAAATATATTAATAATATAAATAATATATATTATTTAAAAAAGGCTTTATATAACCTTAAATAATTATTTAAAAAATAAAGAGAAATATTAATAATAAAATTAAAAAGTTTTAATTTTAAATAACTTTAAAAAGATAATTTTATTTTTATTAATAATAAAAGAACGATTATAATTATTTATATAAATAATTTATTAATATTTTTATATATAAAGAAAGTAATAAATAAACTAAAAGCTTAGTTTAATAAGGAATTTGAATTAAAATATTTAAAAATTATTTTTTTTATTTAAGAATAGAAATCTCAAGAAATTATAATAATCGTATAATAATTATTATTTAAAAAGGTTATATTACTTAAATACTTAAGTAATTAAGAATAGAAAATTATTATATTATTAAAAATATTATAAACAAAAATATAAAACTAAAATAATTATTTCTTAAATATATTATTAATAAGAAATTAAAAAATAATTTTATATTTATTATCAAGGCTTTAAATTAAATAGTTAGAATAAATTAATTTAATATTAATTTTATAATATATTATTTAAGTAAGTATTTTATATAATTAATAAACGAATATTATATAATAACAAAATAAGTAATAAAATATTTAATTAATATAAATAAAATCGAAATAACATTTAAGCTAAATTATATATATAATAAAACCTTTTAAATTTACTTTAATTCTTTTTAATATAATAATATTAATAATAATAAATTTATAATAAAATATTTTTTCAAATTAATTAATAAATTAATTAATTAGAAGTCTAAATAGGAGCTAATTATAATTATATTATTAATTAAAATTAAATATATTGTTATATTAAAAGTATATAAAGAACTTATATATCTTAAAGATTTGCTTTAGGAATTCGGGTATAATAAAGAAGATATAAAAATTATAAAAATAAATTTAAATAATAAATTAATAATTAATTTAACTGAAAACCTTATAATATACCTTAAAACAAAATATATGTAATTTCGATATTATAAGATAAAAGAATTAGTATAAAATAAAAATATAATTATAAATTAAATTCTTATTAAAAAAATAATAGTAAATTTTTTAACGAAATTAATAATAATAACAAGCCTAAAGTATATATTTTAATTGCTAAAACTAGCTTAAAAAGGCAAAAGAAGAAATATAAACTTTAATAAATTATTTATTAATAATATTTTAGAAACTATTATAAAGCTTAAAAAAAGGTATTAGAAAATAATTAAAGTAGTCTCTTTAATAGTATTAAGCTAAATCAGGTCTAATATATTGTAATTTTAAAATTATTATTAGCTAGGCTATATACCGAACAATAAAGGCTATATTTAGGGTATATTAGCTCTACTAAATGCCTTATTATCTATAGGGCCTAGATTGATCAGCCAAGTATATAGATAAGCCTGTATTCCTAGGTAGATAGAGCAATTGAAATCTCCTAAGCCAACAGAATGTTAGCCAGGTACCCAGCGCCGTCTGTGCCCTTCAGATTGCGCAACAATTCGCAGCAAAAGCCGCAAACCGTCTCTCACAACAACAGTTTCACCAGCTACTGCAATTTCTTCGAGGTCCAGCGCACGGCAAGGTTCAGAACATGGAGTTATTGGAACAATTTCTGGCACGCAAACTTGAGCAGTTCCATTCTACAGAAGTTGAAATTTCCCGTGAAGGTCGCGATAGACTTGCCCGCCCCTGTGGTCCAGCGGATGCCAACCTAGGACTGATTCTACACGTCTAAAGTGAGGATGATATCCTGGGTGGGTTCTGGGATTCTCGTAGCGCAACTATAAGTCTTCTCCATGAGAAAGGAGTCCATGAGACCTTCGCATTCGGCTATGACTGGCATTGGCGCGCACAAGGGCGCTTTCATCGCAACGCTCGTTGCCCTGCATCGCCATGGAACCAACAGTTGAGAGAATTCCACAACCAATTCTCCAGCGACCTTCTGGAGATGTTACCGCTACCTTTCGTCATCACAGCATCCAGCTGTACCCGGGGTAATCTCCGGAAATACCTGCCAAAGACTGCGATGTCTTTGGAGATCGAACTCGCCGCCCCTACCATTGTTTTGAGATTCGATCTGGACATCAGAATTGATAGTACCTTACGCCGTATCATTCTCCATGTCCCTCACCCAACCGCTGGGTTCTTCACAAGCCGAAAGAACAGAGGATCAATGGCTATCCAAATTGACGCTGGCATGAACTTTATTCTATGGCTGATAGGTAAAGACTACAATCCCACTAGCTTCGTTAATCGGTATCCAGGCAGCCGCCTACGCTTTGTCCACACCGCGCCTCTTCCAGAGATGTGGGGCTATGTTCGAAAAGAGGCTGTAGAAGGAAAAAAGTTGCGGCTCGAAGACTATTCGCTAAGCTTTCTTAGCTGGGTATGCAGGTACATAGGTCATGACCCGGCGCTCGTTCTCGCTACTGGAGCCAGCCTTGCTGGGACGGCAGCAAAGAAGATCGTTTCAAGGATACACAAACGCTCCACCACGACTTCGTCCTCCACGCCATTTCAAGTCGCTAAACCGAGCGGCTCAGACAATCCGGAATGCGAAAAGCATCCCCAGCAAGATCAGGAAACCGACAGCAAGAGAGAAGCCCCTGTAGCCCTTCTTCACGTCCCTAGATCGCCCTCCATTCTCCATCGTCCACTGGTGGACGAAATAGACATCCCTATGCCACTCGACGATTCGTATGAGGATAACGATGAAGACCGAGGTCTTCCAATAGAAAGCGAGTCTGGTTCCGACGAGGCTGGTAAGCCAACGACTTGTCACGGAACTGCTGTTAAAGTATACCAGAATGGAAGGGTCATGATTTCTAGTGCGGAATTTCCTTTGGAATTCCGTACTGGCAAAACACAAGCTCAGAAGATCTGCAGCTTCGGGAGCACGCCGAGAATTTACTTCTCGCCTACAGATATCGAAATTCGGATTAACAAGGAGGTCGTCTATACAAAGCCAATTGAACGTCTTCTGGGGTCTCTTGAAGGAGCTGAGTGGCTGTCTCAGTTGATTCTTGAAAAACAAGCGTTCCGGGGAACACCGCACGAAGATGAACATGCGGAAGCAGAACCTCATAGCGGCCTTGATCTCGTATCTCATGAGCGCCATGGTGGCACTTATAAAAACGGAGAACTGAAGAGGAAGCTTCTGCAGGGTGCTAATTTCCACTGCGCTCAGTTGAAAAGTCGCGGAGCTCATACTGAAAATAGGGTGTTCTTTCGAGGCGTGCAATTGACGGTCCCCTTGAAAGCGAACACTCAAACAGTTTGTGTTCGGGTCGACCTTGTTCCAGAGGGGAAAGTCCATCCTCATGAATGTATCAACGGTGGCGAGGCAGGCGATCCAGCACATCGTCTTAGCATCCAAATCAGATACAGAACCATGCATGAAAATGCACAGGAGGAATTCTGGTACAGAACTTCAGCGCAAGGCAACATTAAGAAGCTCAACTCCTTAGTTGACTTCTTGGAGGACAAGGATGGAGATTGGACAGCTAAGCAACCACGGCGATTTCTTGATAGAGATTACAGCCGCAAGAGGTTCAAGACATCATACACAAGTTGAGCTCTACGAACCGGAGCTAAAGGTAAGGCCCTGAATTCTCTCCTCCGAGGACTATTACTTCTACGATAGCAGGCAGCCCTTGGTCTTGTCAAGCCTCGAGGAGCGATTGTGAGGGAGCTCGCTGAGGAGCAGAGGTAGATTCCCGTGGTGGCTATATACTATGGTAAACGAGTCTAAACGAGGCATTGAGAACAGGTGTGTGGTGGTTGGGGTGAAACGTGGTGAGGCATACGCCGTTTACGCTTGACAGGTCTACACATGTGCCTCCTCGACAGACTCCTCTAGCAATATCAAGATCTTCGGCTAGCTCAAACCGAACTCGGAATCAGTAATAGGGTTGGAGGATACGGCGTTTGAAATCTGTCGTGGAGGTGGAATTTGGTATATATTAAGCATAGAAGGCAGGTATCATGGATGCCCAGGATTAGCAAAGACAAAGCTTCAAGACGTGGTGGCATTGTCAAGTCGAGTGAAGGACTTGAAGTATAAGGCATCATTTCAATCGAAAGGATGGATTGTCAAGTTGATTGCCCTCTGTTCTCGGAGGGGGAAGATGGACCAAATACAGTGAGAGACGCTAAGAAATCGATACAAGGCTTCTATGTTAAGGGCTTTACGCACATGTCCTTCAATATCGTGACACCAATATGTGACGCCTGAAACCATATGCGCAATAGGCATAGCTCTTCGTAGAGCATACCTTCCTTAGGACTGATATGATGGCTGGGATGGCCGCTAGCTCATTGAGGCAGACTTCTGCCCCTTAGAGGGTAGATACATCTCAGGCGGCCCACAGTAGATAACAAAAAAGGTGGTGGGACAGTGCGATATAGATTCAGAATCCTGCATGAGAATGTAAAGTCCTTTCTTAGAGGTTTTTTTCAAGTAATATATATGAAACATTATGGACAGTATAACGCACTAAATAGGGACGTGTGGCCCAATGGTAAGCGCACTCGATTATCTAATTAAGTTAAATCGACACTAACATCCTTACCAGGCAAGGCGCTTGACGTTCGTCTCCCCTTGCCCGGATTGCTGATTACTACTAAAATATGCCACAGTACGAATCAAGAGATTCACGGTTCGATCCCGTGCACGTCCTTTCTTTTTCTTCTTAAATTTTTATATTTTTATTTTTATTTCTCTGGAACAAGAGACATGAGAGACACTATGCAACTTTACTACTCCGTAGCCGAAGGTTACCTACTACTGCTGACAAGCACCCAGCCGTACCAGCTATCGAGCAATCGTGGTGAATTTGTGTATTTAGATTAGGCATAGAATTTAGGCTCTCTATACTATGTTCTGGATTCAAGGCGAAGCGAGAGGAAAGCTAGAAGAAATAGATTAAGCTTCTGGTACTCCCTCTTCGAGGGGGGAAAATTTTTTGGCGGCGACTTCGATAAGAACCAGGCGCTCCTTGGGCCGGAGCCTCTTCATCACATTGAGCATTCCGACCAGAAGATTATGGTCGGCCGGATCCTCACTTCGGCAGAAGTCCGGAATTTTTGCTTCGACGAGTGCTTCCGACTCCTCGAAAGCAGATTGCCGTCGGGATTTTTTCTGTATCATTCATTCAAAAACATAAGCGTCACGCCTACGAAAAGGCTTCGCGTCGCGCCCGAGGACTTGACTCCTTAGTGATTAGTCTTATTATTGAATGGACCTGATTATTGCTCTCCTACTGAATCTATATTGCCTTATACCTAGAGATCTCCGTGCGCGGAGATCGCTTAACAGTATAAGAGGAGAGCAAGAACGACAGAAACGATTAATATAAGCGGCCGCTCTTTATTATATATTACTATAGTAGCTATCTCTAGAGCCTCCTACATAGCTTATAAGCGCGGCCGCGGCCATCTCTGTATTCCAGTATAGGGATATAAGGTGAGTGGGAGGGTGAGCGTGGGAGATATAGCATCCTGTCTGGGTGATACATTACCCCTGCTCACCCAGCTCGCGGGCTAAAGCGGCAGGCCCCAGGCGAGCTTCGAGTGAGCGAGGGGCAGATTTTTGTCGTCTTGCTCGGCCAAGAGCCTAAAAACGCGTTTTGCTTATTTACTTCCCTTACCACCAAAATATCTACTTCTATTCTATTATATCAATATCAATATATATGTAATAAGCAATAACGAAATAACTCTTCGGATTTATTTTATTATATATAATATTATTATATTTAATTTAAATAATAATAATTCTTTTTTAAAAATTATAATGTTTTTTTTATTGAAAATTTTGAATTAATCTTAAAACTATTTATTATTTTTAAATTAATTTACGTTAATATAATATAATATATTGTTTATTAAAAAAGAAACTAAGTTTTAAAAAATAATAAACTTAATTTTTTTTTAAATTATATATTATATTAAAATATATATTAATTATTTTTTAAGCTTTATTAAAGTTCTTAAAATATTTTTATAATTTTCGTTAATATAATTTTAAATAACAAATAATAAATAATATTATTATTCCTTTTATTTATATTAAATTGATAAAAACAAAGAAAACGTTCTATATTTTTATTAATATAATATTTTATATTCGGAATAATATTATTTTTAATTTAATAGTTATTATATCTTTATTTTTCTAAGTTTTTAAATGTAATATAATTTTATATAAAATTAAAATATATTGTTTTTTATTAAACTTTAAATTTTTCTAATTAATTTTTTTAAATTATCAATTAATATATATATATATTAAATTATTATTATTTTCGAAAAAAATATATAAAATTATTTAAAATTTAAAATAAACGAAAAATAAATAAAAAATAAATAAAAAAGGTAAAATAAATTAATAATAATAATAAAATTTTATATTCTTTAAATTTTTAAAATATTATTATTAATAAAAATATATTATTATAAAATTTTAATTCAAAAATGATAAGTATTAAAGTTAATATAATTCATTTTTTATGTATCATTTATAAATTAAAAAGGTTATTTAAAATAATAATTTAAAACAATAAAATTGAAAAAAAAAACTTTTATTTTTGAAAATATTCAAATATATTTAAAACACCGATTAGATTAGAAAGGAGAATGAAAGTTTATTAATAATATATTTATATACCGATATTAAGACGCTGGTATTATACAACGAGGGTATAAAAGTTATATAATTAATAAAAAATTAATAAGCGGAGCAAATATAAAACGTATATAAAACAGATTATAAAAAAAAATCTTATAAGAGATAAAAGAAATAAAATAGTTATATAAGGCAAGAGTAAAAGGAGAAGGGAAGAATATTATAAACCGAATATTAATAATTTTTAAGAATATAAAATAATAATTAATATATATAAGGAATATAAATAATATATATCCGGCATAATAGCAAATAATAAAACGCTTAGAAAAAGCAATAAACAAATTAAAAAAGGTTATATTTATTACGAAGTAGGAAAAAATAACCTTTATATATATAATAATAATTATCAGAAAAGCATAAGCGGTATACAAGTATAATAATATATTATTAATACGTTAATTAAAAAAGGATTTAAAGGTAACAATAAAAATCATTAATTCAAAAAATTTAACAAAAATAAACTAAATATTAATAAAAGAAATTATAAAATATACTACCGGCAGGGAGGATATAAAACTATATTAAAAGGAAATTATAATAATAAGAAAATATATAAAAAGAATTATAATAATAAATATAACTTTTGAATATAAGATTATTTAGAAGAATAAAAAAATATAAAGAAAGTATATACGGTTTATAAAGTTAGGCTTAAATATTATATAATAATAATATTATTATTATTATATATAAATAATATAATTACCCCTTAATAGAACGCCTTCCTAAGGATTGAAATTACAGAGGAAAAAAAGAAAAAAAAGTTAATTTTTATAATATAATAATTAATAAAGAAGTTATTTAAATTTATTATATCAATTAACGATATTAAAGGTTAAAAATATTATAATAGTAATATAACCGAAATATTAAAATAATTTTAAACTTCGATACTTTATTAAAGATAATATTATTAAATATAATATTTACTTTTTAACCGGAAAGTAATTATCTTATTATTATTATTTTATTAATAATAAATATGAAATAAAATTCTTTTGAAATTATAATAAAATATATCTAAAATATTAAAATATTAAAATATTATAATATAACATTAATAAATCAAAGAACAAAATAATAGTTTTATTCTTAAACGAATAAGAGTTAAAAAAAGTTAATATATTAATTATTTAAGAATTAAAACCGAATTTATTTGATTAATAAATATATAACTCCCGCTTTAATAGTTTTGCAATAATAAATAATAAAAGGCAGTTTTACTTTTATATTAATAAAAAGTTAAATAATAATCGATAAAAGGTAAGATAAATTTCGGAAAATATTAAAATATTAATAATAAATTATATAATAAAAATATAAATAGAAATATTATAAATATACAGTATATATATCTTATCCTTGCTTAATTATAATAATATATTATAATAAAGAAATTTATTGGTTTTAAATAAAGCTTTATAAACTTAAAAGAAGTATTTAATTTTAAAAGATTTTAATTTATATTACCTTTTATAAACGGACCTTTTTTATTTATATTAATGTATATAATTAAATAATTTATTAAAAAAATATATAAATTATAAGTATTACGCTTATAATATTATAAGGGATTATAATGAATAAATTATTATTAGTTTAATATTTATTTCGGATAAGATAATAAATAAATTATAAATATATTAAATAAAAAATAATATTAAATATTTATTAAATTACCTTTTTATAAAAATAGCCTTTTATATAGCCGTATTTAATATATAATTTATTTATATAAGAATTAAAAAATAACAAACTTAAGGAAATTTAAAAAAATATTCTTTAATAACTTCTTAAAGCTATTAAAAAATAAATAAATAAATAATTAATAAATTAATAATTATATATTAAAAATTATAAAGGCTATTAAAATTATAATAAAAGTTTCAATTTTATAAATTAAATTTAATAATAAAACTAAAATGTATTAATTTAAAAATATAATATAATAATAAAGGATATGCGCCGCTTATAACGTAATTATAATATAATCGAGATTTAGGAAAACTAAAATAAATATTAAAAAGCTAAAAATAAAACAAAGAAAGTTATTAAAAAATATAAATAAAAGGAGTTTAAGGATATTATATTAAAAATAAAGAAATTTATTAAAAGGCTTTATTATATTACAAAATAAATAAGAAATAAAAAAAATATTCAATAAAACTTGTTTATCCTTCCTTATATAATATAAATAAGGTATTAATAATAAGCGAAAAAAATAAAACAAAAGTCTTATTTAAGGAATATTTCCTACCCCTTTTGAAATCGATTTAAAGGATATTCTAAATTATTAATATAAAAATTTAATAAAAAGGGGCAATTCTTTAATAAATCGCAAAATATATAAAATATTTAAAAAAAATAACCCTCAATAAAGCCTTAAAGTTTAATAAAATATCAAATAAATTTTTCCGTTTTATTATATATAAAGTATTAATATAGCTTAAATCCTTTTTTTTTTAAATATTTAAAAGAAGGAATATAATTGGATTATTTTAGATTAATAATAATTATTATAATAAAAATATTATAAAAAGAAAATTATATAAACTTTAAATTATATAAACTTATTATATTTTTTAATATTTTAAAAAAAATATTAAAATTTAAAGTTTTAAAATATATATATTATATAATCGAAATATATAACAAATTACCGAATACTTAAATAAAAGTTAAGATTAAAAAATTTATATTATATAAAATAATAATAATAAAAATTATAAACTTATTAAATTTAAAGATTATAAAAGTATTTAATAACGTTTTTTATATAAAGTTAATATATAATATATAGAAAAACTATATATCGATAGCGTTATTTATTTAAATTAAAAATTTCTTATAAACAAAAAAGATTAACTTAATAATAAATTTTTATATATTAATAAAATAAAACATTAATAAAAATATATTATAAAGTTTACTATTATCGTTTATTTTATACCTTTTTTATAACGTTAATTTATTAAATATATATAAAAATATATAGTTTAAAACTAGTATTACTAGCTTTATAAACAATATTAATATATTAATTTATAATACTTTTATAAAGAAAAATTATAAAATTATAAAATATATTTATTATATATATAATATATAAATATAATATTATAACTCTTAATTTATAATCAAAAGTATAAATTAATATATTTTATATAAATTTTAAAATAATTTAATATAATTATAAAATTTTAATTAAATAGATATATTATTAATATAAATATAAATATTAAAGTTTTAAAATTTTAATTAAAGTTAAAATTAAAATAGTAATTTTATATAAAGTTATTTTAAGTTAAATTAATAAAAAGGATATTAATTTTAAATATTTTAAATAAATTTATTTAAAATATATTATTAAAAATAATAAAAGAAATATATATTATAATATTAAGATTAATATTCATATATAATATAATTATATAATATATATTAACAAGGTTAAAAGTATATCGGAAAAGTATCGTAATTAAATTAAAAATTATTTTAAAAATTATAATTAAATTATATAAAGCAACAGTAATAGAAGCTTTAAAAAAAAATATATTATATTAATTAATTTATATATAAAAAAATAAATAATAAAAATAATAATTAAATTAAAATTTAAATACTTTGCATATATAATAAAAGTGGCGATAAAGTAAATCCGCTAGAATTTCGTAATGAAATAGGGTAAAAAAAGTAAATATATCGAAATATTAAATATTTAAAAAAGGGAATAAATAACTAAACTTTTAAAAAATAAAAGAAATATCGAAATAACCTTTTGTATAATATTATTATAAATAATTGCCCCGAAAGTTATTATTTACGAAAATAAAAAAATAATTTATTAAATATATAATATAAATAATACGCCCCTAGGCCGGAAGGCTTACTTAAATAAGAATAAACAAGATAAAAATATAATAATTATATTAATCAATTTAAAATAAGAAAAAGTAATATATTTAAATAACTTAAAGGTTACTTTTATATATTATAAAAAATTAGAAATTTTTAATAATAATAAATAAATAATAACAATTAAGTAATAATAATTAAATAATAATAATTAAATAATAATATATTTAATACGTTATTAAAACAAGTATAAATTATATATATAAAATATTCTTAAATAATTAAATTTTATTAAAAATAATATAAGAAATATATTCGATAATAAATCAAATAAAACTATATTATATATAAGTTATTTATAAGGAAATTAAAACTTAAAAAATTATATTAAAATTTATTTAAATTCCAAATTATATAAAGATTTTAAAGAATAAAATAGTAGATAAAGTTACAAAACGGGTATATAATAATATATTTATAAAGCTTATACGGAGCAAAATCGTAACAAAAACAATATTAATATAAAAAAAAGAATAAAAAAAAGATAAAAGAATAATAAAAAAAGAAGATATTTCTTTATTATTATTTTAATTATTTTTTCCAAATACCGAATTTTATATATAAGCTATTTAAAATTATATAATATATTATTAACGTAATTGAGAATAAAGAAGATAAACTTTAAAGAATTTTTATATAAAAGAAAAATACCAAGCGTATCAATAACAAATTATAAATATAATAAAAGCGTTATAATAATAAAATATATATTATTATTATACCCCTAATAAGGGCGATAAAAGAAATCTTTGAAGGAAATTATTAATATTATAAATTTAAAAATATTATTAAAGAATAAAAATATATAACGGAAACAGTATATATAATTCTTATTATTAAAAAATTAACGTAATTCTAAAAGGTTAAAACTTTATTTTAATAGCCTTATTTAATAAAGGAAATTTAAATATAATAATTGTTTAAGAAGAAGTAATTATGAAGTTTATATATTATACGGTCGTTCTATATGTAAAGCGATTATAGGTTAGGAATATATATTAGAAATTCGCATAAAGTTATATAAAATGCTAGAATAAATATGAATTAAAAAAAAACGATATTTTATAAAGTTTTTATAATAATAATAAAACTATTTTTCTAATTTTAATTATTAATAAAAATAATATTTATAATTATTTATATTTAATTAAATTAAATTAAAATTTTATATTTTCTTTTTCGATAGTAATAATAATAATATTATTAATAATAATTATTCCTGGAGTAATTATTATATTAACCTGGATCCAGGTAAAATGGTGGCCGCTTTCGGCCTACTTCGACGCTGTTTTAAGCAGCTTTTGCACCAGAACCCTTGCCCAACACCCACGCCCTGCCGACGGCCACTACTGCACGCCAACAAGACGGCGCATGTGGAGCCTCGTGCCTTCATTGTGGCTTTCGCACTTCATGGATCACCACTTCATTCGCATTTCAGTGTTGTGGCTTCCCTGTGGATTCCCGTGCTGGGTGGATGTCGATGGTAGGTTGAACGGGGGGGCACACAGGATTGCGATACCAGAAGGATTCATGAAGGCCTGAGGGGTTCCCTTCCCCAGGGGAGTCTCGCTTACCTCCTTAGAAATTTGAGCGGGAAAAAGGGACGTACTTGGCTCCGCACATCCTCGATACAGTCCAATGCAGCACGCTCTAAAGTTCTGAGGTGACATATGTATGATCGCTATCTTTTGCTCAAAATAGAATCGTGGATATAAAGCTGGTATTAACCGATGCGAAAGACTTTCGGACTCACTCATAGACAAGGAAGGAATTTGGGAGGAAGGAGGGGTGATAACCCCTTTCCACGCCTGTTCGTCAGAATCTCGAAGCCTCACTGAAGGAGATTTACTTGTGATGTCCCTTCCTGATGCATGGTTTTTCACAGAATGACGTAACAGGGTTGGAACTGATAAAGTCTATCGTAAAGGCAACGGAAGCGCCGATCAGTGTTCTGGTTAAAGCGATTCATATCTTGGATGTTGGTCTCGAGTCGTTGAGATATATAATTGACATTCTGAATAGTGTCTTGGAGACATTGACCTAGACCGCTGACCTGCAAATCGACCACATCAAGACGTCGCTTAAGCTCGTGATTGACGGCGTCGAGTTCTCGATTGATATCATCCCTTACGATCTCGAGACGCTGACCGGGATTGAGCATGCTGAGATAAATAGCGTCAAGACGTCGCATAGCATCTGTATTAATATTGTCGATGCGCTGGCTGAGATTGTTGAAATCTCGGCTGGTAGCGTCGACGTCACGCACGAGCTTCTCCACGGTCTCAGAAAGATGATCGAGCGTCTCGGTCATGGTTTCAAGACGATTACCAGGGACGCTGGTGTCGATTCGATTTCTGACTATATATCAACAATGCATTTGACGAATATTGTGTTCATGATTCGTACGAATTGGCCATAACAACAATCACGCAAAATTTTCGTATAAGCAATGATTCGGATCGATCATCGTAGCAACCGCGGCGACTGAAGTAGGTGAAAGTAAGATGGCGCTTTCGAGAAGGTACCTCAGTCAATCGATTTGTTACGATTCCGCGGTCCTAGAGACCTCACTTGTCATATATGGCGAAACGATTCCGGGGGTTTTATAAATAGCTGGTCCCTGGCTGGTTCTCAGTCTTGATTGGAAGTTGAGCTATCTTGCGTGAGTGGGTGCATGACCAGTATTCGTGGCACAATCCCATTGGTGAATAATGCAGAAGGATGAGCCTCCCGTATGGTTTTCCGAGTATAGCAGTTGCCTCTGATGACGAACATGGTGTACTTCGAAGTGGAAATCCATCCTTACTTCGGTTGGAATAGATGCACTCGTGATTTCACCTGCCACTCACTTAGAAGGCGGTCAGGCCGAGGCATGAATGGAGCTAGCACTGAAAGGTTGATACGGGAAGGGCATTCGTTAGGGCGGAAGTGATTGCTCTCAGAACAATCCGTAGAGGTAGTGGCGCTTACCTTTCTTCGAGGTCGCCGATAGTTTGTCCATGCACTCAAATCGACGTGGGCTAAGTTCTGTAGAATCATGCAGCGAATTGAACGCACAACGAAGAAAATGCATTCGGAAGACATTGACCCACATTTTGCTCTCCCATGGGCAGTAGAGGGGTTTGACATATGTGGCAGTTGCCACCAATCTAGTTGATTGGCCAATCAACGTACGTTGGATTGGCAATCCAACTAACGATTGGCTATCCAACGTACTAATACAGGTAGTTGGCCAATTACCTAGTTGAAAGCCCAATTGCCTACAATAGTACGTTGAATAGCTATTCACTTAGAGCCGCTTTTGCTCCCCTTAAACGGCTCCCCTTAAACGGCTCCCCCTAAACGGCTCCCCCTAAACGGCTCTTCCTAAACGGCTCTTCCCAAACGGCTCCTCGAATTTTGCGACGGAGATTTTTTCTGTTTTTGCGATTACCCTACGATCGTTTAGGGGGGGGCTATTTGGGGGGGGTATTTTAAAAGGAGCAAAAAAATAATTTGATAAAAGCCGTTTAAAGGGAGCTATTTAAGAGGAGCCGTTTAGAGGGAGCCGTTTAAGGGGTTAGGAAAAACTGTTTAAGGGGAGCTATTTAGGGAAGTACGTTAAACTAACAATATACTATCGTTTATATAGTTGGTAATTGCTTCGTCAACTAGGCTTTTACTTATTTGAGCTAGCTATATATTTAGCCGTTGAATAATCAATTTAGTCAGTTGATTAATGGTTCAGCAGCATTGGTATGTCAACTACCATATATAGACCCTGATCGGCGCCACTCATCTTGCCAAGACTTTTGACCCTGCCATCTTCTACTGAACTCTCCTGCTTCCTTTCATAATAGCAAAATATATGTCAAATTGATCCGTTTTTCAAGCGAGGAACAAGTCTGACTAGAAGCTGAAGCCCCTCGCAGAGAGAATTGCGCAGACCTCAACAAAAAATTACTAAGATATTTCAATACTGATTTTTGGCTATCTCTGTCTCTTAACACAACGCAGTAACTTACAGCCACCCCGGGAGCTGATTGATTGTGAAGTAATTTTTCCAAAGATGGGACGTAATTGAAAATGCTGTCTAACCTTTTTTTGCTCGCTTTGTAAATGACATATGCGCCTTCTTCAAGAAAAGAGCGGCCAATTGAACAGGTTCATGGCCGAGACGGTCCAGAACATGATGAAGCGACATCTGGCCTGAATTTGACTCTTCGAGATGGGCGCATCGATGATGGCTGTATTCCCAGGGGAGATAATGTAGCTCATTGGGGGTGAGGCCAAAATTTGCGAGGAAGACAAGTTCAGCTAGACTTCTTGTGGCCCTCCGAGCATTTGAAGCATGGCCTAAACATGCCTTTGGCGGCTCGCATAGATTGACGTCGTAGTCGGTCAGCTGTGACCTGGCAAATTCTCATAGCCTTTCAGATTGTCACAAACATTGACGCTCCTGTGTTGCAGCATGTAAGTCGGTGCGCCAGGCCATGTAAGTGTAATTGGTTAAGCCCTTTCCGTGAGAAGTTTTAAGGCGCAGCATTGATCTGTTTCTGTACCCATTTCTCGAGACCTCCCACAGCGATGATTTCTTGTACGTTCGAAGGGAGTTCGCCCACTTTCTGGCTCCATTGTGGACCTCCTGGCCCTTCTTGTACAATGACCTTGCTTCTTCTGACATCCCAAATTAATTTCCAACCAGTCCGACGGGTCAGCTGCTTTTCTTCCTGAGGAATTGTGGTTGGCGCGGGTGGTGGCGAATCCAAGGATTCTCTGTTCATCGCTGGTTCTTGTACGATCTTCTTTGTAGATCCAGATAGGCTGCCTGAAAACTTTTCGCGAAGTCGTTGTACGAGCATTGGTACTTCTATGCCTACTAGAGCATTGTTAATCGCGTTGCGTTGGAAAATATTGCTGAAACTCCCGGCGACCACTAATGATATCTTTTTGGCTAAAATGGACGTCGCAGCTTGTTCTCTGGAGCTTCCGCATCCAAAATTAAATCCTGCAACAAGGATATCGCCGGCTTTCGTAATAGACGCGAACTCGGCGTCATAGTTAGACATACACGCGTCCGCCATCTTTTCGGTCGTAACATCATCGACATATGTTAGAGTTGAAGGATATATGCCGTCGGTGGAAATATTGTCTGCATCACAGAAAACGATCTCTCCTAGCACTTTCTCAGGAAAGCCGTCAAGTATTTCAACAGATGCCTTTTCACTTTCAGGTTCAGCCTCAGACCGAGGAGCAAATTCTTCCTCTCCCTGATCGATCATACGGTCAAGCTGACCAGTGATTTTTTTCAAAGCCTCCTCCGCAGTGATCGTACGATTTTCCTCCCTAATGCCATCCCCTTCGCCACTAATCACCCCAGACCATCCGTCTGGCTTCTGGTACCGGTCTGGTCCTGTAATTTTGCCTTGAAGAGCGCTGGCAGCTACTACTTCAGGACTGGCTAGATATGCTTTTGCCTTCGTGGAACCCATCCGCCCCTTGAAATTTCTATTTGAAGCTGAGATACCGACCTCTCCAGGCTCGAGAATTCCTTTTCCCAAACCGATACATGCGTGACACCCTGGAATTAGCGCTTCCGCCCCAGCGTCTAGCATTACTTGCCAGTCACCAGCCTCTTCAGCAGCTAGCTGTTCGACTTGGCTCGCGGCAGCAACATAAAATTTAACTCCAGACGCAATTCTTGGCACTTGACCGTTGTTGGCCTTAGCAGCGTCCTTGAAGACTTGAGCTGCAGCTGCAAAATCAGATGCTCGACCATTGGTACACGATAATAGATAAGCCTTGTCAATTTTGAGATTTTGGTGGGATAATTTGGCTAGAGGGGTCGCTACCTTCACCGAGTTAGGTCCAGAGATATAGGGAGTTAAAGTAGACAAGTTCAGGTACAGACTCTGAGCATACTGAGCGCCTTGGTCAACGCTCAGAGGGTTGGCAAATAAATCGTCAATCCGTTGATGAGAAAAACGTTGGAAAGTGAGAGCATCGCTCAACTCCACAGACTGATACAAAGCAGCCTTAGTAGCTTTCTGTCTTAGCCAATTCTGCAGGACGTTATCAATTGGGAAGAGCCCAGACAATGCTCCCCATTCTGTTGTCATGTTGGCGATAGTAAGTCGCGTATCGATAGGAAGGCTTTTCATAGTCTCTTCTGACCCCACAAATTCGATTGCATGATTGAGCACTTCGTCCTTGCTGAAAAGACCACATAAAGCCACAATCACATCTTTACCTGTGACGCCTGGAGACAAAGAGCCAATCAAGCTGACCTTTGCCACGGGCGGCACTTGCCACCAAGTCCGCCGAGTAGCCCAAATACTTGCGGCATCAGTCCTGACGACAGCGATTCCAAGAGACCCCAATCCGCCATAAGACGTAGCATGTGAGTCGGAAGCCACAGCCAAGGTCCCTGGGAAAGCGTAGCCCTCTTCGACCATAATCTGATGCCCAATGCCTTTGCCTGCGGGATAGAAATCCACCCCTTGTTGCTTCGCGAATTCTTCAATCAGCCTGTACTTCTTGAGGTTGGAATCACTCTTATTTTGCACATCATGATCTAAAGCGATGACGACCTGTCGGTTGTTTTTAATCTTGGACGCACCCATTGACATGAACTTGAGTGAAATTGGATAGGTGTTATCGTGGGAGAGGCAGGCCTGGGGAGACAAGGTTACGAAGTCGCCCGACTTCACGATTTTATTTTGCGGAAGACCCACAGAGTATCTTTGAACAATCTTCTCTGTCAACGTTTGAGGTATTCTCGGGGTTTTTTGCATAGTGGAGAGAAGTGTGGCCGAGGCAGGATCTTCGAGCTGTGAAGGGAAGACATCTGTTTTTCGAGTCGAAATCGTTCTGTAGGATCTTCTTCTCCCACTTCCACAAATGTAGGACGAGGACCAACCTATCCTACGAAGCGCCTAAAATGAGTTGGCCTTAGCACTCAAAATTCCATCAGACTTCTCAGATTACGTACTGGCTTCATTGTCGATAGTGTCTCGAGGACTTAGAAATGCAATAACTGCTAGGAGCTTTCGGTTTCGTCTAGTCAAGTTGGGCAAGGTATTTTGGCAGAGGCGGAATTGCACGATATCGATTGTGCTACGTGGCCTTCGTGCCACCCCACATCGAGAATGATTTCTGACGGTCCACCGTCTTTATTCAGGCCTGTCGCAACGAGGTCGAAACTTCCGAGGAAAATGTGTCTCGCAATACTGCGCAGCAAGCCCTAGCTCAGAGAAGGCTGAGGGGTCTTATTTTCGCGTTCTGCGTGGGCGAACACTTTTTTCTCCCCTGCGGCGCGAATCGATCAATGCCGATTACAACATAAGTGGCGCTATCGATATAATTTCGTAAGTGGTAATCAGACATTCAAAGAGGAGAAAAGGGTTCAAGTATCTGAGTCTTATCGTAAGAATATGAGATGAATGAAATTAGATAAAGAGCCTCAAGAACTAAATTTGCGCTGTGGCCAGTTGGCCGGTTGAATGACGGAGAATTTATTGCCCGAAAACTCAATTTAGCGCCAAGATCGAAATTCTCCAGATCCATATTCCCTGTCTTGCAACATCACAAGCCAATTGTACAAGGACAATGACGTCTCAAATCAAGCAGTTGTGATTCAAAATTTCCGAATAAATACTAATGAGATTCTACTCGAGTTCCAGAATAAGGCTCTTTGCTATGTTGCGTACGCCTGGCTGGCATGCGCACATGATGGATCCTGTCTCCCTTCGCAGCCCGGGCTGGGCTCCACCGCAATAGCGATCTTAGAGCTTGTTAATTAGGTAGTAATTGGTATCGATTTCCTCTTTCAGCATCCTCTCCATTCTGTGCTCCAGTGTCATGTTGTGGACCGCTATGATTGTGAGGTAAAGCACTCATGAAATAAGGCGGCGGCTCCCAGAAAAGGCCAATCCGCATCAAGTCGATCGAAGATAGTCGAACATTGGAGGCCCACTAAAGACGCTTACAGTTTGGCGTGTCAATTCTGCTCATGTCAAGGGTCACTCTTCAAGAATGCTGGTAGCCAATGAACCGTCCTGGCAGAGAGCAAGATCGACAGGATGAACGGCTAATTTTCTACCTATATCGAGATCTCACCAAAGGGGTAAGGAACCCTTTATCTGGCCTTTGCAGACATTCACGTTGAATTGCAGCAGCATGTTAAACTATTGCGACACCCCTGAGAAAAAGGTTGTGATTCAATTCTATGGCAAATGCTTTATTGTCCGAAGTTTAGGTTGGTTTCCATCCCAGGAGAACCCTGAAAACTTCACAGACAATCTTTTGGCCTGAAGAAAAAGAAAAGAACGATCCTGCATGCTATGCTATGACATGATTTCCCTGCTTACAGAGCATCTCCCGTCCATTGCGCTTCGCAACATTCGCTTCGCTTTTGGCTCTGCCTCGCTGTCATCATTGCGCTTTCGCTTGCCCAATCCTGTCCATTTCGTCAGCAAGAAAGACATGACATGCCTATGCACCTACCTATATCGGCGCTCCTTGTCTTTGACAGCCAGTCCGTGATGGGCCTCTGCGCTCTTCTCGTCACCGTGTCGGGCCGCCATTGTTCACCTCGCTCCTCAATGGGCTTACACAGTTCATCAAAAGCCATACATATCAGCCGCGTCTGCAGGCAATCTTCCTGAGACCTGTGGTTGAGTCCAATCAAAGGATGCCTTGGAAACATAATAGGGAACAAGATCTCGAGTGCCATGGGGAATCTCTAATATCCAGGCGGTGCAGTCGATAGGTTAGGGCGGAGCAATTGCGGTATCGGCACACAATTTCGATTCGGTGGCAAGACATCATAGTGTCCCGCTGACTCTAGGAGGTCCTTCAACAGGGATAAGTCTGTCTTCCCCTGATGATAAACAAGAAATACGATGTCCTGAGTGATGCCTGCTTCCCGAAGTTTCAATGCGATCTGATCAGCATTCATGCGACCTGTGGATTGAACATGGGATGGTGAGTAGACGGTGTGCGCTTTCAATCGGCTGACCCACGTCGCCCACGGATGTGCACCCTGAGTATGATGGCTGACCCCGTCTTTGTGCTCCACGCATGTACTGATCAGCACTCGTCCCGAAACTCGCTCGATGATTGTGAACTCCCATAGCTGCCTCGAAGCCGGAGAGAATTCATCATCTAGAATCACCAAATCTGATCCCGGCCGCTTTCCCATCTGAATTTCCTCAATTCGTTTACGCACAATATTGTAATCGGGAGGGAAGCTCCGGGTCTTACAAGCCGCAGAGTTGAAAGTTTTCTGGACGGCTCCTATATCAAATTCAATCTTCTTTTGGTGGCTCATTTTCAGGAGGTAGTCAAGATGCCGCAAGCATCTTCCTGATTTGTGGAAAGCGATCTGATCGCAGCCCTGCACCTGGCACATAGTTCCCTTGTCTTGAAGATCGACGCCATAGGCTGTGAAAAACTCAGTAACTTTTACGAAGAAACTGCATGCAACGCAGCGACCGTTCAGCCTTAATCTTGGATTCCCGTCGGTACTATCCTTGCAGAGGTAAGAAGTGTCTAGGTCGTTTGTGACCTCCTCTGGACATCTGCCAAAAATGAGGTGGCCACCTTTCGCAGGGCTTCTCGCGGGGCCTACACAAGTAAGGCCAAGATTTCTAAACGAGACTTTGAGATCCTCTTCACGATCTATCTCGTCAATATCTGATCAGTCATCAATCCAGAACAAAAAGAATCAAAAGAGAACAAGACGTACTGTATCTTTTGGCATTTTGTTCTTGAATGCGGAGGCGTCTTTCGGGCGAGAAGAACGGAAATACAGTCTGGTGCCCGGAAGACTGTTGATGAAGAGTCTGGTCATTGATCGCGTCATCGAATTCGACATCTAACTCCTCACGTGGCTCCTCAGTGCCTTCAAATTCCTTTTCAAAGCCTTTTTCCTTATTAGGGACTTCGTCTAAGACTTTGAGGTCTTGGCTTTCGTTTGTCAGGTTAAGGCCGCCATGCTGAATTATATCTGAATATAATGGCAGAGTACTGTGGATTGGCAATGCTTGAGCTTCTTCTGGCTCAAACACATCGTCTTGTCTAACATGACCTTTTTTGATGTGGGACTTCCAATGATATTCTAGGACGGCTTTACCGTTTCGAAAGCCAGTAACAGCGCATCTACAATTGGTAAGCGGACACCGATAGAGTTTGACCATAGCGTGCCCAGGATCGTCCGCATGTGCCAAGGTTTCTTCCAGATTCGTAAATCGATAGCGGCATAGTTTTCGTGGGCATATGAAAGGATGAGTGTGCATTGAAGTATGCCTCTCAGCTTTTGCTTTGTCTGCAAAATGCTTTCCACAACTGTACTCTTCTGCCATGGGACAAGGGTAGGTGACAGTCCTAAGATGCTTCTTGGAATGCCGATAAGCTGTATCCTTATGAGAGAAGTCTTTGAGGCATTTGAATTGTTCGGCAACGGGACAGGGGTATCGCGCTCCCACGTGCACAGCATTTGCATGCGCCTTGGCATTTTGCTTGTCCCACAAAGTTTTGTCAAAATGGATTTCTTCAGCCAACGGACAGGGATGTCGACACGGGTTCTGTCTGTGCTTCTGGTCTATATGCCAGCGTACAGTCTTGCGATGGCTGAACCTCTTTGTGCATCCAAAGTCGTCTGCCAACGTACAGGGATATTTTTTACCGAGATGTTGAATTTTCAAATGTTCCTCCAATATTAAAAGTGATTGACACAGTGCAGGGCAGTTGAGCTCTTTCTTGAAAGGACATTTATATCTTCCGTCCTGTACCTTATGGAAGGCGCTGACATTGTGTGAGAGAATGGCGTGGCGTGACGCCTTTTCTTCAGTGTTGAAGGTCTCCTTGCATTTGAACTTATTTGCGTAGCAGCATAGATATTCCTAGCATTTAATGAATCAGCAATCAGCCACAGTGCCAAATCCTTCATGAGCTACCTTCTCTATTTGTGTCTGAGTATTAGATCCTTGCCTAATCCGTGCCATGTTGAGAAGTGATACCTTGGCTCTCTTTACGTGTAATATTAGGACGTGGGGTCAGAGATGCGACATTAGGCAGAATGTTGATTCTTGTTGTGCAAGACCTTTTTGAAATGAATTCCACTCCAATGATGAAAGGAATAACACATTCACTTATTGATAATTTTGAGATTTAGCAAGCAGTGTCCGTTCGACGTGACATGCGTAGGTGGAGATCTTTCTTGACATCTCCTAGTATTGCAGGAAGAAGACAGAGCATGGCGAGTACAGCTTAAGGTGAGAGAAGCAAAGTTGTAAATTACCTGTTACGAATTTAGTGGTTCTGGAAAAAAAATCCATTAAGTGTTGACTGTCAGGTGACCTCCTTTGTTTACCGTATGTCTATGGAGTAGAAAAACGTCTTGTCGCGTCTCTCCTATTTATCTACCTACGTATCTTCCCGGTACAACTCTTAAAAACCTTCCGAGCGGGCCTCATTTCAAAGCTCCAGCATCTCCTCGAAAAGTTGATATCTCCTCGAGAAGTTGACGATGATTTTGATTGGTTAAACTAGCGTCTTTGGTCATCGGTGAGAAGCCAGAGAAGAAAGAGCTTTTTGTATACAGTAGCTCCCGGCAATTCGGAAATTCACATCGGCAACACGCCTTTTAATAATGGTAAAAAGCTATGGTAAAGCTGCTGTCTCAATGCCGTGGCTCCTTGTCAAGCATTGGGATCGTAAAATACCATTTATGTCCAAGCTTGGGCGATTAAAGCTCATTTCGATAACGATCTGGCGTGGAAACACCGAATTCCCAGGATATGTTAAATGAAAATTGTCAGGTCAGCAGAGAGCAGGGAACATGTCAGGCAATACAAAAGTTGGTCTACACCAGATCGCTGAGATTTCGTCGATGCGGAGGCTGTCCTTTCAAAATCCTAAATCTCTTACAAGAATTGCCTATCCTTCTTATTGAATATCGTACGCCATGCTGTCATCATAGTGAAATGCAAACGTTGCGGCTGGCCAGCACGTCCTCGAGTAATGCAATTTAGATTGCAGCTTTACAGCCGCTTGTCGCATCCTTGTGTCGGGATTATGAGAGCTGGATCATATGTTGTGCTGACTATATTGCTATCCTTCCCAAAACGAGGCAAATTCGCAAATCATAACCCGAGATACTTGAATGCGTGCAACCTAATATTTCCAATGGATTTCTTCAAAGCATGCAGTCGTTGCAGCTGAAGAATCATCAGTGATTTGAAGTGCTGACGTCAAATCCAGGAAGATTGCGTGGTCCATCAGATCACTCTCCCAATACTGCTGGTGTTTTCGGCTTCGAAGCATGTAGCTCAGATGTAGAATTCTCCATATAGTCTAGTAGTGAGGGTCGCCCCCCTGGGCTTCTACGGCTACTACATTTCAGGGTTTAAGTACTCTGCCGCCTTGCGCGTGGCTGCGGTTCGCGGGAAACGGAGCTGTAGGGGAACAAGATTGCAGTACCCTAGCCATTCCAGCATCAAATGGTTCCTAAAGCTTTCTTGCGGCACGATAAATTGGCATGGGTCCTCCATGGCATCGGAAAGAGTTATACGAGCCAAAGAGGTACCCTCACATTAGGCACCCCATTTGCACACCGCCGATTGGCCAGCCGATCTGGAGGCTCTTCACAAAGGGCTCTTGTCAGTCCCACGATATCAGCTCCTCCACGCTCAAACATTTGCCGTATTGCGTTTGCTTGTAGAGCATTTTGATTTGGTGAACCCCTCGGAGGAAAGATGAAAGAGGGATTTTATCGAATGAAACAAGTTAGGATCCAGTCGTAGATCGCTGTGAAAATCAGGTTAGGAAAAGTGGACGCTCCAGGCTTCTGGCCGGATGGAATGCTGTTCATCTCCCTTTAGCTCAAGACAATATAGTGGAGCATATGTCAAAAACAAGAAAAAGACGGAATCCCTGAGAAGAGCCAGGCAGCAATCAATAGAAGGGGGACTCATCTTAGGGAGAAAATTAAGCTGTCGTACCAAAGCCACCATAGCAAGCCAAGCGGAGGCGACTGCAACTACGACTTGCGACTCGGCTAGCTCGACAGGGAAGACAGCGCGTAAAAAGCAGTAGATCCATCGGATCAGCAAAGCCGGTAGGATTACAGGGACAGAAAGGAGGGTGCAGGTGATAGAAAGTGCAGTAGGAACATGAGAAAACGAGGGGGTGTGGAATTTTGTATTTGAGAGAAAGCGGCAAGCAAATGAACAAGGTCCGCTTTTTCCCAATTAAGTAACACCAAACCGTATTTGGCCTTGTAGCTACTAGAAGCAGGAAAGCGCGGCCATTTCACTAAGACAGATTTTGTTAATAAAAAAATAATATTAAAAAAAATTTTATTTCTCTTTTTTTTAATTTGTTTATTTATTTTTGAAAGATATAATTATAATAAATATTAAAATAAATATTAAAATAAATATTAAAATAAATATTAAAATAAATATTAAAATAAATATTAAAATAAATATTAAAATAAATATTAAAATAAATATTAAAATAAATATTAAAATAAAT